>Ga0351844_1089_pt3 | contig 32013 bp, 20 predicted proteins | sample TotcelHFGM3001L5_FD_206880 | JGI IMG/M metagenome (GOLD analysis project Ga0351844, IMG submission 206880) | Enriched cells from coal bed in the Powder River Basin, Montana, United States - Total cells FGM rep1 HSBNCT.FGM.300.1.L5 ... | reverse complement strand
CGCTCATGGCCGGCGGCCACGTCCAACTCGAACTGGCCCGCGTCGGTATGGATCTTGGGATGTAATTCCAGCAGGGATTCGTAGACGCTGCCCAGTTCTTCGGCGCCGAGGTTTCGGTAATCGACGGCACGGAGCACGTGGCCGTCCACGGTGAAGGCCAGGGCGCGGATGGCGGCGAGAAAGTCGGCGTTGGTGATGCGACAGACACCCTCACCCCCGGCCCCTCTCCCTGAGGGAGAGGGGAGTGGAAGGCCCTCACCCTGCGCGCTCCCAGGAGGCGAGCGGACAAGATCGGGGATGGCCTTGTCTGACCACAGAAAGCTGCCGAGGGCCGGCAGGCCCAACTCGGGGCAGCCGTCGGCGGTGCCAAGCCGCTGCATGACCAAGGCCAAGCCTTGAAACAAGTCGCAATGCCGGGTGCCACGATGCCGTTCGGCCAGGTGACGCAGCCGGGCCGTGGAATAGAAGCGGGCGAACCGCTCCCGCGTCGACTCGTCGGCGGTGGGAAACAGCAGGAGCCCGCGATCCTCGGCCACGAACAGGAACAGCAGGCGATAGACCATGCGCAACACTTGGCGATAGTAGTCCTGGGCATTCAGGCCGCCGTCCGAGCCGCCACGTCGGAGCTTGTCACGGAGCGCAGCGTTTGCCGGGTGGGCGACGAAACCTCGCCCCAGCGCGACGATGGCGTCCTCGACACCTTTGCGCAACGTGTCGAGCGCCCGGGTGCCGGTCTGCTGGGCGGTGCGCGACCACTTTTCGAGCCAACAGGTGGAAGGATGAGGGATGACGGATGAAGGATGAGGGGCCGCGCCGGCACTGTCTTCCCCAACTGCCGCCTCCCTGCTCGCGGTTCCCTCCACCCGGGACTGATGGCAGAGCAGCCAGAGAAGCGCGAAATCGGCGTAGACCTCGCCGTTGAGCATCGCCTCCAGATCGAACTCGACGAACGCCTGCCGGGTGAGGCTGACGTTGTCGCGCAGGATCCGCAGGCGGCGGCCGTTGGAGACGAAGCCCCACAGACGCTGGTCCGAGCGATTCAGCAGTTCTTGCACCAGGCTGTGCGGGCTGGTGCGAGCCGCGCCGGCTACGCCGGCGGTGCGGCGATCGAGTTCGACCCGCCAGCCGACCAGATGCAGGGGCGAATTCTGCCAGGCGTGAGAGACGGGATAGGATTTGCCATCGATCTCGATCGCCGTCGCGGCCGTCAACCGCCCGTAGTCGAGTTCTCGGAACAGGGGCAGCAGCCAGCGTTCGCGCGTTGCCGTGGTTGCCGGGTCGCTTTCGGGCAGCTTGGCCAGCGCGGATTGAAAAGTCTGCCACTGGCCCAGCAGGCGGTTCCACGCCGCGTTGATCACCTCGTTGAGCCGCTCGCCGCCACGGTGAAAGTCCTCGGGGGTGAGACCTTCCAGGCCCCTGTCGCCGTCGGCGATCCGTTGCAGGAGATCGGCCGGCAGGATCGCGCCTTCGGTGCGGATGGTGGTGAAATGGTTGGAAGATCGAGCGTGCATGGCCTTTACCAATTCTCGGGCAGGTGGGACAGGAAACGGCAGAGACACTGGTCACGGCGTCTCATTTTCTTCCTGCAACAATTGCTTGGCTACGGCTACGAAATCCGCTTCCTTCCAGGATCCGGCAGTGGATTGTGACTTGGGTGACCAGAATTCCCAGCCATTTTCCCCCTTGACCAACGGCATGGGATCGTAGGACGGCATGACGCAGAGGTCGATTCGGCCGTGCGCGCCGACGATTTCGCGTCCAATGGGGTCCAGAATCAGGCGGCCTTGGGGCGTGTGAATCAAGAGCACGGGTACCGTGTAGGTTCCGAGCATCGGTTCGGTGATGGGCTTCGAGTCGCGTCGCACGGTCCAGTCCTGTCGGCGCGACCACTGCTCGGCCTGATCCAAGATGGATTTCAGCTCCGCGATCCAACTCGCCCGTTCGGCCTCCCTGACGGGCGGTGGTTGCGATAACGTGGAAGACATGGTTCTACTCCCTTGGTGAGTTCTTGTTCTTCTGAGAATGTCCGTGTGTCATTTTATCTCTGGCAGATAGACATAGATACCCAGCACGTCGGGCGGAAGTTTGGGTTCAATTTCGTGTTTCACGTCGCGGGCGCGGAGGCCGGTCGCTTGGCGGACGCGGCGGTGAGCGTCGAGTAGTTCTTGCCCGCGGGCGATCGCTACTTCGTTCAAGTGCGTTTTCAGTTGGTCGTACCCGGCGATTACGCGGGCGACGAAGTCGCGAGTCTGGTCGGGGGTGATGTTTGCATCCGGCGCGGCATCCAGAAGCTGCTCGGCCACGTCGTCGGCAATCCATTGGGCGTTTTCCGGGGCACCGGTGAAGCCGACCAGTTTGCAGTCCTCGGCCAGCAACGGCTGCGGCGGCCCGTCGGCCCTGATGGTATTGATGTGGTAACGGAAGCGGACCAACAGGAGCGTTGTCCGACGCTCGACGCGGCTGGTGCGGATCGCGCCGCAGCGTCGCGCAATTCCGTCCGCTTGTGGGTCCAGGGCCGTGTCCATCACGAACGACGCCAGGGACTCGACGATCGGATGGGTGCGGCTCAGATACAGCGTGTCCTCATCCACGGGCATCTGGAAGCGGGCCTTGAACGTCTCCGATGCGTTCAAGCGGTCCTTGAGCGCCCGAGCGACTTCCTTGATGCCAAACTCGACCGTACCGCTGCGCTCGCTGACGAAGCCACCGTGGGCTTTGAAGGCCGTCTTGGTGAACTCGGCGACGTCGCTACTGGATCCGATGGCGGCCTGGACCGCCTGCAACTCGCGGGCGACTTCGTCGGTCTTGATCGTTTCCTGGGCGAACACGGTCCGCGAACGTTTTTCGCGGTCGGCTGCCGCGTCCCACTGGCTGTGTATCTTCTGCTTCTCCGGCTCGAAATAGTCGTCGAAGAGCATCCGCTGCTGCTCGGAGGAGCCGCCGCCTTCGCGCAGCAGGATACCCTCGAAGACGGCTTCGATGACCTGCTCGGTGTTCACCGGGACCGGCACGGAAATGCCCAGCGAGCTGCGGATCGTCTTGTGCTTGCGCAACAGGACGTCGAGCACGATGCCATCGATTTGGTTGTCAGTACCGTAGTAGGTGATAACGCGGACCATCGTCTTGGGCTGGCCGAAGCGGTCCACGCGGCCTTCGCGTTGTTCGTGCCGGGTGGGGTTCCAGGACAGGTCATAGTGAATGACGGCGTCGAAATGCTCTTGCAGGTTGATGCCCTCGCTCAGGCAGTCCGTACAGACAAGGACGTGCTTGGGGGCCTTGGTGAGTTGGAGCACACGGTCTTCCCGCTCGGCCGGCGGCAAGGTGCCGGTGATCGCGGTGACTTCGATGCCCTTGGGCAGCCGCTGGCGAAGCTGCTCGGCGACGTACTGGGCCGTGGCAATGAAGCGGCAGAAGACGATGGGTTGGAAGCCGTCTTGGACCAGCCGTTTGATCAGGGGAACGGCCTGGGTGAGTTTCTTGTCTTTGTCGCCTTGCAGCTCGTCGGCCTGGCGAGCCATGTCCAACAGCCGGCGGCGGTGGCGGGTTTCGTCGTCGGCTAGGTCTCCGATATCGCAGCCCGGGACAATGTCCAATCGCTCAGCGCCCTCGTCTTCCTCCAAGTCGAGAATCGTGCGGCGCCCGAGTTCGTCGGCGTCTTCCGGGGTTTCCGTGTCGGCCACGGCGGCGCGGCTGCGGAGCGTGGCAGCGGCGGCGGCCGGGCTAGAAGCGAGGCTGCGCAGTAAGGCCAGGGCCGACCACCAGCGAACCCGTTGGCGATGCCGCTGGCCCTGGGGATCGGTGACGGTTTCGCGGGCGTACTGCAGGACTCGCTCGAAGAGCTTCTTGTATTCGGGCGAGAGTTTATAGGACTCCTCACCGCCAGCCGGGTCCCGCTCCGGAAAAGGCGTGTCGGCCAGGAATTTCCGGATGTCGCCGCGGCGACGCTGGACGAAGTGCTGGGCCAGCCGGCGGCGATGGCGTTCGTTGTCACGGCCGGTCAGGTCGGGCGGCAGGTCGGCGAATTCGGGGTCGAGCAAGGTCAGCAGCGAACGAAATGCGTCCTCGTTGCCGCTGTGGGGCGTGGCGGTCACGAGAATCAGGTGGCGGTCTGGTTTGGCGGCAAGGCCCGTCAGTAGCTGATGTCGCTGGTGCCGCCCACCGCCGCGCCCGCCCCCGCCAAAGGCGCAGGAATGGGCCTCGTCCACGATGACCAGATCGGGGCAGGCCCGGAGGAACTCCTCACGCCGGCGGTCGGACTTGATGAAGTCGATGGAAACAACGACGTAGGGATAGACCTCGAACAGCGAACGGCCCAGGGAACAGTTACGTTCCAGGCGGGTGGCCGTGCTGGCGAGCACCAATTCGGCGTCGATGTGGAACTTGACGCGAAGCTCGCTCTGCCATTGCTCGGCCAGGTGGGGTGGACAAAGCACGGCCAGACGGTTGGCCTCGCCTCGGTCCAGGAGTTCTTTCGCCGCCAGGAGGGCTTCCACGGTCTTACCCACGCCCACATCGTCGGCGATGAGCAATCGCACCGGGTCGAGTTTGAGGGCCATGAGCAGGGGAACCAGCTGATACGGCCGGGGCTCGACCGCGATGCGAGCGAACGAACGGAAGGGGCCGGCACTGGAGCGGAAACCGAGTCGCACGGCGTCGCGGAGCAACCGGCAGGACCGGAAGTCGCCCAGTTTCTCCGGGGACGGAAGGTCGAACTGGGCGGATTTGACGAGTTCGAGCCGGGTGTCGATGCCGGTGACTTCGTCTTCTGTCCCGCCCAGCGGCCTGACGACCAGCAGATCGGTTTCCGACTCCGGAAGCACCACCCAGTCGCGATCGCGGGCATGGACGAGGGAACCGACGGCGAATTGCATCACGGGAGTAAACCTTGGTTTGGGTATCGTTCAGGGTGTGACGGATTGGCAATCCGTCCCACATTTCTTGCGGCGTTAGGAACTCTTTAACTGCGGTTGATCGGGCAGAAACGGTGACGGCAGACCGACCCAAGTGACAAAGGCTTCGTCACGGGCTCGGGTCAGGGTAACGTACAACAGCTGTCGTTCACGGGCCCGGGCGGCTTCGTAGTCGGCCGGGTCCTTGCAGTGTCGGAGCGTGGCCACATGGGGGACCACGCCTTCGGAGCAAGCGTACGCGAAGATGGCCTTGTATTCCAGACCCTTGGCCCTGTGCATGGTGCCCAAGTGGACGCCATCGGGTTGGACCCCGTCTTCGTCGCGGCCGAGCGAGTACACGGGGATACCCGCCGCGGCTAAAGCCTGCTGCAGCGGGTCAAGACGCGCGCCGACGCGGCAGAACACGGCGATTTCCCGTGGCGACAGGCCCTGTTGCAGCAATTGGCCGATCTGGGTGACGACGAAGGCTTCCTGGTCTTTGGGGACCGTGAAACCGCGCATCGTAGGATAAGGACCGTGCAAGAGGCTGCGCGTCCCTTTGCGGCTTTCCGTGCCGCCGTCCAGGTCGTCACTGGATTCGGGCAAGATCTGATCGGCGAAACGGCGGATTTGTTCGGTCGTGCGGTAGTTGATGCGGAGCACGCGGGAGCGGCCACGGACATCGAGCCCCAGGCTGCGCAGACTGTAGCCACCGGGATAAATCCGCTGGCCGGCATCCCCAATGAGCATCAGGCCGCCCAGATTCTTCGCCGCGAGGCTGGCCAGAAAGCGGATCTCATGAGTTTTCAGGTCCTGGACCTCGTCGACCACGACGGCATCGAAGGGGCTCTGAACGCGTCCTGTGACGAGCGCCTCGGTCGCACGACGGCAGAGCGCCGGCCAGGAAACCAAGTGCCTGCTGGCCAGATCTTCGTTCACCTGCTCGAAAACCTTCCAGATGGCTCGCCGTTCGCGGACCTGCAAACCTCGACCACGTCCCGTACGCTGGGCGTCCCGATACTCGTCCCAAGAGACGATCCCTTGGTTTTCGATGACCCCCGTCCATTCGGCCAAGAGGAATTCCTTGTCGAACAGGGCTTCGCCGAAGTCCTGATACCTCTCGATCAGGCGGGAGATGTGATCTTGATCGGCAGGGGCGAGTTGGGGATCGAGCTGGCGGGCTAATCGCAATGCCTGGCTGTGAACCGTGCCGACGGTGATCCGCTGCCGCTGGCTGTCGGTGCAGAGGATGTGCAGGTTGTGGTCGATGTTCCTGCACAGAGTGGTCAGAAAACTGGTTAGCAGGACGTGCTTGCCCTGATCCGCCAACCGACGCGCCCGGTGCATGGCCACGACGGTCTTGCCGGTGCCGGCCGAACCGGTGACCTTGACCGGGCCTCTGAAGTCGGCGTCGGCCAGTTCACGCTGCGAAGGATGCAGGAAACGCATCCAATCTTCCATTGGCTTGTCCAGGAGATCGCGGAATTCGGCGGCGTCTTGCACCACCCAGAAACGGCGCAAGTTATCCGGGCTGGCGGAGAGCGGTTGGTTGGGCACAACCGGAGTCGGCGGAGTCACCAGTTCGCCGTCGGCAAGACGCATGAGCCGTTCGCCCACTTCTTCCGGCAGCTTGTCGACCACGGTCAGCAGTTGGTCATCATTAGCGATCTCGCGAATCGTGGGCAGCCAGTCCGGAGGCACGCCAAGGCTCAGGAGGTAATCGTCGGCGTGGCCATGGAACACGCGCGGTGCGGATTCGGGAACGGGGGATGTCTGGAAGACTTCTTTAACGCTTTCGGCCGTCTCGACAATCTGCAGCGTTCCGGTAACCGGATGTTGTTCCAGGCGTCGCCGGCTGGCCCAATCGTAGGCGTCATCATGCTGGCCAGCGTACAGCAGCGTGTAGGACGGGCCGCTGTGATGGTAGATAGTCCGCAAGCCGCCGGTGCTTCGAGCCGACCAGATATTCGGGTCCAGGCCGCGTTGAAGCCGCTCGACGCTGAGGCCGGGATTGGATGGATCTGCCAAAAACTTCGTGAGGAAGTCAAAGACGCGAGCCCGGTCAGCGGCGGACAATGCCGAAGCTGATTTCGTGAAGGTTTTCGCGATGTTGACGCCGATCATGACGGGACTTCCAGGTGCTGCCTCAGTTGCGCGAGGGTGTCATCCGCGGTGGGGTCTGCCGCAATGGCGTTACGGCCTTGAGCCTGCAGGGCGGCGGCGACGGCGGTCGCATTGTCGGCCCGTGAGTCGACGAGCGTAGCCGTCGTCCCGGACGAGGCGAGTTCCGCCACGTACTGGCCCACGACCCGTCCACCCTGAGTCACGTCGCCTCCGGGTTCGACGGTTACTGCCTGACCGGCGACCAGGGCGGCCAACACGGAGTGCCAAGCCTGTGGAAACAATTCGAGGTCCAGGCCGGGGACTTCCTCGCCTTCCGCAGCCGGCGCTGGACGCTGGGGTGCCGGCGTACCGAAGACGTGCGGATAGGCGCGAACTTTCTCGAGCCAGTCGCCATCATGGGCAAACCGGATTACGGTGTAGCCGTAGTCCTCCATGCTTTCGTGGACGGCAAGGTCGCGGGCTTGGCGTTCGGGAAAATCGTGGGGCGGCCCGTCGACGTAGATTGCGGCCTGGTGGTTCTCGTACAGAAAGTCGGGCCGCGTGTGACAGGCTTCGACCAGGGTCTGCGCCGCGGTAGGCAACCGCAGGTCCAGGTCCTCCATCCACTGGAGCCAACGGATTTCGAGTTGCGAACCGGCCAGACGCATCAGTTGGCGGAGGTGTTCGGGGCGAGGCAGTTGGGCCGGTGCCGTGACGACTTGGGCCGAGGCCAATTGCTGCAGCAAATCCCGGATTGTCTGCCGATCCAGGAAGTCGTGGTCTCGCTGGTTCGAGTAGCTCATCAGGCAATCGTAACAGGCGGCTTCGCAGTCTTCACGCGAACGGGCCGCCCGGCGTAGGTCTTGACCCGTGGCAGGATCAAAATGGCAAAGCTGCAATGCTTCGCGGGCAACTCGGGCCAACGCGTTCGGAGCATCCACCAGTTGCCGGAGTACACCGGCGCCGCCCTCGGCGGACTCGTAGAACAGGATCAACTGCCGATTCGTGGAAGCGGGAAGCGGTTCGCTGGCGAGTTCGTTTTCCTCGAGCTGGTACTGGACTCGAATTGCATTCTTCAAGGCAGCCTCGATCGAAGCCATCACGATGTTATCCTGCCGCCCGTCAAGCTGCAGCAGCAGGGAATTGCGGTGGTCCTCGACATACGGGATCACACGGGAGCGGCGGGGCGAGAGCGGGTCGTCCGGGTCTTGGTCAGGATCTCGCTTGTTCTTTTCCCAGTACCCGCGTTCGGTGTCGAGCATGAAGCCGTACTCGTCTTTCCGTTCGCGGTTCTTCCAGCCGAGGTTGATCCGCCAGAGCGTAGCAGCTTGGCCATACGCGAGCCGAGCAATGGCAGTCCCGCCGACCTCGACCGAAGCGATCCGGCACGAGAGCTGGCCGCCATGTTCGACAAAACGCACGGCCGTGCGGATTTCGTATCCCAAGCGAACGCGTTCCTCTTCGTCGCAATTGATTTTTTCGCGACGTTTGGTCGACACGTTTTGCAGGCGGAACAGCTGGTGCAAAGATTCGCGCAGCGGAGCGTGGCAGTATTGACACAAATCCGGGCCCGGTCCGGGGGCAATCGGATGAAGGTAGCCGCACAGGGGACACAACTTGGCTCGGCCCGTCAGCAGTTCGTCGGCGCCAACCGGCAAGATCACTTTGTTGATCTTGTACTTCGAGCCTTCGTGATAGACGATCGACTGCGGACCGAATTCGGAGATCGCCAGGAACCTGGGGCGGGACAGGAATTCGTCGCGGCCTTTCTGGCGTTGACGGCCGGGAATGTAGGCGGACAGCGGCAGGCGGGGAAAGCTGTAACCCGGCAGGAACCCTTCGCTGGCGAAATACCGGTAGCTGTAGAAGTCAGCTTGAATCAAGTTTTCGCCTTGAGTCAGCAGCTCCAGTTGCGATTCTGCTTCCTGACGAAGTTTTCTAGCGCGGGCGCGGTCTTCGGGGGTGCGCGAGGCGTCGCCGATGATCCGGTTCTGGATTTCACGCTGACCCAGTGCGGCCCGGTACAGATCCCGCCAACGCTCGCAGGCGCGGTCGAAGCTCCGTTCCACCTGATTGATTACTTCCTCCAACCAGCCCTCGGAATACCAATCGGACGCGGCTAGTTGAGGCCCGATTCGGTCCAAGACCCTGCGGGCAACTTCCAGGGCTCGGCGGCGGGAAGGTGCGGCCGACATGTCGTACTGGATGTGCGGCAAGAGCGCCAGGGTCGGTCGCTCGCCGGACAAGTCGAGGATGTCCTTCAGGGATGTCCCCAGACGCAAGCCGGTTTCCGCGAGCCAGACGGCTTGAACGTGAGCGCGAACCAAGTCCTCGTTGGCCAGATCCAACCGCGGGGGTGACACAGCGCCGGAAACCATGCGGTGGGGGCGTTTGAAGAAGTACTGATCGTGGGAACTGCCGGTGGTGCAGTACGAGAAAACCAGAGCCGGCTGACCACTGCGGCCTGCTCGGCCGCTGCGCTGAGCATAGTTGGCTGGCGTGGGTGGAACGTTGCGAAGGTTGACGACGTTCAACTGAGCAATATCGACGCCTAATTCCATGGTGGGCGAGCAATAAAGGATGGGGAGTTCGCCCTCGTAAAACCTCCGTTCCCGCTCTTCGCGCGCTTGGTTGGGGACTTGGGCCGTGTGCTCGCGGGCTTCGAATCCGACGAGTTGCAGACCGACAGCACGGTAGAAGTCGACGAAGAACGGATTCGTGCGAGCGCCGTCGCGCGGCTGGTTGGGAACCCGGATGGGGTCGTGGAAGGCGCGGCTTCCGTCTCCCGCTCGCCAGCGCATCGCGGCAGCTACGACCTGGTAGCCGGGGACATCCTCGGCGTCCTGTGGCTGGACAACCCGTTCCACGACCCCGCCAATTCGCAGATTCTCCAGGAGTTGGCCGATGGCCGTCGTCGTTTCGTCCAACGACATCCGTCCGGTGTTCCGGGCACGGCCGGCCAACGTCCGCCGCAGGAACTGGCCGAAACCGCCGCGGGCAGAAACGAAGACATCGCCGCCGTAGTCCTTGGGCCGGATTGCCCGGGGGTACAGGCGGGCGGCGAATTCCAGCTGTTCCCCTTCGTCGATGGCCCAGGAGGAAATAAGCCGCTGGTTGCTCTGCAGGCGAATCCGTTCCAGCATCAGCCGATCGAGATAATCGACTTTGATCGCCAGCTCGCGCCGCATGTGGTCCAGCAAAACCTTGGCCACCTCCACGCGGACTTCGAGCGGCGCCGTGGCCAGGGCGGGCAGACAGTTCTCCCACAAATCTTCCGCGCCGCAGATATCCTCCAGCGACGTGTAGACGATTTCGAGCAGGCCGCACTGCTCGAGATTTGGGGAGGTGATCCGCCAGCCACGGCGCAGGTCCAGATACAGTCGATAACCAAGCACGTTCCGAAGCGATTGTTCGGTGTCCAAGCGAGCCTGGAATCGAACCTGCGGATCGCTGGCGAAGTGGGCAAAGTCCAGATGGAGGGCGTCAAAGACCCGTTGCGTCAGTTCGTCGTGTCCGAGTCCGTTGGGGCCAGCCGACTGTGCCGCCAGAAAAAGAGCGGACCGCAGCAGGCCCACCTCGACGAAATCGTTGAAATGACCGGCCTGCAACGATGCGTCTTGCCGGTTGTCAGTGAAGCTGAGCAACTTGCGGGCGCGCTGGGGAAGCGTGGTCTCCTGACGCAGAGCGCGAATGGTCGACAGGCTGAGGATCGACGTTGCCGTACTCCGGCCTTCCGAGCCAAGCGTGGTCAATTTGGCAAAGTCCGTTCCTTGGCGGAAGCCGTACGCGATCCCGCAGTGCAGACAGAAGCGGAACGGAGCGGGCAGGAACAGGCAGTCCAGCCCGTCGCCGCTTTCTCTGGCATCCAGACCCACGCGGATCGTGCGCGGGACGTCTTCTCGGCGACTTGGGCGAACGCGCAAGACACCGCGATGCTCCTCGATCCAGTCGTCCGGCAAGCGCGTCACCAGTTGTTCGGTATCCGCCGGCCAAGGATCCGATGTGTTGACGTACAGGAATCCGGGCTCACCTTCATCGCCGGGCTTGTTTTGAGACAGTTCGCGGGGCGTGAACTGCTCTCGCCCGGATTCCGTGTCCCGCGAGTGGTAAACGCAGTAGTATTCCTGGCCACATTCGCGGCAGAAGACGACGGGCAGGAGGTTGCGGTTGCGGTCGCCCGGCACGAATCGCTGTCCGTGGACCGTGAGGTATCGGTCTGGTTCCGGTTCGACCGTGGCATGCACGGTTTCGCCGCGACTGATGAACTGATGCAGTCGGAAAGCGAACACAGGGAATCCCGTATCCGGATTCGGATCGCAGGTGTAGCCGGCGAGCAGGCCTTCTTCAATCGCCTGGATGCATCGCTGCTCGTCGGCACCAATAAGATTTGCCAACGCCGCTGCCGCGCCGTTTTCGCCGGTGATGCTGCGAGGTTCGGCCCGGACCAGGCGGCCGGTTTGGGGGTCCGCTTGAATGCCGAAGGTGCTCTCGATCCAGATCGACAGCGGGTCGTGTACAAAGCCCTGATAGTCGGTCGGCGGATGCCGCTCCGGGTTGCACACGCGGTCCGCCAATTCTCGCACGAAATCCTGGTCCCCGAAGTTTCGTTCCGGCGTGGTGCGTCGAAGCGTCTCGCCGATGACGTTTTCCGGCCTGACCTCCGTGCCGAACAACAGCGAAGCGACCTCGGCAACCTTGGCCTGCTGCTCTTGCAGAGTACCCGGTCCCGCGAGGGTCGCCGAGGTGCCCACGCATTGGAGATTGTGCGCCGAGAGGGCGTCGCGGACACGGCGCACGAGCATCGCCACGTCCGCACCTTGCCGACCCCGATACGTGTGCAACTCGTCCAGCACCAAAAACTGAAGCCCTTGAGCCGCCTGCACCAGCGTCCGCCGTTCGTCCGGTCGAGTCAGGATCAACTCAAGCATGACGTAGTTTGTCAGCAGAATGTCCGGCGGATTGGCCATGATCCGCTGCTTGTCTTCGTCCGACTCCTGGCCCGTGTAACGCTCGAACGAGATGGGACCACGCCCGTCCGGATAGCCTTGGCCTAAGAACTTCTTCAGTTCCCCGAGTTGGCTGTTGGCCAGGGCGTTCATCGGATACACGACAATCGCCTGGATGCCACGCCCCGGTCCATTCCGCAGCACGTGGTCCACGGCCGGTAGGACGTACGTCAGGCTCTTGCCGGAGCCGGTGCCCGTCGTCACGACGTAGTTCACGCCGGAGCGTGCGACGCGCAACGCCTGTTCCTGGTGGGCATGAAGACGCAGCGGTTGCCCTTCGCCAGCGTCCTTGTTGATGCGAAAAATGCGTCGGCATTCTTGGTGAAGGACGCCTTCGTCGACCAGTTGATCCACGCGGCGCCCGGGCTCGAACGAGGGATTCAACTGAATCAGCGGATCGGGCCACAGCAGGCCGGCGAAGAGTTCCACTTCGACAAGCTCGCGAATCCGCTCGTCGCGAATCTGAATGAAACTGCCGATGTAGGACGAGTAGTCCGCGATCAACCGATCTCGAAGTTGGAACACGTTCATGATTACGGGCCGCTTTTTTCGTTGGGTTGTTGACGCCAACACCGTTGCTGCGTTCTCGGAGAACGCCATTGTAGCGGTTGTGTGCCGAATCCGCACGACACTCCTGCCTCCTGGCAGGATCATATTGTAGCGATGCCAAGAGGTGCCTGGAATTATCGTTGCTTCGGATGAAGTGTGGCGTTGCCTCACACACGCTCGTTCAGATTCTCTGCACAGTCGCTGTCGAGGACCAGGTGGTTTACGAGTCCCAGCTTGACGCATTGCAGGACGGTTTCGGCGCGGACGGCGCCGACGGCGAGGACGGTGACGCCGGGCAGGTTGTTCTCACGGGCTCGGACGGCACAACGGCGGAAGTGGCTTTCCTTGACGCCGGTCCAACGTTCGTTCACGGCCGCAACGTATTCGCGGTCGGCCTTGTTGGCGGTTGGATTCACGATGAAGGCTCCGCCGAGATCCCCGAATGCTCCGCGGCGCAACTTGGGCAAGTCGATGTCGCCTTGCCGGAAGAATTCACCGCTCCAGAAACGGCCGGGTTGGTCCTTCGAGCCGACCGACGTGAAGATGCCGTCCAGATGATCGACCAGAGGGCGTTTCTCATCGCCGAACGCCACGTGGCTTTTTGATTGGCGGCCGGATCTCGCGCGGCCGCCGCTGGCCTCGGCTCCGCCCAACCAGTCGTCCGGTACCGGGAAAATGTCGCCGTAGGAACTGACCGAACAGGCGAACTCTAAAGCCGCGTTGAACTTCTTCTCCGGATAATGCTCCGGCCGGAAAGCCGGCACGAAGTCCAGGTACAGCGGTTGCCTCGCCGGTGTGCGTTCGCTTCCCTGCTGGGCCCGCTCGTTAAGGATGCGGTGCATTGCGGCGGCCAATCCGGAAGAACTGAGCTTGGCAGGATCGCGGAAAACGGTGCTCCTGGGCTTTTCCCAGGGGCTTAGCGGTTCGCCCCACAAGGGAACGCAGACGACCGGCGTCCGCGCCTTGACCGAAAGCGTAGCCAGCTCCGCCAGTCCGTTGGCCAACGCCGCGAGCGTTCGCCCATAGGTCACGCCAAGAACTTCGCACTGGCGGATCAAGTCGAGGCAATGGGCTGCCGCCTTGCGGCCAAACACGACCACGGCCTGGTCCCAGGACGGGTCGCCTCTGATCTCCAGGCCGGTGGGAACGATCTGGAGTTGCGTCAACGATGCGACCGCGCTGGCATACGCGACGTCCTTCAGTTTCTTCAGCAGGGCGTCGCTCCCGTAAACTTCATCTCGAAGCCGGGTCTGTTCTTCGGCGGCCAGCTTGCACGTGACGGTTTCTTCCAGCAGGCCGCTTTGCCTGGCTTGATCGACCAGCCGGGAAACCATCGATGGGCTGAGCGAGAGCAACCCTGCAATCCGCTTCTGCGGCTCACCTTCGGCATAGAGGTAAGCGACCTTCTTGATCGTGTCGTCCTGGCGATCGAACGGTTCGAGGCGGGGGCTTCGAGTCATGGTTTTTCCCTGTTGCAACAAATCCGGGAAGTGAGTCCAGCAACGATTCTCAAAGCGTATATAGAAACGAAATTCGATTCAAGTGGTGTCAATGCACAAAATGAAATCCGTTGCACGCTGTACACGCAATTGAATCATCTCAAAGCTTGTCTAGAATCGCCGATACGGCCGGCGGCGGATTCTCACCGTCAGCCCCGCGCATCTTGGTACCATTCCTTTTTTCGGGAGACAACGATGAACGATCAGATCCTCGCGTGGCGGACCTTCCAGGGTGACGACTACCGGCGGGTCCGGCAACTGGATGTTTCAAGCGTGGTCACCGCGCTTTACGACGTGGCCGCCGACCAGGTCTGGCCACTGGACAGGCTTCAACGGGAACTCCAGGAGCCAATTGAGGCGGCCGGACTGCGGTTCGATGTTGTCGAATCGCTTCCCGTAGCCGACGAGATCATCACCGGAGGGCCGGCAGCCGATCGGTTGCTGGACATCTGGTGCCGGTCGCTGAGGAACATCGCCCGAGTCGGCGTCCGGGTGGTCACCTACAACTGGATGCTGGGACCGGATTGGTGCCGGACCCATCAGCTTACGTTGCCGGACGGATCGGAGACTCTGGCCTACGACGAGGCGGCGGCCGAATCAGACGCTGGCGTCCGGCCATTGCCGGGGTGGTTGAAGAACGTCGATGACGACGACCTGCAGAAATCGATCGACCAGCACCGGCGTGTTGTGCCGGATCAGGTGTGGGAGGCCCTGGGGAAGTTCCTGCGACGCGTCACGCCGGTCGCCGAAGAATTGGGCGTGAAACTGGCCCTGCATCCGGACGATCCACCGTGGCCCGTGTTCGGTATCCCGCGCATCATCACAGACGCCGCTGCCCTGGACCGCGTGCTCGGCATTTGCGACCTGCCGGCCAACGGCCTTTGCTTCTGCACGGGCAGTCTGGGAGCCAGTCCGGCGAACGATCTGCCGGCGATGATTCGCCGTTTCGGCTCGCGGCTTCACTTCGCTCATGTGCGGAACGTGGTCCGCACGGGATCGCGAGCGTTCTACGAAAGCGCCCATCACGAGGGCGACCTGGATCTGTGCAAGATTCTGGCCGCGTTCTACGATGCCGGGTTTTGCGGTCCAATGCGGCCCGATCACGGGCATCGGATCTGGGACGAACAGAACGAGCGGCCCGGTTACTACTGGATTACGCGCGCGATGGGGCTTTCGTACCTGCGAGGCATCTGGCAAGCCATCGCCGCTCAAGCAGGCGCCGCTCGCCGCAGTGCCGCGTAGGGGCGGCTCGCTTGTAGTGCCGCCTTCAGGCGGTCATCGAGCGGCTGAAGCCGGAACGACGCGAGTCTCGGAGATACTCGCCCACGTGGCCCGGCATCTCCGAGGCCGGATTTCGCCAGACTCGCCTTGAGGGCGTTGTCCGACGCGCTGGTCGATGCCGGCAGTTCCCTTCAGGCTTGGGTCAACACGAATTTCCCCGGCGCAGCCTGGTATACGGAAGTTTCCGTGACAGCGCCTCGTGCGGAGGGCGGTCAATGGTTCGGCTCGATCGACCTGTTGCTCGTGCTACCCAGCGGCGAGGCCGTCATCATCGACCACAAGAGCGCCCCGATTCAGAAACGGCACCGCCAAGCCAAAGCCGCCGGTTATGCAGGCCAGATCGAGGCCTACCGTTTGGTGCTGGCTGACCTGGGATTTTCCGTCCACGCCGCGTACGTCCACTTCCCTTTGGCGGGGGTAATGGCGAAAATCGACCAACCTGATTGGAGTGAGGCATAACTTGGTGAAAGTGGTTTGCACTCGATAACTGAAATTGGCGCTGAGTTTTAGGCAACGTGGCAGACAAAATTGAGTATCCACTACCAGGCAAGTACAATGCCTGCTGGCAGACTCGCCCTGGAGCGAGAACCGCCGGAACGCTGAATCATAGTTGCTTCGGAGGGTTCGAGAGATGACAACCGTGCGAATGACTTCTGAATCCTGCGTGCTCGAAGCCATTGGCTTGCAGAGGCAAATACACGACTTGCTCGGCCGGTTTTCTGGCCTGGCCAAGCTCGCTCAACACCAAGTTGTCGAACGACTGACACACGGGGAAGCACCCGATGCCACGACGCTGCAGGATCTCGATAATGCGATCCGCGAGTTCCGTGCGGTTACGGAGAAGGCGTCAGTTTTGGGCATTACCAACTCGACAGGCATGAATCTTGCGGTGATGTTGGAGCGAATCGGTGAAGTCATCGAGCGAGAATCATGGGCCTCCATCTGCGGTGAGTACCGTCCGCTTGCCGAACGCATGCTTCGTATCGCCCACACGAGCGGCCAGGCAGTGACGTTTCTGCAAGAACTTCACGATCGGGCTTGGCAGTGCGTGGAAGATCTGAGCCTCCCGTCACCGCCCGCCGAGACAAGTCGGGAAACATGGGAGATCAGAACGCAACCGTTTCGCGATCTGTGGTGCCTGTTGAACGATCCAGACTCGCTGGGTGACGTCGAAGCGGAAGAGCTACTGGGACGGTTGGAGCAAGACTTCGGCAGAAGCCTCGTTTCGGCCATTACGCTTCGCCGGCTGGTCGTGGAACCGGACGACTCAGACCGGGCAACCGCCGCCATGCCACGCGCAGAATGCGAACCGATCGCTCCTAAGTCCGCCGCAACGTCGATTCCCACGACAAATTTGGTGGGCGGCGCGTCCGCAACCAGTGCGCCAACCGAGGTTAAAAGTCTTGCTCCTGACGACACCAGCGGTGGTCATCCACTCGGCGGCCCCGTCGAAATGCCAGCAGAATCCATCATCCTCGTAGCGGAAGTCGCGTCGCCACGCGTCAGCGAACCCGAGGTTCCGGCTCCAGCCGCGCCGGCCAGCGAGCCGGAACACCCGGCTCAAGTCCCATCGAGCCCTGAAGCAGAGCAACTGGTTCCTGTGCTGCCGGCCAGCGACCTGGAGCATCGGGCCCAGACACCGCCGACCTGCAAACAGAAACACCCGGCTTCAGCCCCGTCGAGTGGCGAATCGGAGCCACGGTCTCTACCTCCGCCCATCAGCGGACTGCAGTCGCCGGCTCCAAAGCCGCCGACCGTACCGCCCCAGCCTGACGACACCTCGGAGCTGGAGGCCGAATTGTTGCCCGAATTGTCAATCAATCCCCCGGAACCGGAGCCAGTTCTTGACATGGAACGCTGGCAAGATATCCGTGGCAAGATTTGGCAAATGGTGGCTGCTGATCGGCCAGCCCTGGCTTATCAAATTGCTCGCTGTGCAGAGGCGTTCGCTCCACCGGGCTTGCTGCAGCCATCGTCCCTGTGGAACGTTGTCGTCTTGGGACCCGCCGTACGATCTGCCTCCGGCGAAATTGTCGAACACCTTCGAAAAAACGTCCAAAATCTACAGGCTTGGCTACCGTCTTGCCAAGGTCCGGAGGCTAATCAAGAAACTACGGCGATTCAGCTTGTGCTGTTCGGCCTGTCGTTGCGTCCCACACTGTTAGCCCCGGAGGCGGGCGTCCTGTCCGTGCTCCAGGCGGTGACAGCCCTTGATGCCATCTCGCCTGCCTTGGGGGAGATCCGGCGCGGTGTGGCCGAGTTTGGCAGCCTGAACTTGGAGTTGAGCCCGACCGTTTTGAAAGGAGTTTGCGACCATGCGGTTTGGCAGCAGGATCTGGATGCGCTGCGTGCGGAGACTCGCGGTTGGCTGGACTCCAATCGCCAGGCCAACATCATCTACGCGCCGACGACCGATGTGTGGCACGACTGGCTGAATCCCAGCAGACCGTTGGGCCGAACGCTCGAAACGGTAATCAATCAAGTGGGCCGCATGGACGAGGTTCGTCAGACGGTTCGTCAGTGGTCAGATCGAAGGCACGTGGAACGAGAATTGAACCGCACGGATGAACGTCTTCGCAAGGTCGCTGCCCGCAGACGTCCCATCGAGGCGCGGGCACGCACTGCCATCTGTTCCCGCGTTCAGGAATTCCTTCATCTTGCCCAACGCTGGTTGGATCTGCTGAGCGCCGAGCCTCGTTCTCTCGACGACTTCCGGCAGAAGCAAGCGGACCGCTGCCGAAGCGTCGTACAACGTTTTCTGAACGATGCGTTATCGGCCGCGGATGACCTTGGAGGCGCGGCCGGGGCGTCCGCCGCCCTCACGGGAGCGGTTCGTTTTCTTCGGACGGCACTGGAAGACCTTGGGCACCTGTTCGATGCCAGCAGAGAGGAAAGCGCCCATGTGCTTCCGGTGCGAGTGCTCTTGGGCGAGGAGCTACTGATGCTGCCAGCCTGTCTGCTCGACGAGAACTGGCTGCCTTCATTGTCCAATGCTGAGGCGATACTCCAGCAGTTGGAGGAGTTGGCCGAAACGCGCTACGACCCGGAAACAGCGTTCGCCATTCAGTCGGAGGCCAAAGACCATCGTGCCACGGCGTGGGTGATCGAGGCGTTGGAGGCTCGTCCGGAAGGCAAGGAATTGGCTGCTCGCCTTCGACTCCAGCGCGATCAAGCAGTCCAGCAGTGTCGCCAAGCGATCCGCTGCAAGCTCGACGAGACGCGTGGTTCCATCGAGCAGGCGGTATGCTACGACTTAATCACGGACGAGGAACGTAATCGATTCTTGGGCGTCGTGGAAGAAGGCCGGCTCCTGCTGGACGAGATATCGGACTTTGCGGCGGAGGAGTGCCGGCTGGAAAATATCGATCGCCTGATCTTGGACAAGCGGCAGCAAAGGGTGGGCGAGGTCGAACAGAAGCTTCGAGAAACTGCTGATTCAATCGTCCCTGGTTGTCGGGACGCCCTCGAGATCGTTCGGCAGACGCTGGATCGCGGGGACTTCCTCTCGGCCAACGAGTACATCGAGCTGCTGCGTACTGGACAACCGCTCGATCGCGTGGTAGAGCCTGCCCGAAACGTCATCGCCGATTTCTTTCCCGCCTTCGTCCTGCGATTCAACGCCTTTATGGAAGGCGACGGACGTAGCCGTCCGGAGGCACGGGATGTGGTGGAGCGTATCCGCGAAGCGCCGCGAGGGCGGGGGCGAACGATCGGACCGATCGACATGCATGCGGTCCCCGGTCCGCAGGCCGCCGAAGCGGCCGAGATGCTCATGGCATGGCTGCGGTTGAAGAATCGGTCTCCGGCAATGGAGAAGGATCTGACGACGCTGCTGACTGGCTTGGGATTTCGCGACGTTCGCGTTAACTCTGTTCCATCAGTTTCTCCGCCGCACTGGTCGCTTATGTGTCAAGCAACTCCCCTTGGGGACCCGACCGTGTGCATTGTTCCGCGGTTCGGTTCCCAAGCCAAAGGACGGTACCACATCTTGGGTTTGTTTGATCGTCCGGACGAAGAGGCGATTGTCAATCTCGTGCGCAAGGTCGGCGGGGTGGAGCCGATCATGGTCTTGTACTTCGGACGGATGACGGAGCAGCGCCGCCGTGACCTGGCCGAACTCTGCTGGCAGCGAGGCCGTTCGTTTCTGGTCATCGACGAATCACTGGTCTTCTTCCTGTGCGGCGAACGATTCAGCCGGCTGCCTATCTTGTTCCAGTGTGCTCTGCCCTTCACCGTGGCTGAGCCGTACACCACAACCGCTTCCCTCGTCCCGGTCGAAATGTTCTTTGGACGCGAGCAGGAACGGCGGGCGGTCATCGATCCCTACGGAACGAACCTCGTGTACGGTGGTCGGCAGTTGGGCAAGTCGGCGCTGTTGCGCGATGTCGAGCGACGCGAACACAACCCAGGTCAGGAGCGGATCGTCCGCTGGATCGACCTCAAGAACCGGGGCATCGGCATCGACCGGCCCGCCGAGGATTTGTGGGCGGTCCTGGGCCAGGAACTGCACCAGGAGGATGTTCTCCCGCGACGAGCGACCGCACACCAGACTGTGGTCGAAAAGATCAAGGAGTGGTTGAACGAAGCAGACAACCGGCGCATCCTGCTCCTGCTGGACGAGGCGGACGCTTTTCTCGATGCGGACAGCCGAGCCGTCAACGAGCAGACTCGGCACAGTTTCCCCCAGGTGGCACGGCTCAAGGGCCTGATGGACGACACCGATCGCCGGTTCAAGGTCGTGTTTGCCGGTCTGCACAATGTCCAACGCGCGGCCCGCGATCCGAATACACCGGTTGCCCACCTGGGAACCCCCGTCTGCATCGGGCCGCTGTTGGACAACGGCGAGTGGCGGCAGGCTCGTGATCTGATCGAAATCCCATTTCGACACATGGGTTACGAGTTTCAACCGCCCGATCTCTGGATGCGTATCCTATCGTACACGAACTACTATCCGTCCCTGATTCAGGTGTTCTGCAAGCACCTGCTGGAATACCTTCACAATCGGGATCGAACGACCTTCGACTTTCAAACCTGTCCACCGTATCCGATCACAGCGCAGCAGATCGAGGATGTGTACCAAAGCGAAAAACTTCAGGGCGAGATCCGGGACAAGTTCGAGCTGACCCTGGGATTGGACGAGCGCTATCGCCTGATTGCCCTGTGCATCGCGTTAGCAAGCATCGAGCAGCGTGAAACGCAATCGCTGGTCGAGGGCTTTGATGTAGCCTGGGTTCGCGAACAAGCGTTGTCGTGGTGGGCGAGCGGATTTGCCACAGATACCAGCTACGAACTTTTCCGCACCATTCTGGACGAAATGGTCGGGCTGGGCGTTCTCCGCCGAGCAGCCCCGGACCGCTACGCTTTGCGAAGTCCGAACGTCTTGAATCTGCTGGGGTCAAAAACGCAGATCGAGCATAGGCTGATCGATGTGGCGAATCTGCCGCCGACACCCGGTTACGAAGCGGCCTCCCTGCGCCGTTCGCTACATGCCGACTGCTGGAGACGAAGTCCGCTGACAGCCGAACAGGAGGGCAGCTTGATCGAACGGAGCAATGGCGTGGTGGTCCTCTGTGGATCGCCGCTGAGTGGTCTGGCCGATCTCCCGGCAGCATTGAAGGAAATTCCCGCCCAGGAAGGAGTTCAGTTTGCCGGTTCGTTGCGGCAGCCCGGTCAGTTCATGGAATGGCTTCAAGCGGTCGACAAAGGACGGGCGGAGTCGGAAGGCGTCACGCTGGCAGTCGTGACAGCCGATTCGACGTGGTCACCTTCCTGGGTGGGCGCTGCGGCCGATTATGTTCGCCGAAAGACCGGTTCTACCAAACGTTTTCTTCGCGTCGTATTTGTCGCGGACTCGGATTTGGCCTGGCAGTGGTCAGACGAACGAATGCACCGTCGCGTCGGCGCGACGGAGATTTCGCTGAAACCCTGGCGCGAGGCGGCGCTTCGTCGCTGGATGGCCGACGCCGAATTCGGCCCCGAAGCCGTGAGTAGCTGCGGCGAAATCCTGGAACGGACAGGGGGGTGGGGAATGCTGGTCCACGCTCTCGGCGAAGCCTGCCGAGGCTGTCCTCATACGTGGCGGGAACAGTTGGACAAGCTCGCGGCAGGCTGGCCTTGCGACCCGCGGTGGAACGGTTACTGCGAACTGCCCCGCGCTGTCTTGCCCGTCCTGCGGGTCATGGCAGATTTTGGGGGGCCGATCAGTTCCGAGGATCTGGCCGAGTTTGCACCGGATGAAGACGTTTTGCGCGTGCTGCGCTGGACGGATTGGCTGAGCTACGCTCGCGAGGTGGAATCGGACCGATGGATTCTCGATCCCCTCTGGCAGTCGGTGGTGACGGCAAGAGGGTGAGCCGATGGAAGTCAACTGGTGGCGTCTTCCGGGGTCGACGAGGTTTCTTGAGACGGTCTTTCAGGAGTTACGATCCGGAAAGAATGTCGTCGTCTCGTTTCCGCGCCACATGGTCGGCGGTTTTCGCGAAACGCTGGCCGAGCGGGTTCGTGAGATCGATTTGTGGCGTTGGCGAACGATCAACGCCGCGGAATTCCCGAGCGACGGCGTTGCGAGCCTGCTCGAAGCGCTGCACGAACGGTTTGTCTCCGCTCGCCAGGCGTCGGACGTGTGCTCGGCGCTCGCTCTGGCCCAGCGTTTGATCGGCACCGTCGTCTGGATCGAAGACGCAACTGAGCACGCCTGGGACACCTGGACGGCGTTTCTCGACCAGTATCAACACGCCTGCCAGAGTTGTGACCTGCTTGACCGCAGCCTGTTCTGTCTGCCGGTCATCGGTAATCCGACGCCGCCGCCTCGTGCGGATGCGGCGCTGGCAGTCTGGCGGTGGGAAGGCAGGATTGATCGCCTGGATATGAATCTGTACGTGGACCGCGTGCTCGCGTCGCGATTCCCGCATCCGCTGCACCATCAAGTCGTGCTGGCCGTCGTGACAGAGTTGGCCGGTGCGGACGCCGAACTGGCCCAACATCTGGCGGCGCAGGACTTGGCGACGATCATGGCCCCGCTGCAGTGCCTGAAGGACTTCGCCGCCGCCCGCGGTTGGACTGCGGTGTCCTGCCAACATCCGAACTGGGCAGAAGGAACCCTCGACCGGGTCAACGGCGCGTCGATGGTCCATTCTGCGGCAGTCGCGGCGAGAGGGGGCCGGACGGAATTGACACGCCGGGTCTGGCGTGGCCAAGTCTCGGTGCTGTATCCGTTCATCGAGCAGCAGCGGATCAATATCATCCCCCTGATCCGCAGCTACCTGCGTCTTCCGGTGGAAACGACCTACGGCAAGGTCGACAACGCGGAAGATCTCGAAGTCGGCCAGCTATTGTATTTCCTGAGAGGAAACCGGCTTCCACCTCGGTTATGGAATTTGCTGAGCCTTCTGACGGAAATGAGACATGCATTAGCCCACTTGGACACAGTTCCCCTGACATCGTTGTTGGCCGAGGAGATATTGCACTGCGAAGAATAAAGCGTCCGGGGCGAACGTGCTTCGCCTGTTATATCGAGCACTGACGGTTGCACACGGATGGATGGGGCCTATCGTCAGTCAACCACAGTCCCAGCGGGATCTTTCCAGCTTGGAATTTGGCGGCTGGTTGCGATAAGAGGGCGACTGACCATCGACTGTTCAAGTATGACGGACAAGGAAGCTCTGCGGCCGATGTCTTGTGTGCCTGAACGGCGCGGGCCACAACACATATGGAGCGCGGAGTGCCCGCGTAACAACTCGAGGGTGGCTTGGGCCCCACTCCGACGCCAGAGCGGGACCGACGCGCGCTTTTGCCATCGAATACCAGTTTGTGCCGCCACGCGAGCGTTCTCGGCTGCATTCGCAAGCGGAAGAAAATAAAAAAATGCCCGACCAGGCACAGCCTGGCCGGGCACGAAACTGGACTGACCGTCACGGAAGTATGACCTGCTGGTCGCCCAAGACGAACTGGATGTCCGTCAAGAACTCCGTCTCGGCCAGCAGATCCTCGGTCCGCAGGACATCTACGGACGCTTTCAAAATTGCATCCACCTCGGCAAGTTTCGCGTCCAGCTTGCCATGCGCCGACTCCAACGTCCGCTGAGCCGTCTCAAACAGGCCGTTGAGCTGAGCTGAATTCGCCTCTTCCTCTTGAATCCACTCCTTGACGTCGCGATACAGATCCAACTTGCGGGCCAAGAAGTCAACGTCGTTGCGCAATCGCCTGATGACGGCTGGCGATTGCTTTTCCAGTTCCTGCAGCTTGACGAGTCGGGCTTCCCGCATCGTCAAGATCTGTTCGAGGTAGCCGAGCTTCTCTTTCGCGATTGCGATGCGATTGGAAAAATCGGCGACCATTTCCTTCAATTCGGGCGGTGACAAAGTGCGGCTGCGCAAGCGGATCGTGCGCCCGTCCGACACCTTCTCGTCGAGCGTTTTTCGGGCCTGTTCAGCGTCCGCGATCTCCTTCTGGGCGGCTTGCACCTGACGCCTTAGCGACGTGACCGCCGCTTCCTCCTTGTGCTTCTGCACGTTGGCCGCCGCGACGCGTTGTTCGGCATCGGCGACCGCCTTTCTCGATTTCTCAAGTTCCAAGCTGTACTGGTCGACGAGCCCCGAAATCTGCTCCTTGACGCCGATCTTCGCGGTGTTGACCCACGGGCGGAAGTCGTCGCCCAAGAGCCAGCTCAAGAACAGCCCAGCACCGCATACCAGCAGCGCCGACATTACCAACATTCGGACAGTCTTGCGTACCATGGTCATGGTTCCTTCAAAGGGGAGGTAAACAGGAAACGACAACTTTTCAACTCAGCCACTTTGCGACCGTTCCCAGGGTGGAGGGTCTCCAGACATCGAATCCGGCGGCGACAAGCGCAAGGAAGCTAAGCCAAAACCAAGACACAAAGAGCAATTCGCCGCGGGTCAGTGACGCAAGTGTCACCAACACCGACAAACAAATCGCAAACACGATCCCAACTCGTAGCGAATCCAGGGTCACGGCCTCGACGTCCCCGACCGCCACGGAACGAATCCGATGGGCTAGGAATCGCAACAAGTGCCAGCCAAGGCCGAAAACGATCAGAAACGCCACGAACTCGGCCAGGCGAGGGTCTCGCAGCCAGCCGTAGTTCAGCAGCCAACTCGACAGGTAGACCATGCAGGACCAGGAGGTCCAGGCACAGACCACAAATACGGCGAAACGGCCGAGAAGCATCAACAGCAGTTCGCCGAACAGCCAACAGGCGATCAACAACAAGAGAACGCCAAGTATCAGATCCATTGTCGAACCTCATGCAGACGCAGGAAATTGAACGAAACTCGCCATCCCGTTCGGCTCGCGGCAGCTTTGAGCCGCTGCTTTGCACAGGGGAGTGACGACCATACGATGCCTATTTGAAGGCGTTCATCACACGCGTCGAACCGGGCGCGATGAACGCCGTAGCAACGGAAACGGACTTTGCCGCCAGGAACAGAGGCAGCGCGAGCGGACGAGAACGTCTGCTTACGATCGGTCCAGAGAGGACAAACGCTGACGAGCGTCCGCCACGATCGCGTGCCGAGTCCGGCTCCACCATTCGTGGCCGACGTTTGTCAGCCGCTTGGCAACCCAGGCGGCCGGTTCGAGGCGGTTGGCCACCGCAGGAAGCGTAAACGCTTCGAAGCAATACGCGGCGACATATCCGTAGGGCACGATTGCATACCCCGGTCCGGCACTCAAATGGGCTGCCAGGGGGTTGTCCTTGGCCCAATGAGTGCCCCAGCTGTTGCGGACCAGAAATGCTCCTCCGCCCAATTCCTCGGCAAATCCATGCCGGGCCAAATGGTTGTTGTCAACGTAGGCCACCACACACATCGCGTGCCACCCTGCCACGCCGTCAAAAATGCCGAGTTTCATCAAAAACCGGCCTTCCGAGTGGAATCGCAGGGAGGCGTAGGAAGACCTGAAAATCGGCAGCGAAACCGCCACCGCCCGTTCATCGGCGATCGTAGCCCGAATCTGATCCACATCCTTCGGGACGAGGGCAATCGCCTGAGGCGGGTTCGATCGGTACTTTCTCGCCTCGGCAAAGGCAGCCGCCGACGGTCGCTGCCGCAGAAACTCGCGGTTGTCCCGATACGGCCATGTGGACTCCAGCGGGCTGCCGTACTCTGCCGCGACTTGCATCGCGAACTTGAGCCAGCTCCCGTCCGTGTCCGGGTGGCCGTCAATCGACTTGGTAATGCTGTACACGAACGCCTCCGACAGGTCGATCGGGCCATATTGCGCTTCGGCCACCGCCGTGCTGCCGAATGCGGTGCAGGTCCCGACGGCCAATTGGTCTCGCGCGTCCTGGAATCGCTTGGTCAGGCTCGCATGATCCGGGATTCTCCTGCGGGTAGCGATGCCGATCGAACCGCGGGGCGTCGCGTCGTGGCCGTTCTCCGGGGCAAGCACTCCGCCCAAAGGGCACGGGCAAGACAGGCTAACACCACAATGTTCCGGCCACCGGCTCCAGCCTAACGCCCGCAGCAATGCATCTTGATCCACCTCCAAGCACGCCGCGATCAGCTTGTTGCTATCGGGGTGGCCACGCGCAACGTCCTCGACATGGGAACCGTTGCGGAATCCCAAGTCAGTCAGCCGTTGAACGTGGCGAGCGTCCATTCCGGGAAAATCCTGCTTCAGTTGGTTTATAGTCCTTTTCATGGCCCTTGGTCTCCTGGTGGGGGCAGAACGCCGAAGGTGCGTTGGCGTTCTGCCTCTCGCACCAGGCGATCGAGTTCAGTTTCTGGAATCGTGCCGGCGGCCTCCTGAACCACGCGTTCCGCTTCTCGGCGGTCGATGGCAAGAAGGTTGCCTAACATCTCCGGCTGCAGATAGAACTGGAATGCAAGATCGCGCTCTGTCGCGACGCCCAGTTCCAGCAGCACAGCACATTGCCCGGCCGTCAGGCCGAGCTTGGTCAGGGCTGTTTGTGTCATAGCAGTAACAACCGTTTTGTGGTTGTCTCCCGTGGTTTGGTGATGAAACAATTCGATGCTCACGGTCTTGCCGCGCGATTGCCCCGGCGGGAAGGCTCCTTCCACTCGCCCGAAGCGCCAGCGAGCGTTCTTCGCGGCTGGTCGTGATCGCTTTATTCGCTGGGGCAATACGAGGCCGTCGTCGGCAGTTTTGAGAGCAGGGCCTCCAACTGTGCGATCGACGCCTTGGTCTCTCCTAAGGCGTTCTCGATGCGGCTTCGAATCAGCCGGAACATGCGGAACTGGTAGCCGGTCGTGTTACCAGCTGCCGCGTTCCGAATGTCAAACCGTTCGAGAAACTCCACCTCTCCTTGTTCTGCGAGGTCCAGCAGTTCGGTCAAATACACCGACCTGCTCCGTTGAATCTCCAGCTGCAGTCGCAGCTCCGCCCGCATCTGCCATGTTTCCAACTGACGAACCTCGATCAGATCGACCGAAACATCGGGGCCCCCGCTGAGCACGGCTTCCAGTTCAGGGGCCAGCGAGATGTCCACCGACACGGCGTGATCCTCTCCGGCATCGGCGGTGTGGATAGAGGACGGCGTTGGGGCAACCGTGCTTGCGGGCGTCGCGGAGGCATACTGCGTTGGCAGCTCGCGAGTTTCCGACGCTCCGGGTCTGGTGCCCCCGTGGCTGCATCCTGTGACCAAGACGATGGCCACCAGGAGATAGCTGAAAACGCTCATGGTCCTGGTCCCCCTTTCTCGATGTTAGAAGTAATGCCCTTCGGCGAAGACGCGGCTCGCACCCGAAGCGGATTTCTCACGCCCGCCCGCTGGAGGTGGTCAACCAACTGCACCAACCGATCCGTATGCCCCATCCCGTCCTCCAGGGTGTCGATGGAAATCATGAGGGGACGTTTCGGCTCCCCCAGTGCTTTCAGGCGAGGCCCCAGTTCGTCGATGACAACGCCCTGGCCTTGAAGACGCAATCCACCGTCCGTCCCGATGGCCACTTCGATTCCCTGCGGCGCCACCGAGGCCTCGCTTGACTTGCCGACAGGGCCCAAGTCGGGAAGACGCAGGCTAACAATCCCGAATTTGGCGGACAGCAGCGTGGTCACGGTGACCAACCACGCCAGATCAATCAGCGTCAGGGGCACCGAGAACGTCCCGATGCCTGCGTGAGGGCGACGATACTTAACCATGGTTCGGGCCCCCCCAATTAACTTCGGAGACCCAATCGACGGCCTGTTCGGCGAAGTTATCGTCGTGGTTGCCGTCGTTGTCCGGCTTCCGCATTGTGTCCCCCTGGTGACCCGCGATCGTCCCGGTCGCGCCGATGCTTGGACACGGCCTTGCGGACTCGGTCTGATAAACCGGCACTCGCTCGTTTGCGGTAGTAGCCATAATCGGCGGATCGCGAAACGCCACAGCCCTGCGGCAATACGCTGGCCCGGCGCCCGCGGGAACCGATGCCAAAGCGGGCACGGGGATGGCCGTAGGTATGACACGCGGCGGCGAATCCAGTGCTTCCAGGACCGCATCTGCCTGGTCCAAAAACCGGTCTACACGCCCCTGGAAAACGTCGTGCAAAGTCGTGCCCCAAATGGCGATGACCATCCCATACACGCTACTCTTCACGCCGACTGCGATCACCACGGTCGGATCCAAGGTCCCCGTCGCAGCCGTCGTAAGGGAGACCAGCGTAAAAAGCATTCCAATGGCCGTGGCTTGGACGCCCAGAATCCGTTGCATACCGTGGCACCAGAGCGTCCGGCTGCGAAAATGCTCGACCGCACGTCGGAATTCGTGGCGATCAAAGTCCAAGGCATCGAGCAACTCGCCGAGCCAGCCGAGGGAACTACATCCCTTGAGCGGGCTGGCGGCCCGACAGGTTTCGAGAAACCGGTTCAGAGCATGACCATCCGGCTCGCGGTAAGACGCATGAAACAGCAGCCGCACGAGGACGGTGAACATCATCGCGGCTGCCAACACAAGAAACACAAAAAGCATCAGCGTATTCATGACAGGGGTTCCTTCACTTGAAAATGCTGGAAATCGAGGCTTCGAGAACACGCAACAGAAGGGGTTGGCCGCGGACGGGGCACGCTCTCGCATTCCATCCGCCTTGAATCAAGCCTTGCGGTTTGCCACGAAACCAACCAATCGAACGTCGATCTGTTGGTTGACCGGGACTAGTTGAATGCGGCATACCGTTCCCGGCAGTGGCTGGACAGTCCCGGCCTGTTCCGCAAGGATCCGATAAAGCTGCAAAGCTACGGAATCCTTGAGCACCATCTTCGTGGTCAACGCGGCATTTGAACCAAACCAATGGATCTTGGCTTGCACGCACGGTGGCCATCGTTGCCGATCCGAAACCAAATCGCCGATCAGCAGCTTGCCGAGCGCGTCATCCGACATGGATGCAGGGGCGCCACTTGGCGTGATGGCCAGCCGCGTACCCTCCGCCCGCGAGCCGGTGGTCTCCATCACGTAGACCCCGGCGATTTGATCGATTTGCTGAGGGCTGAGATACGAGTAGTCCAAGACGATCGTGATCTGGCCACGATGCAGCCAGCGTTGGTAATCATTGACCGCCGCCTGAATCTCGCCCTCCGACATCTGCTCGACCGGTCGCGGCGCGTCTTCCACGGCATTCGCTCGGGCAGGCCGATACTCAACGATCGCCGTCGGAGCGTGGTGCTGGTCCGGCAGCAAATTGGTGTCGACCGGTCGCGTGGATACCTCGGCGACGGTGTCGTTCTCTACGATATTGCCGGTCGCGGGGTCCGAGATCGCGACCCCGGCCGCTTCCTGCGGCGGCAGGTAATCCTCGTCGGTCAGGGGGATCGGAGTCAACGGCGGGGCCACCGGCACGTCCTCCGTTCTCGATGCCTGTTGCTGCGGCGTCGCGGATGTCGATGTCGCCTCGCTGGTCGTCACACCCGCCGTAGCCCACTTGTCGGGCGCCGTCGCCTCCGTGTCCCACACTCCCAGCGATGGCGGTCCGCCAGGTGGGGGAGCATGCGGCGTTGAAGGCGACATGCCGAGAAACACCACGATCGCCATCGCGGTCAGAAACGCGGCGTAGAAATCGTGCTTATGCCAATACCAGAAGTTCATGGGTCACCTCGAAATCTAAAAAAGGATGTTGGAGCCGGCCCGCCAGACGACGGGGCGGTAAAAGAGCGGAGCCGGATTGGCCCCAGCAGAAGGTACAACTTGCGCGAACGAACGCAGGACAGGCAGCCCGTCCGTCTTCGGAACTAACGGCCAGTGGTGCCCGTCCTGCGTAAACGCGGCCTTGACGCCGCAACGTGAGTAAGGCGCGCGGGGCCGACCGCGACCGCACGTAGGCGAGTCTCTCCGAGACTCGAATCCGACCATAACTACTTTAGACTCTCCAGTTCGGCCATCGCTTGCTCGACCGTTCCGGCGGGTTTGCTGACCCGCGGGCCGTTCGCGGCGATTGGTGCCGCCGCCTTGTCACCGGCCAAACCGTCCTGAAGTCCAAGCGATTGCAGGTCGCTGCCCAACGCCGCAATTAGCGAACGATCGATCGTGCCCGTCGTCGACCTGGTGCGCGTTGCGACGTGCCGGCCTTCGGCGATCCCTTCGTACTCGCGGCGGAGAGCCAGCAGCCGAGGCCGGATCGCTTTCAAATGTGCGTCCGTCTGCGCTGCCAGTTGGCGGCAACCGTCGGCATCCGCTTTCAGCCCCAAGATCGCGTCACGGTGCAGTTGGACCGTAATGGAGATCTGGTTCGCGCACTCAACGGGATCCTCAGCGAATTGCTGACGAATCTGTTCAACTTCGTCCTCGACGCGTTTGAACAACTCGGCCCGCTGCTGGTCGGCCGCGTCAGCTTCCCCCAACAGATCGATACGGAATTGGCCCAGGCTCGCCTCCCTGGTCTCGAAGCGAGCCAGCGGGCGGCCCGCACGGAGTTCGGCGAGGGCCTGGCAACCCTGCTCCCGAGCGATCTCCACCAGTTTGTCGGTCGGCAGGGCAAGCCAGTCACGCAATTGAGGTACCGCCGCAGCGGCGGCCGGTGGCGAGGCTTCCACCATCGCGTCGGTCTCCGGCGGCGCCGCCGGCCCCGTTTGCGCCATCGTCAACGCGGCCAGCGACAGGGTGGTTAAGATCAGTAAAGCGGCAATAAGCGTTTTCAGGTTCATGGTCTAGTCCTTTCCAGAGTTTCAGTTTGTTGAATGCGAGCCATCGCAGGACGGACTGTCGTCCGCCCTGCATCTTGCCCATTGAGGCCTGCTTACGATTTCGGCGCCGGCCCCCGTTCCGTTGGCTTCAGCCGAGTTTGAGCCTTCTGCAGCTCGTCCTGAATCAGTTGCTCTGCTTCAGCCGGCAGTTCACGCTTCAACTGTCCGATGGCCGACTCGATCGCCGTTCCGCGGTTCTCGGCGATATTGTCGTCCGTTTCGGACAGTTGAGGCTCGGTCGCTCGGCGGGCGCCGATGACAGCGATCATCTTTCGCAGATCTTCCTGGGACGCCTTCACGTCTTGTGCGATCAACGTCTCTTCCTCGGACTCGACGGCATCCATTTGCCGCAGAAGGTGAACCGCAGCGCGATCGGTCATCGCTTCAATCCGCTGGTCCAACGTACCGAGGGCGGCAATCTCGCCCTTGTAGAAATCGCAGTCCGCCCCCAAACGCTGGCAGCGTTTGTCGAGGTCTCTCCGGTGCAAGATCTTGACATACAGCAGGCTTCGGAGATCATCGAGTTGGGCCGCCGTGAGAGGCGTTCCCTCATTACCCGTGGCACGGGCGATCTGGTCGGCCAGCACCTCGACCTCCTTCCCTCGGGCGTCGCGATTCCGTTCGCATTCGGCAAGTCTGGAGCGTTTCATGCCCAGGAGTCGCCAGACTTGAAAGCGATGGCCTTCCAGGGAACTCGTCACCAGCCCGTAGGCTACGGCCTCGTCACGAGACAGGCTCAAGTCGACCGCCGCGATTCGGATCGCTGACTGCGGCGTGCCGTCGAAGTGATTCTTCCGCAATTCGTCGATCACGGCGGCTTTCAGGTTCAAGCTGGCGATCAGTTCTTCCAGCCTGCGGACGACCTCGGCGCGGGACTTGTCTGTCCCCAGCGGTTGCCGCAGTTCATCGCCCGGCCGGAGGATCGTCTCGCCGGGGCGCGTCGCGGGCGGCGGGGCGTTCTTGCCGGCTTGGGCATGAACGGCCGAGGCCGGAGGCAGGACCGCCCCGGCCGCGAGCAAGCCCAAAAGGGCGTTGCGGCCCCGGGCCGCAAACCAATTCGCAACACTCGTTCGATTCATAGCTCTTCCTTTCGTAACACGTGGTACAGGGACTGACGTTCAAAACGGGCTCTTTGAATCTCCGCCTCCACCGCCTTCCTCGTTGCCTCGTCGCCCGCCTCTTTCAGACGGGCGTGCAGGCCCATCTCGCGAAGGACCAATTCGAGGGCCAGTTGGGCGGGCGACGGCGGAACGACCGGCGAAGGCGATCGTTTCTCGACCGACCGTTCGGTTGGTTTATCCTCGTTTCGCGGCGACTTCTCTGCGTTGGCCACCAAAGCAGTCGCCACCAAACCAAGCGAGTGAGGCGGCGGCGGGTGGTTGTTTCCCACAGGGGCGGGCGCCGCGGCGGCAGACGCCGCAGGGGTGGGCGCCGCGGCGGTCGCGGCATTCGCGGCATTCGGCAGACCATCGAGCGCGTTCTGACAGCCTGCGAGGCCCGCCGACATCAAGATCATCAGCAACGGTGCGAAGCAACTCCGGTTCATAG
>Ga0351844_1104_pt1 | contig 32301 bp, 17 predicted proteins | sample TotcelHFGM3001L5_FD_206880 | JGI IMG/M metagenome (GOLD analysis project Ga0351844, IMG submission 206880) | Enriched cells from coal bed in the Powder River Basin, Montana, United States - Total cells FGM rep1 HSBNCT.FGM.300.1.L5 ... | reverse complement strand
AGATGACGTCGAGAGTGGCGATGGGCGCTCCTTCTGCCTCTCCTGTGAAGACCAGGAGCTTTTTCTTCCTGGGCCCTGGAGCCTCCACTACGCAGGCAAGGGATAGCACCAAGTCGCCTTGACCGGCGGGCCAGTCGTTCCAGACAAGCAAGGTAGGTTTGTCCTCACGGATGGCCATGAGCGGACGCTCCTTCGGGCCGGTGCGCCCGTCGAGGAATTCGAGATCGGATTGGTAGCTGGCGTCAGATGGGAAATACATGGCGCTATTTGGCAAAGCCGCGTTCCTTCAGCCAGACGGAGCAGTCGTAGGTCCAGCGGTGGAATCCTCCATCCTCTCCACGGCCCTTACCGAGACCCATGCCGTGACCGCCTTTTTCATACACATGAAATTCGAAGGGGATATTTTTGGCCTGCAAGGCTTGGGCGAAGCTCATGGCATTTTCCACCTTCACGCCCTTGTCCTCCCACGTGTGCCAGATGAAGCAGGGGGGAGTGTCGGATTTGACCTGGAGTTCGCTGGAAAGAAGGGTGACAAGTTCCTCGGGAGCCTTCGCCCCGATGAGGCCGTTTTTTGAACCCTGATGGGTGAACTCTCCCATCGTGATGACGGGATAGCAGAGGATGCCGAGGTTGGGACGGCTGCTCTGTATCTCGACGGGGTCCGTGGAGTCGGCCTGACCAGCATCGAAATGCGTTAATACACACGAAGCGAGGTGGCCGCCCGCACTGGAGCCCATCACGCCGATTTTCTCAGGATCGAGGTTCCACTCCGCTGCGCGGGATCGCACAAGGCGGATGGCGCGCGTGGCGTCATTGAGCATGGCCGGATGCTGATAGCCGTCCTGCGTGACGCGATATTTGACGACAATGGCCGTGATTCCCTGATCGACCAACCATGGCACAAAGCCCGTGCCCTCGTGGTCCGCGAGATAGCGGTAGCCGCCGCCAGGGAAGATGAGCATGGAAGCACCAGTCGCCTTCTCAGGTGCGGGTCGGTGAACGGTCAGGCTGGGCTTGTCTTTGTCGTCCTGTCCCAACGCTCCGGGCGCTTGATCGGGCCAGAGGGGGATGGTCTCGGAGGCGGCGTGAAGAGAGAGAGTCATGCAGGAGGCGAGGAGGAGGGAGCGGACGATCATGGCAGGGAAAGGGACTTGGCTAAAGTGGGAGCAGTCAAACGGCACCAGGGCCTTCTTCTGAAGGGGGCGATACAGGAGGGGCTTCCTTCGCGGGCAACTCACCGGACCGCAGCCATTCGCGCCAGACCGCGACCAGCAGGGCCATGAGGACAGGCCCGACGAAAAGTCCAACGAGGCCCATCGTTTTGGCTCCGCCGATGAGTCCGAAAAAGGTTGGCAGGAAGGGCAGGCGAATGGGGCCGCCGACCAGGCGGGGGCGGATGGTTTTATCCACGATGAAGAGTTCCAGTGATCCCCATGCAAAGAGCGCAATGCCCGGCACTACGCTGCCTGTGACCACGAGGAAAGCAGAGACCAGCGTGAAGGCCAGCGGCGCGCCGCCGGGAATCAGGGCCATGAAGCCCGTGAGTACACCCAAGGCAAAGGCCGAAGGCACTCCCGCCAGCTTGTATGCCACACCGAGGATGACGCCTTCCCCAATGGCGATGAGTCCCATGCCGGTGACGGTCGCACTGACCGTGGCAGGGACGACGCGAGAAAATCGATGCCAGCGATCGGGAAGGATGCGCTCGCCCACTTTATCCACCTGCTCCATGAGGGCGCTGCCGTCCTTGTAGATGAAAAAGAGTGTGATGAGGATGAAGAGTGTCGTCAGCAGGAAGCTTAAGGCTCCTCCCCCTGCGGCCAGAGCCCATCGGGAAATATTGCCGATATGCTCGCCGCTCATAAATTGAATGACCTCGCCCAGGGCATGCGGAGTCGCCAGATACTCGTCCCAACTCTCCGCAAGTCGCTCGCCGAACATTGGTAGGGAGGCCACCCAGTCGGGGGAGGGGATGCCATTCTTATTCGCCTCCTGCAGCCAGTAGATCCATGTGCGGATCTCCTCTGCTGCGGAGATCAGGATCATGGTGAGGGGGACGACCAGGACCAGCAGGATCACACAGAGAGCGATCGTGGCGGCAATGGCGGTATTGCCCCGGCACCCTATGACCAACCTCCGGTAGAGGGGCCAACTGGCCAGTCCGATCACAAGGGCTGCAAGAACGGGGATTAAAAAACCGTGAAAGAAATAGACACCCGCCAGCAGCAAGAATCCCAGCAGCCAGCGTGCGATCGGGTTTTGAGGCAGTAAGTCGGTCATGTGGGTCTCCGGGGCGGGAAGCCGCCCACATTAGCCGCGGAATGGGGCTCTGTCATGTCCTCAGATTTGCTGCGGGGAAAATTTACGCTTCCCTATCGAAGGCGACTGCATCCAGAGAGTTAACGCCCTCATTTTCCCTCCTCAAATAATTTGCCAAATCAGGTTGGTATAATAGTATACTACAGGTCATCTTCTTTCCGGTACCCGATGGATTCTCAAACTTTCTCCTCTCCCCCCAAGTGGATTTCTTTGTGCGTTGGGGATCTGAAATTCGCTTGGCTGGGGAAGGAGGACGGGGTGGAAGTGCGCTCTATTTCCACAGGGAATCTGATCCTGCGTTGCCCGGAGGGCGGATTGTTGCACCCTTGGCTCAATGGCCGTCCCGTGGAGCGGAAGTTTCTCTCCCTCACGGCACTGGGCGATCAGAGAGTTCTCGCGACCTATCAAGCGGCGGACTTGGAGCGCATGGAGGTGGAGTTCTCCTGCACTCAAGACGGCCTTGATGTGTCCTGCCGCTTTCAGCCGCATGAGGATGCCGAACTGAATCGCATCGATCTATTTCCCGAGGGGACGGAGCTGAATTTATTCGACGCCTTTAACTTTCGGAATCGCCATCACCACTCCGCGACCTCACCGGAACTTCCGCTCGGCGGGAAGGGATGTGAGACGGATACCTCCTCGCGCGATTGGCAATTTGCCCCGCATCCCACGGCGTTCCTTCTGCGGGCGAATGAATATGGGCTCTTTTGCGGAGAGCTGGATCTGGGGACTGGGTTTGGATTTTCCTTCGCCGCCGCGGATTATCGCTTGCGGCATTGGTATCAGAGCTTTGGCGACGAGCCCCATGGGCAGAAGCTCCAGGCGGGGGAACTCTTCCAATCCTCCCGCTTCCGCTTCTTTTATGATGAAGCCATCGACCCCCTTGATTTTTACGCCTCTTTCGGGCGCATGTTGATCAAGGAGGGATTGATTCCTGATCCATCGCGGAAGCAGAGGGCTCCGTGGTGGAACGAACCTCTCTACTGCACGTGGGTGGATCAATATCTAGGTGCCGACGCAAAGATTGCCGAGGCTCTGCAGGATCAGTCGGTGGAGGCCGGGGCATGTTCCGCAATCGCCTTTCTCAATGAGGACTTGGTCCGGAAAGCCGTCGCGGTCATTGAGCGAGAGAATCTGCCTTTCCGTACCATTCTGCTCGATGATGGGTGGCAGATGGCCCGTGGACAATGGGAGCCCGATCCGCAACGGTTCCCGGATTTCCGAGGTCTCGTGGATGATCTTCATGCGCGAGGATTCAAAGTGCTCGTCTGGTGGAACTGGGCGGAGATTCAGAAACATGCCGAAGTCGATCCCGCTCATCTGATGGGCCAAGGATGGATCAATCGTCACGGCAACCGGGTAAGAGATTTTTCCCATCCCCTCACTCAGTCGGGCTATCTGCGGCCGTTTTTTCAGCGTCTCTTCTCTTCCGAGGAAGGCTGCTTCGACCTGGACGGTGTGAAGACCGACTTCCTGGCGGACAAGATCCATCCGGAGTGCCCTCTCTATGATCCGGCCTGGCGTGGGGAGGAAAACTACTTTGCGCGGGTGACGCACCTTTTCGTGACCGAGATGCGCCGACACAAGCCAGACGCGCTCCACATCGGCTGCGCGGGAAACTATCGACTCGCTGATGATATCGACATCAATCGCACTTACGATGTCCATAATTCCAATTGGGAAGAGCATCGGCAACGGGCCTTGATGCTGGAGGCGACGACTCCGGGCTGTCCGGCGGCCTTCGATTTTCATCTCTATCTGGAGAATTACGACCGTTGGTTCGCGGTCGCTCGCAGCATGGGGGCGCCAGTGGAGGTCGGGAATATCCTCTGGATGAAGCGTGATCGATTTTCTCCGACGGAGCCGGCCACCGAGACGCTTTGGGAAATGCTCCGCAACGAACTCCCAACCTCTCCTTCACTCTCTACTCACTCGGAATATGCCGACACTCACTGAACCCTCGCTTCCTGTCAGATCCCTTCCTTCACTCGGTGTGGCGCCTCGAGGGGGCGGATTTGCAATGAAGGATTACTGGATATGGTGTCCCTCGGTCATTCAGGCCGAGGATGGGCGCTATTGCATGTATGCTTCACGCTGGCCCAAGTGCGTGCCCTTCAATCCCTGCTGGCTGACGCATTCTGAAGTGGTGCTGGCCGTGTCGGATCGCATCGAGGGGCCCTACGAATTCCAGGAAGTGGCGTTGCCTGTGAGAGGCGCGCAACACTGGGATGGTCTCGTCACGCATAATCCACGGATCACCCGTTGGCGCGACGGATATGCCCTCTTTTACACGGGTATCACGCACGCGCTCGCGGATTACTCCAAAGGCACCATACCACAGAGCGGGATTGATCCTCGGGTCATCGCCGCGCGGGCTGGCAAGCGGATCGGGGTTGCCCTTTCCAAGAGCGCCTATGGTCCGTGGCGTCGTCTGGATGCTCCCATCCTGCCGGTCAAGGCAGACACGTTTTATAGCTTCCTGACTTCCAATGCCAGTCCCTGCATCAATGAGGATGGCTCGGTCATGCTGATGTTTAAATCCCGCCGGTATATGGGCAATGTCCATGGCGCGATGGAACTCGGACTGGCTCGGGCCGAGCATGTGCGTGGACCCTACGAAGTCCTCGGCCCCATCTCGCTGCGGACCCACATTCCCTACGAATTGGAAGATCCCTTCCTGTGGCGAAATGGATCCCACTACGAAATGGTCGCCAAAGACATGACAGGCTCCCTCTGCGGGGAATTTCAGGCCGGGATTCACGCGGTGTCTGAGGACGGACTGGAATGGCATCTCTCCTCCCAGCCGAAAGCGTATTCCCGCACGCTTCACTGGGATGATGGGCAGGAATTGGAGATGGGATCTGTGGAAAGGGCGTCGTTGCTCTTCGATAAGGGTGTTCCCACCCATCTTGTGGCCGCTGTGGCTGATGGCCCGGGAGGCTTTGCCCACGCAGAGAACACTTGGAATGTCGTGACCCCCTTGCAGCTCTGACAGCTGGATGGGCTAGGCTTTTTCCCTTGGCGAAAACTTCGTCTCGCCAGAGAATCTTTCCTCTAGATATTAAGTGTGGTCATGTCTCTCTCCTCCGACGCCACGCCATTCTCCTCCCTTCTTGATGCTCCTGCGCCGCGGCAATTGCGCGGGATTTCTTCGGAGGGGGAGATTCCTGAAGGAGTAACTGTACGGGAGCTGGTTTTCGAATCCCTGATTCCTTCACCGGACGCTTCTGAGCCGCTGCGGAGAAATGAGGTGTACGCAATCGTAGCTGCTCCCGTGGGGGAGGGGCCGTTCCCGGGGATTCTGTTGCTGCACGGCGGCATGGGCCATGCGGATCGTGCGGAGGCTCTTTCCTGGGCGGCGAAAGGCTATGTCGTGGTGGCCCCCGACTTGCCGGGCATCGCTGATGTCGAGAAGGCTCCGCATTCCCGAGGAGAATGGACCAAGCTTCCCTATGGGGCGAACAGATGGCTTGTGGATCCGAATGTCTCCCACTCGAGCATTTTCCAAGGCATTACGGCGGCCGTGCAGGCCTTTGCCCTCCTCCGAGAGGACGGCCGCGTTGATGCGTCCCGACTGGGAGTCACGGGGACGTCGTGGGGTGGCTATTCCACGACCATGGTGTGTGGCCTGCTCGGGCCGCGGGTGCGTGCTGCCTTCTCCAACTACGGAGCCGGATTTTACGAACACACGACCTTTGCCGAGGCCCTGGGTGCCACGCCGTCACTCAAGGAACCCTGGCTCTCCGCACTGGATGCCGGTCGCCGAGCCTCGGGGATCGCCGCCTCATTCTTCATCGCCGGTGCGACGAATGACACCTTCTTCTATCCTCCCGCCGTGGAGAAAACCCTGGCGGCCATTCCCAAAGAGACCAATCGTGTCCATGCCCCCAATGCGCATCACGAACTTCCCATTCCGGGTGGCGTGAACGTTTGCGGAGGTTCCGCCGCCATGGCAGCAGAATGGTTCGCGTGGCACCTGCGCGGTGAGGGGGCCCCTTTTCCCTCGGCGCGTGTTCTCGCTGTAACCGAAGCTTTGCAGAGTGCTCGCTTCAAAGTCTCCAGTTCCACGGAGCCCTCCGCCGTATCGGTATGGTGGAGCTTCCCTGCAGCCGATGACAAATGGCCCCAGAGAGTCTGGAAAGAAGCGCCAGTGGAATCGTGCGGCGACGCCGAATATCAGGCGTGCCTCCCCCAAGAGGCACTCCAGTCTGGCACCGCGTGGTTTGCTTTGGTCTCAGAGGCAAGAGGTGTCTCTGTCTCCACTCCCATGCAGATCTTCGTGCAGGCGCCTCATGGCCTGGAACTGCGTCCGCTGGCTCAAGTCTGACGCACCGAGCGCTCTCAGCGACTCCCTTAAACTTTGTTCTGAGCCCGAGCACTCTTGCCCTTGGCTTCCGCTCGCTTCGGCGAAACCGGGATATGGCTCGGTGTGGACAGCGACGGATGCGCGCGCAATGCATCGTCGATGAGCAAGCGTGGCACCGTGACTGTAGGGCTGGAAATACTCTCCCCGCGATAAAGCCGGAGGAAATGCTCAGCCATGCGAAACGCGTAAAGATTAGGATCGTTCTCCTGGAAAATCACCGGGAACCGCGGCGTGAGATTGTTCCCCCGCGTGCGATGACAAATGATGACCAGATCCTCCGGCACGCGAATCCCCAGCTGCACCAGCGCATCCTCGATATCCGGCAGCAGATGCTCATTATCAATGATCAAGCCATTCGGCTTCTCATCATACGATCCCCACACCTCACGAAACTCCTCCCATCCCGCACCGGCCTTCACGGGATGGATGTCGCCCTTGATCCACTTTTTCCGAAGCGTCACGGGATAGCAATTCTCCAACTCTCTCAGTGCCAGTTGCAGCCGCTCATCCAGAGGATGCTCGTCCACGACTTCCATCCAGCCGATATACGCGATCTTTGTGCGGCCCAAATCGACCAAGCAACGGAACGCCTTGCTCATGTCATCCCAGGAATCGAAGGTGACATGGTTCTCAAAGTAGTTGTTCGATCCCACGATCGGCACCCCCTGCCGTTTCAGCTTTTGCATCCACCACTCCTCTCCGAGTGTCGATAGGGCCAGCACTCCTGCGAGACGCTCGGCCTCCACGTCGGCAGCGAAATCCAGCGAGGTAAACTTGCCGCTCTGCTCCCCAGGCTCGGATTCACCGATGGAGACACGCGAGGGAAGCCCGGCTTGGCTGAGAAAATGCCGCAGATGATAAATGACGCTCCGCTGAAAAATACTGCGGCTATTGGGCGAGAAGACATTCATCTCGCAGAGGATCGTGACCCAGTTGCCGCCCATGGGATTTACCACCGTGGTGCCCACCGCTCTCTGGCGCTGAATGACCCCACCCTCCTGCAAGACGCGCAGTGCCTCCCGGATGGTCAGGACGTGTACCTGATACCGCTCCGCGAGTTGAGTCTCGGAGGGGAGTTTCGCTCCCACACTCATGGTCTCGCGAATCTCCTTCAGGAGAGCATTCGCGATGATGCGATACTTGGGACTGGAAGCGGGTTTGGCGGTGGCCATTACGAATCTAATAGAAACTCTATTTTTTGAGCTTACAAAAGCATTTTCCGGGCGAGCTTTGCCTCCCAAGCGCGCTTTTTTCCCGGCTGGAACAGAAAATCGGTTAATTCGATACAGTTTCGATTTTGATGTTATCCACCCAGAGCTTCCCTGTGGAGGCTTGAAGGATGACCCGAAATCCCAGTGTTTCCGTGTCATCGGCGGCCTGGACCTCCATCTCCACGGGTGTCCAGTCAAAGGTACCTTCTCTGATCTCATCGCTCAGCGTAGCGCTTCCGCTGAGTTGGCCTTCTCCGCCCCAGTAGCTTTTTGGTGAACCTGCCTGCCAGCGGATGAATGCGCCGGCGTGTTTCGAGTTAAGCTTGGGGTTGGGATGGATGTCCTCTCCCTTGATCATCATGGTGATGCGGTACTTGTTTCCCGGATCGACCTTCACGGGCATGAAGTGAACTCCGAAGTCCGCCGTGTCCTTTGCGCCTTCGATGCGGAGCGAGGCCTCGCCGTCCACTTTGACTTCCGTATCGCGGGCGAGCGTGTAGCCATCGGCGTCCTCGGGAACTCCCGCCACCGCTTTATTCGGGTAAAACACGAGCCATGTCTTGTCAGGTAATCCGTCGGGAAGATTGACTCCGAATTTCTCCTCTTCCGGTTTCGCGGCGGCCCATATCTCGATATCGCCGTGAGGAATCAGGCTCTCCTGGGCTCGAGCTGTAAGTAGGGACAAGGGGATCGTGCCGATGATCAAGGCACGCTGGAGAGTGGTAAATCCGAGAGAGAAAGGGGGCCTCATAAGTCCATGTTATTCCCCAAAAGAGGGCTTTTGTCCATTAAACTATAGATAAACAGGGCAACCTGATGTGTTCAGCATCCATGGGGCAGGCGCTGACAGCCTGATGAGCTATAGGGGCTGCGGGGCTGATTTAACTAACCGAGAGATTTTTATTTACAGAATTCACAATCTCTATAGTTTCAAGCGCCGTACCCCCTCTCTGCCTATGAACACAAAATCCTCCACACGCATGAATCGTATCCTCGCGTCGTTGTTAGCCGTGGCTTCACTGTCTCCCTCGCTCAATGCGGCCAGTAATTATTGGATCGCTGAAGACGGTAGCTGGAATGTTCCGGCGAACTGGCTGGGTGGAGTGAATGTGCCTGGGTCGACCTCGGTGACGAACAATGCTGACTTGGCGTATTTCAATACCGCTGATGGTGGTGTGGTCACTGTCGATGCGAATCGCAATTTGCGCGGTTTGGTTTTCGAAGGGGATGCTGGTTCCTTCACGTTCTCAGGTGGCAACTTCATTCTGACTGGAGGTGATGTGGCTAGTATCACGCAGATGTCCGCCAGTCTGAGTGGGACGAATCTCACGCAGAATATCAGCAGCCCCATCCTGCTGACCGGCAACTACACCTTTGCCAACAATAGCGCTCATTCCTCGAATGCCTTTTGGCTGGGCGACCTGTCCACCAATACGGCTTCACGGGTGTTGACGCTTTCTGGGGCGAATACGGGAAGTAATACCGTCAAGGGGGTGATTTCCAATGGCTCTGGCAGCTTGGGATTGAATAAGAGCGGTGCCGGAAAGTGGACCTTGGAGGGGGCTAATACCTTCACAGGTCAGACCGTTGTTCGCGAGGGAGCTCTGCAACTCAGTGGGGCCAATGGAGCCTTGGCTTCTTCCGGGTCCTACATCAACATTCTGGAGCGATCCAGTTTCATCCTCGATAACCGACAGGCAGCCGGGGGGAACAATAACAATCGCCTTGCGGATGCGCAGAATATCTATCTGGGAAGCACCATCCACTATTATGGATCGGATGCCGCCGCGACGAATTCCTCTGAGTCACTGGGTATTCTCGCTTTTCGCGGCAATAGTCCCACGGTTACCGTTTCCTATGGCGGCACCAATACGGCTACGCTCACGGTCTCTCAATTCCAGTGGGGCGGAGGCGCTCCGACAGCTCTCATTAATGGACGGAATCTTGGCAAGGATTCTTCGAGTACCACAGAGGTAGCGCGCTTCTTCTCTACCTCTGCTCCCAGCACTGTGGGGACCACCAATGCTCTTGATACTGGCATTAACTCAGCGGCGAAGAATACTCGTATCGTGACCAGCATGGTCGGTGAGGCTGAATTTGCATCGGGTGGGACAGGCACGGAGACTGGCGTGGCCAATACCTTCCTGACTTACAATGCGAATACTGGGCTGCGTCCCCTTAATCCGACGGATGAGTTCACTCACAATGCCATCGTCACTGGTCACAATACCTACATTACGCAGAATACCTCGGTTGCGAGCTCGGCGGCAGTCAATGCGATCGTGCTAGGTGGTGGCGACTTGCAGATCAATGCTGGGCAGACATTGACCAATACCAGCGGAGCGCTCCTTTTTGCTGATTCTGCCTCGGTCACGGGAGGTGGCACCTTGGCTGGCGGCAGCACCCTGCAGCGCTTCTACGTGAACAAGGGCGAGACGGGCGAGATATCGGCTCTGCTGTCCGGTTCGGGAGGACTGAATAAATCGGGGGAGGGGGCGTTGGTCCTTTCTGGCAACAATACGGCTCTATCGGGAACGGCAACGGTCACTTCCGGCACTCTAGGAATTGCTCATAATGGAGCTTTGGGCTCGACTGTCATTCGCATGACTGCAGCCGAAGCGACTCTGGCGGCAGTGGGAGGAGCGCGCACCATTGCGAATGATGTGGCTTTCACGGGGGATGTGGCTCTCGCTGCGGGCTCATTTGGTGGAGAGAATGATCTTACGATCACAGGCCGCGTGTATCATGACAACACCGCCAATGTGAGCTTTGATGTCAGCAACACGGGGCTGACGACGTTTGCAGGGGGACTTTACACGGCGGCATCCGGCAATGGCCGGTCAGTGACGATAACCGGTACGGGCGATCTGGTTGTGGCGGGAGTTCAGACCGCAGTGACTACTCCGGGTACGGGAGGTTCGCTGACCTATGCCGGCAGGGGCAAGATGACCATTACGGCGGCGAGCACCTATCAGTCTGGCACGTCCATTGGTGGAGGAATCGTGGAGTTGGACTTTAGCAATATGGCGACGCCGACAAACATACTTCTATCCACCGGGGCTCTCAGTCTTTCCGGGGGGACATTGAGTGTGAAAGGCAAGGCAGGTGCCTTCTCGACTTCTCAGGCTATGGGAGCTGTGGATCTCGTTTCCGGGTCCACTAGTGGCATCTCTCTCGATGCCAATGGTGGCACGGGCACGACGCTCACGCTGGGTGCCTGGACCCGCCGCACGAATAGCGTGGTGAATATCAACCTTGGCGCCAATACCGTCCTGACCTCCGCTCCAATTGCCTCGGTGGCCACCCAGGCCAGCAATAGCGTCGTGATGGGTTACGCGACTGTCACAGATACGACGGGCGTCGGTTTCGGCATCGTGGAGAATGGCAATGTCGTCCGCTACACGGCAGCCTCTGATCTGGCCGCCAATAGCAGCGATGGCAATACGAACTTCAAGACTTCCGGTTCCCTCACCATGACGGCAGGAGCACACGTGGCGAGGTCTCTCTCCATCGATACCTCTGCACAGGCCGGCAATATGAATCTGACGGGGGCTTCCCTTACTTTCCTCAGTGGCACTCCGGGAGCCATCCTTTTTTCGGGCTCGAATGATTATACGATCACCGGCGGCACGGTGGGTAGCAATGGCTCCGAACTCATCGTCCACCAAATGGGGACAGGCGTTCTCACTATTGGCAGCCAGTTGATGGGCACGAGCGGCGCTTTCATGAAGAATGGCAGCGGGACGGTGCGGCTCACGGGGACCAGTGCCTTTGCCGGGCCGACGTACGTTTCGCAGGGCACGCTGCTGATTGATGGGACGAATGCTCGAAGCACCGTGACAGTGAATGACGGCGCAACCATCGGTGGTTCCGGTTCTGCTGGCGATGTGACCGTTCTCGCAGGAGGCATCTTGAATCCGGGTAGCCTCTCGGGACGGAATTTCACCATGAGTTCCTTGGTTCTCAATGAAGGCTCCTCGTCCTTCTTCAAGATCGATGGTTCCACCGGCGGGGCCTTCGATTCCATCACGGTCAGCGGTTCGATCCTGTTGGCTGGTACATTGACTCTGGATTTCGGCAGCCTTCTCGCAAATGGCGATTCGCTTGATCTCTTCACCGCGACCAGTGCCTCCGGCGCTTTCAGCAGCATCGAGGCGGTCGGCCTGTATAGCGGCACTTTTGTGGATGGCGTGCTGGATACCGGCAACCAGGTGCTGACCTTTGATTCCGCCACAGGTGTTTTGACCGCCGTTCCCGAGCCCTCCGTGGCCTTCCTTCTTGCCGGAGCGGGTATGGGGCTTTTGTTCTTCCGTCGGCGTCGCCAGGCTGTGTAAGGCAACTAAGCTTAAGCAATAAAAGGATGAGAAGATTTCTGTTTCTCGGCGCGGTTCTGAGTCTTGCTGCGGAATGTGCCTTCTCGCAGGCCTTTTACGTGGATGCGGAAAAAGGCAATGATTCCGCCGCAGGTGGCAAGGACGCGCCCTTACAGACAATCGCAAGGGCCATCAAGGAGGTCGATGGGGTCGGAGGGGAAGTCCATCTCGTGCCCGGTAAGCAGGACTTCCTCGATCCCGTGATCATTTTCAAGGGCGGCACGGCGGAGAAGCCTTTGATCGTCGATGGTCATGGAGCGGTGATCAATCTCGGTACGGATGTTACCGCCGGACCCTGGACCGACACGGGAGATGGCTGGCGCTTGGAAAGGGATCTCCCGGAAGATTTCGCCACGGGCTCCTATCAAAGCACGCCTGTCTTTGTGAATGGAATTGGCATCTTGGGAGACCACCCCAAGGGGCCATCCTATGCCCCCCGAGCCAAACATGGCGGGTATCTACGCTTGGATGAAAATCGCAAGCTCGTCCTGGTATTCCCACAGGGACTCTCTCCGAAAAATTCCGTGATCGTTCTCACCGGTGGCCCCGAGAAATTCAGCAGCGCCGTCCGACTGCAAGCTGCCAGTAATGTCACAGTACGCAACGTCACTTCGGTTTTCTCGGAGAATGACGGCTTCAACTTTCACGGACACGGAACCAATGTGTTCATCGAGAATTGCAAAGCCCTTTTTAATGCAGACGAAGGCGTCAGTGCGCACGAGACCTACGAAGTGGAAGTGCGTGATACTGAGATCGCTTTCAATGGTTCACAGGGCGGGGGAGTGCATGACGTGAATGATTGCACGACGATCTATAAAAATGTCCGCACCCATCAGAATCGCGCCTCGGGCTTCGCCTTCCAAGGTCGCAAGCATACCGTGGAGGGTGGAGTGAGCTATGGAAATGGCGGGCGGAATGTTCCCAAGCCCGCAGAGAATACAACCATCACCGGCGTGGAAGATCTGGGGCCTTTGCCTTTTGAGATCCCTGTCGTGGAAGATCCTTCCGCTCCCTTTCAGCCGGAAGGCGAGGTTAAGGAGTCAGACATTTTGGGCCGCTTTCTGGAACTGCGTCCTCCCACCCCGTAATTTCCGCCCATAAAGGCCTTTGTCTTGATGGAATTCACTTAGTCAAGAAGCCCCTTTTTTTGCATTTAATTAACCGATGAATTGTCCAAGTCATCAGATGAATTTGGTTGACGATTTCCGCAATTTAAATTCTCTATAGAATAGAGTTTCGATGAATCCTTCTCGCATCCCCCTTTCCTCTCAAATTTCCGAAAAACTTCGACGGTATATCCTATCCGAAGCCTCGGCAGGAGACCGCATCGCGACCGAGACCGAGCTGGCCAGGAAATACCATGTGTCAGTGGCCACGATCCGCGAAGCCGTGCTCATCCTGATCAAGGATGGCTTGCTTGATCGGCGTCAGGGCAGCGGCACCTATGTGAGGGAAACAAAGCGAGGCAGGCATGTCGCTATCCTGTGCGAGATGGATCTCACTCATGCGCGGTGCTCGCGATACTTCATCCGCTTGGTTTTTGGCCTTAAGGCGGCACTGGAAAATATGGGCATTCCGGTGACGGTCTATTTGGGCCATACCCCTCCGGGGGCTCCGACATCAGAGTTTTCCAATCGTGATTTTCTCTCAGCGCTGAGCGCTGGACAGGTGGGAGTGGCTGTCGCGGTGCAGGCTCTTCCTGGTCCGTGGCTGGGGTACGCGGAGGCACAGGGAATTCCTGTCATTGGCTGCTCTCCTATTTTCTCCCGGAGTTATTCGTGGGGATTGGAGGACGCGTTTGGTCGCGAGGTGGATCGCTTGATCTCGGCGGGCCGTCGCCGCTTTGCGCTGTTGTCTTGGAAAGACAAGGATCACCCCATCAAGTCTGCCCGTCCTGATCCGATTGCTGGAATGCTCTCGACCCGACTGAAGGACCACCGCATGGCCTTTCCTGTTTCGCGTTTGGTAAATGATCTGCACCCTTCGCTGCCGGGAGCTGGGTACGACGGCATCCGGGAAATCTGGTCTGCACTGGAAGAAAAGCCGGATGCGCTCTTTATCGCTAATGATGCCTTGCTGAGCGACGCGCTTCTGGCTGTGCAGGAGATTTTTTGCACTCAGCGTCCCGATCTGGATGTGGTCGTGCAAACCTCGGGCGGAGAGCAATTGTTTGCCCCCTTCCCATTGACCATCGTGGAGCAAGATCCGGCCATCCTGGCGGCGGAACTGGCACGTGAGGCCGCTGCCTTGCTGGCGGGTGCACACATTCCGGCGCGCAAGGTGCAACTCGTGCCGCAGTGCTATCAGTCGGAGTCTGGACGCCGCATTGAAGAAGGAATGAATTTATGAACACGCCGTCCCCTTCATCATTTATTGATCGCATCCTGCCAGCTCCCGTCGATGGGGGATTTACCATGGATGACTATTGGGTGTGGTGCGGATCGGTCATTCAGTGCGAAGATGGAGTCTGGCATATGTTTGCCTCACGCTGGCCCAAGGTGCTGCCATTTTTTGAGGGCTACCTGACGCACTCTGAGGTTGTGAGGGCGACCGCCTCCGTACCGGAGGGGCCTTATACTTTTCAGGAGGTGGTCCTGCCTGCGCGTGGACCGCAGTTTTGGGATGGACGCATCACGCACAATCCCACCGTTCACCGCAGCGGTGATAAGTATCTGCTTTTCTATATCGGCTCGACCTATGGCGAGGATCGCCCGATCCCAACTCCGGGCGAGACCCTGTCTGCCCTCTACAAGTCCCCGCAGGAATGTTACGGCAATATCCGCATCGGCATGGCGGTGGCCTCGTCTTTGGCCGGACCGTGGCAGAGAGGGGATCGGCCTGTCTTCGAGCCGCGCAAGGGAGCCTGGGACGAGAGCATCGTGACGAATCCAGCACCCTGCGTGCGTGATGATGGAGGCATCCTCCTGATCTATCGCTCCAATACTCCGGACGGGCTACGTCTGGGAGCGGCCTTAGCGAAGGATTGGCTGCATCCTTTTGAGCGGCTGAGTGATGAGCCTATCCCGCTGTTCTTTGGTTCGACGCATGTGGAAGACCCCTTCGTCTGGTGGGCTGGCGATCACTACGAAATGCTTGCGAAGGATCTGACCGGAGCTCTCACCGGCGAATTGCACGCCGGTGTGCATGTCACTTCTCCAGATGCCCTGCATTGGACTCTCTTGGATCCAGCCAAGGCCTACTCCCGCACCATCCGCTGGGATGATGGAAGCGTGACGCAGCAGGGTTGCCTGGAACGTCCGCAGGTCGTCTTTGATGAGAGGGGAAATCCCTGCTGCCTGTTCGCCGCAACGGGTGATGGTCCCGGTGGCTTTAATTCCTGCCAACGCACTTGGAATATGGCTATCCCCCTGGCGCACTAAAATCGAGTTTTCCGTGCACTTCTCCCCCATGAAGTTTTCCTCCTTTCTCCTCAGCTTATTGATCTCCTCGGCGGCAGTGTGGAGTGCAGTTTCAGTGCCCGCTATTTTTTCGGATCATGCCGTCTTGCAGCGTGGTGACAAAGTGCCCGTCTGGGGAAGAGCCGATGCGGGAGAGTCTGTTCGTATTCAACTGGGAAATGCCCGAGTTGAAACGGTTGCAGCCGCCGATGGGAAATGGCTGGCTTACCTTGATCTCTCGCAAGCGGGAGAAAGCCCGTTCGACCTTGTGGTTGAAGGTTCCAACAGGCTCACCTTTACGGACATTCTCGTTGGTGAGGTCTGGCTCTGTTCCGGGCAGTCGAATATGGAGCTCAGTCTGGCCAGCTCACAGGATGCCAAGGAGGAGATCGCGGCATCGGCGAATTCCCATCTCCGGCAGTTTCTCGTGGAAAAAAGAGCCAGTCGCACTCCCTCTGAGGACATCCGGGGACGGTGGATGGTCGCTTCTCCGGAAGTCTCAGGGCAGTTCTCGGCGGTGGCTTATTATTTCGGCAAGCAACTTTTGCAGTCCCTGAATCGCCCGGTGGGTTTGATCAATGCCAGCGTGGGAGGAACCCAGGCTGAAGCCTGGATCAGCGCGGAGGAGCTAGATAAAGATCCCACACTCCGCCAAGCCAAGGAAAAGCAAATTGCCGAGCAGGATGCCTATCCTATCCTGCTGTCACAGTTCGCGACTCGGTTGAACGAATGGCAGTCCCGTCATCAGCGCCTCGATCACTCGGAAATGCCCGTTGAGACTTTTGCGAGTGGGCAATCCGAGTCCACGCTCTGGAAGTCGATTCAACTACCTTATCGGGCAGGCATTTCGTCATTTGGCCTATCGGATGCGGGCGCGATCTGGTTGCGTCGGACGGTCAATCTCTCGGAAAATCAGGTGGCTCAGTTTGTGACCTTTGATTTACCGATCACGAAGGGATTTGAGAAAATCTTTATCAACGGAACCCTCATTGGAGAGACCACGATCGAGTCAGGCCGGACGGTGGCAAATCGGCAGTTCCGGTTTCCTCAGGGAGTATTGCGCGTCGGCGAGAATATCATCGCCATCCGTGTATTTCAGCCCGTCAGCGGGGCTGGCGATTTTGCCATCGGGAATGGTCCCTTTCGTCTGGGACTTATGTCCTTGGCCGGGGACTGGCAGATCGCGGAGGAGTATGGATTTACGGCCTTGGAGGATGCCGCGCTACGCTCGGCGCCTGTGCCTCCAGCCATCCCTCAGCACGAACTCCGTGTTTCTTCGCTGGCCTATAATGGCATGATCCAGCCGCTCATACCCTATGCCTTGTCCGGTTTCCTCTGGTATCAGGGTGAGGCCAATACCTACAGGGCAAACGCCTACGGCATGGTATTGTCCATGCTCATCAGTTCCTGGCGTCAGAAGTGGGGAGGTGAGCAGTTGCCCTTCATTTTCTGCCAGTTGCCGAACTACCAGGCTCGTCATCCCCAGCCGCAAAGGAGCCTATGGGCGGAGCTTCGTGAGGCGCAGGATCAGACTCTCTCGCTCCCCAATACGGGCATGGCCGTACTGATCGATCTCGGAGAGGAAAAGGATATCCATCCCGCTGATAAAAAGGGACCGGGCGAACGCTTGGCCGCCATCGCTTTGGCCAAAAGATACGAAATAGATGTGCCCTATGAGGGACCGCGCTATGCGTCCTCTCGTGTGGAAGGGGCGGCCATTCGGATTGAGTTTCAGGACCCTTCCATAGGCCAGGTCGCTCGCGATCTCCCGGCTACTTACAAGCCAAGCAGCCGGAGTAAGGAATCGGTGCCTCTCGTTCGCAATCGTCCCGGGAGCCAGCTCGAAGGCTTCTCCATCTGCGGTACTGATCAGCAGTGGCGCTGGGCGGATGCCCGCATTGAGGGAGACTCGATCCTTGTATCGTCACCGGAAGTCCCGGCACCCGTGGCTGTGCGCTATGGCTGGGACGACAATCCGATTTGCAACTTGTACAGCCGCTCGGGATTCCCCGCCGCGCCTTTTCGCACGGACTCCTTTGCGACAACCCCCTGATTTTATCCTCATGAAGTTGATTCCCCTCTCCCTGCTCGCCATGGTCTGCGCGATATTCCCTAGTCAGGCTTCCACGGATTTCCTCGCCACCTCGCAGAAATGGACGGTCAGTGCGCCGGAGGGCGATGACATTACTCTCCGCAAAGTCGGGGATTCTCTTGTGGTGGATTACCACATGGTCATTCGAGATTCCCGACAGGTCGGCCATATCGAGATACAGCAGGCGGCGGCTGAGTTGCTTTTGGATCAACCCATCACGCTGGAAGAGGGCAATGCCCATGTGGTCTTCGAGGCACGGGGAGTCGATCCGGGGGCTTCGACGCGAGGTGCACAGGCGACGTGGCTGCGGCCCATCATCGAGGATGAGGCGGGAGTCCGTTTCTTCTACTACACCACGGCCTACCCTCACCTGAGTCCGGGGCAGAAAACCTGGGGGACTTGGATGACGCAGGATTTTGCCGTTAGTGAAGCCGGTGGGGCGGCTGATCAAATGTACGAGGTGCGCGGTGCAGCATCTCATCATCGACCGAAGGGCAAACTGCGTTTTCGAGGATTTGAACTTCTGCTGCGCGGTAAGCTGGAGCAGGACCTCCGTGGGAGTGTCGCAGTGGGGGAAATATCATTTCCACCTTCTCGGATGCCTTATCGTGATCCTTTTGCTTACGCGGATAGCCTGCTGCCTGCTGTCAAAGGCGTCTATGAGTACGGCGTGCGGGTTAGTAATGAGTATCAGGGAAAGCCTCTCCGGGAATTGACCGGTAAGCTGGAGTACGATCCAGCCGATGTTTCCAGCGCTCGCCAGAAGCTCGATATCCCTCTGGGACTAGACGATATCTACTGGATCACCTATCAATTGCGTGACGAGCAGGGAAATCCTGTCCTCCAAAAGTCCCTCCAGTATGAAGTGAATGGCAATACCGGTGCCGAAGATCTTCAGCCTGTTGATCCTGCCGCTCGGCCGCCCTTCGGAGTTCTCAGGATTGATCCTGAGGCGAAATACTCGGGGGTTTATCCGGCGGACAAAGCGCCGCGCATTCCGGTGCGCGTGTTTGGAAAACCCCGTGAGAAATTGCAAATTCGCTGGGAGGTGTCGCCGTACGATTTTCCCACGACCCTGGAGCAGGGGGAGCTGGAAGTCGTCGTGGGAGAGAAGGGCTATGTTGATACATCCGTTCCGTTGCACTGGGAAAAGGGGCGTGATGCCTACCGCCTCAAGCTCTCCGCTCGCGCGGGGGAGAAGACGATTGAGACCCAGCAATACGCTTTTGGTCGCAAGACGGATTTCTCTCAGCCTTATCAGGGAAGGATCGGGAAAATCACGGATCGTGATCTGATCAAGCGGAATGCCTACATGCGGCTGACTTATGTGGGGGATAGGGCCTTCCGACCGAAAAGCGAAGCCGAGGCGCGTGCGGAGTTTGAGGTGGAGCTCGATGAGATGGGCATGGTGACGCGCAATATCACCCACATGATCGAGTCAACGGATGTGGAGGTCCTGCCGGGGGTGTTTCATTTCACTCTTCTCGACCAGCTCATGGACGCCGCGGCGGATCGCGGTTGCGCTCTGACCCTCCGCATCACCGTGGCGGATGGGAAACTCTTCCCCTGGCAAAAATACAATCGCACCCGGAACTACAACGGACTGGAAGTCCGCCTGCTCAATAAGGACCAACTCCTGCCCGTTCCCAGTGATCCTCGCTATATCGCAATCTATGATCGGGCTTTCCGAGCGCTTTACGACCGGTACCGCACCCACCCGGGGTTTCAGGGGTACTACGTCATGGCGGCCATGGGAGACTGGGCCGATGCCTATGTGGAGCTTCCTCAGATCGGGACGGTCTCCGGTTATGATCCTTCCACGGCGCAGGCGTTCCGCGAGTATTTACAGATCATTCTGGGCTTGAATCTCGATCAGCTCAATCAGCGATGGGAATCCTCCTACAAATCTTGGGAGGAAGTGGAACCGATCCCTCCGGATTTCTCAGGGGGAGCCACTCCGGATCTTCGGAGGAGCTGGCTGGACTTTAGTGAATTCAAGACGAGCTGGAATCAGAAGTGGTTCGAGCGAGTGGCGGGTCGGATCCGTGAGTATGATCAGGATCATATCATCATCTGCTATACGCAGTATCCTGATGGGTTCCTCGGAGTGGCGGACTATCTCCACAATGGTGGGAATCATTTTCTCCAATCGGAGGGATCTCTTGTGGATGCTTGGGAGAAGCACCGTCTCGGGTGGATCACGGAGCCGCATCATCCTTATCGCTGGGCGGCTTATGGGGATCCGCAGGAAAAGGGCTGGGTGTTGGATTGGAGTGTCTTTATCTCCACCCTGCAGGCCGGTGCGGGAGGGGCAAATCTCCAGATGTATTATGACCCCACCACTGGGCGGGATATCGTTTCCCATTATGGAGGGGAGACCTCTCTTGATCGCTTCACGAAGTACACGAGCATACTCAATGAACTCCAAAAGATCACGGTGGTCAGGCCCCGACGGGAGATCGCCATTTTGGAAGATCCCTCGACCACTTACGCAAAGCATCGCACCGTCTTCCTGAGCCGGGCCAAGGATCTTCGCCGCTGGTTCGAGTTGCTGAAGTTTAATGGCATCCCCTTTGAGGAATTCCGCGCAGGTAATGTGTCTCAGTACAAACTCGTCCTTCCCAATATCCTCGATGAAGTCATGCGCGAGGAGAATCAGGAGATGATCGAGAACTTCGTGCGGCAGGGGGGGCGCACGGTCTTGACTCCGAATACAGGGCGCTTTTCCACCGAACCGGGGAAGCAGGCTTTTGCCTTGCTGCGACGTTTGGATATCCAGCCACCCACGGGCAAGTTTGATATTGAGGGAACCGAGGTGATCGCTCGTGGCGGAAAAAACAAAGCGTTTCCCGCATTGAGCGCAGGCATTCCCTTTTACTCGCTCGCCAAGCAGGAGGCGGAAAAGAGCGGCGGTACTCTGAAGCTGCCGGAGAATTTCCAGAAATGGCCCTATCGCTTCATCCCGGCCACGGACTATTTTGGCTCGTTCCATGGCGACAAGACCACCTCGGGCGAGGTGCTGGCTCGTTTCGCCGATGGATCGATTGCCGTCACATTGCACAAGGTTGGCAAAGGTGAGGTCCTGGTCCTCTGGGGCACACCGGACATTCAGTCTCCCGTCACTCAGCAATTCATGAGGGAGATTGTGAGGTGGGCGGGGATCTCGCAGGATGAGGAGGTCGATCCGATTCCCTTTATGGTTGAGGCCGATAATCCCAAGTTGGGTCGGCATTACGCTCTTCTGTTCCAGGAGGAGCCGGGGAATTATCAGAAAAAGATCCCTCTCGTGGGCGATGGAGAGTGGTTTGTTGATGACATCGTCACGGATGAGCGCATGGGGATCTTCTCGGGTAAGGAGATGCGGGAGCAGGGGTTGGCTCTGGTTTATGGGAAAGGATTTTCTCCACTCAAGGTCCTGCGCATGAGCCCCGTGAGTGAGGGCAGTAAGAAGACGAGATGGCATACAAAGTACGGCGAGAGCTCAGAACGATGAAACGAGGAGCTGCCATTCTCATGACCCTCGGCTGCTTCCGCCACTCCGCTAAAAGCGCAAAATTTATGTACGCCAAAGCTCTTTTGATCCTCTCACTTCTCCTGGTCTTTTCCGCCAGGGGGATTTCTGCAAATCGCGTGGAGCTCCTTCCCGCATGGAGTCAGGCTTCCAGTTGGAAAGCATCAGGTGAGAATATTAGCATTCATGAGGCTTTGCCGTACTTGCGTTTCGATTTCCGTGCGACGGCGGAGAAAGAAAAAGCCCGGGTTCTTTTGCAGGCGCCCATTGAAGTGCCAGCTTGGGCGGATGGCCTGACATTTTTGAATGTGAACAGTCGCATTCCACTCATGGCGGGGATTCGCCTGATTCTCGCTGACGCTGCGGGCAAGGAGTTTCTGGTCGATCTGCGGGCTTTGCGTAGCCGCAATGTTGGTTGGGATGTGTCGATGCTTGTGCGATGGGGTTCCGTCTGGCCCATCCCCGGTATCATTCCCACTTCATGGACCAGAGCCATTCCTTCCCATCCGTATCGGTTTCTCGGATTGGAAATTGAGTGTCAGCGTGTGCCGACTACTGCGGGCACGCTGGAAATGTATCTTACGGATTTCGCGTTTACCCGACTTAAGCCAAATGACTCGCAGCTGTATTATCAGCTTCAGGCGTTCACTCGCTTTGGTGAACTCGATCCTGTTCCCTGGATCACGTTAGGTGAGCTGGGTAATCCGGAGGGGAATCGAGCAACGGTCTCTTGGGAGATTCGCGATAAGTATGACGGCAGCCCCTTTGTTGCCGGAGGGCAGGAGTTTTCCCTGCGTCCTGACGAAGCCCTGACTCCGCAGATGGCTGAGCGCATTGCCTTTCCTTTGCTTTCTGAGGGGACCTACTGGATTCGGTTGAAATCACGATGGTTTCGAGGCGATCAAAAGGTGCCGTCTGCTCTGCGCATGAGCGAGATGCGGTTGTATGTGAAAAGGGGCGCTCCCGCGGCGAAGCAATCTCCTCTCGCGGCTTCGGCTAGAACACCGCACTCTTTCATTGCCATCGCTCCTGGTCGAGAGCGGTTGGTGTTTGATCCTGCGGAAACGATCGATATTCACTTTCAGCGGCCGCCGGGATTTTCGGGAGAATTGAAAGCGACAGTTGAATTGGTTCGCAGAAGTACGGGTGAAACGGAGAAGGAAGTTTCGCGTTCCTTTGACGGCAATGAAGAGCGCATTGATCTTTCGCTGTCGGATGTTTCAGCTGGTGGGTACTTCCTGCGTGCTCAGCTTCATGCGGGAGATCGCATTTATGATGCCTGGGAATTTATCATTGGGGTTAATGGTGAGACTGAGGAGGCTCCTCACAGTTCGCCTTCAGTGAAGCGGGCATCAGCCAGTGATATCCTCAGTCGGAGGAAGCCGATGTTTCACCTCTGGCCTCGGATTCCTGATTACGAGCACATCCAAAAGTTCACCGTCGGCAAGACGAAGATGGACTACATACAACCCTTCTTCGATCAGGCTCGCGAAGTGTCTAGCGAGGTCGAGTACCCTCTATACTGGCGTGACGTGGAGGTTCTGCCCGGTGTTTATGATTGGGCGGAGATGGATCGTGTCATGGATATGGCGGCCGAACGCGGCATGCAGGTCATGATCAGCCCGATCGTCTGCAGTAAGGAGCCGTCGTGGCTGCCGGCGATTTACAAAGAGGATGCGGATGGCAACGTCACCATCCCCGCGCTCAATAAAAAATACATCCTCAATATTCTCTACAACTGGGAACACGTTCCCGAGATGGGGCGGCACATGCTGGGGTTCATCGAGGAAATGGCGAAGCGGTATCGGAATCATCCCGCGTTGCAGGGGTATTCCTTCTTCTTTGAGTTCGCGGGGAATCTGCCAGGATCATTCCGCTGGAATGATGGATACGATGAGTTCACCACGCGAGACTTTCAGAAGTGGAGTCGTGAGAAATACGGTTCGCTTGAGAAGCTCAATGCGGCCTGGGACAGCGAGCTCTCTGACTGGAAGGCCATCGTTCCTCCTCCGAATCCTCCCGGCGATGAGACCTCTCTGGCTTGGCGTTTGGATTGGTGGAAGTTCCGCGCTGATTACTTCAATCGCTTTCTCATATGCCTTGCTGAGTCGGTGCGGAAATACGATCCGCAGGGAATCATACTCTATGATTCCCAGATATTTGACGATCCTCGGGTGGCAGAGTGTCTCCATGAGTTGGGCTCGGGCATGGCCAATGGTGGGGCTCATTCCGTGGAAAAAGTGAGGTCCTCGCTGCAGCATTTCTCGGAAGGATTTCATGAGCGCAGTGAGTCGGTGAATGTGGAGGAGTGGAGTGCAATGAGTCCCTATCAGATCGACGCCACCCTCTTTATGATGACCTTGGGCGGAGGTGGAGGCACGCATTGCAAGGCGTTCATCGATGGGACGAAGCCGTTTGCCGATCTCCGTAAGCCGCCCTATTCCCTTGATCGCTATGAGAAGTTTATCCCGCTCTGGACGGAGTTAAAGAATACCCGTCCCATGCCGTTTGATGCCTACTTCTATCGCGACATGTCGGGAGTGATGGTCGGGCTGAATAACTTTGGTGCGATTTCCGTGGGACAGGATGCCCATACCATTATCACTTGCATGGAAAACCATCTCACCTTCGGTGTGGGGTCGTCCGAGCAGTGGGAAAAAGCCCCCCTGCTCATGGCCATCTCCTCGGATGTCGAGTATCTCGAAGATTCCTCAATGAAGGAGTTGATGAAGTATGTGGAGGATGGAGGCAACCTGATCATCACCGCGCGCACCGGGCGTTACAATATTACCGGCAAAGACCGAGGATCTCTGTTGGAGAAGTTTGGTCTGCCTGAAGTTCCTCCACCCGTTGGGCCCGAGTACTCTTTTGCGCAATCTCTGCCGGTGGCACCCTTTGGCGAGGCTCGCTCCACCTTTTTGCTCCAGCGACCCAGTGTCGTGGCCTCTCTCCCCGCCGATGCCAATACCATCGCGATCTATGAAAATGGCAGCCCTGCTGTGAGCTGGAAGGCTCTCGGCAAGGGACGCCTCATCGTGATCTGGGCGGAGAATGTCCCCGCACCCTCTCGGGACGAAAAATCATTTGCCCACCCACACGAACCTCCAAGCGGAAACCTCCTGCGTGATTTGGCGAGATGGTGTGGAGTGAGAACCTTCGTAAGTTCTCCCGTTCCCAATCTGTACATGAATCTCCTTAAGGACAAAGCCAACGACACCTTTTACGGTCTCGCGCAATTTGCATCCTATCGCGTCCAGGACCCCAAGGCTTTCACCACCAAGGCAGGCTACTCTCTTCCGGAAGGTACTTATGAAGTGACCGAGCTGATCTCCGGGCGAAAACTGGGGCGCTTCACCAGCAAAGAGCTCGCTGATGGGATCAAGGATACTTGGGAACCGGGCGCGGTGACTCTTTATCGCATGAAGAAAACGCAGGCTCCTTAATTGGCCTGCGTTGCCGAGAGGGTGAACACAGCGACTCCCCATGCCGGGAGAATGAAGTGGTCTTGGGAATCACTCCACCGCGCATTTGCCGTCGAAAACTGCAGATCAATATTTTCCCACCGAATCTTGATATCCCTCGCTTCATCAAAGCATGCATTCCACAGGATCAGTATGCGAGGTGCTCCTGCGGCATCGACGCGTACCCACTGCACGATGGGATATTCCGTTTCGATCTGAGGAGAAGATACAGCTGACAGTTCGGCCCCCAATGCGCTCCACTGACGTTTTCGAGCCGGGCGGAGGAGTCTCGCTTCCGGAAGATGCCCCAGCACGGCGACCCGGTGCTGATTTCGCCGATCAACAAAACTTGCGGCGCCTATTTCTTGACCCGAAAAATCATGCAATCTGCTGAGGACCTGTATGTCGGGATCGACTTGAAATGATGCGCTTGGACATCCGACGAAGTACTTGCTTGTTGCCCGCAGAGTATTGTTCTCGCCGGCCAGCATTTCGACAGTTCCCACAGGTTGCCACTGTCCCGAATGAATTCCGATGTGGTCCCCGAGGCCGAGTTCGCAATATCGCAATGCCGCGCCTGCATCCATGATGAGGGGAGCCTCCAGCAAAGCCAGCAGTTCCTCCTGACTCATGCCCTCGGCCGCACGTTGAGAAAGGAGATTTCCGCAATGCGCTCCCATGCCGGAGAATGGCAGGCCCGCAAGTTGCAGGCATTGAAGATCGGTTTGCAGAAAATCCTTGGGCGGGAAAAGAGGCAACTCCGTCTTGAGCTGTTGCTAGTGTTTCAGAGAGAAAACTGGTCGCCATCCTGCCGGGGTAGTGCCCTTCACCAAATCTGCGGCCTTCTTCCATAAGGGCCCCCAAACGGAAAGATCCTCAAACCACATGGCCTGGTCCCGGAGTCCGGAGGCATCGAGATCAATGACATCAAAGAGCACTCCATCCAGCTGATTCGTTAGGATGGCAAGAAGCGCCTCCTGTCCGGTGCCGTGAGCACTTTTATTGATGCGGGTGAAGGGGTAGTTTTCCAGCTCGTAGCCGATCTGTGTCCCCTCGGCGACCTCGCTTGCCGTGACGGAGACTTCCAGTAGCTTTACCAAGAGGTCTCTCGGGCGAGCGTCGCTCCAGTATCCAGCACCCACGCGTATGACCGTTTGCCCGGTACCCGGGGTGCTTTGCAGGTTGCGCGTGGCATTGCGAATCGGATCATTCTGATCCTGAAAATAGAAACGACAGCCCGCCATGAAGCCGAGATCCGCTTGCGGACTTCCTTTTCTGATGGCCTCGCAGCAAGTGCGGATGAGTCGAGCCATGACGATGGAATTTCTCTCCATCCATTTTTCCCGGAGGTCCTGATCGCTTTGCAGGTGTTGTATCAAGCTGTCCCGGTCTGAGAAGGGACTGCCGCAGAATTTGTTGAAATCCTCCAGGCATCCCTCACAAAAACATCCCTGTCTGACCGGTGAGTGGTGAAGGAATCTCAAATCATCGTCCAGCCAATAGGTGTCAGCCTGACATTCTCCATACGCTGCATATTTCCGAGAGATATAACTTAGAAACCTCTCGTCAGCCGGACAGGCGCATGTCTCGCAGCGGATGCCATCAAATCCCACCATCGTCCGATAGGGAGGAGCCTGGGAATCACCGTCGTCGCTATGCCCGAGTGTATTGAGGATGTTTATGGCTGCACGCCATCCCCGCTGCCGCGTCTTTTTCACCGCTTCCTTCAGAAAGCTTGCGCGCTTTTCGATCTCGTCCAGCGGAGGAACTCTGTAGTCGCCCCCATCGCCCTCAGTGAAGAAGCTCAGCTCATCAATGAGCCCGCTTCGTTGTGAAAAGAAGTCGAGAAGTGCGTCCAGCTTGTCCTCGTCAGAAACTACGGGCCAGAATATGCGCTGTGTCTTTTTCATGGAGAGAGGGTTATCAAGGTGTCTTTACGGCCTGCTCAGTTTGGTAATAGCGGTTGATGTAATCGGGAATATCCGTCCGCATGCGCAGGACCTTGAGCGGGGAGTAACCGAATTCAAATGTGAGCGGCAGCCCTTTTTCGCGCAGAGCTTTTCCTTCAAAGATCCCCAGCCGTTGCTCGCTGATGAGATCTTCCACGAGCAGCTTGCCATCAGGAGCGAAGGGGATCTTCTGTGTGTAGGTGCCCGGTCGGCTTTCCCAGAGGATGGCGTAGTGACGTTTAAGCTTTTCATTCGTCGCTTCCATCATGAGGGGAACGGGATTCTCCGAGGATTTATTGGCGACACCCGCCCATGCGACCGCATTCTTTAGCAAAACCTCCAGCCCCGGCTCGCGATAATCCGGTGTCCCCCAGAAGATGACAACCTGACCTTTTCCGACCTCATGCAGTGTCAGGGCGGCTCCGCCATCGGCAAACTTGGCCAGGATCTTGCCCCCTGAGCCGCTCTGACCGGGGTAGTGTCCGAAATAGTCTGACTCGGAAAGCCACCGGTAGGGCCATTGCTTGAAGTCCTCGAATTTCCACGGAAGACGGGCTTCCTTTTTTTGCTGTTCGGTGGAGTAAAAATCCAACGTCTTAATTCCCTTCGTCAGCGGGCTCGTATTGGCAGAGATCGTGGCTGTAATATCCTCGCCTTTGATGAGATATTCTCCGCTGGGGGGATTGATCCCCAAGGCTCTCAGCAACGGGAAAGGCTCTGAGCCGGCCTCATCATCATAGCGACCTGTATTCGCGGCGATGATGGTCTTGCCTCCCTTCTTCACAAACTCTGCCAGCATATCAATTGTCTGCTTCGGCATGACCTCCTCGAGAAGGTTTGGCAGGATCAGGCGATAATGTCCCAGCTCTGAAGTGCGGAAGCTTTCATACTCGATGCCGCTTTTTGTCAGGATATCGAACCACCGCCGCAGATCGGACATTCGGTGACCAAAGATGGTGCGATGCTTGGAATGAAGCGTGAGGGATTCCTGGAGTACGGCCACTTCCTGATGCAGCGGCGTCACCAAGCGCGTGTCGTGCAGCTCACTTAAGATCGGCTTGAACTTCTGATAGCGGTCAAACGCATAGACGCCGCCATATTTATTCACCATCTCCTCGATGGGGTAATAATAGATGTGGATATTCACCCCTCCGCCCCCGGCGCGGCTATACATGGTGTAGAGATTCCAATCCAGCAGCCACCCCAGGTCGCCGGGGTCTCCCGACTCGGCCCAGCGGTGGGGATGGATCGATTCCTGAATGGCACCGATCTTGTTCTCCAGCCAAAACTTCTCCCCCTCGCCGCGACCCGGGCTTTCCGGAACTCCTCCGCCGTGGCTGTAGTCCACCAAGTCCTTCAGTGGCTCAAGGTCCCATGCATAGACAATGATGATGCGGTCTTTATCATAGGATCGGACATCTTTCGCCAGATCCAGAAACCACCCGACTTTGTCCACGTAGGCCTTAAATTCCTGAAAGTCCAACCACTGAGGCCGTAGGTCCGGCTTTGCTTTGAGAGCAAAATCCGGCATCGGTACCTCGATGGCTTCCCACGAGGCATAGCTTGTTCCCCAGCGTTTATTTAGTTCATCCAGGGAAAGGGCTTTGTGGTCTTTGAGATAGTTCTGGAAGGCTTTGCGAGCACTCTTGCCGTAGCCTGCGATATTCGCCAGCCATGGCTGATCCAGCACAACCGCTTCTCCGGTAGGCTGCATGATGTAGTAGCCCTGAAAGGCCGGGTGTGTCTGGTAGCGATCATGAAAGGCTCTATTTGCCCTCTTCCAAAGTGAGATGTGCTCAGGGTCGTGCGGGGAATAGTTTCCGTAAAAATGGTGATAGATCTCGGTGCCATCAAAGTTCCGCTGTCTCTCCAGCTTCGGCCAGTGATAGGTGGCGTAGGCATCAGCGTGGGCCAGTCGGAGAGTGATACCCGCACCATAGTCAGCCGATGCATCCATCATGCGATCCAAGAGACTGAAATCATACACGCCTGGAAGCACCTCGAAGTCTGCCGTATCCACCATGACGGTGATGTCGCGTGCCATCTGGGTACCCTCGCGCAAATGCTGGCGGTATTCCTCCATCACGGCGTCCTCGCTGGGCAGTCCCCTTGTCGGGCGAAATGTCGTGCGGAAATAGGCGCTCTCCTTGACCTCGTCTTTTAAGCGGGATTGTCCCTTGCGTCCCTCATAGGCCTTGGAAAAGTCGGTGGGGCGGCCGAGGTATATGAGGGCGGTGTCGAGTACCTTGCCCTCGCGCTGTAGCTCGACCCTCAATCGATAGGCATCCCGGCTAGGCAGCTCGGGTAGCTCGATCCATTGCTTGCCCGGCAGAGTTGTGACTGGAGCTTCTCCTTTCGCAAGGGGCTCGGGGAAGTTGGCCGGGAGCAACTCCCATTTCAAGAGGACTTGTCCCTTGCCGGGGAGATCTGCGATGGAAGCAGTGACGCCCCATTTCTCCCCATGAGGAATGACTCCCGGGACTGTTCCTGCTGTAAGGATTTGCAGAGGCTGTTGCTGGCCTCGGGAAGGAAAACTTGCAGGATTCTCTCCTCCCGGATCGACGCGATAAGTGAGGGCTTCCGTCTTCAGAATGAGCCCGTCTCCATCCCGCAGCCGATATGTCGTCCAGAAGTCGGATTCCGATCCTGTGGGAAGCAGTAGCTTTTGTTTCCTGCTCGCCAAGGATTTCCCATCGTACTGAAACTTGCTCTCCGCAGCATACGCAGGCTTTCCTTGGAACTCCGTCGCGGCCTCGGCTTGAAAGGTGAACTCTCCGCTTTCCTGATCGAGAAGCGCGTCCGCGTAGAAGAAGGGAGGTAGTGGAGGCACCTTGCGGCCCGCAAAGCCAAACTCTCCCAAGGCGAATTGCCCCTGGACCGTGTCATTGAGATTTCCGCGTATCTGAACTTCAAAGCCGATAAACTCCAGCGGCTCGGCTGCCCAGCCATCCCCTGTGCCGTCGGTCTGATAGACATTCTGGGTGGGGCCTCCCGCCTCTCCGGCATGCAGGTAGCTGGTCATCCACAGGCCCCAGTTTGTCGTGCCGGTTTTCAAGTGCGGGTACGAGAATGGCTCGCAGATAAACACCTCGCCTTCCTTGTCTCTCACCAGCGGTAGGATCTGTCTTTTACCAGAGCGATTACGTTCTCTCTCGATTCCCTTGGTCTCGAAAAGGACACGAAGATCATCCTTTCCCATGGGGATGGGGTCTTTAAGCAGGATCCGGGAGGTGACTTGATTAAATCTCAGATGCCCCACCGTGAAGGACTCCGTAATCTTCACATCATATTTGAGGGCCAGAATTCCCGGCTCGGGGTTGCTCAATTGCAGGGGGGCGCCTTCGACTCGCCATTCATTGGCTGGAGGGAGTGGACCGAAGTCGGCTTTTGCGGGAGTTTCGCTCATGGCCGCGGATGTGGCGAGGCAAAGCACGGCTGCGAGGGGGCGTAGATAGGACATGATACGGGATGGGGGAGAGGAAGCAGACCGCTAGTTCTGCTTTTCAATGAGGAACTGAGTGACCTCCAGACTGCCTTGAGCCGAGGGAGTCAGCGTCCTGGCTTCCAGGCGGACTGCGTCCCCTGCGGGGAGAGGGAGAGTGATCTCGGTAGTCGCCTGCGGGGGTTGGGTGTCCAGAGTTGCCTTCCAGAGACTCGCTCCCTTGCTGTCCACGAGATGGAGCTCATGCTTTGCCGCGCCGGAGGAGCGGGCATCACGCTGGACGGTGACATGGATTTTGTAATTTCCCTTAGCCGGACTGGGCCACTCGATGGCGACCGCCTCGACTCCTGTCGGTGATAGGCGGACAAGGCGAGCCCATTCCTCTCCTTCCTTCGCAGGTTTGATCCATTGATAAGCAACTTGTCCCACGGGAGCGGGCTCCGCAGGCGGGGCGAAGGAATTTCTGGATGAACGGCTATAGGTCACATGCATCACATCACGGGGTGGCGAGATCGAGGCATTTGACAGCAAGTGCCACTCGCCTTCCTTGGTGGAGCCTATATAGCGCCAGGAGGAGCCTGTGGGGGAGGAGGCTTCGGGATTCGTGCTGATGCCGGTGTCACGCATGGGATTTGACAGTAGATCCCACTTCACCGTGGCAATTTGCGGGAGGCCACGGGGATCGACTTGCTGTAGGTAAGCCTCGCGCACAGTCATCTTGCTGCCGGGAACTTTTGCCTCGGGATCGGCACCCGTCGCGGTGGCAAAGTCACCCAACTTTCCGAAATAGAACATCTCGAACCAATTCGGCAGCCCATCGGCATCGAGGTCGCCATAATAAGCCATCATGGACTCAGAGTTCGTCGGGAAATCCTCTTTCCAATACCGCTCGTCCTCCGTACTGAAAGCCGTCAACGAATGCTGTCCCCGGAAGGGCAATGCGGAGATCGGCTCCTTGGCGGAAAGCGTCAAGACAGACTGGTCCTTTCGTTTGAGTTCCGCGACCACCGGGCCAGCGGTAGCGGGAAGCTTTTTGACGAAGAGACCCGCGGGAGCTTCCCACGTCTCATTACGTCCCTGCATGGAGACCGTGCCTGGCTCTTGGAGATAGGTGACGACCTCGAGGGAATTTGTCAGGTCGGGGGAAAAGTCGTGAAAGGGGAAGACCTGGCTACCGCTAGGGTAGGGCGGGTAGAAGAAGTAGATGCGGTCTTTTTCAAAGGTGGGCCAGTGACCGGTTTTCCATCGTTTGATCATCAGTCCCATCAGGTCGTTGATGGCGTATCCGGTTTGCTGCCCTGGCGCGACATTCGTGGCTTCCGTGTAGTCGTTCCAGGTGGCGATTTGAATCAGCGTGGAGTCATTGGCGATAGCGCGCTCCCAGCGTTCGCGCAGGAGGTCTGTGCCATCCTTCACGCGGAAGGTATTCCAGTAGAGATTCTGATATTGCACCCAGACCGGGTCGCCCCAGTCCATGCCCATGCCACGTGCGACTTTAGCCGCAAGGTCGTAAGTCTGCCCGCCCCAGAAGAAGCCATTGACTCCGCCAAATTTTCGTCCCAGAGCGGTGAGGTAGCCTTTCCAGAACTCCTCATTGTTTGTCTCCGGAACGGTATCCATATCGCTCTGTCCCGCCAGAGCGCCATTCAGACAAAACTGGGCGTAGATCGGCTCGCCAGCGATGGCCTCCAGCTCTTCCAGCGCCTTATGGTAAGCCTCCACGCTCTCGGGCTTCAGCCAAGCCTTGCCCTGGATATCGGGACGGAGGCGTTCGCCGATGCGGTGACTACGATATCCCAGCAGCAAGGGTTTCCCATCGCGCCGAGCCAGTTTCGGGCTCTTCCCATGTTTCTCCATGAGGTGAGCGATGGCCTTGAGATTCATCTCCGGGTTATCGAGGCAGAAGGTGATCTCAAAGGGGTAATCCTTTTCCTCGGCGACCTTGAACATCGCATCGATGCTGGCAATGGCATCGGCCTGACCGGCGAGGACATCAACGGCGAAACCATCCAGTCCCATTCTCATGGCCCTACGGATTTCCACATCCATGGCTTCTTCCAGCGTGGGCTTGTAGTTCTCGGGAGTCAGCGGGAAGTCTCTCCAGCGCCCACCGATGCGGCTTAGGTAGGAATCGCCATCTGGGAGAAGCTGGCCTTGCCCTTTGCGCATGTACTCCACG
>Ga0351844_1096_pt1 | contig 34259 bp, 25 predicted proteins | sample TotcelHFGM3001L5_FD_206880 | JGI IMG/M metagenome (GOLD analysis project Ga0351844, IMG submission 206880) | Enriched cells from coal bed in the Powder River Basin, Montana, United States - Total cells FGM rep1 HSBNCT.FGM.300.1.L5 ... | reverse complement strand
CGGGCCGTCGAGAGTTGGGAAATACCTTTCATGAAAAAGAAGAGGAAAACACCGGTTTAGTGCAAATTTTTACCCCTTCGTTCCATTGTGGTAAAGTGCATTCGCGGGGATGGTGGCGACATGCCATCCAGTGCTTCCCCTTCGATCTCTCTGTCCGTACCCCATGGAAAATGGGCTTTGCTTGGTGCTGCATCCATCGTCCTGTGGTCGATAGGCGCAATGACCGCCCGCGCGAGCGACTTCACAGCCGCCGCTGATGGAAACTGGAGTGCCTCCGGGACCTGGACCAAATCCAACAGCACCAACGATCACACCTACCCCCAGGCCGACGACAATATCATCGGCAATACGGGTGCGGTCTCGATCACTTTGGATACCGGTACCTTCGATGTGAATGACCTCACTGTCGGGGGGAGTAGTGTGCTCTTCCGCCCCACCAATACAACGGCATCCACGGTGAATCTGAATGTCGGCGGGGACTTCACCAAAGGCCTGGGTGGAGGCACTTTCTCCCTGCGGAATAACAGTCTTGCCCTCCTCAATGTCGGCATCACCGGCTCTCTGGATGTGGATAGCGGAGTGCTGCAGTTTGGCTCGGCCGCTGGCGGACAGAATCTCAATAGTCTGACAGTTGCTGGTTTAACGACGGTGGACAGTGGTGCCGTCCTTAACATCCGCACAACGACCGCCGCATCCTTTGCGGATGTGACCGTCAACGGGACGATGAATGTCGCAAATTTCGGCGGGGCCGGTGCCAGTGTCAGCAGCCTCGCTGGAACGAATGGCACGGCCGCCGTACAGGTCAACCATGGTTCAAACACCAGCGGTACACTGACCATCAGCGGCAGTGGCTCCTCATCCACGACTTACGCTGGTATCCTGCGCAATGGGAGCCCGAGCAGCACGGGTGGAGTTCTTTCCCTAAGCAAATCCGGTACGGGAACTCAGGTCTTCTCGGGAACGACGAATACCTACACCGGTACCACGCAGATCAGCGGAGGAACTCTGCTGATCAATGGCAACCACACCGGCGGTGCGAGCTATACGGTCGCGGGCAATGCTACCACCTCGGCAACCTTGGGCGGTGGGGGAACCATCGTCCTCGCAGCCGATCAGTCCGTGACGATCAGCTCCACGGATGCAACGAACAAAGGCATCCTCGCACCCGGAACCTCCGAGACCTCCACGGCGACTTTGACTCTCGGTAGCGCGGGAGTTGCCACGGATCTGGTCTTCGGCGCCAACAGTCGGCTGTCCATCAATGTCGGCACATCCACAGCCAGCAGTCGGGTGGCGCTCTTTGGCGATCTGGACCTGACAGGGTCCACGGACGAACTCTTCCTGAATTCCCTCAGCGGAGCCTTTGATGGGTCCACCTACGTCATCGCGACTTATACGGGAAGTTTGACGGGCACCTTTGATATGATCACCGGGCTGGATGAAGGGTACTTCATCGATTACGGCACTGGTGCGAACTCCGCCATCACACTCCAGGCTATTCCCGAGCCGGGTGCCGTGGGCCTGCTCGCCGCCGCAGGTGGTCTTCTCTGGACTGTGGGCAATCGCCGTCGCAGACTGACTGTCGCCTAAGTTTTTCCCCCACCTTTTCTTATTCATGAGCGTCTCCAAGATCTCCCTTAGTACCGACGTGCTTGTCGCCGGCGGTGGATTGTCCGGTGTGTGCTGTGCGGTGGCTGCCGCGCGAGCCGGATCGAAAGTTGTCCTCCTGCAGGATCGACCAATGCTGGGCGGGAATGCCTCCAGCGAAATCCGCATGCACATCGTCGGTGCGGACGGCCACATGACCCGCAGCAAGGAACTCGAAGTCGAGGCCCGCGAGGGTGGTATCATCGAGGAGATCCGGCTGGAGACGGCTGTGCGAAATCCCCAGCGCTGCGCCGAGGTGTTTGACCTCATCCTGTGGGAGATTTGTCCACAAACGGTGTTCCGCTTCGCAGCCCGTCCGGGGAAAACCCCTCCGACCATTGCACGCCTGCGTTTTTCCGTGACGGAAGGAGACGTCCCCTTCCGTCCATCGCGCACATTCTACATCGTGGAGAATGCGTGGGATCTGATTCCCACCTTGCAGCGACTCGTGCAAGAGGCCGAGCACCCCGGGGCCTATGCCCGATGGAAGATCAAGAGTGAGATCTGCCTGCTATCGGCAAAGGTTTTTGAAGGCACTCACCGCCGGGAAACCGGCCAGACGGTTTTCAATGACGAAATCCGGGAAAAAATCTCCCTCCTGTCACTGAGCGATCCTGCCGCCCGCATCCAGCCGGAGGAGCTGGCCCGGCAACTGGGATTTTCGCCGGACTATTTCACCCGTCTCTTCCGCCGATCCTACGGCATTCCGCCGAAGACCTGGCTCCTCAAGCAACGCCTGCGCCATGCCGCGGCCATGCTCAGGGAGCCGGGTGTGCGGGTCTCGGAGGTGGCCGAGGCGCATGGATATGCGGATCTCTATTTATTCAGTCGCCAGTTCCGCAAGGAATTCGGCCTCTCGCCCACGGAGTGGCGTCAGGCCCGCCGGGCCACGGATTTCGTATAGCTCTGGAATTGTCTTCAGCGGGCAGCGTGCGATGATAAACAAGCCATGCGCCTCCCCCCTTTCTCCCTGAGGTTACTTGTCCTGCTTTTTCTACTCTGCCTGGGACGTGTCGAGGCGGAGCAGGCTTCTCAGCCGGCCATTCTCTTTTGCTCGTGGACGCAGAATGGCTACATCGATCTCGACTACCTGCAACGGCTCAAGGCAAAGGGCTTCACGGTGGATTTCACCAAGGACTGGTCGGAGGTGACGTGGGAGCGGGTTCAGCAATACCACGCTCTGGTCATCTTTAATTTTCCCCAGAAGGGAACTGTAACGCGGATGCCGGGAGAAGGTCCGGCGCGCGGGATGCCTTTTGAGGAATTCACGGCCATGCTGGATCGCTACCGGGAGATGGGGGGCGGGGTGTTTGTGATTGCGGAGAGCCTCGGACCGCTTGTGTCCACGGGCTACGACTCGACGCTCTACAAGGTCACGAATGAAGGACTCGCGCCTTTCGGTGCAGCCATTCCCATGGAGACGCTGTCCGTTCCTGAGGCGGAATTGCGCAAACATCCGCGCATCCCGATCCTGCGTTTCGGCTATTTTTCGCATGTGCTCCCCTCGCCTGTCAGTGAGGGGGTGCGCGGCATCTGGCTGCCCATCGCCAAGCTGGATGGGCACAATCGCATGGTCGCCGGAGCCCTGCAGGTGGATGCCAACTGGCAGCCGGTCGTGCGTGGAGGCCCCTCCTTCCGTAGCGAGCCGATCGACATGGAGGCTCTGCGCGTGGGCTCGAAGACGCCGATGCCACCGGAGGATATCGTGCAGAGAAAAGAGGGCGTGGATGATCCAGTCGTCTTCGCCATTCGCGAGTATCAGGGAGCCCGTCTGGCTTTATTCCATTGTTTCCCAGTCTTCCATATCGGATCGGGCACGAAGTGGTTTTACGATGGTGTCGTCCTCGACAAGGGCATGGCCGGGAAGCCTTCGGATTTTGGGCGGTTGCTGGAGAATACCTTGCGCTGGCTCGCCGAGCCGGCGATGAAACTCGGAAAGCTGGGCGGCGCCGAGGTGCCGGCGGAGAGGCTGCTCCCACCCCAACTCCAGCCGGGAGCGCGTGCGAAATTCGATCCGAAACTGCAGAATCTGGACCCGGATTTCCGCGCGCCAGCCCGGAAGGTCTTCCTCGGCTTCACCGGGGTCCGCACGAAATACTCGGGAGGCAAGGATGATGTTGCCACCTATGCGAAGGCCGCGAAGGAGGCGGGGCTGAATTTCGTCATCTTCCTGGAGGATCTCAACCAGCTCTCTCCGGAGGAGTTTGCCCAGCTCAAGAAGGAGTGCCAGGAGCAAAGCACGGAGGATCTCCTGCTGATCCCCGGCTACTTCATGAGCACGAATATCGGCAACCGGATTTTCATCTACGGGCAGGGCATGGATCTGCCTCCGGCTGGCATGATGAGCAAAAACGACAAGTCGCTCTTTGCACTCCAGAGTGAGGATGAGAAGGGAAATTTCAAAGTCGGCAGCACGGCCCTCGGCTTCCTGCTCGGGCTACCCGGTCATGGGAAGAAGCTGGGAAATGTGGGCTTCTTTGATTTTCAACGCTCGGCGGAGAAGGGCGGCATCTCGCTGGAACACGGCCGGGCTTTCGGTGCGGCGGGTGTCCGGTTTTACGAGGACGGCAGGTTGATCGAGGACGTCACCGATCTTTTCCTGCGCACGAATAGCGGTACGATGTCACCCTTGCCTTTGGCGGTGGACCTGACCACGTCGGCTGAGGGAATGAAACGAAGCGTGTCCGAGGGACGAGCCGTCACCTCGGCGGTGGCCTCTTCGCAGGACAAGCTCATGAAGGAGGCGCTGGGGTGGAATCATCAGTTTGAGAGCCCCCAAGTCGCCGTGGCGGAAGGCGGGACTATTACGAGTTGGCCGCAGACAAATCGGGTCTGGATCTATGGCGGTGAGAGATTCGTCAATAGCATGAACCTCCTGCCAGCCACGCTGGAAGTGAACTCACCGGCGGGAATTCGGGAAATTGCGCTCTACGATGGCGAGAGGCTCTTCCGCCGTTTTGAGCCCAAGGGACAGCCGAAGGAGTTTTTTGTGCGTCTCTTTCTCGATGGCGAGTTGCAGCGCAATGTCACGGCTATCGTGACAGATACGCGGGGGCGCAAATCCGTGAGCTTCCCGCTGCGCACATGGAAGGAAGCGTCCTCGGCACCGCTCTTCTGCGGGGATCACGTGAATGACTGCCGCTCGATCAATATGAAGTTTGGACGTGGCCCGCTCTGGCCGCGCACCTACTTCGACGCCATCGTACCGGATGCCGGGATCACATGGGATGGCGGACCCACCCCGGTCCGCGACATCTATCCCTTCAAGGAAAACAGCCTGCTCCTGAAGCTTAAGGATGCGGAATCTCAAAAGAGCCCGCCCTATCAATATCCCAGCCTCGTCTTCTGCGATGAAGAGGTCTTCCGAGGCGCTTCCATTATCAACGGGGAGCTGAAATCCGATGGCAATCCCTGGACCGGCTGGGGCCCCATCGCCGCTCCGAGCGTCTTTACCGGACAAGCCACCATGACGGAATGGGGACGCTACTCCAATGGCGTGGACCCGACCAACTACGGCCCGCCCTGGCTGGCGGGAGGCCCGATAGCGTCGCTCTTCGAGCAGGATCTGAATTTTGTGAAGGGGGGCGTGGTCACGGAATTCCTCCAATCCCGTCGCTGGCTGGAGCCGGATGAGGAACTGCGGGGCATGCTTCTCACCGGGCAGGGTGACAAACTCGAGAGCGCCACGACGCTGAAATCCGTGGATGAACGAAACGCGAAAGAAATCACGATCCCCACGGGAGGGTGGTTTGCCGTCGCGTCGGCGGATGATGCCAATGGCTTCATCACCTTTAACCGGGGCGAACCCATCAAACTCCGGTTTGCCGGTCGGGAGCGATATGTCTATGCGGCTCTTCCTGCGGAGGGTCTCGCCATCGCGCCGGGCGACAGGCACAGGCTGGAATTGCTCACCATCCAATGGCCGCTGGATCAACCCATCCGCGACAGTGACGCGGTCATGGCAGCGATTCGCTATCTGGAGCAGCCTGCGGGCTTGCAGGTGATTCGCGGGAAGCGGATTGCCTCGCAGGGATTGCTGGAATTCGATGCGGCAGACTTCGCCGCAGAGATCCTCATCCCCGCCCCGCCGAAGGAGGTGCCGGACATGCTCCTTCCCACAAGGGTCTCGGGACTGAATCCCCGCTGGAGTGCCGGACTGCTGCAGATCGAAGGGGAAAATGGGAAGAAGTACTATTCGGATGGCAAGTTGGGATACCGAGCGCTCGGAGTGGATGAGCGCGGGCGCGTCTATACCCCGCTGCATGTCAGCCAGTCGCCGCAGACCCATGTGCGCCTTGGCCATCCCATCGTGGCGGACGGCATGCAGGCCTCGGACCTTTTTATCCAGACAACGGCGTTACGAGAGAAACGAGGAGACAAGCCGCCGCTGTGGCATATCTCGGTCAATAACCCGACGGACAAGCCGCTCAATGTCACATTGCGCCAGGCCATGGAGCTGCCGGGACTAAGTTTCCCCAAGACGGAGATGCGTCTCGAACCGGGCGAATATCGCGTGCTGCGTCACAACATGCCGGACGATGCGGCCACGGCGTCGCGCTAGTCTCGCGAGGTGGAGGCGCGTTCGATGAGGGTTCCGCGAAGCTGAATGGAGCGCGCCGGAAGGCCGGGGGTTTGCAGACGACTGAGCATGGCGTCAATGCAGGCCGCCCCGATATCCGCACAAGGCTGGCGGATCGTGGTAAGCGGCACGGCCAGAAGCGTGGCGTAGCCGACATCATCAAATCCGGCGAGCAGGAAGTCGCGGGGGACGGCGTGACCAAGGGTGGCCGCCACGTTGAGGAAAAGCGCGGCGGTGAGGTCATTCGAGCAAACTACTGCATCGGATTTGCGGACGCAGACTTGATTGACGAAGGTCGCGTCTTCGGGATTGCCGGGGTGGAGTTCCACCTTTCCCCCAGCGGCGCGCAGAAGTCCTTCTCTCACTCCGGCGAGGCGCAGATCGGTGCTGGAGGGAAAGTCGGGACGGGCGACGAAGGCGACTTGGGTGGCTCCTTTTCCGGCCAGGTGCAGACCGAGATCATAGCCGGCTTGGAAGTTGTCCATGCCGACGAGATCCCAATGGCTGCGGCGCGGAAAATCCGCGACTTCACGATCGAGTAGGACGACTTCGAGTCCGACTTCGCGACAGGCATCGGCAATTGTAAAATTGAGTTTCTCGCGCTCCTCGGCGTGTTCGAGGGGAGCAAAGAAAACGCCTCGCACTCCATTGCGGGCCCACTCGAGGGCGAGTTCGCGAGGATGGCGTCCTTCGGGCAGACCACCGGAGAAAATACGGCAACCCCGGGCCTGTCCCGCGAGGGTGATCTGGGCGCAGATGGGATCAAGGATTTCCGTGCGGCCCAAGCCTTCGACAAGCAGGGCCAGCACGACTTGGGAGGAGACGGCCTGCGGAGAGACGAAGGTGCCGGAACCGGCCTTCCGCCAGACCAGCCCGGCATTTTGCAGATCCTTGATGGCGCGTCCGACCGTGGGCCGGGAGACTTGCCACTTGCGGCAGAGGGCTTCCTCGCTGGGAAGCTTGCTCCCGGGGGCGTATTTGCCGTCCACAATATCGCTGCGGAGAGATTCAAGCAGGGTCTGGTATTTTGAGACATTCTCCATTCTGTAATTACAGCTTTGTTTACTGCTTTATTACAATCTAATTTACATTTCGTTGGCAAATTTATCTCATTGTCGGCGTGAGCAAGCCCGTTAATCCCCTTCCGATTGCAGTCGATCCTCAAGACACCGAGTGGCTGGAGCGTGCCTTGCAAGCCACCAGCCGGAGCATGGCCGTGGTGCTTGGCGATTTTTGCCTGGATGCCTATTGGGAGATCGATCCGGATGAATCGGAGATTTCCATTGAAACCGGCCTGCCGGTGCGCCGCATCCGCCATCAGCGTTACTCTCCGGGAGGAGCAGGCAATGTGGCGGTAAATCTTCAAAAGCTCGGTGTCCGGGAAGTGCGCACGGTGGGTATCCTGGGACAGGATATGGCGGGCGGCCAGTTGGAAGCTCTTCTGACGGCGAGCGGCATCAAGACGGGCTTTGTGGTCAACTCGGACGCTTCCTGGCAGACGCCGATGTATGCCAAGCCGATGCTGAGCGGGAAGGAAATGTCTCGCATGGATTTCGGGGCATTTAATGAGCTCTCTCCCACTCTGCTCGACGAGTTGATCGCCAGATTGGAAGCTGCGCTGGTCGGTGTGAGTGTCGTTGTCATCAATCAACAACTGCCGCAGGGACTCTTCAGCCCGGTACTCATCGAGCGCATCAATGCGGTGATCGCAAATCACCCGACGGTCCTCTTCGTCGTGGATTCCCGCCATTACGCGGATCACTTCCGCGGTGCAGTCTTGAAGGTGAATGCGCATGAGGCCGCTCGCTTATTGGAAAAGCAGGAGGGTGACATTCCCCAGTGCGCCACGGCTCTCGCGCAACATCTCTCGACCTCCACGGGCAAACCCGTGATCGTGACTCGGGGGGAGTTCGGCCTCGCTGCGACGGATGCCGGACAGGCCTGGATCGTACCGGGCATTCAGGTCATGGGTAAGACGGACCCTGTCGGCGCGGGTGATACGGTGGTGGCCGCAGTGGCAGCCGTGCTGGGCGGAGGGGGTTCCCTTCAGGATGCCATCGTCACGGCGAATCTGGCGGCCTCCATCACGGTGCGACATATCGGGGGGACGGGCTACGCAACTCCGGAGGGCCTCCGGGAGCAAGGCGCCCGACCTGACTACGTGCACGAGCCGGAACTGGCGGAGAATCCCCTCCGCGCACAATACGCAGCAGATTCGGAAATCGAGATCGTCCGGGAGTTGCCAGCGAGTGGGATCTTGCGCCACGCCATCTTTGATCACGACGGTACGCTCTCCACTCTCCGCCAGGGTTGGGAGGAAATCATGCTGCCCATGATGATGAAAGCAATCCTGGGGGCGCGTATTTCTACGGTGCCGGGAGAGATTTACCAGGAGGTCGAGCGCGAAGCGCGGAGCTTCATCGACAAGACGACGGGCATTCAGACTCTCGTGCAAATGCAGGGATTGCGGGATCTGGTGCGGGACTTCGGTTTCGTTCCCCAAGAGGAAATCCTGGATGAGCACGGTTACAAGGCGCTCTACAATCAGGCTCTGCTGGAGATGGTGCATGCCCGCATCCGCAAGATCCGCGATGGGGAACTGGCCCCGGAGGATTTTGAGATCAAGGGAGCCCGCGTTTTCCTGGAGACACTTCATGCCCATGGCGTGGTCCTGCATCTGGCGAGCGGCACGGATGAGAATGATGTAAAAGCGGAGGCGGAAATCATGGGTTATGCGCATCTCTTCGGCGGAGGCATCCATGGCGCGGTGGGTGACGTGAAGATCGAGGCAAAGCGCGCCGTACTGGAACGCATCCTCTCCGCTCCGGAGATGGTGGGACAGGAACTCCTCGTCATCGGGGATGGACCGGTGGAAATCCGCGAAGGGCGCAAACGCGGTGCCAGAACTCTCGGCCTCGCCAGCAACGAACTCTGCCGCCACGGTCTGGATCTGACTAAGCGCAAACGCCTCATCCGGGCGGGAGCGGATTTGATCGCCCCGGACTATTCGCAACAAGCCAAACTACTTCCTCTTCTCGCCCGGCTCTCTCCACTCTAGAATCTCACCATGACCACACCCGAATCCAAAATCATGACCGTCGAGCAGGCCCGTGCCTGGCGTGACAAACTGGCCGCCGAGGGCCGCACTGTCTGCTTCACGAATGGCTGCTTTGACATCCTCCATCGCGGACACGTCACTTACCTGAACTTTGCCCGCCAGCAGGGCGACGCTCTCTGCGTCGGCCTCAATAGCGACGCCTCGGTGAAGCGCAACAAGGGCGAAAATCGCCCCATCAACAACGAAGAGGACCGCGCCTTTGTCATGGCCTCCCTGGGCTGTGTGGATGCCGTGGTCGTCTTCGATGAAAACGAACCCCGCGACCTCATCGGCAAGATTCTTCCCGGCGTGCTCATCAAGGGCAAGGACTGGGCGCACTACGTCAGCGGGCGTGATGTCGTCGAAGCCAACGGAGGCAAGGTCGTCCTCGCCGACATGGTGGACGGAAAATCGACCACCGGCACCATCGAGCGCGTGCTCGAAGTTTACGGAAGCCCGGAGAAAAAATGAACTCTCGCATCATCGTTACCGGGGCGGCGGGATTCATCGGGCGCAATGTCGTGGCCGAACTCAATCGCCGGGGATTTACCAACCTCCTGCTCGTCGATCACCTCGGTTGCGATGACAAGTGGAAAAACCTGCTCGGGCTGAAATTTGAAGACCTGATTTCGCCCGACAGTTTTCATAAACTGATCAACTCCTCCGCACCCCCCGAGGCTCTGGCCTGTATTCACCTCGGAGCATGCAGCGCCACCACGGAATCCGACGCGGATTTCCTCCTGGAAAACAACTATCGTACCACCCGCCACCTCTGCGAGTGGAGCCTCGCGACCGGGACCCGCTTTGTGTACGCCTCCAGCGCGGCCACCTATGGCGATGGCTCCCTCGGCTACAGCGATGATGACGAGACCACCCGCCAGCTCGCCCCGCTCAACATGTATGGCTATTCGAAGCACATGTTTGACCTCTGGGCGCTGGAACAGGGGCTCTTCGACCGGATCACCGGCCTGAAATATTTCAACGTGTACGGCCCCTACGAGGACCATAAAGACAACATGCGCTCCCTCGTGCAGAAGGCTTATTATCAGGTGCGGGACCATGGCTATCTGAACCTCTTCAAATCCCATGATCCGAACTACGCCGACGGGGAGCAAATGCGGGATTTCATCTACGTAAAAGATGCTGTCGATGTGACCCTCTTCTTCGCTCTGGAAAGCCCGCAGGGTGGCCTCTTCAACTGCGGCACCGGCATCGCCCGGACCTGGGTGGACCTGGCTCATGCGCTCTTCAACGCGATGCAACGCCCACCCGACATTCGCTTCATCGATATGCCCGAAGAGTTGCGCGGCAAGTACCAGTATTACACCTGCTCCGCCGTCGAAAAACTCCGTCAAACAACATACAGCCACCCCTTCACCTCCTTGGAAGAAGGCGTGAAGGATTACGTCCAGTCGCATCTCGCTTCCCGCCCATGACTACCACACTGCAGCGTCTCGAAGAACTTGAGTTTGTCGTCCGAGCCTGCCAATCCCTCCTGCCGCAAATCTCCACAGCGGGTGATCTGATCGTAAAGTGCCTCAATGATGGCCACACCCTCTTCGCCTGTGGAAACGGTGGCAGCGCTTGTGATGCACTGCATCTGGTGGAAGAACTCGTCGGACGCTATCGCACCAACCGCCGCGCCCTCCCCGCCATCTGCCTGAATGCCGACCCGGCGATTCTGACCTGCATCTCAAACGACTGGGACTACGCCTCCATCTTCTCCCGCCAACTGGAAGCCCTCGCCCGCAAAGGAGACCTGCTGGTGACATTTTCCTCCAGCGGAAATTCCCAAAATCTCCTCCACGCTCTCGCAGTCGCAGACCACCAGCAAATGCCCACACTCTCCCTGCTGGGCAAAGACGGAGGCACCATAGCCGGAAAATCCACCAGCGAGATCATCATCCCGAGTCAAAACACCGCTCGCATCCAGGAGATGCACACTTGGATTCTCCACGAACTCTTGGAGCAAGTCGAAGCCCGGGTCGAGAATCTGACCTAGCGCCTGACCGTGGGTGTGAAGGGGCGAGCCTCAAAGGAATAGTCCACCACGGCGAACTGCCCACCGGATACTTTGGTGACCAGCACGGTCTCCTCACCATCACCATTCTCAAACTTCACGGAGAAACGGCACTTCCACACGGGAGCCAGAATGTCTTTTGACACCGAGCCTGAGCGGGATCTCAACTCCAGAGAGGCTGCCCCGGATTCGCCTATTTTCCGTCCCATGCGATTCTCGACTTCATCAAGCACCTTGCGCCAGCTTCTCATCGAGTACTTCGACCGAAACTCCGGCGACGATTTCAAATAAGCCTCCTGAGCTTTGCCTTCGCGCACGCGTTGCTGAAAAGCACTGGCGACTTGCAGGATCTGCTCGCGTTCGGAGCGGGACTGAATGACGGGAGTGGGAGCCGGCGTGGCATTCACTACCGGTGCCGTCGCCTCGATGGCTTGAGGACCGAAGATCCGGTCCACGAGTGACTTGGCACTCTCATCCAGTTCCTGCTGAGTCTGTGCCGAGACCGCCATCGCCAGAAATCCGCTACCCACCAGAAGCAGCCCCTGCAAAAAGCGAAGGCGCACCGGAGGACGAATTTTTACTAACGGAAAGGGCATCCGCGAATGGTACGAAGGGTTCTCCCTTTGGCTACCGAAATTTCAGGTTGCTGAAATCGAGACCTCTCGGGCATGCCCGCCGGAAGCCAGTGAAATGGTCTCCGGAAAGCCGGGCAGAGAGAGCCTTGCTGTCGTACCCGGAGGCACCTCGATACGCAGATAGGCACATTCATTCGTTGGCGAGGTCTTTTCCCATGACAAGGACAGTGGTCCCCAGCGTGTGAGCCAGTTCACCGACAAGCGGGCAATGGGCAGGCGCAGAGCGGGGCGCAGATTGAAACAAGGTTCCACCCCCGGCAGCACTTCGAGGCCGGCCACATACTTCATCACCCAACCCGCCACACCGGAGAGCCCGGCGTGATTGTGGGCATTCATCTGGTGGTAGGTCATCTTTTCCCAGCGTTCCCAGATGGAAGTCGCGCCATTTTCCCGCATAAAGCGCCACCCTGGATAAGTCGGGCGCTGAATGATCCCCCAAGCCAGATCCTCGCGTCCCCCCTTCGACAAGACTTCCAGCAAATGAACACTGCTGCCGATGCCCGTGGTCAAAAAAGGCTCCTCGCCGCGTGCCGATGCCAGATCATCGACGAGTCGGCCAAAGACAGCATCCACATCTTCAGGAGGCGTAATTCCGGCATGGAGGGGATAGACCTGATTGCACTGCGCAAAGAAGGTTCCGCCCTGATAGCAGCCATTGTGCTTCTCAAACCAGAGTTGATGAAATCTGGCCGCCAGGCTTGCCGCCGCCTCGCGATAGGTGAGCGCGTCCTCGGTCTCTCCCTGCAGATCGGCAATCTCCGCCATGACCTGGAAGAGCTCGCATGCGAGAGCATTATCCGGCAGCACCTTTTCTTTCTGGCCGATACAGAGCCACTCTGCGGGATGGGCCGAGAAGTCTGGCTGCAGCACATTATCGCCGACTGCAGCCTTCACGTATTCGCAGTACGCCTCCATGTAGGGGTAGGCTCTTTCCAAGATCTGTCGGTCTCCGTACATGCGGTAGAGTCGCCACGGAATGAGGACCATGATCCTCGTCCAGCCGAGGCTGCTCACATGCGGCCACGGCGGCAGGGCATCCGAGAGGAGATTTCCAGTAGGAAGCTGATTGTCGGTGGCGTCGGCATGCCACTTCCGAAGCGTCGCATCCATGTCAAAGAGATATGTCGCGGAGTTCGACATGAGATAGCCATCCATCCCCCACCCGCGTCGTTCATCACGCTGGCAGCAATCCGTCGGCACGCTGTAGTGATTGCTCTTCACCGTCCAGCGACAGGCCTCGACGAGCCAGTTCAGGACGTCATCGGAACTCTGAAACTCCAGCGTCGGCTCGAAGGCCGTGTGCGCCACGCACCCTTCCAGCGACGCTTCGTCGATCAAATCCAGCGGACCATCAATCTGCGCATAGCGGAATCCATGATACGTAAAGTGCGGCTCCAAGGTCTCGCCCGACTCATCACCGCGCAGGTAGAAGCGATCATTCGCCTTGACCTTGCGGAGAGTGTCTTTGTTCAGCTCACCATTTGCATGGAGGAGCTCGGCGTACTCGAAGGAAAACTCCGTACCCGCTGGTCCCCTGGCTTGGAGTCGGATCCAGCCTGCGAAATTCTGCCCGAAGTCCACGATGAGTCGGGAATCCGATACCCGTGTCACCGACTTCGGCTGAAGAGTCTCCACCACGTCCACGGCAGGGAGCAAAGTTGGCACCAATCGTCCTGCCGGGCCGTGCTCCAGCGCAGCAGGGGCCCAGGAGTGCAAAGGAGTCATTCCCGGCTGACACCAATCCCGCTCAAGGAGCCGCCCGTCAAAGGTGATGCCATCAAAGATCTGCTGATTCGTCGCGGAGAGATCCTGAACCACAGGACCTGCCGCTGAGGACCAAGTCTCATCGGTGCGAATGGCCTCCTGCCGTCCATCGGCAAAGAAAAGATCAATCTCGCCGAAAGCCACGAGCTTGTTGCCATTGTGATGTCGCCACCAGCCATCACCCAGCATGAAGCCGACGGCATTAGCTCCTGTATTCAAAAGCGGCAACAGATCGATGATCTCATACTCCACCCGCTTGGTGAAATCCGTGAATGAAGGTGCCAACGCTCCGACGGAAGCCTTCTGACCGTTGCAATAAAACTCGTAGTATCCGACTCCGGTCACATAGGCCCTGGCGCGGATCGGCATCTCTTCAACCACAAACTCCCGGCGCAGCACTCCGCCTCCGCCGATCCACTGAGCCTCCAAGGCATCGGGATAGAGAATACCGGTCTCAAAGCCCTGCCACTCGCACCAAAATCCCGGTTGGTCATCCACATCCCATGCCCTGGCTCTCCAGCGGTAGGAGGTACGACTAGAGAGAGCTTCTCCGGCATAGAGTACTTCCTCTCCGAGCCTTGCTGAGACCTTACCTGTCCGCCAGACTGGGCGGAAGCCTCCCTCGACCCAGGCGTCCACCTCGATTTCGTAGGCTGTTTGGGTATTACCTGGCCGTCCTGAAGACAGAAACCAGGTAAACTCCGGCGTGGTGTGATCAATTCCTCTAGGCTGTGTGAGCCGTTCGACTTGGGGGCGACAGATTTCCATAATGGGGAAATCCCAGCCCTAGCAGTAAATCGTTTGATTTAAAGCAGAGATGCAGGAGAAAATGAAAAAAATTACGCCCTATGCAGCGGCAAACTTAGTGACGAGCAACTTTCTCACCTCAGCGATGCCCTCCCCCGTCTTGGCGGCAGCGGGAATGACTTTCAGACGGCGGAATTTTGCGCGGAAGGCTTTGAGGTTTTCCTCAAATTCCGGCAGGTCGCTCTTGTTCGCAATGACAGCGTGGGGGCGGGCGGCGAGAGTGGGATCGTAGAGTTTCAGCTCCTTGCGCAGGGTCTGAAAATCCTCGATCGGGTCGCGACCTTCGCTGCCGGCCATATCGATGACAAAGAGGAGCAAGCCGCAACGAACGATATGTCGGAGAAACTCGTGCCCTAAGCCCTTGTTCTCCCAGGCGCCTTCGATGAGTCCCGGGATGTCGGCCACGGTCACGCGCTCGTAACCGGGGAGCTCGACCACGCCCACGATGGGGTTCAGTGTGGTGAAGGGATAGGCTGCGATTTTTGGATGTGCTGCCGAAATAGCACCAAGTAGCGTGCTTTTGCCCGCGTTGGGAAATCCGACGAGTCCGGCGTCCGCGATGGTGCGGAGTTCCATGGCAAACCAGCCCTCTCCGCCGGACTGACCATCGGTCGTCTGACGGGGCACACGATTTGTAGAACTTTTAAAGTGGGTGTTTCCCTTGCCGCCGCCGCCGCCCTGACAGAGAACGTAGGTCTCGCCGGGTGTCGAGAGATCGACGAGGGGCTCGAGTTGCCGGAGATCAAGGCGCGGACGGGGAGCTGGCTCCTCGTCAAAGGCGGGATCAAAGGGTTTTGCCTGAAGCTCGTCCGGGATGGGATAGATGAGCGTGCCGACGGGAACCTTTACGACGAGAGACTCGCCATTGCGGCCGTGCTTGTTTTTGCCCTGGCCATGGGTGCCACGTTTGGCACGGAGATTGGGGTCATAATAGAGGGAGGCGAGATTGTCCGTGTGGACATCGGCCTGGAGGATGATGTGTCCACCATCCCCGCCATCACCGCCATCGGGTCCGCCCCGCGGCACAAACTTCTCACGGCGAAAACTGCAGCATCCGTTGCCACCGTCTCCGGCCTTTGCGTAAACCCTGACCTGATCGACAAATTTCATACTAATGATTCATACAAGCTCTTCGTCTGGCGGGCGATGGCCTCCCAGCCGAAGAGATTTTCTGCCCGGCGCCGACCTGCGGCTCCAAAGGCGTGGCGCTTTGCCGGATCCCGCATCAATTCGTTGATGCGAGAAGCGAGATCCCGGGCAAAGCGATCGGGATGTATTGGTTCGAAAGGGGATTTATCCATCTGGTCCACCGAGACGAGGTATCCCGTCTCGCCGTGAACCACGACTTCCTTGATGCCGCCGACGTTACTGGCGACCACGGGAGTGCCGCAGGCCATGGCTTCAAGATTGATGATACCAAAAGGTTCGTAAATCGAGGGGCAGACAAAAGCGGCTGCACCGCTATAGAGTTCGATCTTGGATTTCGTATCCACCATCTCCTCGATCCAGATGACTCCCTGGCGACTGCGCTGCACAGAGGCAACAGCCTGCTTCATTTCCTGGGCAATCTCCGGTGTATCTGGAGCACCGGCACAGAGTACGACCTGGAAGCCCGGGTCCATGTGCTTGATGGCATTGACGAGGTGAATGATGCCTTTTTGCCGGGCGATGCGTCCCACGAAGAGCACGTAGGGCTCGACCGGATTGATGCCAAAGCGCTTCAGCACGTTGCGCGATGACACCTTGTGGTATTCGGAAAGGTCGATGCCATTGTAAATGACATGCATCTTGGCGGGATCGATGGAGAAAAGACGGTTCACATCACTCTTCGTCTCCTCGGACACGGCGATCACCGCGTCGGCCATCTCGAGGGCGGTCTTCTCCAGCCAACAGGTAAAATCATAGCCGCCGCCCAATTGCTCGCGCTTCCAGGGGCGCAGGGGCTCGAGTGAGTGAACGGTGAGGACGAGCGGGATCCCGTAGTTCAACTTCGCAAGGATGCCGCCGAAGTGGGAATACCACGTATGGCAATGGACGACATCGGCATCGATATTCGTCGTATTGAAATCCAAGCTCCGCTGAAGGGCACCAAAAACCGAATTCAGCGGCTTCGGGCAGGTGTAGGCGCTCGATACGAGGCCGAAACCCAGAACGCTCAGGTTTTTTGAAACCTGGCTTTGATCGCCAAAGCACCGCACATCCACTGGCATCAACTTTGCCAGCTCACGGCTTAAATACTGCACATGGACACCAGCCCCACCGTAAATGTGGGGAGGATATTCATTGGTCAGGAGGAGAGCCTTCATCGCGAAAGCGTATCAAACCTTCAAGGAAGGGCAAGGAGGCATCTCGGGGAGGTGCATCCTGCTTTCCCGCGAGAAAATCCTCCTCCTGACTTCCTATTCTCTCAAAGCTGGAGTATGTCCCTCGGGGTACGCATGGACCTGCCCGCCTCCTCAGAAATCGAACTCTCGATGGTCGTCCCCTGTTATCACACGGGAGGAGGGATTCCCCATCTGGTGGAAGAGCTGAGCAAGGCCGCAAAATCGTGCTGCCGGAAATACGAAATCATCCTCGTGAATGACGGGTCCCGCGATGAAACCTGGCCGGGCATTCAGGCGGCCTGCGCCGGTGATCCGCATATTCACGGCATCAATCTCTCCCGCAACTTCGGCCAGCAAGCAGCGCTCCTCGCCGGTCTCAGTGCCAGTCGGGGGCAGCGTATCCTTATGATCGATGATGATCTCCAGGATCCCCCGGGCCTGCTTCCGGAAATGATGCGTCTCATGGATGGCGGTGCCGAGGTGGTCTATGGCCAGAGGCTGGCGCGGGAGGGAGAATCTTTCCTGCGCAAATCGCTCACGCATACCTTTTACTGGCTCACGAATCTTCTCTCGGACGTCCCCCAGCCCATGGAGGCGGCAGACTTTCGGCTCCTGAGCCGTCGTGCACTGGATGTGATCCTCTCCATGTCCGAGCAACCGCTCTATCTCCGCGGCATGATCGGATGGATCGGGCTGGATCAGGTCGCTCTGCCGTATAGGCGGGAAGCCCGACATGCGGGGCAGTCAAATTACAGTTGGGGGCGGCTTTTCCGGCTGGCGACAGAGGGAGTCACAAGCACTTCGATCCGTCCACTGAAACTGGGCATCCTTGCGGGTGGGGCGGTGGGAGTGTTTGCGGCATTGCTGCTCATTCATATCCTCATCGGAGTCTTCTATGGACGTCCTCCCCAAGGCTGGACCAGCCTCATGGCGGTCATCCTGGGGCTGGGAAGTGTGAATCTGTTTGTGCTCGGAATCATCGGGGAATATCTCGCCTGCATCTTTCTCCGCACGCAGGGACGTCCCCCTTTTATTGTCCGCGAGCAAATCCTTCCCAAAAACTAAAGAAGCGGGAATTCTCGAATGAATCAGGACACTGCTCTCGCGTCTTCCTTTGGCGATCTTCGAAAAAAAAGCCGGAGAGGTCCCTGCCTTGTCATCCTGATTTTCTGGGCACTTCTCTACCTCCCCCATCTCCGCACCTCGCCCTCGTGGTATGGGGATGAGACCCTCGCAGTAGAGATCGCCAAGAATCTCTTGCAGGGGCAATTCGCGACCGGGGCACAGTGGAACACCTTCTTCACCATCGTCTATCAGCCTGTTTACGAATGGCTGCTGGCAGCGGGGATGTTTTGCTTTGGTGGAGATATTCTGGGAGCTCGTCTGGTCAACGCCCTTCTGGCGCTGGTTTCCGGACTCGCCCTGTTTCTGCTCGGGCGGCGCTTGATGGGACAGCGCACCGCCTTTGCCGCGTCCCTTATCTTCCTGGGAGCGTATCAAAATGTGATCCATTTCCGGGCTGCCTATGCACACAACGGTGTCGCCGCTGGCCTGGCGATCGGACTGCTGGCGGCATGTTGTCATCCGACACTTCGCAACAACTGCCTGACCGGCCTCGGAAATCTTCTCGCTGTAGGCGCTCATCCGCTGGGAATTTTTACCGCGATCTCGTCCGCCCTTCCGCGATGGAATCGTCCGCGCTCCTGGCTGCTGATCGCGTTTATCCCCGCCATCCTTTTCCTCCTGCTCTACGTGCCCGTGTATCTGCGCTTCGGGGCGTGGATGACGGAGGACATGCTCACCATATTTCGCAGTTATGGCTCATACTCGGATGAGCACTCAGGCAATCTCATTCTCAACTTCTCCCGATTCTACACACAAGATTCCTATCACCTGCTGGGAGTTGTCGGATTGCTTCTCGTTCTTCTCCCCAAATGGCGGGCGAAGCTCTGGCCGCTCCTGACGGCATTCATCATCCTGAGTTACTTCCTGTTCTCCAACCGCTCCAACCTCACGGTCTTTTATTATCAAGCCATCGTTGTGGCTCCCCTCCTGGCTCTCGGCGTCGCCATTCTCCTGGGAGTCGGCTCCGACTGGATGGCGCGGCGCTTTCAGAGGAAAGTCCTCAGGGGATTGCCTGTCGCAGCCGCGGTGCTCCTGGCGATGCCTGCGCTGATCTCGGTAATCCGGGGCCAACTCCTCACCCGGCATCACTACTGGGTGACGCAATCCATCACCGATTACGAATCCGCTGCCCGCTGGCTGAATGCTCACACTGGTCCCGAGGATATAGTGATTACCAACAGCAGCCTCGGATGGCTGCTCGACGCACCGACAGGAAGTCTCCTGCAACTCACGGCCTATGCCGGGCACAAGACATTCATGCACGAATACGGAACGCCGCAGGAGCGCTTCCGATTCCCCCTGACCAAGGAACGCGTGCGTTTCATTGCCATCGGAGACATCGATCAACGCTGGGGCCTCGCGCAGCCCCATGTGGAAGAGACATTGACGTCCTTCGGAGTGGATAAGTGGCCGGTGGTCTGGACATCCGAGAACTGCCTCATCCTGGAAAATCCGGATTTCCAAAGCGCCCCGGCCAATTCCACTCCATGAGCACCGTCTCAATTTGCATCCCGTGCCTGAATGGAGAGGCGACCCTGCCGCAGACGCTGAAGTCCGTTTCCGAGCAAATGCTCGCTCCTCAAGAGATCATCCTTTGCGACAATGGCTCGCGGGACGGTTCGCTGGAAATCATGCAACGGTATGCGAAGGCGAATGCAGGTGTGCGGGTCGTTTCTCATCCTGAGCCCACGGGCATGACATCCGACTGGAATCGCACGATTCAGGAGGCCTCGAGCGACTGGGTCATCTTACTGCCGTGCGACGATCTGCTTCCGGTCCATGCTCTGGCCCTGCACGAAAGTCTGCGCGCTCCGGGTGTGATCATGACAGCGGGAGCCAAGGGATTGCTGACTTCCTCGGGACGAAGGATACCGGGGAGAATCTCGCGACTATCAACCGGCAGGCAAGACGGCCCGACTTTGCGATGTGCGCTCCTCCGTAGTGCGGCAAATTTGCTGGGCGAACCCGGAGCGGTCGCCTTCAAAAAGACAGCCTTTGATCAAATCGGCGGATTTGACCCGCAGTTTCGCTATTATCCCGACGTGGATCTCTGGATACGCCTGCTGGCTGAGGGGGACTGTCTGGTGACCCGCGAGGTGGTAAGTCTTTTCCGCATCCATGGACGATCTTTGACAGGGACCAATCGCAAGATCGCCTACGACGAGTGGAAGAGCCTGTACCGGAGACACTTTGCCTCCCTGGGGCTGCCGGAGAGTCCGACTGTAGAGGACGAGTTGAGGGCGAAGAAAACCGGTTTTCTTCGCAATATCGTCTTTAATCTGCTGGCCCGGCTGTAAACCTCGTCCTCTTCCGCCCTGATTGCTGGACAAGGTAAAGCTCATCCCCGTAAGTTTCCGGCAGAAATGCGTCGGTTCCTTCTCCTCATTGCCATGGCCGTGCTCATCACAGGCGTCCTGGCATTTATCTGGCTCCCCCTGCCCCTCTCCTCCCAGGAGGGGGTGGCGAATGCCGCCAAGGCGGCGGACTTTTTCCAAGGAATGCTTCAGGCTGGCGGTCTCATCTGGTGGACGCCCTCCTTCATGGGAGGCGTGCCGCTGGCGTCCTCATGGACCTTCATCGTCACCTCCGCGTGGATCTGGATGTGGACGAATGGTTTCGGTCTCCTCGTCGGCACCAAACTTGCAGTGCTGGTCTGCCTTCCGGTCGCAGCCGGAACGATGTACTGGTTTGCACGGACAGCGACCGGCTCCTCCCTGGCGGCTTTTATCGCGGGGCTGACTTATTTTTTGTCGCCCTCCCTGTGGATGCGACTCGCCAGCGTCGAGCATATCGTCGTGGTCTGCGCCATGGCCGTGATCCCTCTGGTCGGACTGGCGATCCTTCACCTCAGCCGGTCGCCCCGGACCTTCGCCAGCCTGCTCGCTGCAGCAGCGTGTTCACTGCTTCTGCTGACGTATGGCAAAGCGGCCATTCTTATGGCGCCGTCCCTGCTCATTTTCACCCTCTGGGCGTTGTGGAAGAATTGTGGTCTGGCTCCCTGGCTTTCTCCCCGGGTGGTGTGGCCCCTGTTGATCGGGCTCGTCCTGCTGGGACTTCTCCCGGCACTGCCCTCGCTGCGTGAGACCCAGTTTGCGGCCCTCTTTGATTTTGGTCCTCTGTCTGCGTGGCAGCACTCCTTCTCCTCCAAATCCGCATTGGTGGGGCTGGATCGGATGCAGGCGCTTTCCTCGGGTTTTCGGGGAGATTTTGCTGCGAGCACTGGTGCCGGAGGCGCTTATCTTGGCCTCATTCCCCTGCTGCTATGCGGAGCGGTCCTGATCTGGCGCAAGAATCTCCTCGCCGGGTACAATCAACCGCTTCCCTCCACTTTCCGCATCGGGGCTGCATTGGCCCTGTTTTCCTTCTGGCTCTCCTGTGGTCCCTATTCCGTGCTGACCGGGCACTTCCAAGCTCTGGGCGCGTCTCTGGACGGATACGACTTCACCCCAGCACTCATCTGGATCCTGCTGGCGCTGCAAATCGCGCTCATCTTCTGGCTGTTGCCGGTCACCATGCCGCTGAAGAACCTCTTCGGAGCGATCCTGGCGTTCGGATATCTGGTGATACCCGCATTTCCCATTCTCAGCCTGCTACCGCTTTACAATCAGATCCGGGCTCCCTTTGATTTCTTCCAAGTCTGCGGGCCGGTCTGGGTGGCGCTGGCCACGGGAAGTGCGGGGGCCTTGATTTTTCAGCAATACGGGACCTCGCGACTGCGTAACCTTGCGATTGGCGTCGTCGGATTGGTCTGGGCTCTGGATATCTCCGGATACGGACGCTTCTTTTACACACGCGCCTTACCGGCCGAGCTGGAGCCCCGCTTTCTGGAAGCCGCCAAGGCCATCAAAGACGCACCTCGACCAGGATCCATCCTCGCATTATCGGGGAGATATTTTTATCTCCAGTTGCCCGCATTGACCGGGAAGCCGCTTTCGCAGGAAGCCTTTCAGGATTACCTCCAGGTGCGGGGATTCACCGCTCTCTGGAAGACAGGGCTTGCCGCCGAGGCGATGCTGGGTCCCTTCCTGCGGGTGGCCGGGGTGAGTTACGTCCTTTACGACAAGCACGACCCGGACGCTGCCACGCGTATCAGCAAGCTACTGAGTGCCCGATACCCCATCCTCTTTGAAAACGAAGATTTCACGGTTTGGGAAATACGGAACTCGTTAGCCCCCGCATTCCTAGCGCAAACCGCAGTCATGCAGGACATAGGGGATCTGTCCAACGTTCCTCCCGCTCTGGATGTCTCCGAGCAAAACATCCTTCCCATCGGTCCCTCACTCCCCGGCCCTTCCGTCGGCTCGATCAAAGGTGGTGAGATAGCTTGGAATACGGAATCCCGTGCTGGAGTCGCCTATCAGCGTCTCCCTGCCGAAGCCTTCCAACGACCTACTCACGATTCCTTCACTGTTCAAACGGGAGATGGAAAAGGATGGCTCGTGATCCCACAGGCCTGGCATCCGGACTGGACGGCAAAGCAGGACGGGCAGCCTCTGGAAATCTATCGCGCCTTCGGGGCTCTGCCCGCCGTCAATCTCAGCAAACCGGGCGAGGTCGTTTTTCAATTTCGTCCGCCGTGGTGGTACACAGCAGCCATCCTTGTCAGCGGGGCGGCCTGGACGGCCTTCCTGATCTTCCTCGGTGGGGTACTTTTGTTTCCGCGACTCAGGCATCGCCTGGGGCTAACGGTAGCGGCACCGAGCCTCACCCTTCGCGAACCGATCGCAAAAGCCCTGGTAATTTGTCCCACGTACAATGAAAAGGAATCCATCCAGCAGGTGCTGGCGGAGATCCTGGCATCGACTCCCATAATCGATATCCTCGTCATTGATGATGCGTCGCCTGACGGCACCGCCGACTTGGTGAAGGCTCATGCCGAATTTGGCGGCCGGGTAAAGTTGCATCAGCGCCCGGGCAAACTTGGCTTGGGGACGGCCTATCTCGAAGGCTTTCGTTGGGCCCAAGAGCACGGCTATCCCTCCTGCCTGGAAATCGATGCCGACCTTTCGCACGACCCCAAGGATATTCCCAGACTCCTGGAAGCCATCGATGCCGGGGCTGATGCGGCTATCGGCTCACGCTACATCAATGGACTGCGAATCGTGAACTGGCCCCCGCACCGATTGCTGCTGAGTGCCTCCGCCACACAATTCGTGCGACTGATGACAGGCCTGCCTCTGACGGATTGCACCAGTGGATTCAAAGCCTTGCGCATCTCCGCTCTGGACAAGCTGAACTGGAAGGAATTCCGCGCCCAAGGCTATGGTTTCCAAGTGGAGCTTCACTACTTCCTCTGGAAATCCGGAGCTGTCCTGACCGAGGTGCCGATCACCTTCACAGAGCGTCGGGACGGCCACACCAAGATGACCGCTGGCATTGCCCTCGAGGCACTGAGGCGCGTGCTCCAGCTCACTTTGAAACGAGGAGCCTCGACCCGCTAACCCCGTCCGCTTTGTTTCGCCATGTCGCTCGATCCTCATAAACAATCCGTATGGTCCCGGATGGACTTGATAGCAGGGCTGCTGTCGGGACTCATAAGCTTCGTCGTCTATCTCTGGTCCACGGCGCCAAACGTCACCCTGCTCGACTCGGGAGAATTCGTGGTAGCCGCCGAGCACTTCGGAGTCGCCCACCCCACAGGCTACCCTCTTTGGACGATCTTGGCATGGCTCTTCCAACTCCTGCCGCTGGGCAACGCCGCCTGGGAAATCGCCCTCTGCAGCGGCGTCTGCGCGGCAGTGGCGGTGGGCTTGGGCGGATCACTGCTGTCCAGCATGCAGCGGTGGGCCATCGGGCCTGTGGAGTCCAGCAAACTCAGCATCATCCCCTTCTTCGTCTCCGTGTCATTTTCCCTGATGCTGGCCTTCAGCGTCTCCATGTGGTCGCAGGCGGTGATTGCCGAAGTGTACGGTCTTCACGCGCTCCTCATCGCGATCCTGCTCGCACTGCTGTATAGCTGGATCCGCAATCCCAGCAGCGACCAGCTCATGCTGTGGGCCTTTTTTGTCCTGTCGCTGGCCTTCAGTAACCATCACCTGACGCTGGTCCTTGCTCCGCTCCCCTTCCTGCTGATCCTGCTTCTGAAGAAGGAAGATTTCTCAGATTGGCTGGCGGCCGCCACCATCACTGCGCTGCTAGCTTACTTCGGGCTGGCCTATCTCTCCCAGGAAGATGCTGTGATGAAAACGGCCATCCGCTTCCTCTACTGCGTTATCATCGCGCTGGGGCTCTTCATCTGGATGAGGAAGGGCCGCGTCCGCTGGAAGCTGCTGGTGCTTCTCCCCATCGTGATCGGCATGGGATTGCTTCCCTACGCCTACATGCCCTTTGCCTCTTCCACGAATCCGCCCATGAACTGGAGCTACGCGAGAGATCCGGAGGGCTTTTTCTTCTCCATCAATCGCAGTCAGTATGAAGGCAGTCTCACCGATCAGAGCCTGCGAACGCTTGGAAAACTGATGGGCACCGCTTCCGAGGCAAAGGAGAAAGTCGCGCGCGACAATCCCCTTTTCACAGAAGAGTCCACGCTGCTCAAGGCACAGCTCTGGATCGGCTTCTTCTGGCAACAAATCGTAGCAGCCTTCACCGCCCTCTCGCTCATCGGCTACTTCGCCTCTCTCTTGTTTATCCTGCGCAAACCACTGCCCCAGCGCACTTGGATCTACTGCCTGCATGTGGCCTTTGCGCTCGCGGCCTTTTTGCAGCCTCTCATGTATGGGGCGACGATTGATGCGGATGGCTGGTGGTTGCAGATGCCCTTCCACACGTACACAAATCTCATCTACGCCATGCTGTCCGGCCTGGGAATCGGCATGCTCCTCACAATGCTGGCTGAGAAACGTGTGCTCTTATTTTGGCTCGCTCCGCTCCTCCTGATCCTGCCCATCTTCACCTTCATCGGCAGCGAACCTCACTCCAGCCAGAAGGACCGGTGGTTTGGCTGGATGTATGGTCACGACATGCTCAAGGATCTGCCAAAGGGAACAATCGTAATTGGCGGCACCGATCCGGGGAGGTTCGTGCCGACGTACATGATCTTTAGCGAAAGCATGCTGCCCGCGCGCTTCAAGCGTGACCCGGACTTTGATCGCCGCGATCTCTATATCATCACGCAGAACGCTCTCGGCGAGCCGAACTACATGAAGTACCTGCGGGATCACTACACCACGCAGAGACCGCCAGTGAAGAATGCCTTCGAGAAGTGGCTGCGGCGGGATGAAACCTACCCGGCAAAGCCCATTATCCTCCCCTCCGAGGAAGAAGTAATAGAAATCGGCAAGAAGGCGTTGGCAGAAAATGCCGATACAACATCCAGCTACTACGATGACCAAAACATCATCTTTGGCTCCATCCTGAAATGGATCTGGGAAAAGAATCGGGACGAGCACGAGTTTGTGATCGAGGAGAGCTTCCCCGTCACATGGACCTATGACTACGCCATCCCGGAGGGGTTGGTTTACAAGCTGAACAAAACCAAGCTCGACTCCATCCCGCCGGAAGCGGTGGCCAAGGATTTCGAATACTGGGCGGCGTATTGCAAAAAGCTCCTTGAGAATCCCCTCTACGCGAAGGACTACGACGCGCAGCGTTCCTTCTCCAAGCTCCGCCTCTCGCTGGCAAACATCTACCGGCATCGCGACATGAAGAAGGAGGCGGAACTAGCCTACCGCCAAGCCCTGGCACTCTGGCCGGCCAACGCCGCCGCCATCCTCGGCGTCGCGGTGTACTCCTGGGACCGGGGAGAGTTCCAAGAAACCGTCGACTTCCTCGACGAAGCCATGCGTCAGGATCCCAACAGCATCGAACTCATCCGCCTCGGTGCCATCGTGCAGCGTCGAAGTGAGATGGAAAAAGAAATCGCATCCCTCCGGAAGAATTCCGGGAAGGAGGGCTACGACCACAACCTCATACGGGAGATGCTGAACATCTACAGCATGACAGGCGAGACGAACCGTGCCGACAGCCTGATCGAGGAGATATACACCAAAGCACCCGATGACGCGGAGCTCCAGCGAACATTTGCCTCTCACTACTCCCTGCGTGACCTGCCCGACAAGGCCTTGAGACATGCGGAGCGCTATCTCAGCCTCGAACCCAGCAACGGAATGGCCCTTTTCATGCTGGCCCGGACTCAGTTCCAAACAGGGCAAACCAATGCCTTCTACGAAACCGCGCGCAAGCTGGTCGAGAGAGAGGGCATGAAAGGTCGTGAGTCCTTGAAGATGGACGAAGCCTTCGCTCCCATCAAAGACTCCGAGGAATTCAAAAAACTCACCACTCCTCCTTCAGACGAAATCTTGCCGCTACCGCCCGCCCCACCAGCGGAGACGAGCACTCCTCAAGCGGAATGACGATGGGGCCGAGACCGCCTGCCTTTCCGCTTTCCCGCACGGAGCGTCAGGGGCGGTTGCTGTTTTTCCTTTCTCTGGCTGCGGTGACCTTGTGGCTCGCCTTCGGATCGTGGCCCGGAAAGAGGTCTCCTCTCTTGGGCGCGCCCTGCATCTTCAAGCAGGTCAGTGGGCTTCCCTGCGCATTCTGTGGGGGCACGCGTGCGACGCGACAGATCCTGAAGGGAAATTTCGAAAAAGCGCTCTATCTCAATGCCATCGCCTTTCCCACGGTCGTCGGCATCGCGCTTGTCAGTCTGGGGCTTCTGTATGAGGCCGTGCGGGGTAGGGCTCTTTTCCCTCGTCCCGCGCCGAAAACTCACCTCGTCCTCGTCCTGTGCGGTGTGGGGTTCCTTGCTGCCTGGACAGTCTGGCATGCATGGGATGCGCTGAGCACGCCCAAGCCGGAGCTCATCAACCTGAAGCATCCGCTGGTAAAGTTCATCAGAGAAAAAAGCGGGCTTATCCCCGAGAGTTGACCGCAGGGGAGTTTCCAGATAGCGGGGGGGCATGCAACAGATCCACGTCGCCCGCAACCGTCAGAAACTTGGCGAATTCACGGAAGCCGAAGTCATTGAGGGACTGAATTCCGGGCGGTTCCTGCCCACGGACATTGCCTGGGCTCCGCCTATGGCTGAGTGGGTACCGCTGAGTGATTTTAAATTCAGTGCGACGGACTCTTTGCCCACTCCGGTGCCGACTCCTCAGCCCATGGGATTTGAGGTTCCATCCACGGCGGTTGTCGGAACAGGCGTGCCTTGGGACAGCACGGGGAGCGGTCGGTATGTGAGCGATTGGTGGCAGACCACGGTGGACAGCCTGCTTTCCCCGATCCAGACCTTCCAATCCGCGCAGACCACGGGAGGCTACGGCAAGCCTCTGGCCTTCCTGGCGATCGGAGCGACGCTGGGCGGCATCATGAGCATGCTGATTCAGTCGGTTGCAATGGCTGCCACCGACGCCGGCAACTCCGGAGGCATGGAGTTGCTCGTCAAGATTCCCATGACCTTGGTTTGCGGAATCATCCTGATGCCGATATTTGCGGTGATCGGTGGCTTCATCGGTGGCGGCATTCTCCATCTGTGCCTCATGCTCCTGGGAGGAGCCAAGGAGGGATTTGAAACCACCATGCGGGCCTACTGTTATACCGGTGGGGCCACACAGACTCTGGGCGTCGTGCCTGTGCTGGGTAGCCTGGCCGCCATCGTCTGGTTTCCCGTGGTCCTGGCAATCGCGCTGAAGGAAATGCATAAGACGGAGTACTGGAAAGTGATCATCGCCATCCTGATTCCCATTATCCTTTGCTGCGGTCTGCTGATCCTCGGGGCCGGCGCTGCCATCGCTGGCATTTCCCAAATGCCTCACTAGGCCACAGCTGCAGCCCATTTTATATCAACCTCTGCGGACCGGAGATTTTCTCTTCTGCCCAGTAAAATCATTACACGCAAGTCATGTCTGAAACGGCCGATGTACTAAAGGAAATCCCCCTCTTTCAATTCCTGGATGCCACTGAGAGGGAAGAATTGGCCGCACGGCTCACTCCCGTTCACTTCCCTGCCGGGCAGGAAATCTTCCGGATCGGAGATCCCGGAGACTCGGTCTTCATGATTCACAAGGGAGAGGTCGAGATCTACTTCAAGAATGACACGGGCGAGCGCATCGTGCTGGAGCGGGCTTCGGATGGGGAGTTTTTTGGCGAGTTGTCCTTTTTGGAATGCGGCAATCGCAGTGCCTCCGTCGTCGCCATCACAGCCACGGATGCGTATCGCCTCGACCATGCTCATTTGAAGGGATTCCTGGAGATCCGGCCCGATGCCTCTCTCCATCTGCTAGCCGCGCTGGCACGACGTCTGCGCACCACATCCGAGCGTCTCCGCCACACGGCAACACGCAACGTCAACGAAGAGGTCGAGGACAAGCGCACGCTCGTGCAAAAGGCCGCCGATGGGATCGCCGCATTCTCTGGCAGCATCCCCTTCCTCGGACTGCATGTCGTGTGGTTTGCCACATGGTTGACTGTGAACACGGTCAATATCCCGGGCATCCCGCATTTTGACCCCTTCCCCTTCGGTTTCCTCACACTGACTGTCTCGCTGGAAGCCATCTTCCTGTCGGTCTTCGTGCTCTTGAGCCAGAATCGCCAAGCCGCCAAGGAGCGCGTGCGGGCTGACATCGAGTATGATGTGAATCTCAAGGCCGAACTCGAGATCTGTCATCTGCATGAAAAGGTGGATCGCCTGACGGATGACGTGCTTGTTCGCTTGGAGAGGCTTCAGCAGAGCGTCGGTAAGACGCCTCGGGAATAACAGGTATCTCGTGCCGATGAAGAAGGCTTTGCGCGCATGCATGGGCTAACCTCTGAGGCACTTCAGTCGCAACTGCCGGACCCGTTTCGTTGTGATGACGGAACACGTGTGCACAACGCCGTGCAATGGCAGCAGCGCCGACGGGAGATACGCGAGCAGATCGTGGAGATGGAATACGGAGGGCTGCCACCGACTCCGGCGGAGACGCGATGGGAACTGCTGCATGAGTGCCACGTGAAACGGCTCGGAGCACGCTTTCTCTCCGGGCGGGTGGTCACGGGCCCGTCTCATCCCTTCAGCTTCTCGATGCAGCTACTTGTGCCACCCGGTCCCGGTCCGTTTCCGGTTGTGCTTACAGGCGATGCATGCTGGCGCTATGTGACGGATGAGGTGGCTGACGAGGTATTGCGTCGCGGTTATATCCTTGCGCAGTTCAACCGCGTCGAGATCGTTCCCGACGCGCTCAGCAGTGAGCGTGTCTCGGGGCTTTACCAAGTATTTCCGGAGGGAGCTTATGGTGCCTTGGCGGCATGGGCATGGGGTTATCATCGTTGTGTGGACGCCCTGTTCGGGATGGAAATCACGGATGCTTCCCGGATTGCGGTTGCCGGCCATTCCCGCGGCGGCAAGACGGCCTTGCTGGCCGGAGCCACTGACGAACGCATCGCCCTGACCTGCGCCAACAACTCAGGGGCCGGCGGAGCGGGTTGCTGGAGAGTGCGCGGAGAGAATGCCGAAACGCTCGCCGATTTGATGCGCGTCTTTCCCTATTGGTTCGGTCCCCGGATGAGGGAATATGTGGGTCGCGAAACGGAGCTGCCATTCGATCAGCATTTTTTAAAATCCTTGATTGCTCCACGGGCGTTGCTGACCACGGAGGCACTCAGCGACCTCTGGGGGAATCCCTCGGGAACCTGGCAGACTCATCTGGCCACCAAGGAAGTTTACCGACTTCTCGGTGCGGAGGAGCGGATCGGCATCTGGTTCCGGGAGGGGGAACACGAGCACAACTTCGCTGATTGGAAAACCTTGCTCGATTTTGTGGACTGGCAGTTGCTCGGGAAAACGCCGAAACACCGCTTCGATCCCAATCCGTATCCCGAAGATCCCCGCAGCTTCTCTTGGACTGCCGCAGAAGCTTGACCCTGGCGAAGAACGGGGGAAATTTCTCAGGCGGCCTGCAACGTTACAGGCGAGCAGACCGTGCGACGGGCCATCTTCATGAGGTCATCGGCCGCCATCTCCGTGCCCTGCTGCCAACTCTTGCGCAGGAGTTCGGGATCGGTGAGTTCGCGGAGTTTTGCCATATTCTCCTCATGTTCGCGGCGTTCGGTATTGGAGAACTGGATGCCGATGCTATTGCGCAAGGACTCCGCTCCACCAAAGAGAGTGGAGGCGCGAGCCAAGTCTCCGGCAGCCAGCGCTGACTCGCCGAACGTCTCCAAGATATAGGGGAAGGACCATTTGTTGCCGAGGGCCAGGCAGATGCCCGTCCACTCGCAGAGGGCTTGGTCGGCGCGGACGAGATCCTTCTGACTGATGGCCACTCGTGCCAGTCCCCACATGATGAGGCCCATGATCCACAAGTCACCCAGGCGGCGATAGATGACAAGGCCCTCCTCCTTGAGGCGCCGGGCTTCCGCCAGATCGCCTCGATCCATGGCGACGCTGCCGAGGCCGGTGTAGGCGAGCGCAAGAAGGCCGTCGGCACCGTGCTTGCGGGCATACTCCAGGCCGAGTGTGAACCGCTGCTCGGCACCGTCTATATTGCCATCGCCCCGATCCAGAAAGGCCATCACGACGTGGCAGAAGGTGGCGGAACGTTCGTCGCCTCCTTCATTGAAGAGAGCTTCGGATTCCTCGTAAAATTTCCGGGCCTTGTCGTAATGATCGAGAGCCCAGGCGATCCTTGCGGTGGCTTGGGTGAAGGCGGCTCGTAGCAGGACCGGCGCGCCCGATGACAACGCGTAGAGCTGATCATAGAACTCCTGCGCTTCGGACAGGAATCCCCTCACCTCCAGCGGGCGTTCCAGCGCGGCCATGAGGCGCATTCCCTTTTCCACCTGACCCGTCTTGATGCTCCAGCGGGTGGCGGATTGAAAATTGAAGAGATCCTCGCTGAATCGATCGACCATCTTGACCTGATCCGGCCCCTCGAAAGCGGGGTTCAATTCCTCAGCATACTCCAGGAAGTAGTCCAGATGCTTGTTTCGCAAAGCCTCGTCCTCACCGGACTCGGCGAGTTTATCCCGTGAGTACTGCCAGACAGACTCGATGAGGGTGTAGCGGCGAATTCCGGAAGCCTCCAGCTCCACGGTGACGAGGGATTTTTCGATGAGTTGCTGCAGCAGATCCAGCATCTCAAACTCCTCGAGGTTTTCATCGGTACAGACAGCCTCGATGGCTTCCAAGGTCCTTCCCCCGACAAAGACTCCAAGGCGACGGAAGACCTGACGCTCCGGCTCGGAGAGCAAATCGTAGCTCCAGTCAATCAAGGCCTTCAGCGTCTGTTGATGGGGAAGACGGTCGGTACCCCCACCCCGCAGCAATCGGAAGCGATCATTCAGCCTCTCCGCGATCTGCGCCACACTCAGAAGGCGTACACGGGCTGCGGCCAATTCAATCGCGAGAGGGATACCATCCAGTCGGCTACAGATCTCGGCTACGGCGGGTGCGTTGGTATTATTGACGGTGAAGTCCGGCCGCACGGCCACGGCACGCTCAATGAAGAGCTTTACGGAATCATACTGCGTCAGCCTCTGTACCAAGTCCGTACCGGAGTACGCCTCGCGGCGAATATCAAAGATGCCCAGGGGTGGCACCGAGAAACTTCCCTCTCCACTGATGCCGAGGAGGTGGCGAGGATGCGTAACTCCGAAGAAGTTCGCAGCAGTTCGCGTACGAGGCTGGCCACGGCGGCATTCAGATGCTCGCAGTTGTCGATGATGAGCAGCATCTTCTTGGAGCGAAGATATTTTTGCAAAGTCTCCAGCAGGGGGACGCCGGGTTCCTCACGGGCACCGACCGCTTCGGCGATGGTCTGGAGCAACTGGGAGGTCTCGGTGATCGGGGCCAACTCAGCCAGCCAGACACCATCGGGGAAATTCTGAATCACACGCGCCCCCACTTCCATGGAGAGCCTGGTCTTGCCCGTACCGCCGGTGCCCACAAGTGTCAGCAAGCGACGTTTGTGCAGAATGAGGGACGTGACCTCCTCCATTTCCTTCTCCCGGCCAACAAAACTTGTGGTCTGCTGTGGGAGATTATTCGGCAGGACTTCCATGCTGCGAGGCGGAGGAAAGTCCAGGGCTAACCCATCCGCAACGATCTGGAGGAGAGTCTCCGGCCGCTCCAGACTCCTCAAACGATGGTCGCCCAGAGGCTTAAAGGTGATGCCGGGCAGCGGGTCATCCACCAGAAGATCCGCAACGATCTGGGAAGCGAGGATCTGCCGTCCATGAGCGGCACTCTCGATACGGGCCACACGATTCACCGTGCCGCCAAAATAGTCGCCCTCCCTCTCCTCAACCGGTCCGGCATGAATCGCGGAACGCACCATGATCGTCTCGGACATTTCCCAGTCCTCCGCGGCCAAAGCGCGCTGGACCTCCACCGCAGCCAGCACAGCTCTGCGCGGAGCATCGAAGGCCACACAGAAGGAATCTCCCACCGTCTTAAAAACATATCCCCCCTGCTCGGTGAAAAGGCGATGCAACAGGGCATCATGCTTCCGCACGGCACGGGCCATCTCGACAGGCAGCTTCTCCCACAAGTGAGTGCTCCCCACGATGTCGGTGAAGACAAACGTCACAGTTCCCAGCGGAATATTCTCCATTACCATGACATGAAACACGAGCTTTGCGCCCGCCGCCAGCGAAGATGTAAGACTTCCTCGCTTTCCACCGCAACTCTGCCGAGTCGTGGTAGAGTTATCGGGTCGGCATCACTGGCATCGCCATCTCGCGATAACCGGAAGGCGTGGCGAATTCCGCGTCCGGGAGCGCATCACGGTTGATACCGAGAACGGTCATTACCATCGGACCACTCCCCGGGATTTCGACGGAAGTACGCACAGGAAAGCCCTCGATACCCTTGAAAGCACCCTGAAAGGGATTCGCCTCACTTGATAGGCTATCGAGTTGCTTCATGACAGCGGTCGCATCCGGGATATCCTTCGTAAGCCACACTGTCATTTTAGCACCCGAGTGAGTCAGGGTGTACTCCTCACATTTGAAGCCATTGATGGTTTCCGTACGTCCCGTAGCCACGGGTTTCGAAGTCTCTGTGGATCCCATTTCCTCCTTGGCCTGCTGCTGCAGAGCCTTCAGGGCGCTTCCGGGTATCTTCATGGCCATCTTCTGATCATGCATCAGGGTGATCATGTCACCGGTCTTGATATTCACGATGGCAGAGGCTTGTGGCCCGATGTCTGTGCGCATCATTTCGCCTTTGATCTTCGCGACAGAGGTCATCTTCTTGCCGTCGGGCTGGAGGATCTCCTGAGTGAAGGTGATGTCGGCGGCGGCGTGATGAAGACTGAGCGCCAGAGCGCCCAGCGTGAGAAGGAAGGCTTTTTTCATGATGGGGGATTGATTGGGAAAAGGATCAGCGGGAAAGATCGTTTTGATTCAGGATCTTGAAGCGCTCGCCCAGCAAGACGGACGTCGAGCACTCCATATCGTCGATATGCATGACCAGGACCGCACGGCCCCGTGGCCGCACCATCAGGGGATAGCTGAAGAAGATATTCACCTCGGCCATCAGCAATGCGGCCAGGACTTTGGCGAGGTCATCCGCCCCATGAGGCAACTCCACCACGAGGACTTCGCACTCGCTGTGGGGAATGTCATGCTCGGCGAAAAGCGAGGCCACCCGATCCGGATCACTGACGACCATGCGTCCGATCGAGGACTCGGATGAATCCAATATACTCAGCGCCAACACCGCCACGCTATGCTCATTGAGCAGTTTCACGACTTCGAGGAGTGCGCCTACTTTGTTTTGCAGGAACACGGAGAAATGCCGTACCTGCGTGCCGCCAGTTTTTTCCGTAGTGGCAAGAGAATCCATCTTATGTATCGAGAGAAAGGTTACTTGTAAGTGTAGAGAAAACAAAAAGGCGCCTTCTCACCCTCCACAAGACTGAGCTTGAGAAGGTAACGCCCGCTGATTGCCGGCACAAAGCCGGCCGCAGCGACTCCTCCGTCTTCATACACCTGATATTCGATGGGTTGACCATTTTCATCGAAGACGGAGAGGGCAATTTTGCGAGCAGGAGACAGGGCTGCTGAACAGAACCAATATTCATTGCCCGCGTAGAGATTGACCTCTACGAATTTCGGGCGACCCGGTTCGATATCACCGGCCCAGAAGCCGTCGCGAATTTTGTAGCCATCGTTGGAGAAGGCCCCAGCGAGTTCCAGCGCCTTGCTGCGGGCACTAAACTCTTCCTTCTGAGCCTGGGAAGCCTCCACGGGCTTCGTATTGCCATCCTGAGCAAAGGCGGTCGTCGCAAGGAGACCGGAGACAAGGCCGGCGAGGAGAAAGGGCTTCATGATTGAGGTGTGC
>Ga0351844_1088_pt1 | contig 35418 bp, 27 predicted proteins | sample TotcelHFGM3001L5_FD_206880 | JGI IMG/M metagenome (GOLD analysis project Ga0351844, IMG submission 206880) | Enriched cells from coal bed in the Powder River Basin, Montana, United States - Total cells FGM rep1 HSBNCT.FGM.300.1.L5 ... | reverse complement strand
ACACGTAATCCAGCACCGGATCATCCGGCCAGACCCACTTCATGATGATATAATTTGGCAACAATCCACCCCCATCATTCGGCGTGTCATCATGCATCGAAAATGTCTGCCCGAACGGCTCGATGGCATTCACATACCAATTCGGCGTCCGACGATAATGCTCATTGAGAAAGAGATTATCTCCACGCTTCGCCATGGCCACCATACCCTGCGCTCCCCAAGCCATGCCAAAATTAAAATAATGCATATCCTCATTCGGATCGCCTTTCGCATCGATCCCATAGTTTAGGAAGTTTTTCATAACCTCGACACTCTTGGGATAAATGGTCTCATCGTATCCCTCCTCCCCTTCAATAGCTAAGGTAAGCAGGAGAAGCCCCATGCCATGCGGCATGAAATTGTAGGTGTGGCGCGCGGGGGGAGAACCCATGCCGTGGGATTCCTTGCCTTTTGTAGCCGCAGCGATGGTAGCCCGGACTTCCTTGCGATCAGCCTCGCTCAGATAAGGATAGATGAAGTCGTAGGCCATGCCGATGGACTTGTCGAATTGGTGGTCCAGCTTAGGGTTCAGATTTTTACCCCGGGAGATTTTCCCATAGGTCACCAGAGCTTTTCCCGCACGCTCTCCCCGGACAGCATCCTCCTTGATCAACGAAACAAAGGACTCCAGTTGAATTGCGAGCCCGAGCTGGTCCTTCCACCACTTCTGCTCTTCTGTCACGGCATCCAGAGCATTCATATCCCCGGCGATTAGCCTTTCGTAAGTGGCTTTCAATGGCTCCCCATGCCGCTGATTCGGCCCCAGCGCGCTCGTCAGCCAAGCCTCGATCGCACCAAAGGCCCGCTTACCCGCAGCCGTCGTCTTGATCCGCTCCCGGATACCGGGCAGATCCTCAGGACTTATAAGAATGCGAGGATGAACACCGGGAGGCGGCGCGGGGCTGAATCGCTTGGGAACAATATCGGTGGGAGCCGGGAGTTCGACCATAGACGGCGTTTCCGCACTCACAATCTGAGACAAAAAGGCACAGATGAATACAAATGAGAAGATCGGTAGCATTTTCATGAGGGGCAATTAAGGCTAAGTTTTACTTAGGTAGTGGCAACGCGAAGCTAGACGGCTCCAAGGCCGCCGGCGTCACCGCAATCGCATCGATCTGGCCTTGAAAAGAATCCCCCTTTGACGTCTGGAGGTACTTGCCAAGCCCCAGAGAGGTCGGAAATTTTCCAGCAGGCCGCGGAAATGAGGCCTCCTGCACGAGGTCACCATTGATGTAGAGCTTCATGGAGGAATCTCCTCCGACCGCCTCGGACAGGACCACAACTCCTGCAACATGAGACCATTTGCCCGGCTCGACGAGGCCCACAAGTCCTTTGGCGCTGGTACTGCCGAAGGCTACGGAACCATTGTCACTATACGAGAGCCAGAACTGGGGAATCGATCCGCCGGGCTGCTGGTTGATGATCTGCTGGCCACCCCAGCTTTTCTTGAAGGACTCAGAAGTCTCTATCGGCTTAATCAGTGCTTCGTATGTGAGTTCATTTCCCTCAAGACCTTGACCACGCTTTGAGGATTGGTAACCCGCACCATTTTGGATATCGCCGGGAGCAATCTCCAGCGCCATGCCACCGTCAGGACCGTCGCTAGTGACGATTTTCATACGACCAAGCTCGGCGTCTTCCGTCTGGCTGAAGTCACCACTTGCGGATACTTCGGAAGAGTCGGTCTTCATAAGCGTGGGCGGGGCGTCACCTTCGCCTTCGCCGTTAAAGTTAATCAACCAGATGGGATCAGCGGCTTTGGCAGAGATGCTTATGATCAGCCCAGCCACCAACAAATAAAGTACTCTTATCATTCTACACCTCCAAAGTAAGATCCGGTTTCGATTTGCGATCCGGGACGATTCACATCTTCAGCTTTAAGAAAGCGAACGGAAAAGTCCGTAAAGAGAGCATTCACTCCATCGCTATGAATGCGGGCAAAACTGTGAATATCCTCGCCTTGCCCGGCAGGATAGGGACGCACTGTTTTGGCCTCATTCGCATTCCGGTAGAATTTGTAATAGCTATCCCCACCAGAACCCTTTGGGTTGTCGGCAACCAAGATACGGTGTGATGGCAGACTATTAATCCGAATCTTGCCACGTCCATTGCTCCATGTAACAGGCTCCCCGGGGGCCCCTGAGTTGTTCATTCGAGGCATCAGGAATAGATTGCACCAGTAACCAACATCAGAATATATCGCATGCATTCCCATATCCGACCGCCGATCGTTCGATGGACAAATAAAAATCGATGGACGGGCCCTCGCTCCTTGGGAGCTTTCTATACTTTTCCCTAAATAGGGGTTTAGCGTGAGATACCAACGCCATGGCGCGACATCGTTGTTGGCAGGCAATTCGTTATTATTATCTGCAGCATAGGAAGTGAGTGCGACTCCCATCTGCTGTAAATTTGAGACGCAGGTCGCGGCTCGTGCCCGCTCACCTGCGTGTGATATGGCAGGGAAAGTAAATGTAGTCAGCACGGCAAAAATTCCCGCCGCTGCCAGCAACTCGATGAGAGTAATGCCGTGCAGTCGCGACTTGGAGTGTGAAGCCGGATGAATCATGGGAGGGGGAATCTTTGTGAATTCGTTACAAGTTAGAACGGCGACGACGAAGATTCAAACAGACCATCAGACCGAGGCCTGCCAACAGGGCGGTACTGGGCTCGGGGACGACGGTGAAATTCGTGGAGTAGCCGTCCACCGTACCACTGCCGAAGTCGGCCGAGCTTTGCACCATATCGACAGTAAAGCTAAAGGTGCCGCCGACGAGGGCATTGTATTCCGCTAGGGTATAGTACGATACCCCGTTGTACAAATGAGAGCCGCTGCCATCGCCTCTGATAAAATACGCATAGGAAGCCCCCTCGATGGAGGAGAAGAAATTTCCCGCATCAGTGTAAAAGCCGCCTTCGTAGATATCGCCATCGAGCAGACTGGTGGCGGAGAAGTAGGCGTTGACGGTATTGCCAGCATTCAGGGAGGCAACGAATGGCGTCACCGAGTTAAGGCGCAGGACATCGTTCCCACTATTTTCCCAGTTGGCATAATCAGGAGCCGCATTGGCCAGGGTGAACTCAAAATTAAAGTCCAGGCCAGCGGTGCCATCGAGAGCAATTCCACTGATGAGTCCGGCACGGTTTGTGCCACTGCCCGGATCAATCGAGCCCGAGCCGCTGATTGTCGCCGTATTGGCGCCGAAGCCCGCCAGCTTTCCATCGCTGTTGATGATCATTCCGTTAGCGATGGTATGCGTACCGCCATTCATGCGGTAGATGGCAGTGCCGGCAGATCCGACCCCGTCACCGACCTGAAAGGCACTTCCTGTATTGATGTTGGCCCCAGTCGCGGCCAGGCCTCCAGCCACCGTGGCGTTCTGATAAGTATTTCCGACGACCATCTCTCCATTCCGAAGATTGATAGTGCTGACGCCTGCGCCGCGATTGGCGATAAGTTCGTCAGTGATCAAGCGGCCACCATTCATATTCAGCGTACCAGCCACTTCACGAGTGACCCCACTGCCAAAGGTGCCCAGAGAGCCGACGACCAATTGGGAGCCCAGTGTGTAATAAACATTCTGCCCCGTGCCCGATCCATAGCTGGTGTACCCCGATCCCGAGAAGACTGTGCCCAATGGCGTCGCTGCCAGACCGAAGGTGGACTTGGCATCGGTCGAGCTATTCCCAGAGGCCACATCGGCCGCATAGTAAATGACACCTGTGCTCAATCCCGCTCCACCGGATCTGAGAGAATCAAAAACCACACGCTGTCCCAAGTAGGTCTGATCCCACGAGCCATTTCCGGATCCAAAATAAATGTAATTGCCAGCCCCTCCAAATGACGAGGCCACTCCTGCCGTAATCAACTGGCCTGCCAGCTCATTGGTCACAGAGACTTCACCGCCATCGATGGTCAGCACACCGTAGTTATCGACTCCCGAGTTTGGCGCCGAGTTTGTGGTGGGAATGCCTCCGCCAATTGTAAGACCCGATTTGGCCTCAAAGACGCCTTCATTGGAAACCGTCATCAGTCCCACTCGCCCATTGCCTACGTAAGCCACCCCCCCTTGTTCCCACTTGCTCCCAGCTCCACTGACCTGAATGGTGGTCGTGCCGCCAAAAGCCGGACGGTTACCATTGTGCGAGCCTGCCTGCAAAGCAGAGTTATTCGTTAGGACTCCCCCACTATTAACAGTCACCGAGTTGGCATAGGTACTATCCCGATTGCCCCCCAGCGTGATGCCGTTTGTGCCGTATCGTATCGTCGCCGTGCCACTATTTCTGACAATCAGACTACCGTTTCCATCACCTGTATTTGCCGTGGTATTGATGCCATCGACCAGCAGAGTTCCCCCATCGACATCCAGAGTATTCGAAAGCTTGAGAGAGGTATTACTGAAGGGCGAGCTTTCCAGACTCGTCGAGCGAATGGCCAATGTGCCCCTCACCACCGTATTGGCACCCACAACGAAGGTGGTGGCATTCACATAGCTCGAGGTTCCGCCCTGCGCGATGACGGTCGCATTTTCGCCAATCGTATACGTTCCCGTACCTGAAAAGGTGATAGCCGTGCTCTGCGAGGTATAAGTTCCGGAGTTGAAATTCACGGTCAACCGTCGATTTCCTGTTCCCCATGTATCAGCCGTCGTATTCTCGATATGGGTCGTTGTCAGGTCTCCGTTAATATTGAGCGTAAGACCTCCGGTGGAAACGGAGCTGGTCACGCTGAAACGATCAAAGACCGTCGGATCTCCCGACTCGGGTGTATAATTAATAGTCCCGGAAGTGACAGTGTCGGGAATGATCGCCAGATCGTAGTTGCTGCCTGATTGCGTACTGCCCGGAATGGCGTCCAAGTTCCAATTAAGCGGGTCAAACCAATCCCCATTCGAAGCACTCCCATCCCACGTATAGGTTGAGGTAGTCGCCCTCACTAATTCGGGGCTGGATAGGAGCACAATTGCGGCGGCAAGAGCGGATGGGAAACGCATCATTTTTTTCATGGTGGGGACTATTGCGGGGGGTTGAATTCAGGAAATTGATGAAGAGCGCACAACCAGTTCCGGTTGCAGCATGCGGGATTCGGGAGAGTTTTCGGCCTGGATCACTTCGAGCATGAGATCGATGGTCTGCGCTCCCATTTTCTCGGGATGCTGATTGATCGTGGACAGCGGCGGAGTGAGGTACTGCCCTTCCTCCAGATTTCCAAAGCCGATCACAGCCACATCGTCGGGCACGGAGAGTCCCGCCTCATGCACGGCACGGATCGCTCCGATGGCGCACATATCTGTCGAGGCCAGGACCGCATCGAATGCCTTCTGGCGCCGCAGCACGGACTTCGTGGATTCATAGCCGTGAGCGATATCCAGTCCGTTGCGCTCGATGAGCACATTCTCACGCGGCAGGCCAGCCGCTTTGAGCGTATCGCGGAAACCTTGCAGACGCCCCACCGCCATCGGCGAATGGTCATCCGTCTCCGCAGCCAGAATGAGAAACTTGCGGCGTCCCGCTTCCAAGAGATGTCCTGCAGCCAGACAGGCTCCCGCATAGTCATCCGTATCGACCGACGGAATATCGATCCCCTGGATGTAACTATCGAGAAAGACGACCTTCTCGCCACCCTCGGAAAGCTCTCGATAAATCGACACATCCGCATGGCTGGGCACGACGATGAAGCCGTCCACCCGGCGCTCCCGCAAGTGATCAATTTCACTGCGGATCACATCCGGCCGCAAATGAGTCTGAATCAAAAAGACGTGATACCCGCACTCCCGAGCCCGCATTTCCATCGCCTCAAGGAGGTGCGCATAAAAGCTGAATCGCACGCTGGGCACCAAAACGCCCAGGGAGTTTGTCTTCTTGGCTTGCAACGCGCGGACCAAACCATTGCGCTGATAACGATACTTCCGCAGAAGCTCCTCAATATTGGCTCGCGTTTCGCTACTCAGCTTGCCATGACGGCCATTGAGCACATGGCTGACCGCAGAGGTGGACACTCCAGCTTTTTTGGCAATCTCTTGCAGGGTGATCATGGAAACAGGCGAGGGGGAACGGCTTCGTTGAAGTTGGTATAGTATTATACCTAAGAAGAAAACCTGTCAACAGATTTTAGAAAAATCCTGGCCAGAGGCTGTGTTCATAAGGGTTCGCGATCTATGAGTCGTCGATGAAACGCTACACCCGCCTTCCGCTTACGCAACTGGACGCCTCGACTCACTTTATATCAGAGATTCCAGGTCGGCAGGTGAGAGACTTTCCAGCGCACCCTCGGCATCCAGCGTCGCATCCAGCAACTCCCTCTTGGACTGCTGCATCCGCAAGACCCTCTCCTCGATGGTATCCCGCGCAATAAGCTTGATGACGTTGACCACCTTCTTCTGACCGATACGATGCGCACGATCCGAGGCCTGCGCTTCCGCTGCGGGATTCCACCACGGATCAAAATGGATCACTGTATCCGCCGCAGTAAGATTCAGTCCCGTACCTCCAGCCTTCAGACTGATAAGAAACACCGGAATCGAAGCATCATTCTGGAAGCGCTCCACCACCGCCTGCCGATCTCTTGTCGAGCCATCCAGCCGACAGAAGGGCATTTCCTGCGAACGCAAATCCTCCTCGATGAGGTCCAGCATGCCCGTGAATTGACTGAACACCAACACCCGATGCCCACCATCCCTCGCCTCCTCCAGCAACTCCAGCAGGGCCGTCCGCTTCGCCGATGATCCCTCCACATCCTTGCCCAGCAACTTGAGATCGCAACTCGCCTGCCTCAGCCGCAGGAGAGCCGTCAACGCCCTCATCCTTGTAGCCCCGCCACTGCCACCTTTTTCCTTCAGGGCGTCAATGCTGGCACGCGCCGCGACCTGCAACTGCGTATAGGCCACCTTTTGCTCCTCCGTAAGGTCGATCGACAGGACTTGCTCGATCTTGTCCGGGAGATCATGGAGAAGATCCGCCTTCCGCCGACGAAGGAGATAAGGAGCCAGCCGACGGGCCAGTCGCCCCCACACGGCCCCGCGCTCCCCCGCCGATAGCGGCGCCTCGTAGCGGTCGCGAAAATCCGTGCGACTGCCCAGATACCCCGGCAGGAGGAACTCAAAGAGCGACCAGAGATCCTTGAGGGAATTTTCCACAGGCGTACCCGTCAGGATAAATCGACTTGATGCCGAGAGCGCACAGGCCGCCTTGGCATTCTGGCTATCGGGATTCTTAATGTGCTGGGCCTCATCGAGCAAAACCGCCGCAAATGTCAGCCCGGCATACTTCTCAATGTCTCTCCGCAAGGTGGCATAGCTCGTAATGACCAGCCGGGAGGTAGAAATCTCCGCAAATCGCGCCGCCCGATCCGGCCCGTCGAGAGTCAGCACCGGAAACCCCGGTAAAAACCGCGCAGCTTCATTGCGCCAATTCCACACCAGCGAGGAAGGACAAACGACCAGGCAAACCCCAGGCAGCGTTTCAAAGAGCGCCAATGCCTGCACCGTCTTTCCCAATCCCATCTCATCGGCCAGGATGCCCCCTGTACCACGTCGAGCCCGCTCCAGGAGCCACAGCGCCCCCTCCACCTGATAAGGACGCAGAGCGGCCTTCAGAGCGCCAAGATCGGCTGCTGAGACTCGCTTCCCCTCGCCTGCGGTCGGACCACCCCAGCCCGAGACACTCGCTTCCAGATAAGCGCGTCGAGCCGGAGGGATGCGGTAGCCTCCCCGCTCCTGCCTCGGCTCGCAATCCCGCAACACCTCCTCGATATCCTGCGCCAACCCCGGGTCGGCAATCGCGACACGCCCATCCCGCAATTTGATGTGCCGCGTTCCCGCCTGCAGGAGACGGTTAAGATCTGCCGCTCCGAAGACCGCATCCTTGCCCGCCGTGTAATGCAAATGGAAATCCAGCCAGCCATCGTCCCGGCCCTTGAGGGCGAAATGCGGTTCGATTTTCACGAGATCCTGCGTCAAATGCGCAAACCTCTCGCCCAGCGACACCTTCCACTCTTCCCTCCACCCCGGCAGCACGCCGGCATAGAAATCCAGAATGACCTCCTCCCCCTGAAGAGCAGGCTTGCCTTTGAATTCGCGAAAGCCCGCCTCCAGGAATCGTTGCAGCACTTGCCCTTCAAATACGGGATTTGTGCCTTCAACATCCTGAGGATAGTCAAAAGACACCGCGGCCTCCAGGTGACGCAGCGACCCCTCAAGCAGGACACTCACTTGAGGAACAACCCCCGTTGGCGGCGACTTCGCACCCGCGTTAGGGCGCGCCGCGCTTTCCTCCTCCGCTCGGGCGGCAGTCCGGGAAACACGGGGTTTGAGGACCTGGAGTCCCACCGCCACAGAATGGGCACAGATCATCCCCCGGACCCGGGACTCCCGGCAGGGACAAAGGTTCTCCACATCGATGGGATTTTTGAGCTTCAAGCCGGCGAAAAACTGCTTCCCGCCCTGCTCGATCTTCCCCTTCAGCAGCGGAGGCTCATACGCCGCCTCGGAGATCAGTCCCGAGGCATGGAGAGCCTTGGCCTGTTGAAAAACGGGCCAACCTCCGAGAGACACGAGTAGCTTTTCAGTGAGTTCCAAAATGAAGTGAGGATGCAAACGGGCAGATCATCTGTGTGCAACCGCAAAATTTCGCTTGCCTGAGTTACGGCCCCTACTAGGTTTCCATTTCCCGCAAATGGATGAAACTTGGGAGGCGTAAATCGTTTCCTGCTATCTTTTCGCGGCAGATTCTCGAATAACACTATATACCCGTAACCAATCGGGACCGCATCTATGTCTCAAAATCCGAATTCTCCCAACCGCGCCTTCCCGCTCGAGCGTACGCGCAATATCGGCATCGCCGCCCACATCGATGCTGGCAAGACCACTCTGACCGAACGTATCCTCTTCTACACCGGCATGATCCACAAGATCGGCGAGGTGCACGAAGGCACCACCGTCACCGACTGGATGGAGCAGGAACGCGAGCGTGGCATCACGATCACCTCCGCCGCCACCACCTGTTCCTGGGTGCAGCGCAAGGAAGCCGACATCTACAAGATCTACGAGGATCAGAAGATGCGCGTAAACATCATCGACACCCCCGGCCACGTGGACTTCACGGCCGAGGTCGAGCGTTCGCTCCGCGTTCTGGACGGTGCCATCGCCGTCTTTTGCGGTGTGGCTGGTGTCCAGCCCCAGTCTGAGACCGTCTGGCGTCAGGCTACCAAGTACGCTGTGCCCCGTATCGCCTTCGTCAACAAGATGGATCGTACCGGTGCAGACTTTAACGCAGCGGTGGAAAGCATGCGCACCAAGCTCGGTGCCAATGTCTGGCCGATCCTCATCCCCTGGGGTGCGGAAGACCACCTCAAGGGTCAGATCGACGTGCTGAACCAGAAAGCCGTTCTCTACTTGGACGACAACTCCATGGGTTCCACCTATCAAGTCGTGGAGATCCCCGAAGAGTATAAAGCCGAGGCCGAGGAAGCCTACGAAAACCTCGTGGCTCAGATGTGCGATCTCGACGACGAGATCGGCACCCTCTTCCTCGAAGAGCAACCCATTTCCAAGCAGCAGCTCAAAGCCGCCATCCGCCGTCAGACCATCGCGAATAAGTTCGTGCCTGTTGCCGGTGGCTCGGCCTTTAAGAACAAGGGCGTGCAGTACCTTGTGGATGCCGTCGTGGACTACCTGCCCGGCCCTCTCGACATTGCTGCCGTCAAGGGTCAGAACCCCGACAACGGCGAGCCCATCGAGGTTTCATCCGATGACAACGGCAATTTCTGCTCACTGGCCTTCAAGCTGTGGAGCGATCCTTTCGTCGGTAAGCTCGTGTTCTTCCGTGTGTACAGCGGCAAGCTCTCCAAGGGCGACACTGTGTACAACCCACGTACCAACAAGCGCGAGCGCATCAGCCGTCTGATCCAGATTCAGGCCGACAAGCGCGAAGACATCGACACCTGCTACTCGGGCGACATCGCCGCCATCGTGGGCATCAAGAATATCACCACCGGCGACACGCTCTGCGACGAAGATCATCCGATCCTTCTCGAGCCGCCGTCGTTCCCTGATCCCGTTATCTCGATGGCTGTCGAGCCCAAGACCAAGGTTGACCAGGAAAAAATGGGCAATGCCCTTCAGCGTCTTGCTGAGGAAGATCCGACCTTCCGCGTGACAACCAACGAAGAGACCGGTCAGACCATCATCGCTGGCATGGGCGAGCTTCACCTGGAAATCATCCGCGATCGTATGATGCGCGAGTTCAAGGTCGAGGCCAACTCCGGCAAGCCACAGATCGCTTACAAGGAGACCATCCTCACTCCGGCCGACGGCGAAGGCAAACTCGTCAAGCAGTCCGGTGGTCGTGGTCAATACGGTCACGTGGTCGTCAAGATCGCTCCGAACGAGCGCGGCAAGGGCTTCACCATCGAGAACAAGGTTGTCGGTGGCGCCATTCCGAAGGACTTTATCCCCGCCGTTATCAAGGGCCTCAACGAAGCCATTCTCAATGGTGTCGTGGGTGGATACCCAGTCATCGACGTCCACGTTGATATCGTTGACGGAAGCTACCACGACGTTGACTCGAACGAACTCGCGTTCAAGATGGCTGCCATCTTCGCGCTCAAGGACGGCCTGAAAAAAGCCAAGCCGATCCTGCTCGAGCCGGTCATGAAGGTGGAAAACATCACTCCGGACGAGTTCCAGGGCGACATCATGGGCGACTTGAATCGCCGCCGTGCCCGCATCAGCGGCATGGAGACAAAGGGCAACCTCTGCACCATCACGGCTGAAGTTCCGCTCGCGGAAATGTTCGGTTACGCCACAGCGATCCGTTCGCTGTCGAAGGGCCGCTCCTCGTACTCGATGGAGCCCTCGCACTTCGAGCAGGTGCCGACGAACGTCCTGAACGCCGTCCTCGATCAGAAGGGTTAATCACCCTCTGGTCCGATAAACCTCTCAAAAGGCGCTCCCTCAAAAGGAGCGCCTTTTTTGTGCCCTATCAAAGTTTGCGAGCCCCTTTCCCCGACTCCGGGCGAATAGTGAGAACACCGATATGCCAGAGCTTGCTGAAGTCGAATACTACCGGAAACAATGGGATCCCGGACTGGGACAGAAAATCCTCGAGGTCACCTGCCGGGAAGATAGGCGGATCTTCCGCGGAATACCTGCCGGGTTGCTTCCGACCACACTTCAGGGAGCGCGTCTCATCTCATCGGAAACTCACGGCAAGCAAATGCTCTTTCGCTTCGACAAGGGGAGCTTGGGCGTGCATCTGGGGATGACGGGGGAGCTTTACCGGGAAGAGCCGGGCCACACTCCGGCCAAACACGCCCACCTGATCCTCCGCCAAAAGAAGCAGGATCTTGTTTTCTCTGATCCCCGTCTTTTCGGTCGTGTCCGACTGGAAACCGGCAAAGGCGAGCCGACATGGTGGCAGGATCTGCCCCCTGACCCACGCTCTAAAGCCTTCACTCTCGCGGTCGTTCGGGAAGCCCTCACGAGGAGGAAGGGAACTCCCTTGAAAGCCGCACTCCTCCAGCAGGAACACTTCCCGGGCATAGGCAACTGGATGGCCGACGAGATCCTGTGGCAAAGCCACCTGAAGCCGATGAGAAAATGCGGCACCGTCACAGAGGAAGAGAGTCAGATCCTCTGGAAAACTATTCGTGTGATCAGCCGCACGGCGATCCGCATCATCGGAAAGGATTTCTCAGACCCGCCAGAGGATTGGCTTTTCGGCCACCGCTGGAAAAAAGGCGGCTTCTGTCCGCGCTGCGGGTTGGAATTGAAGAGGGATGAGGTGGGCGGGCGGACCACCTGCTGGTGTCCGCACTGCCAACCACAATAGTCCTATCTGCGGCCGAAGCTGGATCGGTATGCTCCGACGGCCCGCGCCTCCCGCTGCGAATCCAAGCTTTCCCGGGTAGAGTCGTCAAAACTGGCATCGGACCATTTGTTGTCGTCGTTGCTCTGCCATTTCCCACTATCCGAGGAGCGATAGACCTTTCCATCATCACCGGCAAAGACCGAGTTGTCACCGAGTTGGGAGCGATCCTGTTGCAGCTTTGCTCTATCGGGCACATTCGCATCGGGATGAGTCTGGTTCCAGTTGGAGACCGTTGCGCGATCCTTGGAGATGGTATTCTGGTCGATATTGGTCTGATTGACCGTCCTTGAGATATCGCCAGTATTGACCACATTGTTCCCCCAGCGGTTGTAAACATTCTGCTGGTTCACGTTCACGTTGTTCCAGTTATTGGTGACATTGCGATTGATGTTCACATTGTAGTCCCCCCACCCTCCATGCCAGGGTCCCCACCAGGGAGAGCATCCCCAGCCGTGATCGACTGCGAGACCGAAGGCAAACCCCGTTGCCAGCCCGCACGCAAAGCCTGCGCCGAAGCCATAAGTCAGGGGCGGGCCGATCCAGACCGTATCGGAGATATACGAGGGATAAATGTAGCCGGTTCCATAGACCACGACGCCTTCCGGAGCCAGGCATACGCCGTAATAGCCCGGTGTATAGCCGACATACACGACATCACTCGTACTGCCATACACATAGACGCTGGTGGCGTAATAGACAGGTGAACTCGGAGGGATGGTATAGATCACATCCGGCACCCGATCCGCCACCACCCAGGGGCCGGCAGGAGTCTTGGCCCGGAACCAGACGCCATTGACCACGGCGTAATATTCGTCCGATCCCACTTTGATGACGGGAAGAGAGGAATTTTTGGCGTAGGAGAGGCCCGTACCCTGAATAGGGAGAAACTGCGGATCGCCATCGAAGGGGACCTGTGCCGCCGTGCTGCGCGTAATGGTGGCCGTCTGGGGAATCGTGGAGGAAATCACCGCCTCCTGCGCTTGCGGCGTTCCAGATACCGAAGCCAGCACGACTCCCGAGGGAGCGGTCTCCGGGATATTCGCAAAATCGGGAGGCAATTGATTGGCTGGCACAAACTGCCAGGGTCCCTGCAACGCGCTGGATGTAAACCAGCGACCGGAAATCACGATATAATAGCTCTGATTGGCCACATTCATGAAAATCGAGCTGCCGGAATTCGTCACATGCAAGAGCTGCGTCCCGGGAACCGGCTCGAACTGAGGCGCGCCCTGCGTGATGATGAGTTCCGCCGGAGAAGTGCTCACGTACACTGTCGGCATAGGCGTCCCCGTCGCATCCGCAGGAGGACTGAAAAGCTGCACATTCCCGGCCGTCTCCGCCTGCTGCAGGACCGCATCGAGGCTGGCGGGTGGTGTATCAACAGGAGCCCATGGCCCGGTGATCCCCCGCGAGCTCAACCAAGTGTTATTTGCCCTCAGATAGTACAGTCCACTGGACTCGTCCATCAGGAGGAGGGCTTGAGTATTGATGGCGCGGAGAAGAGAGCTATTGGCGACAGGCCGCAAGGCGGGCTGCCCGTCGATCAAGACCAGGATGGCGGAAGCCTCGCTGAAGATGATCGCAGGCGGTGTATTCTGGACCGCAACTCCGTTCCCACCCGCGCTCTCGGCCTGCGTCACGGCGAGATTGGCATTCACCGCTTTCAAAGAGAGATTCTGAGCCCACTGAGCCGCTCCCCCAGCCACCTGCGCGGCGTAAATGGATGCCTGATCGGGAGCTGTGGGAAAATTGGCTTGGGAAACGGAAATATTGGCCAACGAAACGGTCTGCGCCGTCTTGTCCACGGAGGTATTCGCTGTGAGGACAACGGTCCCAAATACCGGCTGAGCCGCGCCCTGAGGAAGCACCGATACAGCACAGCGCGCCGTCAGCGTATTGCCGGACCATGATGTTACTTGAGGTTGGTAAACGGTGATGGCCTGTCCATCAGTATTGAGTATACGAGGCCACCCACCATCAGCGGAGGCTACGGAAATGGGTAGAGTGCAAACCAAGCAGGCCAGCAGCGACAAAACACTATGGGTAAAGCGCATTCATCAATTAAAGCAGGCCCCAGAAATGCGTCAATGCGCCTGACCCCAAGTTTCCGTCATGGATGAATAGGATTTCTGACCGCAGAAAGAAGTTGTCAGAAGTTTTACATCATCTTTGATGGCTTTTGCATGGCCTGCGGAGAACGCCCTGCGTACAACTCCGCGTCCCCCGCACACTCCTCACCTTACTTCTATGAAAGACATTTTTATCGGCACCGACAGCGGTGCGACGACCTCAAAGACAGCCGGCGTCTATGCAGACGGCACACCGATCTCTCTGGAACTCGCCCAGAGTTCGACGAGTTCCCAACTCGGCTCTGCCGCCGTGGTAAAAGGCTGGATCGAAGGCGTCGAGAAATTCCTGGCTGCTCACGATCTCTCCTGGGATCAGATCAAGGGTGTCGGCTTGGCGATGCCAGGGCCGTATCAAAGCTATGGTGTATTGGACCGTTCGCCCAATCTCCCGCCCTCTTTTGCCGGATGGGACTTTCACAGCGACTACGCCGCGGCTCTGGAAGCCAAGGCGGGACGCGCGATTCCCTTGGTCACAGGAAATGACGGCAACTACGGTGGTGTGGCTGAGGCCGCCAAAGTCCGTGGAGATAAAAAGGCCTCCATCATCATGCTGGCTCCGGGATCCGGGCTGGGAGCGGCTTATGTTGACTCCCGCGGGCTTCCGCTGGATGGCGACACCTTGAACGGCATGGAAGCCGGCCACATGCCTGCTCCTCTTCACCTGCTCGGGCTACCCGCCTTTACCTGCGGTTGCGGCCGCTCGTGGGGTTGTTTTGAGGCATACGCCAGCCTGTCCGGCCTTCCTCAATTCCTGGACTATCTTCTGCCAAAGTACCCCGATCACGAACTCGCTCACTCCACGGCCACAGCCAAGGAAAAAGCCCTCTCGCTGCGGACTCGCGCCCAGCATGGCGATCCCCTGGCATTGGAGATCTTCGACTATCAGGCCAAGGCACTCGGCCTTCATGTGGCGAATCTTTCCATCGCCCTCGACGCGGAGTATGTCGTCATCGGCGGCGGGTTGATTGATCCTCATGCCACGACGGAGGCCTTCCGTACGCGCTACCTGAACACGATCCACACTTCGGCGGAGCCATGGCTCTTCCCAGTCCAGCGGCATTCCCTGAAGATCGTTCCGGCCAGCTTGGGAGAACTTTCCCAAGGTATCGGAGCGGCTCTTGTGGCGCTCTACACGGCAAAACTTTCCTGATTCTCTGGGAGGAAGCGGTCCTGTCTGCGACCGCTTCCTATCTCGGAGCACGCGGATGGAGAAGCCTGAAGCCGAAGGCAAGCATGACGACCGTCAAGGCGGCAAAAGCCCAAGGCAAGACTCTCAAGGCTGCAGCCAGAGCGTCGGCCTCAGTAGCATTGCCCATCAGAAGGCGGGAGAAGCTGGCAAAGAGCAGGCCTGCAACGCCATAGCCCACATTAAAGGCGAGCCCCTTAAAGCTCAGGACTGTCGCACGGAGGGCTGAGTCCGTAACGGCGGCATTCAGATAGTGGGAAAGGAAAAACTGGAGCATGGACATGGCCATGCCCAGAGGCAGAATCGCCAGCACGCCCCATAAGGGCCAGATGAGCCCAGTTACAAAGAGTCCGACCAGAGTCATACCCGCCAAAACGAGGAGATTTGCCGTCATGGACTGACGCGCGACTAAAAGCTGGGATAAGCGGGGTGTGAAAAATCCGATCACCGCCAAGCCCGCGCTGACAAGTCCGAAGGAAACTTCCGGCAGTTGAATCAACCTCAGATAATTGCTGCAAAAGGTGAGGAAGAGACGGATCACGCTGTCCACACAGAGCCCTCCGAGAATCAGGACCAGTACCAGCGGAGTGAGCAGAATCCAACGGCCTGCCGCCAAGGTCTGACGCACCGTGGCTCCCACAGTGGGACGTTGCAGGGAAGAGCCTTGCGGCTCGGTGAGTCGGCTCGCCACAAAAAGGGCGACCAAGCTATTCAGCAAAGTGGCGTACAGCGGCCATCGTAGCGTGGTCTGGGAGGTGATATCTGCAGAGATGCCGAGGGTATGCAGCGCTCCCTGGATAAAGCCTGCGTCATAGAGGACGGAACCACCGAGCATGGTGACAAAGAAGGCTACCGACTGCCAGCGCATCAGGCGGGCCAGAACGACCGGCCAGGCTGCGCTTTGACCGACTTCTTTCAAGGAATCGTAAGCCAGCGACTCGTCCGCACCGCTGGCACTGGCTTCCGCGGCACCGCTGAGGATGCGGTTCAGCAGGAGGATGGGAAAGAGCCAGACTGATCCCTGCGGGGCGAAGGCAAAGAGGGCCATCTCAACGACCATGAAGCAGGCCGCCAAGACAACCATCCGGCGGCGTCCGATCTGGTCCGCGATGGCTCCGGAAGGAACTTCCAGGCATACGATCGACAACGCCCACGCGACATTCAGCAGCGCGTATTGCTCAAGGGTCAGCCCGAGATCGAGGAAGAGGACGCCGAGGACGGGGTAATACCAGCGGGCATTAAAGAAGATCCGAAAGGCAATGAAGAGGGGGATATTCCGAGGGAAGGCATCTCCCCCGGCCAGTACGGCGCGTTCCCCTTGCATCCCGCTTCAGTCTGCGAATTGTCGGGAATCAGGCTTCCTGCGCCTTCGGCATGGCCAGAGCAAACATGATGAGGGAGACGCCGAGGATCAGACTATTCAGACCAAAGAGGAAGCCGATGACCCAGGTGGAGTCAGAAGGGAACTTTGCCAGCAACATGCCTCCCAGAATGAGTGCGGTGATGCCGTTAAATAGCACCCAGATCCAAGCGGGATTTTTTCCACGAAACCGAAGAGCGAAAAGGATACCAAAAATCCCCTCGACGATGAAGACGGAGGCCACGACCAGCGTGAGGGCGACAACTCCACTCACGACTTTCACAATGAGGAGGATACCAGTGATCAGACGCAGCGCCGACGAGAGGAGATCCAGCACGCGATGTTTCTTGGCTTTGCCAAAGATGGCTGACAGCAACAGCGCCACGCCGGAGACGATCAGGAAAATGCCAATGATCTGCTCAATGGCCACCGAGGCTATGCCGGGACGGGCCATCGCAAGGATGCCTACCAATGCCGAGAATCCTCCGCCGATGAAATACCACAAGCGCCCCTTGGCGAGATCCGAGCGAGAAGAGAGGGATGACATAGCGACTTTATGCGTTGAATGCGGGACTGTGGCTGAGGCGTTTCGGGAAAGGAAGACTAAATCTGCCGCATGGGGCTTACATCATGTTTGCACCCATTTCGGCCAGCGCGCTGCGCTCGCCCTTGGTGAGAGAGACGTGGGCGGTGATGCGCTGTCCTTTGAGACGGTTGCGGGTATAGACGAGGCCATTGGAGCGGCTATCGACGTAGGGATTGTCGATCTGGGCGGGGTCTCCGACCATGACGAGTTTCGAGCCCTTGGACATACGGGTGACGACGGTCTTGGCTTCCAAGGGAGTGAGTTGCTGGGCTTCGTCGAGGACGAAGATGCGATTGGGAATCGAGCGACCGCGGATATAGCAGAGAGCCTCGATTTCCAGCAGGCCCCGCTCGATCAGTTGCTCGTAAGGCTTGATGGCGGCATGCTGGATATTCCCGGGTTGGACCGCGTGGGGCTGGGCGTGGGCCGTAGAAGCCTGCTTTTTGCGATCAGAAGCATTGCGAATCTTGCCCTCGGGGCGAGGAGGATTGACGGGCAGGAGGACTTCAAAAGCGTCGTAGATCGACTGAAGCCAAGGGTGCATTTTTTCATTCAGCGTACCGGGCAGGAAGCCCAGCGTATCGCCCATGGCCACGACGGGGCGACTCACGGTCATGCCATTGAAGTCCTTTTGGCCTGTGAGGTAGAGTCCTGCCGCCACCGCCATGAGGGTCTTGCCCGTTCCCGCTTGCCCATAACAAGTGATGAGAGAGATCTCCGGATCCAGTAAGGCATCAAGGAAGCACTGCTGACCAGGATTCGCCGGACGAATTTCGATACCTTTGGGCATCTGCAAGGTGCCGGGGATATTCAGTCGCACAAAATGCCCCTCACCGAGATGCCGAGCGGGCAGCAACTTGCCATCGTCCACTTTGAGGAGGACGTATTCATTGATCTCCAAGGCGCCGGTACGGGCGACCTCCAGATCGATGGAGCGGGAGCTGCCAAAACGCTGCAATTCATGCGACTCGACAGCGATCGTGCGCATTTCCTGACCTTCGGCATCTTTGACCGCGACCTTGTCATTCAGGTAATCCTGGCAAGTCAGGCCGATGGCGAGGCCTTTGAGCTGCATGTTCAGGTCCTTGGTGACAAGGATAGTCGGGATGGACTCCGCCTCTTGCAAAGCGAGACAGGCGCCCATGATGCGGTGATCCATGCGATCCTGATCCGGGAAGATCTTGAGAAAGCGCTTCATCGCCGAAGACGCGGCCGCTTTGGTTAGGGTCTCGTTGATCAGAATTCGTAGCGTCCCTCCGCCGGAAGTCACGACACCACGAGTCACCTTCTTGGCATTCTGCCCGAAGATCTGGGAGAGGAAGCGGTGAACCGTACGGGCATTCGCTCCACGCTCGGACTGCTCGTTCTTAAACCGGTCGAGCTCGGAAAGGACTTCAACCGGGATGAAAACATGATTGTTCTCAAATCGATTCAGACTGTGCGGATCGTGCAGAAGGACGTTGGTATCGAGGACGAAATTTTTCACACCCACCTCAGATCTCCCATTTTTCTCCGGGTTGGGAAAGAAGAGGCTTTGTTCGTCAGGAGTATCGATCAGGGATGCACGATGCATAAAATCAGTCAGGAGGTGAGTGGGTTGAGTGGAAAGAAAAGGGCATGACGTCACGAAGGAGAAAAGTGACAATCGGAGGAGGAGACGAAAAATCGCGTCTGAAATTCCCTTGGGGATTCCCGACCCAAATCGAAGCGTTCTGGAAAGCAGAGCGACTCAAGGAGTCTTCTCTATGTCAGTTCGCCAGAGAGATGACAATCAAAATGTTGTGCCTGCCGTGACCGTCAACCACTACAGGCAGAGGTCACAGAGAAAAATTCCTCTACCCGCGCGAAAAATCAGACTCGCGGCTTTCGCGAGATTACCGTAGCGTCCCGGCATGAACGACCCACGTTTTGACAAGCTCGCCCGCGTCCTGACCGGCCACTCCACGCAGCTCAAGGCTGGCGAAAACGTCCTCATCGATCTCTTTGACGTGCCGGACGAGATGGGAATTGCTCTGGTCAAAGCCGCTCGCGCTGCGGGAGCCGAGCCCTTCGTTCAGATCCATCGCGCCACCGTCAGCCGCGAAATGGCATTGGGAGCCAGTGAGCAGCACTTGGAAATCGCCAAGACGCTGGAACTCGCCCGCATGAAAAAGATGCAGGCCTACATCGCAGTCCGAGGCAGTCACAATATCACCGAGATGGCCGATGTTCCCGAGGACAAGATGCGCCTGATCGCTGGCAAGATGCGCTCCGTCATGGACTGGCGGATCAACAAGACAAAGTGGGTCGTCCTCCGCTGGCCGACATCCGCGATGGCCCAGCAAGCCCAGATGAGCACCGCCGCCTTTGAGGAGTTTTTCTTCAAGGTCTGTACGCTGGACTATGCGCGCATGATCCCAGGCATGAAGGTACTCAAGACTCTCATGGACAAGACCGACAAGGTCCACCTGAAAGGGCCCGGCACCGATCTGCGCTTCTCCATCAAAGGCATCGGCTCCGTCACTTGCGGTGGCGACCGCAATATCCCGGACGGCGAAGTCTTCTCCTGTCCAGTCAAGGAATCGGTCGAAGGCCACGTGACCTTTAATGCCCCCACCATTTACCAAGGCACCGCCTTTGACGGCATCCGTCTTGGCTTCTCAAAGGGCAAGGTGGTGGAGGCTGAATCCAACAATTCCAAGCGCCTGAACGAGATCCTCGATAGTGATGCCGGGGCTCGCTACATCGGCGAGTTTTCTCTGGGCTTCAATCCGTACATCCTGCACCCGATGCGAGACATCCTCTTCGACGAGAAGATCGCAGGCTCCTTCCACTTCACACCAGGGCAGGCTTACAAGGTCGCTGGGAACGGCAACAACAGCCGTATCCATTGGGACATGGTCTGCATCCAGCGCAAAGACTACGGCGGCGGTGAAGTATGGTTTGATGGCAAGCTGATCCGTAAAGACGGCATCTTTGTCCTGCCCGCTCTGCAGAAGCTGAATCCTGACTACTTAGGCAAAGCCTAGGTCGATCACCCATTCCGGCACTCCTCCGCTTCGCTTGGGACACGAGGCTTCAGTGTCGGAGTTGGGTTGACAGGACCATGGGGGAAGAAGTAGGTGTGGATTTGTGAAAGAGTCCACACCATCCAAAGCAGCCGCGGGTCGCGTCCGCTCCTGGGTGGTTATTTTCATGCCACTCGCCTAGGCGGGTCCCGCATTGCCCACCTCTTCCTTCGGCCGCCGTCTGGCGTCCCTTCTTTCACAAGTTTCATGTCCCTGTTGACCCACTCTCTTTCCGAAAACCGCCGCACGCTTGCCTTGGCGATGCCTATCATCGCCGGCCACGTGAGCCAGATGCTCATGGGCTGGGCCGATACCATCATGGTGGGTCGGATTGGCATTGTTCCGCTGGCAGCTTCGGCCTTTGCAAACACCATCCTGGCCGTACCGCTGGTCTTCGGATTTGGTCTGCTGTCCTCGGTAAGCGTCAGAGCCTCGATTGCGCATGGTTCCGGGGACAACGGTGGAGCACGCTCCGTGCTTCGCTCGGGACTGGAACTGGCCATGCTTGCAGGCCTGCTGATCGGAACCTTGATTTCACTGAGCGTTCCGATCCTTCCCCAACTCGGTCAAAAGCCCGAAGTGAATGCCGCCTGTGTGAACTATCTGCTCCTCTGCGGATGGTCCATCCTTCCGGTCCTTATCACCACGGCTTCGAAGAACTTTGCGGAGGCTCTCTCCAAACCGTGGATTCCCTTCTGGATGCTGATCGGCGCTGTCCTACTCAATGTCTTCCTGAACTGGATCCTCATTTATGGAAACCTGGGTGCCCCCGCGATGGGACTCGATGGGGCCGGGGTGGCGACCTTGATCGCCCGCATCCTGAGTGCCATCGCGATTACAGCCTACGCTTTTTCAGGCCGAGCCTTTGCCGCGAAAGAAACGATCATTCGGAAAAGCGGCCAGATGGCCTCCTTGTTCAAGCTCGGGCTACCCGTCGGCACCATGCATCTCAGCGAAGTCGGAGGTTTCGCCATGGGATCACTCATGATGGGCTGGTTGGGAGTGAATGCGCTCGCGGCGCATCAAATCGCCCTGACCTGTGCGGCGACGGCTTTTATGTTTCCCCTCGGCTTGGCCCAAGCCGTGAGCGTGAGGGTCGGGCAGGCACGCGGCTCTGGATTCATCAGCCAATGCAAAGCGATCATATGGGGGGCTCAAGGCCTGACCGTGGTCACGATGGCTATTTTCACCTGCTTCTTCATTCTGGCAGGCGTGCCCCTGGCTGCTGTTTTTGTAGAGGACAGTGCGGTTGTCGCGTTGACAGCCAGCCTCCTGGTCATCGCTGGCATCTTTCAGATCGTCGATGGCATCCAAGTGGTAAGCTCAGGCGCGCTGCGCGGCTTCGAGGATGTCAAGGCGCCGATGTTAATCGGAGGCTTCTCCTACTGGGTCGTAGCGCTGCCGATCAGCTACCTGCTGGCCTTCACTCTGGGAGTGGGACCTCTGGGAGTATGGATCGGACTCTCGGTCGGATTGGGAGTCGCCGCAGTCGCACTGACCTCGCGGCTCGTCCACCGTCTGAAGATTGTCCAGGCAAGCAGCAAGCAATCACACCGCTTGCTGCCTGAAAATTAAGCCGCAGTCTTGAAGTAAGCCAGCTCTGCCGCGCGGGCCTGTACGGCAGGAACTCCCTCCAACAGGTCTGCGATGGCGTCCCACCTGCCCGATACGAGAGCCTCGTGGGCGTGTGGCGGAAGCGATGCAGGGAAATCCACATCGGCAGCAGTCACTTTACTCTCGGTCACGTCGAGGATGACCTCCAAAGCCGGATCACGGTTGACCAAATCGGCCAAGGCGCGGATATCCGGGCCGCTCATGACCATGCAAGGCATGCCGAGTGTGATGGAGTTGCCGAAGAAAATTTCGGCAAAGCTCTCCGCGATGACGGCTCGGAAGCCATACCGATAGAGGGCCTGAGGTGCGTGTTCACGCGAGCTGCCACAACCGAAATTGCGGCCACTCAACAGAATGCTTGCTCCGAAGAAACGCGGATCATTGAGAGGGTGGACTTTTTCCTGGCCCTCGGGCGTCTTGCGTTCGTCATAGAAAGCAAACTCGCCCAAGCCGTCGAATGTCACACACTTCATGAAGCGGGCGGGAATGATGCGATCCGTATCCACATCGTCACCGGGCACGTAAACCGCGCGTCCCGCCACCTGAGTAATTTTTGCCAAAGCCATAATAAGAGGAAGTTAAAGGGTCAGAAGGATATCAGCTGAGGAAGACTTCACGTGCATCGGAGATCTCTCCGGTCACGGCGGCGGCAGCCACCATGAGTGGGCTCATGAGCATGGTGCGACCGGTGGGGCTGCCCTGGCGGCCTTTGAAGTTACGATTGCTGGAGCTGGCGCACAATTGGTCGCCGATCAACTTGTCCGGATTCATCGCCAGACACATGGAGCAACCCGCACCACGCCATTCAAATCCGGCATCGCGGAAGATCGTATCCAGACCCATCTTTTGAGCCACGGCGGCCACGCCCTGCGAGCCAGGCACGACAATGGCCTTCACGCTGGGTTTGACTTTCTTGCCCTTAAGATATTTGGCGACTTCGAGGAGATCGCTCAGGCGACCATTGGTACAGCTACCGAGGAAGGCCACGTCGATTTTCAAGCCCTTCACCGGCTGGCCGGCCTTCAGGTGCATATGCTCCAGGGCTTCGATGGCGGTGGCGCGGTCCTTCTCGGGGAGTTCTTCCGGTACGGGGACAAACTCGTCGATGAAGAGGGCCTGACCGGGGTTGATGCCCCAAGTCACTGTGGGTCCGATATCCTCGGCACGGAAATTGACGACATCGTCGTAAACGGCATCCGGGTCGGTGGCGAAGGACTTCCAGCGTTCCACGGCGGCATCCCATTTCGCGCCCTGAGGAGAGTAGGGACGGCCTTTGAGGTAATCAAAAGTGGTCTGATCAGGATTCACATATCCGACTCGGGCACCGCCCTCGATGGACATGTTGCAAACGGTCATGCGCTCTTCCTGCGTGAAGGAGTCAAAGGTACTGCCGCCGTATTCGTAGGCGTAGCCGAGGCCGCCGTTGACACCCAACTCGCGAATGATGTGGAGAATGACATCCTTGGAATAAACACCGGGGCGGAGTTCACCATCCACATTGATGCGGCGAACCTTGGGCTTCTTCAAAGCCATGGTCTGGGTAGCCAGCACGTCGCGCACCTGGCTCGTACCAATGCCGAAGGCGATGGCACCGAATGCTCCGTGAGTCGAGGTGTGAGAGTCACCGCAAGCGATGGTCATGCCGGGCTGGGTGATACCCTGCTCAGGGCCCACGATGTGGACGATGCCCTGCTGTCCGGTGGAAATATCGAAGAAGCGGATGTTATTGTCTGCACAGTTTTTGCGCAGTTCCTTGATCATCGCGTCCGCGAGTTCGTCGGAAAAGGGTTCCTCGGATTCGTCCGTGGGGACGATATGGTCCACGGTGGCGAAAGTGCGCTCGGGGTAGAGAACCTTGAGGCCGAGATCACGCACCATGCCGAAGGCCTGAGGACTGGTGACTTCATGAATGAGGTGCGTCCCGATCAGAAGCTGCGTCATACCGTTAGGCAGCACTCGGACCGTGTGGGCATCCCAAACTTTGTCAAACAACGTCTTGCTCATAATGAAAAGGGATTAACTTTATCAGCTTCCGGCGGCATGGCAAGGGGATGACACAAGTTGCTTGCGCCGATGGGGTGAAAATAGGGGGTTCTCAAGGGCAAATCGCAAAATAGCCCTATTAAGAAAGACGACCAAGATAGGCGTATAGTGGCATTTGCTTTCCGGCCGCGAAAGCGTTAAGAGGGCAGGAATACATGATCGTTTTTCTGGAAGGAATCCTTGAGGAAGCGCTGCCGACACAGGCTGTGGTGAATGTCGGAGGCGTGGGATATCACATATTGATCCCCCTTTCGAGTTACGAAAAACTCCCGCGCTCCGGGGAAAAAGTGAAGATCCTGACCCATCTGGTCGTCCGGGAGGATGCCCATGTGCTTTATGGCTTCAGCAGTGAGGAAGAGCGGGATCTTTTCCGACTCCTGCTTCATCATGTGAGCGGAGTGGGGCCCAAGATCGCCCTCTCGGTTATCAGCGGAATGCCCGTCCACCTTTTCAAAAGTTCCGTCGTTGCGGGAGATATCGCCGTCCTCTCCAAAATCAGCGGCCTCGGTAAAAAAACCGCCGAGCGTATCGTCCTGGAGCTCAAGGATAAAGTCGGTATCGCTGCGGAATGGGAGGCCACCAGCGCGGCCAATGCTCCCAGCCCGAAAGACCAGGCCATGCACGATGCCGTGCTCGCACTCATCTCGCTCGGCTACAAGCAAGTCGAGGCGCACAAGGCCATCAAGCAAGCCACTACCGGAAAGGAGACCCCGCTCGCGGCAGACGACTTGATACGACTCGCTCTCAAAATCCTCGCATGATCGCTCCTTCCGATACCGTCGGACGCGCCAAGGCCGTCCAAGCCGCCCTCCCAGCCGGAGGCCTTTTTCATGAAAAAGCCTGGCGAGTGGCTCCATCTGCTTTCCCTCTTAATGCCAAGCTTGTCGCGGAACTTGAGAAGCTCGGGCACCGCCTCACCCTTTTTCTCCAAGCCTGCTCGCAGCTTTACCGTCTGAGCGCCGATGGTCGCCAGCCGGGATGGATTGCCGAGTTGCTCGATGCGGGGAAACCGAAAGAGCTGGTGGAGCAGCAGCGCAACAAGCCGATCTCCCAGCAAATCCCCCGCATCATCCGTCCTGATATCATCCTGACAGACCATGGATTTATCATCGCGGAGCTCGACAATGTCCCCGGCGGCATCGGACTCACCGGGTGGCTGAATAAAATCTACGCCGATCTCGGTGACAACGTCCTTGGTGGGCCGGAAGGCATGCTGGACGGCTTTGCGTCCATCTTCCCCGGCGGCGACATCGTCATCTCCGAGGAAGCCTCCACCTATCGACCGGAAATGGAGTGGCTCGCGGCGGCACTGAATGCCAAGAACTCCAACTCGCCCGGCTGGCGCGTGCGAGATGCCCAGGATGCCGATGACTTTTCGCCTGAGGTTTATCGCTTCTTTGAGCTGTTTGATCTCGCGAATGTGCCGGCAGCCGGAAAATTGCGAAATCTTGCCGCTGAGGGAAAAATCACCGTGACCCCGCCGTTCCGACCCGCCTTGGAGGAGAAACTGTGGTTTGCCCTCTTCTGGCTGAGGCCGCTTGAGGCCTTTTGGACGCGCGCCTTGGGAGGGCGGACTTTTTCCGCACTACAGGAAGTCATTCCCTATACTTGGCTGGTAGACCCGACGCCTCTGCCTCCTCATGCGGTCCTGCCACGCCTGGAGGTGAATGACTGGAGCGAGGTCGCGGCTTTCAGCCAAAAGCAGCGCAACTTGATCCTCAAGATCAGCGGCTTTTCCGAGCAGGCCTGGGGTTCCCGTGGCGTAATCATGGCACAGGATGTCCCGCAGCCCGAGTGGCAGAAGGAACTTTCCAAAGCTCTGGAGGCCTGGCCCTCCTCACCGCATATCCTCCAGCAATTTCACCAAGGCCGTCTGGTGGAGCACGATTACCTCGATCCCTCGGGAGAAGAGATCATCCGCATGCGAGGCCGCGTGCGACTGTGCCCGTATTATTTCATCGGAGAACAAAAAACAGTCTGCGGAGGAGCCTTGGCGACCATCTGCCCGGATGATAAGAAACTGCTCCACGGCATGACGGACGCCATTCTCACCCCAGCCTGTAAAACGGAGGACGCATGATCGTCGCCTTCCTGCGCCACGCCGAAGCCGAGCCAAGCGAGACAAACGATTTCGGCCGGAGATTGACCGAAAAAGGCCGTTTGCAGGCTCAGAAAGTGGCCCTCTTCTGCGAGCGAAATCAATTCATCCCTGATCTGCTGATTTCCAGCCCTGTCGTCCGGGCGAGACAAACAGCCGACATTGTGGCCGAAGTGCTGAAATGCCCTGTCAAAGAAGGGCCTTGGCTTGCCTGCGGCATGAGTCACGCGCGATGCGTGGCAGAGTTGGACAAACTGGCCGAACATCGCTGCGTCCTCCTGACCGGACATGAACCCGATTTCAGCGATTCCCTCGCTTATCTGCTCGGGATGCCAAACTCCTCCAGCCTTCGCATCCGCAAGGCGTCATTGACGGTGCTGGAATATTCCCCGCACGAGAGTCCTCGCGGACAGCTCCAATTCCTGATAACCCCCAAATACCTCTAATCCTATGAAGCCGGAAATCATTCACTCCTCAGACTTCCTCAACGACGCCGTAGCCCTCATCGAAAAAGAAGCCAAACAGGCCATCGCCGAGCGTGGCGACTTCCGCCTGGCCCTGAGCGGTGGCAATACGCCCCGCCCCGTCTATGAAGCCCTGGCGGCCCGCCCACAGGAATGGGACAAGTGGATCATCACCTTTGGCGACGAGCGTTGCGTGCCGCCGGACGATGTGCAAAGCAACTATCTGATGGCCAAGAAATCGCTCTTCGACCATGCCAGCATTCCCGCAGAGAACATCCTCCGCATGAAGGGCGAGCTGGATCCGGCGGAAGCCGCCGCAGAATACGAAAGCGAGCTCCGCAAGCTCACCGACGGGCAATCCCTCTACCGTCATGATCTCCTGCTCTTAGGCATGGGGGACGATGGACACACCGCCTCCCTTTTTCCCGGCACAACGGCTCTGAAGGAAAGCGAACTCTGGGTGACCTCAAATTTTGTCCCGAAATTTGACACCCACCGCATCACTTTGACCTATCCGCTGCTGAATGCCTCGCGCCACGTGTGCTTCCTGGTCAACAGCAAGGGCAAGGACGACATCCTCGAGAAGGTCTTTGCCGGCAACTCCGGCTTTCCTTGCGAAGGCGTACAGCCGACTGATGGAAAACTGACCTGGCTGCTCGGCGCCTAAACCCCATGGGAGAGCGGATCATCCGACCGGAGATCCTGGACGATCTGGCGCCGGATGACCCGCGCGCCAGACGCAGTCGCCGCGACCTGCGGATGATCGACCCCTTGATGGGAAACTCGGCTTGGATCATTGCCCAAGCCGAGCGTCTTGGCCGAGCAAGCGATCATCTGGTCGATCTGGGTGCGGGAGAAGGAACGCTTTGCCGGAAACTCGTGCAGAGCGGCTTCGGCGGCTCTGTTTCCGCTGTGGATCGAACGTCACGCCCGCAAGATCTCCCGAACTCTATTCGCTGGAATGAGGGGGACCTCTTCACGGAACTGCCCCAGCTTGGAGCCGACATTGTGGCTGGTACTCTCATCCTGCATCATTTCCCGGAGGAGCAGTTAGCCGAGTTGGGCAAAGCTGTGGCTTCCAGCAGAGTCCTCATTTTCAGCGAACCCCATCGGTTCTTTCTGCCCAAAATTTTCGGATATGCCCTCTGGCCGGTGATCGGGGATGTCACCCGGCATGATCTCTTCGTCAGCATCGACGCGGGTTTTATCCGTGGAGAGCTTGCCGACCAACTCGGGCTGGATCAGAGTTGGCAGGTGAAGGAATCCATCGATATCCGAGGGGCTTTGCGCTTCCTGGCATGGCGCGATTGATCACCATCATCGGCGGAGGGCTGGCAGGGCTGTCGCTCGGGATCGGATTGCGCAAGGCCGGAGTTCCCGTGGACCTTCACGAGGCTGGGGAATACCCGCGCCACCGTGTGTGTGGGGAGTTCATCTCCGGCGTGTCGAACGAGACCCTCGATTCCCTCGGCATCGGAGAGCCGCTGCGGGAAACTCAGACCCTGTCCACCACCTGCTGGTACCGACAGGGGGAATCCGTCCATAATTACAACCTCCCCTCCCCCGCGAAGGGAATTTCCCGTTACCAGCTAGACCGAGCACTCAGCGAGATTTTCGTCACAGCAGGCGGCAATCTTCACTGCCGCTCGCGACAGGAATTTGAGCCACGTGAAGGAGTGGTCCGCGCCACGGGGCGACTGCCGAAAAAAGGAAAGTGGGTGGGGCTGAAGTGCCATCTGAAAAACTTCCCCCTCGAAGCCGATCTCGAGATGCACATGGGGCGTAATGGATATGCCGGACTTTGCCGGGTAGAGAATGGAGAGGTCAATCTGTGCGGGCTTTTCCGAACACCGGTGAGCAAAAGCGGAGGTCCCCAAGGCATCTGGGAAAACACCCTCAAGGCGGGAGGTTTTGAGAATCTCTTACGGAGAGTACAGGCGGCGAGCATCCGCGAGGATTCCTTTTGCGCCGTAGCGGGGTTTCATCTCGGCTGGCAAGTCGAGCAACCGGGGGCACTCACGGTGGGAGACTCCAGCGTGATGATCCCTCCTTTCACCGGCAATGGGATGTCGATGGCCTTTCAAAGTGCGGAATGCGCCCTTCCCTTCCTTGTGGACTATGCGGAGGGAAGGATCTCGTGGCCAGAGGCGCTACGATCCACGCAGGAGGCCCTCCGCAACCGATTTACCCGGCGTATGATCACCGCACGAATCGCACATCCATTCTTGACGCATCCGGCCGGACAGGCCTTGCTGTGCGGCGCCGTACGGACCGGAATGCTGCCGATCGAAATCCTCTACCGGCTCCTGCGCTGAACCAGACCGCCATGTATCTCCAATCTCTCGCCAGTGCCTTCCCTCCCCATCGCTACACGCAGCCCGAAATCTGGGAATTGCTCAGTGTGTCTCCCCGTCTGAATGCGCTATCCCGGCGCGGGGTAAAAATCCTGGAAACGGTGTTAACGGGAAACTCTGGCATCGATACGCGTCACTTTGCACTGCCTCCGCAGGACATTTTCTCTCTGGATGCCCAAGGTCTCAATGAAGCCTTCGAAGCCGAAGCCCCCCGCCTGGCTGGCAAAGCCCTGGCGAAGGCGTGCGAGCAGGCAGGGATCACCCCGCAAGATCTCGATGCGCTCTTTGTCTGCACGTGCACGGGATATCTCTGCCCTGGGCTCTCCAGCTATATCGGGGAGCAAATGAATCTCAGACCGGAAGCCGTGCTGCATGATCTCTCCGGCCTGGGCTGCGGGGCAGCCATCCCCACGATGCAGGCAGCGCAGGGGTATCTTGCGGCGCAGCCTGATGCGGTGGTGGCAACGCTCGCCATCGAGACGGCATCCTCCGCCTTTTACCTGAGCGACGATGCGGGCGTGCTGGTGAGTGCCTGTCTGTTCGGGGACGGGTCCAGTGCCTCCATCTGGAGGGGACAAGGCCAGCCTGGACAATGGAAGGCCGGTCATTTCCGCTCCCTGCATGTCCCGGCCCAGCGGGAAAAAATCCGCTTCGTAAACCGACAGGGATATCTTTGCAATCAGCTCCATCGGGATGTGCCCGTCGTCGCCGCCGAGGCGGTGGACAAAATCTTTGCCACACGGACCGCCGACCCTGCCGCCATCATCGCCCACAGTGGCGGGCGGGATGTCATCGATGCCATCGAGCAAAAAATCCCCCAATACCCCTTGAGGGAAACGCGTGAAGGATTGCGCAAGTACGGCAACCTGAGCAGCCCCTCGGTGATGATCGCTCTGGAAGATCGACTCGGTCAGAACAACGCCGAGGACAAATTGCTCTGGCTCACCGGCTTCGGGGCAGGCTTTGCGGCCCATTCCTGCGAGCTGTCCCGCGAGTAATCCGCTGCAAAGCCCCCATGGCCGATCCGGCATATGGGAAATTGCATCTCCTTCCGCGTCCGCATATGCTCCGCCGCATGCAGGCGATGTGGATCACTCCGGAGACATCCGAGGACCGAGTTTCCCAACAGATCGCCAGGGACTTCGCGCTGCCTCAATGCCTCGCGGAAATACTGGTGAGGCGGGGATTCGACACCTTGGGGGCTTCGTCGTTTCTTGATCCCCGACTGAAGGATCTCTCGGCTCCGGAATTGCTGCCCGGTATCAGCGAGGCGGTGGATCGCCTCAATGTCGCCCTGCGGCGCAAAGAGAAGATCGTGCTCTATGGAGACTACGATGTGGACGGGGTCGCCTCTCTGGCCCTGCTGTGGAGAATCCTGCGCGGCTGCGGAGCCGAGGTGGAGTGCTTCCTGCCTCTGCGGGCCGAGGAAGGCTACGGTCTCAGCGAGGCTGGGTTGAACCGCTGTCTGGAAGATCATAGTCCCAAACTTCTCATCGCCGTGGATTGCGGCACCAACTCGGTCAAGGAAATCAGCTGGCTTCGGGACCAAGGTGTGGATGTGTTGGTGTTGGATCACCACGAGCCTTCCGGCACGCGTCCTCCTGCCGTTGCCGTGGTAAATCCCAAGTTGGGAAAGACGTTTCACTACCTGTGCAGTGCCGGGGTCGTCTTCAAACTCGCGCACGCACTGCTGAAGCTCTCGCCACAGCCTGGAGTCGATCTCAAAGACTATCTGGATCTGGTCGCTCTTGCCACCGTCGCGGACATGGTTCCCCTGGTGGAAGAGAATCGCATCCTCGTGCGTCGCGGATTGCGTCAAATGGGATCGTCGCGCTGGCTGGGCCTGCACGCGCTGATGGAGGTCTCGGCCGTCAACGGCACTCCGCGCGGCGGGGATATCGGATTTCGATTGGGACCACGCATCAATGCCTCCGGACGGCTCGGGACAGCTCAGGAGTCCCTCCGTCTTCTCACCACGGATGATGCAGCGGAAGCGCGACGCATCGCCGCCAGCCTGGAGAATCAAAACCGGGAGAGGCAGACCGTGGAACGCGCCGTCACCGCGCAGGCCGAGGCCTGGGTGGATGGGAGTTTTGATGCCAAGCAACATGCCAGCATCGTGGCGGGATCGCGCGACTGGCATCAGGGCGTGGTCGGTATCGTCGCCGCCCGCCTCATGCGACGCTACCATCGTCCGACGATCGTCGTGGGATTTGACGACTCCGGGAATGGAAAGGGCAGCGGGCGCAGCATTGAGGGATTTTCCCTCGTAGAAGCATTGGGCCGATGTGCCTCACTGCTGGAGCGCTTCGGCGGGCACGAGATGGCGGCGGGAGTGAGCTTGCGCGAGGAGAGATTTGCCGATTTCCGAGATGCCTTCGAGGCGTCGGCCAGGGCTGCCAGCAATGCCCAGATGTTGACTCCTCGTATCCGGCTCGATGCCTGCGTCGAGCTTCATGAGCTCGGCCATGAATTTCTCGATGCGCAGGAGAGACTTGAGCCCTTCGGCTTGGGGAATTTACAGCCCTCATTATGGTGCCGGGCCGTTCATCCGATCTCTCCTCCGCGAATCCTGAAGGAGAAACACTTCCGCTTGGAATTTGCCCATGGTCGTTCGCGCATCACGGCGATGTTTTTCAACGCGGCGGAGAATCCCCTGCCCCGACCACCGTGGGACATCGCCTTCCGCCTGGAGCGCAATGAATTTAACGGGCGCAACGAACCGCAGATCCATGTGATCGCCATCCGCTCGGCCGCTTGAAACTCTCGCCCGATGTCTCCCTGCGGGAAGTGGACTGGATCCTCCCGCAAAAACGCGCCCCCCTCGCCCGCCTCGGGCTGCAATCGCTGGGCGATCTACTGAAGCACTATCCGCGGCGCTACGAAGATCGGCGCGATTTTGACCGATTTCCCGAGTCCGAGATGTCCCGCCCTGTATGCCTGCGCGGGACCATCACAAAAACCTCCTTCAAGCGCTTGGGGGGATGGAGGCGGGTCTTCGAAGCCACTCTGGAAAATCCCTCGGCTGGTCTGCTCAGCAGCCCCATCACTCTGCGGTGGTTCAACATGCCTTACATGCAGAAGTTGATCATGACCGGGCTGGATCTGGTCATCTACGGCCGACCGAAAGCCAAGGGTCGGCAGATCCTGATCGACCATCCGGAATACGAGGCGCTGGAAGCCGGGGACGAGACCTCCATCCATATGCGCCGCATCGTTCCGGTCCACCCGGCGGGCGATGGCATCACCCCGCGACAACTCCGCGAGATCATCCACCGCGCCATCGAGGCAACCGATTTGGAAAGCGTTCCTTCCCTCCTTCCCGGCAAGGATCGTGGAAACCTTCAAGCCGATTCCCTGAGAGCCATCCACTTTCCCACCTCGCCGGAAGCCATCGAAGACGCGCGCTGCGATCTGGCGCTGGAAGAGTTTTTCTCCATGCAGTTGCTCATCCAGTCGCGGCGGCAGCGCTGGCGCCATGCGGACGGCATGGCCAAGCATCCTCGCGAGGATCTGGTCGAGAAGCTGCTGAACTCCCTCCCCTTTTCGCCGACGGGCTCGCAGATGAAGGTCATCGACGAGATCCGCGATGATCTGGCCTCTCCGCGGCGTATGAATCGACTGCTCCAGGGTGACGTGGGCAGCGGCAAGACCCTCGTGGCCCTCGCCGCCATGGTGCATACGGTGGATGCGGGATTTGGCGCGGCCATCATGGCTCCCACGCAGATTCTCGCGGAGCAACATTACCTGAATTTCCAACGACTGCTGGCTCCCCTGGGGATTCCGCTCGTATTGCGAACCGGCAGCAAAAAGACTCAGGATACTCCCCTGTTTTCCAAACTACCGCCCATCTATGTGGGCACGCATGCCCTCCTCTTCGATGAAAGCCCCGATTTCCGACCCGGCCTCGTGGTTATCGATGAGCAACACAAATTCGGCGTGATGCAACGCGCCAAGCTGATGGAGCGATCCGGCGCGCCCGATGTGCTCGTCATGACAGCTACACCCATCCCCCGCACCCTGACTCAGACGCTTTACGGAGATCTGGAGGTTTCCATCCTGTCAGAAAAACCAGCGAATCGCGGCGAGGTACGAACGGTCGTACGGGCATCAACGAAGCTACCGGAAGTCGCCGCCTATATCCGCACCCGCATCGAGAAAGGTCGGCAGGCCTATATCGTCTATCCCCTGATCGACGAATCCGAAAAACTGGAAGCCAAGGCGGCGGCAGAAGAATTTGAAAAATGGAAGTCCCTGCTCGAGCCCCATGCCATCGGCCTCCTGCATGGGCGGATGAATACCGAGGACAAGGCCTCCGCCATGGAAGCCTTTCGTAGTGGCCGTACGGCGGTGCTGGTCTCGACGACAGTGATCGAAGTCGGCGTCGATGTGCCCAATGCGACCGTCCTGCTGGTGGAAAACGCCGAACGCTTCGGACTCGCGCAACTGCACCAGCTCCGTGGCCGCATCGGTCGCAGCGAATGGAAAGGCACCTGCGTGCTGCTGCATGATCCCAAAGCCCCAACGGAAAGTGTGGAGAAGCTCAATGTGCTGGAGGAGACCAGTGACGGCTTCGCAGTTGCGGAAGCTGATCTCCGCCTGCGAGGCCCCGGAAACCTCCTCGGCACGGCCCAGACGGGGCTGCCACCACTCCGACTGGGAGACCTGCTCGCTGACGGTGCATTGATGAGTGAAGCCTCCCTGCTGGCAAAGGATCTTCTGGAGAGAGATCCGACACTGGGGGAGCCCGATCATGTGAATTTGCTCCGATTTGTGCAGCAATCCGAGGCGGCCTTGGAAGCATCGGCGGGCTGATCTTTTTGTTTCCGATATACCTTTGCTTTTGATAGCGTGCGCGCGTGGCACGGAATCCGATCTATAGCTTCTTCGCGTCAAAGGATTCGTTAGCCCCTCTTTTCCTGAGGCTGGCGCTGACCTCGATCTTCGTTTTTCACGGCTGTCAGAAGGCCTTCGGCTGGTTCGGAGGTGATGGCTGGACTGCCACCATCACATCCATGACCGATGCGAATAATCTCGGCCTGCCATTCTTGATCGCCGCTGCGGTGATCATTGTGGAGCCACTGATTGCACTAAGCCTCTTCTTCGGCTTTCTCACCCGGCTGGCGGCCTTGGCCGTCACCATCCTGATGGTGGGTGCCCTAGTCTATGTGCATACGAGCGAAAATTTCCTCGATCTGCAAACCCCTCTGCTCGTACTCGCTTCCGGACTCGCTCTCCTTTTCTCTGGGGGCGGCTTTCTGTCGATCGATCGAGGCATCAGTTCGGGATTGCTCCCGGATGTGGGCTGATTCGCTGAAATCAGATTGACGTCGGGCGTCGCTTCGACAATAGTTTCCCCCCTAGTTCGCGGGTATAGCTTAATGGTAAAGTTCCTGCCTTCCAAGCAGGCCATGAGGGTTCGATTCCCTCTACCCGCTCCATCCTTACTTTTTTAGGGATTATTCGCCGAGCGATTTTGCTATGCATGACGATGGCATGAATCCGATCCAAGGCTATCATCTCATCACGCCGGATGACCTTCACTGGCGTCCCTCGAATCTCATGAAAATTCCGAATGCGGATTTTCTGGAGCGCACGGGTAGTGAAAACCTCTCCGCGCGGTTTTGGCGGATGCCGCCCAAGAGTGCCAATACGCTGCACAAGCATATCCGTCAGGAGGAGTTTTACTTTGTGCTGGAGGTGACGGGGCGACTGCGTGTGGGGGAGGAGACACTGACGGTTCCCCGCTATGGCGGTGTGCTGGTGGGGCCGGATCAGTTGAGGCAGGTCTTCAACGACACGGAGGAGGAGGTGCTATGGCTGATCGTCGGGGCACCAGAGGAACTGGAGTTTCTACAGGGGTCGAAATCCCAAATGGATCTATCGCTCATCTATCCGACGGATCCGACAAAACTCCCGCCGGAGCTAGATGGGGTGGAGTGGCCCCCCAGAGATCAAAATCCGACCTAGAAGCTTCCTGCGGAATCCCGGCTATTTCGCGGCGGTCAACGGCGCAGCGGAGACGGCGTCTCCCTCGCGGAGCATGGCATTGGGATTCAGGATGACGGTGGTGTCGGCGGAAATTTTACTGGAGACGACCTCGACGTTGCGACCGAAGTTGCGACCGGGAAGGACCTCCAGGAAGTGAACTTTTCCCTCGCTGACGGTGGCGACCATATTTTTCCCTTCCTTCAGAGTGAGGGCATTTGTGGGGACGAGGAAGGTTCCAGCCATGGGTGGGAGGCTAAACTGGGCCGTGCCAGTGAGGCCGGCAGGGAGGGAGAGATCTTCATTCTCCACGAGAAGCTCCACGCGCATGGTACCAGTGGCATTCTCAAACAGGCGGCTGGAGTGCGCCACTTTTGCGGGGAATTCCCGCCCCGGAAACTCGCTGAAGCGAACAGTGGCCTTGGCATCCCCAGCGAGGCGCAGAGCCAGATCGGGGGTGGCATTGACGACGAAGCGCAGGGTATTCAGCCGATTGAGCTGGTAGATCCAGCCATCCCCGGAAGAGGCGTCTCCCCGGACCAGATCGCCACGATCCAGATTTCGCGCAGAGATGACTCCATCGAAAGGAGCACGTACGGTGGAGAAGCGCTGCTGCTCTTCCAGACGGGCCAGCTCGGC
>Ga0351844_1085_pt1 | contig 35621 bp, 28 predicted proteins | sample TotcelHFGM3001L5_FD_206880 | JGI IMG/M metagenome (GOLD analysis project Ga0351844, IMG submission 206880) | Enriched cells from coal bed in the Powder River Basin, Montana, United States - Total cells FGM rep1 HSBNCT.FGM.300.1.L5 ... | reverse complement strand
TCACATGCCCACAATACATCGAATTGCAGTTGCCTAAGATTTGTTTACGGGGCCGCTACTTGCACGTGCTATACTATACATTTCGGTAAAAATGCGATAACAAGACGTTTGCATGTTTCCTCCGGGATTCGATTCAGCGCATACATTGGCTTCTATCACGGAAAGATGCACATTTCCCGCCACTAGCCCTATGCATTGCAGCTCCCGCAAAGACCTCCTCAAGCCTTTCTACATGTATTCTGACGTCGTATTCCTCCTCTGCTTTCCGCCTGTTTCTTCTGCCCAATTCCATCCGCAGGTATGAATCCTCCAGAATTTGCTCAATAGCATCGATCAACCCTGAAGTATCTCCTGGCTGAACCGATACCCATCCATCAGGAGCAGGTATCTCGCAGGTTTCACCAACTGGAGTGGCAATGACTGCTTGTCCAGCGGCCATTGCCTCAATCATGGAAACCGGAAACACCTCTCCATACGAGGGAAGAACAAACAGAGAACACTTCTTCAGAAGGGCCGCTTTGACCTCTCCGGCCACCGCTCCGTACCTTCTGATTCTTGCGCTTTGTCCGTGGTTGGCAAGCCTGTGTTCGATTTCTGAAGCTGCTGCCGTCGTGGGACAACCAAGGACGTGGAGTTTCCAGTCGTATCTGTCAAGCCGCTGTGATTCAAGCGCATCAAGAAGGTCAAAGAAACCCTTCTCCCGTGACAGCCGGCCAATGAATAGAATTGAGCAGGGATCTTTTACAGAAAGATCAGGCGTTGGACCGATCTCAACACAATTGGGTACAATCCAGTCAGCTCCACGCAAACCGTTGCTTCTAAAGCTGTCATCAATCGCCTTAGTAAGGTGAATGACTCCCCATGCCCTTCTTAAGAGCCATGAGGCCATGGAATGGAGAAGCTTGCCAAACAAAGGGCCTGAAGCCTCTGAAACACAGATTCCGCCACGCCATGCGTGGAAGTGAAGCACAATTGAGCCTCTTCGCGGCAGGGCGGCAAGCAGTGCCCCGGCCATGTTTCTGATGAAACTGAGATCGTTGCACGTGGCCACATAAACCACTTCGGGGCGTTTCTTCAGACCAATGGCAAAGGCTCTGAATAGAAAGCCAAGTGTCCATAACGCAATTCCAGCAGAGACAGTCTTTCTTCCTCCAGGGTTCTCATGTTCTCTTCTGGGGTTAGAGCGAAGCACTGAAACCGTGAATCGCCGAGTTATCTCATCGGTGTCAAGGAATCTCTCGGTCTGCATCGCAACTCCACCCAGTGGTGGAGTCTGAGGAGTGATGAACAGAACAGATGTCTTCGGGGTCATGGCGAAAAGCTTCCTGACCTGTAACTCCTCCTGCTCCACGAAAAGCTGTGAGTATGAGCAAACACAACCTCGTCAGCCCTTGTCATTACATCCATCCTTGGCAGTAAGTTGCCTAACACACAAAACCCTGGATCGGCCCACAGGCTCATAGCATTTCGGTGTAAACTTCTATTGTTTTTTCAGTCATTCTCTTAACTGAATACTTGTGTTCGAGTTTCTGTCTTCCCCTTTTTCCCATACTTTCAGCAAGATCTCTGTCCAAGCAAAGTCTTTCCACCGCATCTGCCAACTCCTTAGGGTTGCCCTGCGCAACTAACAGACCGGTTTTCCCATCATCCACTGTCTCAAGATTTCCTCCCGACCTGCTACAAACAACTGGAAGCCGACATCCCATGTATTCAAGAATAGAATTGGAAGTACCTTCTTGATGAACTCCAGGTGTTGAAACAAGAACACCCACTTGTGATTTACATACTTCTTGCATCGGTTCGTTAAGAAATCCTGGCAAAGATAGGATGTTTGCCTGAAGTAAATCTCTGCAATACTCAGTAACTCTGCTCATATCAGGTCCGTCACCTATTCCAATGAATCGCACTCGCTCCATACCGGGTTTATGCTGCAGCAAGCGTATTGCGTCAGCAAAACAATTCCAGTCTTTGTGTGGCGTCATTCTAGCAGTCATGACTACCACAGGATCCTTGTACCGTTCACATTCAGTACTCGGAACTCTCTCAATCTCGAAGCCGTTATAAACGACACGACCTTTTCTAGATGATACTTTATATGCATCCAACCCTGCGATACTATTGGATATAACTAAATCGCAAAGTCTTTTCTCCAATATCTCTCTTCTTTTCATTTTGGAAGCGAACGCGCACCTGACTGAACCGATAAGCGGAATCTTTCCTAACTTGCATGTCAGGAAAACAGAAAAAGTAGACATCCAACCCCATGTATGAACGACATCTGGGTGAAAACATCCTACAATATTGGATATTTGATATATTGGACGAATGTCATATCTCCCTTTTCTTTCAGTAACAGTTAAATCAATGGAACAATCTCGTAGCTCTTTTGAAAAATAGCCACTATCGAGAGAATGTACTTTAACTACAATATTCTTTTGTTGTAACGAACGGCAGAGGAGGGATAACTGACGTTCAGCCCCGCCGGCACCTAGAGAATCTGTTAGGAGAAGAACTTTCATGCAAACACTGCACTCTTTCTACTTTTCAGTGATATGAAGTGAAGTGGCTCCACTTTTATAAAAGCTAGCTGGTAGTATTTCGTTAGACTCAGGCGGCTTCATGGTTTCCGGTTTCCCGGCTTGAGTATATGGCATCCGGACTTCTGTCTCCAAGATATGAATGCTTTCTCTCTATGTTGTACCAGCCCAGATACCTGCACAGTTCTCTGCGTGCCTCAACCATGTCTCTGTAACTCTTCAGATAAGCCTCCCCGCCGTTCTTCTCTAACTGTGGTTGGGAAAGTGTCTCACCTGTATTGGCACGGAGGGCTGTTTGCCGCCCGGCTTCTCCGATCATACAGGCGCTGTACGAATCTTCCAGAAGGGAAAAAAGCCTTTCAGCGATGTCTTCCGGTTCGTTGCGCACCAGAAACCCTGTGGCTCCGTCAATGATGGTTTCGCGGTTGCCGTAGCAATCGGTCGCAACAACAGGAAGCCCTGCCAGTCTGCCTGCAATCAGACCGAAATACCCCGACAGAAGGCCAAAACAACACACAATTCCAACCTGGTTTTCCTTGATGAAACCAAGAAGCTTGAAAGGCATAAGGAAGTCTTTTAGACTTTTACGGTACTTGAGAACACGAGCAGCGCTGGCAAATGACATTGCTTCAGCCAGTCTCTGGCCATTGTCCTTCAGCACTGCCAGTACAAGAGGTCTTAGTCCTGCATCCCTGTTGTAGGCCTTGAGCAGCTCAACAACCTGGCGCTCCGTCCCCCCCGCGTTCATGTCATCAATTACGATAAGCACTGGTTTTTGAGCTTCTCGTTTCCTCATTGGGACTTGTTCCAGCCGAAGTGTGGTTTCAGGTTGAGCAAGGCGGTTACTTCACCGAGTCCATGGCGTGCGGTCTCTTCGGAATGATAGGAAACAGTCAGCTCATCAGGACCACATGGAAACAGGGGGAAGTTGCTAGAAAAACCGTTCTTAACAATCGGAAGAAAACTGGGATTGATTCCGGCAACTGCAGCAGAAACAGCATCAACAATCAGGGGTGAAGCTCCGGCGACAAGAAGGCGTGATTGTACCGGTTCTGCATCGAGAGGACCGTTCCCCTCCCCACCAACAACGCCGTCAACAAGGTTGAAAAACCTTCGCACCGGTTCCGGATGCATGACACCTGAAGAATCGCAGAAGTGCAAAACTGCTGCAAGATCAAGCACTGTTCTCCAGATTGTGTCGTTGCCCGACCAGTTACCGCTTCTGATAACCTGACGGGTTGATCCAAACAATTTGTAGCCCAATGGTTTCATTGCGCCCAGAAGTGAGGCGGTTCGTTTTCCCCCTCTTACTAAGAGCTTTTTTGCTTCGCCGACCAGCATGTTCTCAAGAAAGCCGTTCCGCCTGTCGTCAGGAAACTGGTCCCCTCCTTTCGAGGGTGGGCCAAACCTGTAATGGGGCAACAGGTTCTTGTTGCCCGTGAGGCCAACCATTCCCTTGAGACAGCCTGTCATACCGCATTTCTTATGGGTCTTCAACTTCGGAATATTGATGATGACATCTGCGGCAAGCGCAGTACCGCAAATCTCATAGACGTTATGCCCATTCCGGTGATTTCTGTTGGTTTCTTCGGAGTCGTAGTTGGCTCCGTAGAAAGGAGCATTGCCTGAACTGCCATTGAAATGGCTTTTTTCACCCAAATCAATCAACACTTCTCCGAGAGGATCTCCGGGGAGGGAAACGCTCCCGGTGCAAACTCCATCGCGCACAATCCAGCGTTCTTTCCTGAGATCAAGGAGTTCAATCGGCAGGGATGCCCTGGCTCCAATCTCATCCACCATTGATCGCAAACCGCTTCTTCCAACAGTCAGCTCAAAATCGGAATCGGTCTGGGGAGAATCAGCGATCACCACTCTTCCCGAACCTGATAGGGCAATCAGTACGTAGTCAACTATGGCCCTTGTCACCGCGGCAGAAGTGATGATCTGTTCCCACTGATCAGGTTTGCCCTCACGGCCTTCGCATACAAGATTGGGCTTGATCAACACCATGTCACCCGGATTGATCAACTCGCCAAGTGGGTTCCACGAACTCGTTCCTATCCTTGCCTTATCAAGTTCAAGCAAGACAAGTGTTTTTCTCACCGCTTCATAGACAATGTTTCGTTCGCAGCTTGTCCTGTCCCATGGGTATTCGGGGGGAGCAGTTTCAGGATCGAACGGGGGAGTCATAGGATAGACAGCTTCGGGAGTTCTGACGACTGCAGCCTTCCTTGCATCGATCAATGAGTGTCCCCTTTCTGGAACCATGAATAGACAACTATCCATGGAACAACACTGTTACTATATTTTACGCGCCAGCAAAGGAAAATCGGATGAAACACCATGCTTCAAAGAATCAGCTTCTCTTTTACCCTGTATATAGAGAAAACTCCACAAGAGGTTCAAGATAGTTGACCGCCCGCAAGATTCGGTCTTCAACCGTCAACGGAGAAGGTTGCAGTAGAAAAGAGTACCTTAAACTCGATGACAGAGTCAAGTCTCAGGTGACACGGAGTTGAGCCTTTCACAGGGAACCTCCTATCAGATTTACCGAATGCTTCCTGTCAGCATTCAGAATCTTGCCGTCACATCTTTTGGTTCAATCAGGTGGCTCCATGAAAACAGCGGCTCTTTTCAGAGAAGAGTCAACCAACTGATGAAGATGCAGTGGTTTGTGCCAGAGATGATGGAAGCGCACAGGAGGGAATGCCTGACAGAGATTCTCCTTGCAGCAAAGAACACCGGGTTCTACGCTGATCATCTTCCAGGCAAGCAGTCTATATTGAACGATCCCTTCGGCACACTGGCTGGAATGCCGGTACTTGGAAGGGAGTGTGTTCGGGATGACCCGAAAGCATTCCTGAACAAAAAGTACCACAAACGACTGATCCGGCATGGAACAAGCGGAACAACAGGAACGCCGCTGCAAACATACTGGACTGACGACTGCATCGATATGGAGCGTGCCCTCATCTGGAGACAGAGGGCAGCAACAGGGCTTGAGATGGGCAAATCGTGGCGGGGTATGCTTGGTGGTCACCAAGTGGTAACGCTGGATGCTACAAAACCACCATTCTGGAGGGTGAACAGGCTGGCAAAACAGGTTTACTTCTCGACATTCCATATGACTCCTGAAAACGCACCTGCCTATCTGGAAGCTCTGAGGCATTTCAACATTACGTCACTTGAGGGATATCCATCTGTTCTATTCTCGCTTGCCCACAGTTTCAAAACTGCGGGATTGAACCATCACCTGAGTAGCATTTACTACGGTGCAGAGCCGCTGCATGACTTCCAGAGGGAGCTCATAACAGATGTTTTTCGTTGTGCAATTTGGGACTACTACGGTCTAACTGAAAGAGTCGCTTCTGCCTCGGAGTTTGAGTGCAGAAACGGTCTTCATGAAAACTGGGAAAACTGCCTTGTCGAGATCGTGGATCCCTCAGGAAAACCTGTTCCTGAAGGTGAGTATGGAGAACTCGTAGGAACATCGCTCAGCAACAAAGGGTTCCCTCTACTCCGGTATAGAACTGGTGACATGACCCGATTCCTTCCAGGAAAATGCAAGTGTGGAAGACACTCAAAAAGAATATCGAGAATCGACACAAAGCGGGAAGACCTGTTGCTAATGCCTGACGGCTCTCTGTTGTCGGCTTCGAATCTTACCTTCCCCTTTAAGGAAGTCGGGAATATCCTTGAATCACAGTTGTTCCAGGATTCTCTGGATCAGATTGAGATACGGATTGTTCCGACAGCGGATTACTCAAATGCGGACGGCGAAAAACTGGTCTTGGGTCTGCGTGCATTGATTCCCGAGCCTGTAGGATTGAAACTGATCAAAGTCGATTCGATTCCACGCACCGGGGCAGGCAAGTTCCGGTTCTGTGTTTCCAGGCTGACAGGGAAGAACGAGTCTATCTGCGAATAATCGTTTTGATAACTAAGTCAAGAATATTACTGCTGTCATCCTTCCTGATCGCCGGCATCCCGCTTCTAAACACAAGTGCCTCGACGTCCCGGGAACAGGCCAGGGAAGTCAGCAGATCCTCGGCTTCCAGTTTTGCGTCGACGGAACCGCCCGTTCCTCTGAAGAATGACACCGAGGGAACCCCCAGAATCGCAGCCTCCCTTGTCATGGTCCCTCCGCCACCAATGACCATATCCATGGCAAGGATCAACTGAGGCCCCGGATACACTCTGGTGGGAATGATCACCTGCGCTTTGTGATCGCCTTTAACTAGCTCAATCTGATCAGCTGTTCTTGGGATCCAGACGATCTGAATGTCCGGGTCGCAGAGCAGCTTCTCGAGCAACGCTTTCAGAATGCCCTCTGATTCAGGGTTGTGGTAATGGGCAGTGGTGGCAGGTGGTCGCAGGAGCACCTTTGTTTTGTCAGGCTTCAGCCCCAGTTCCTGTGCGATTGAGGGATCAGGTTCAATTCCATTCAGGTAAAGGTTTTCCTTGTATCCCGGGAAAAAAACAACCTTGTCAACATCAATGCCCGCTTCAATGCATCTTTCCCTGGTGATTGCTTCAGGAAGAAGGATCTTCGAGCAGAACCTGTTGAAAATGGAAGGGTTGACCCATTCGTAGTCATACATTGTGATGCTTGGCACATTCAGCATCTTTGAAGCTATTGGAAGCGATCTGGAACCGTGGCCAAATGAGACATCGGCTTTCCAGTGTTTCATTGCTTTCCGGAGCTGAAACGCTCTTCTGAATGTACCAACAGCTTTGCTGAGTGTTGATTTCCCGTAAGGGCCACCGACTTTGACATAATCAAAGCCGTAAAGATCAAGAAGCTGACATGTGTTGGCTCTGTCCCTGGCTGTGAATTTTACCTGATGCCCCTGAAGCGTCAGCTCTTCGGCCAGAGGTTTCATGACAAGCACGTGGGGAGCATTGTCGGCGTCAAACCAGATCTTCACTTGGCATTCCCCTTCTTGTGCTGACAAAACTGATTGCCTTGAACATCCAGCCCTGGCACCATCTCATGTGTATCTGCCTGTTAAGATAATGCCTGTTCTTCTGAAAGATGAAACCGTGCTTCCCCTGATTCCACAGCTCTTCAATGGCCCTGTTCAGTACCGCTTCTGCCTGTTCCTGATGGCCAAGTTTCGCCAGGGTGATAGCGCCTTGTGCAGAACTGTGCGGGTCTATCGGATACATTCGGTCATTGAAATACTTCGCCGTTCCGTCTTCAGTGAACAGGTTGTTCCTGTAATACTCAAGCCCGGCTTGAATTGAACCCCTGTATGCCTCTGTTTTCAAAGCTGCAGAGATCTCGTGCAGAGTCTCCAGAACGAACCCTGTGTGCAGGTTGTCAACCCACTGCCAGTGGTCTGCTTCACCATAGATCCAGCTGCCGTCATCCCTCTGCCTCTTGCACACATAGGCACAGGCTTCTTCGGCAAGCGAACGATACTTGTCACTTTCCTGTGTTTCTGCAAAAAAGTCTGCTGCCTGTGCAAGAATCCTGGCCGCGAAGAGAGAGGCGTTGAACACTCTGGTGTGGTCTTTTGGAGAGTAACTGAAGCAGATGCCTGTACTGTCCCGGTGGATGTTCAGGGAATCCAGTACAAACCTGGCCAGGGTTTTGGCCACGACTGGGTAGAATCTGCTATTACTGTCTTTAAACGCATCCATGATAAAGCTTGAGCATACGACAGTTGGTAACCATGCGGGCTGAAGGAACGCTCTGCTTTGCCAGGGGAAGTTGTAGCCCCAGGCAAATGTTCCCGCTTTGCCTGCTTCCTCCTCAGTAATGTCTGTTCTCACGGATCTGTCGCCTGAGAAAGCTGGTGTCCCATCCGGCTTTGAGGCCAGACTCAGTATCATCTGCTCGAGCCTGGTGATCAACGCCCTGTTATTCTCTGAAGGTTCAGCCGATTGCCGGAAACCTGTTCCGGAGAGAAACAGCGCCAAGCCTTTGGGGTTGTGCCCCGATGGCACCATCAGGATGGGCCTAAGATCGATCGGGCTTACTTTGACAGCCTGGATAACCGCCAGCCTGAGAAACCTTGACTTCTTTAGAAGCGGAGCCAGCAGTCTGCTGTTCAGGCCGTCGTATGGGTCGGACCCCTTAAAATCCCTCTGTACTGCCCAATCAAGAACTGCGTCTGCAATCAGTGGGAATTCACCTAGCGGCATGTAATCAGAACTCATCCATGTTGATCTTAACGGGATGCCCAGTCTCCAGGCTTTCCAGGACGGCAAAGCTTGCCAGTGTGGTTGCGATCTGTGATTCCATGGAAATGGCGGGATTTCCTGTTTTGAGTGCCGTCACGAATTCGCTCATCTCTTCACTGTGGCCTTTGCCGCTGAACTTCCGTGTTCGCTTCTTTGAGTTCGAGAACAACTCGATCCTGTTGAAGTTGTCGATGACAGCACTGCGGCTGCCACCGATGATCTCGCAGCGTTCCTTGGGCATTGCCTTGCCGCCTTCGGCAAAGTAGCCAATAGAGCCGATGGACCCGTCAGCGAACTCGATGCTTATCAGAGTGTTGTCCTCGGGAACCAGGGATTTGTCATCTGTGTCAATGCACCGGGCGAAAAGACTTACGGGGTTTGACCCTGCGAAGAACTGCAGAAGGTCGATGAAGTGGCACGCTTCGCCAAGGATCCTTCCTCCACCCTCTTCAGTTTGCGTCCAGTGGTCTTTGGGTATGTGTCCGGCACTGATTCTGTACATCATCGTAAGGGGTGGATGGCGTTTGCCTATGAACTCCTGTGCAACGATAGCGGCTCCGGAAAACCTTCGGTTGAAACCAACCTGAACAAGTGTCTTCTTCTCGTACTGTCTCAGCGCTATCTCCCTGAGTTCATCCCTTGAAAGGCAGAGAGGCTTTTCGACAAAAACAGGCTTGTTGGCTTCAATGCACTTCAAGACAGAAGCCCCATGTGTGTTGTGCCTTGTGGCTATCACAACAGCATGGGTCTCAGTGTCCAGTAAAACCTCGTCGATGCTGTCTACCGCTTTGCGATAGCCGAGCCTGTCTCCTGTATCCGCTGCTGTGAGTCCGCTTCTTGTGCAAACCGAAGAAAAGTATACCCGCTTGTCATTTTTCAGTGATGGAAGCAGGAACGTCTGCGCGAAAGACCCCGGGCCAACCATTCCAATACCGATTACGTCTGCTTCAACCGGCCTGGTTGAGGCTTTCAGACGCACCGATCTCACATGTTTCTTCTCTGTGCGGGGATACTCTATCAACATGCCGCAGAAGGGCTCGGTCTTTTCCGAGATTACCTCGTAGGCATCCGGAGCTTTGTCTATTGGGAAAACATGGGTGGTGGCCTTCACCGGATCGATGGTTCCTGCAGCCATTCCATCAAGTATGGCTTCCATGTTTCTGCCTTCGGTCCACCTGACATACGGGTACGGGTAGTCACAACCCTCTTCCTCGTATGTGGGGTCATATCTTCCGGGACCGTATGAGCAGGAAACCGCAAATGTGAGTTCCTTCTTGAAATAAACATCACGGGGCAGATCCATGCCGACAGCTCCCACAGAGATGACCCGACCCTTCTTTCTGCTTACTTCAGCGGCCAATTCAACGGGCTGGTTGCTGGATGTTCCGGCACAGATCAGAACCATGTCAGCCCCCCGGCCCCTCGTGAAATCGCTTACAAGGGCTTCAATACTGTCTCTGCCAGTAACGCCCGCTTCATCGGCAGCACCTGTTTCAAGGGCAAGCTTGACCTGGGTTTCGTCCATATCGGTTCCGAATACTCTGCACCCGTTGGCCTTAAGGATCTGTGCTGCGAGCTGGCCAATGATTCCCAGTCCGATGACAACTGCTGTTTCACCAAGCGTGGGTTCCGCCAGCCTCACTCCCTGAAGCGAAATTGACGCGATCGTTGTGTAAGCGGCGGCTTTGGGGTCTACCCCATCGGGAACCTTCACGACAAGGTTTTTTGGAACAACGGCTTCATCTGCATGGTTGGCGTACCCGCCTCCCGCACAGGCAACAAGGTCACCAACCTTAATATGGTCAACATCTCCTGCAATCTCTGTCACAAGGCCACACAAACTGTAACCCAGAGGCTGGGCGCCTTCAAGCTTGCTCTTGACCTTCAGATAGGTTGCCTTCAATCCCAGGGACTTCGCCATTCCAACAACCTGCATTACCTGGGCTGGCTTTGCCCTTGCCTTGCCAAGGAGTGACATTTTCCCGGTGATGACTTTACCGCCTTCGGTTCCGGCGCTGATTGCCGAAAACAAAGTCCTGACCCTGACAAACCCATCGGTAATGATCGGATCGGGTGCTTCGAACACCTGAACGGAACCGTCACTGAGTTTCTGGCCGAGAATTTTCAAACGATCTTCCTCCCGGTTTCCTGTTCTTTCCTGCACGGATAATAACCCTGAACTTCTTTTTCAAAAAGGGTGTCAGGTACTACGTCATGCTTTGCCTTGACTCCCGATAACTGGCTGGTATTTTCCCGCCCATGATCACTGGTCCTTCCTTCTTCCGCTCCGCAGTGTCCATCAGCCATACCTGGCTCTGGTGGGCGGCCCAGCGCCGTCCATAACCAATCCTTTTCTCAACAGCACCTGTATCAGTGAATCGTAACTCCAAAAAGGATTGGATCGTGCCATGAAACGCTTTGCTTCGCGGGATTCTTCATATCTTCCTTCCTCTTATCTGAATGTGAAACCCTCGCTTCCGTCACTGCCGCCCCCTCCCTTGCTGCCCTCCGGGGAGGTTGCCTCACCTTCATGCATGGAGTGTCTCTTTCCCCGGGGGATGATCGGGCATGAGACGACACTTGAGCGTCTTGTGGAAATACCCTCCGAGGTGAGAACCGCATACTCTCTGTTCAGGCCGACCCCGCTCGTTCGCGCCGTTGGCCTGGAGAGGGAGCTGGATACTCCGGCAAGGATCTACTACAAGTACGAAGGTGCGGGACCGGCAGGGAGCCACAAGAGCAACACGGCCCTTGCGCAGGCTTTTCTTGCACGGGAGGCGGGCATAACCCGCATCTGCACCGAGACGGGGGCCGGGCAATGGGGAAGCGCCCTGTCCCAGGCATGCCTTCAGTTCGGCTCCTCCCTGGAAGTCTTCATGGTCCGCGCGAGTTATCTGCAGAAGCCTCTTCGACGGGTCTTCATGGAGATGCACGGGGCTTCGGTACATGCAAGCCCAAGCTCACTGACATCGGCTGGGCAGAGTTTTCTGGAGAAGGATGCTTCGCACCCGGGAAGCCTTGGGATAGCAATCAGTGAAGCTGTTGAGCAGGTCCTCGGTGATCCTTCGTGCTGCTACAGTCTGGGGTCCGTTCTTGATTCGGTGTGCCTTCACCAGTCGGTGATCGGACAGGAAGCCCTTCTTCAGATGAAAGAGATGGGGGATTTCCCCGACGAGGTGGTTGCGTGTGTGGGAGGGGGATCGAACTTCGCGGGGATTGCTTTCCCGTTCGTTGCTTCCGGGGAGGGGGTTTCCTACGTGGCAGTGGAACCTTCCTCGTGTCCTACTCTCACTCAGGGCGAACTCCGTTACGACTACGGTGACTCATCGGGGCTCACGCCCAGATACATGATGTACACACTGGGGTGTGATTTCGTGCCGCCGCCCATTCACGCGGGAGGGCTTCGGTATCACGGAATGAGCCCCCTTGTGAGCCATCTTGTGTCACTGGGGATGGTCCGGGCCGTTGCCGTTTTCCAGGAAGATGTTTTCTCTGCCGCAAAGCTGTTCCTCCGGTGCGAAGGGATACTTCCCGCACCAGAGTCGGCCCACGCCGTGAGCTATGTCATAGACTCTGCCCTGCGTGCGAAGGAGGCCGGCACCCCCTCGGTCATCCTGTTCTGCCTTTCGGGGCACGGGCTGATGGATATGGCCGCGTTTTCCTGAGTGCGTTCGGGGGGCGCTGGCGCGCCCCCCCATGCTCTTTTTTGTGCCCGGGGTTCAGTCCGCCGGTGATTGCGGGCCCCCGGTACTTGCCCCGGTAGAGCAAGTAATCCATCTCGAAGCTGCCCTCGGGAAAGATGTGAGCTTCGTGCCTGAGTAGTACACCAAAGTCCCTGTCCCCGTTGCATAACCTTCCAGCCCTTATGCACTGACAATCGTCAGGGGATATGTCTCACCTGGATTGTCAAAAAGGGGAGTGGCTCTTTGCTTTGCCTTGTCTCATTCTTACTGAGTTGCCTGGACTGTGATTGCGTGCAAATCTCAAGTTCAACTTGAAATTTGCACATGCGGTTTCAAGTTACAAGTGCAACCTGCAGTTGACTGCACCTCCTTCTTGTTGAGATTCCTGAAACTCCCGCTTTTGGGAAGTACCGGCGGATAAGCCCGCTCGTGTTTTACTGGTCCCACGTTCCCACGAAGGGAATTTCTGAAGCAAGGAGTGTCAGAGAGGCTGTGCCGGGTCAGATATCCGTGATGTGCCGCCAGGACATGAGGCTGCAGGCGGTTCTCTTCTGTGTGCTATCGCCGCCATATATGATGTATCCTTTCCCCTCTGTTCCTGATACTTTTCGCCAGTAATCAATTCCGCGGAAGAAATCGCGGTTCGGGGTGCGGCCTGATTTGATCTCAATCGGTACAAGCCCCGATTCTCTTTCAAGAAGGAGATCCACTTCGTTCCCCACTTTGTCTCTCCAGAAGAAGCATCCCGGTTCTTTACCCAGGTTGTATGCATGTTTCATGAATTCGGAAACCACCATGCTTTCAAAAAGACCTCCTCTGGCGAAGTGTGTTTCTATCTGCTTTTCGGACTGAATCCCCAACAGATACGCGGCAAGACCTGTGTCGTAGAAGAAAAGCTTGGGGGTCCTCACCAGACGCTTGTTGAAGTTGCCGTGGTAAGGTTTCAGAAGAAAAACGATGTAACTGGCCTCCAGGATGGAGAGCCATTTGGATGCGGTGGTATGGGATATTCCGCAGTCATTTGCCAGTGCGGAGAAGTTCACCAGATTGCCCACCCTGCCGGCACAGAGTCTGACAAACAGCTGAAACCGGCTCAGATCACCGATGTTGCTTATTGAGCGGACATCCCTCTCAATGTATGTGTTTACATAACTCGGAAAGAAATCCTCCGGTGAAAGCTCCTCACTGTGAATCACGGGATAGAATCCCCTGTAGAGAAAAGATTCATAGCTTTCAGCGTAGTGGGTTGTACGGAGTTCATCAAATGAGAAAGGCAGAAGTTTCAAAACTGCTGTTCGCCCCGCAAGGGACTGGGAAATACCCTCCAGAAGAAGGAAATTCTGTGATCCTGTGAGAATGTATCTGCCTGGAATTCTGCTACTGTCAACGGCTGTCTGTATGTATGAGAACAGCTGCGGAACATGCTGGGCTTCGTCAATGACTGCTTCCGGGTAAGTATTCAGAAACCCCCTGGGATCATCCATGGCGAATGACCTCGCATCCGGGTCTTCAAGTGAGACATATGCCTTCCCGGGAAAAGCATTCCTCACCATGGTGGTTTTACCGGATTGCCTTGGGCCGGTAACCGATATCACAGGAAACCTTTGTGCCAGATAGAGCAGTCTTTCCGTCTGATGCCGCCTGATCATGTTTTTCCTCCCGGCAGAAGATAATTGCGTTATGGACAAATTGCAAATCTGAAATGCAATTTGTCCATGTACCAGAGAAGGTGCAGCTCCCGGTCTTCAGTTACCGGTGAGCTGGAAATCTTGCATTCGCAGGTAACACCGGGTGTAGTTCTGTATGTCATAGTCCCATGACAATTCACAGAAATTTCGGGGCTTGAGGTTTCCTCACCCGTGATCTTGTTCCGCCTGTCCGGTCATGGGATGGAAGCTTTTTCTGAAGGGTGCTCGGGGGGCGCTGGCGCGCCCCCCCTTCTCTTCCTATTTTTCGGGCATGAAACAGCTTCTCTTTGAGATAGGTGATTCGATCCTGGTGGGAATCGCGGTGAAGACACTGTTGATGTTCATGTGGTTCTCACTGGTGGTCGGGTTCTTCGCTTCCTTTGTTGATCTGACCCAGTTCTTCCGGTACAGTGCGGCGTTTCCGGGAGACGACTTCTCCCTGGTTGCAGTGGCCGGTGCTCTCGGCATTCTGATGTTCGTGTTCTCACTGCTTGCCGCGCTGGCTGTGCGTAAAAGTTCCCGCCGGCGCGTAATGTTCTTCCTTGGTCTGTCAACGCTGTGCGCCTTCGCCATAGCGTTCATTCCCCGCGTGCCTCTGGGCACGGGGAAGGACCCCTCGCTCTTTCATTACCTTGGAGGGCTTGGCACCCTGGGTGTTATCATGCTTGCGATAACTGATCCGGGTAAAGATGATTCGCGCAATCCGGACACAGGGCATGACTGAACTGGGCTTCTGAACGGTCCTGAACGTACTGCTCGACCTGTTCCCAGTAACCCTTGTCGCTTCTTATCTTCTTGCAGTGGGCGCAGATGGGGATGATGCCCCTCAGTGTTTTAACTTCGTTCAGGGTTTCGGTAAGCTCTGAGATGAGCTTTTCCTTCTCCTTCAGTGTCTCTTCCAGTTGTTCCTGTGTTTTCAGGAGCTTGTTCTGAATCGTCCCCCTGAGCTTCTCGGCTATCAGGGTCATCAGAAACACGGTTGAGTAGGCGAACAGGATCCGTGAACTCCAGAAGAAGCTGTAGCTGACGGGCATGTCGATCACTTTTCCGAATGCGAACAGGCTCATGAGGATGGCGAGGTGGAGCACTGAAAAAGCTGTTCCACTTCGTGGCCCGAGCAGGTTGAGCGCGATGATGGGGAAGGTCAGGGTCCATACCACCGCGCTTCTCTCCGTTCCGCCGAAGTAGGCAAGGAACAGAGTGAGAAGCCCGAGTGTGATGGTACCGAAAAAGCTGCATACCTCGAGATGCTTTCGTTTGAAGCTTAGCACAAGGAAGAAGAGGAACACCGGTATCATCGCGAGGTCAACCAGAGCGAGTATCCTGCTGCCTCTGTAAATGGCGGTGACCCCGTTTACAGCAAGGGCCATGATGGCCACGCTTATCAGAAGCTTCAGAAGAAGGGTTCGCCTTGAAGCCTCGAGGTCTTCGTCGGTCTGATAGTCAAGGTTGAAGGGGTTTCTCACAACTGATTCTCCGTTACTTTCATTTCACTCGGTGCGCTGTACTATACGCATCTACTCAACCGCCCCGTAAAAGTTGCTTCCTGTTACACGGCGTTGCCATCAGGGCGCTCTGGTCATAGAGTAGGCTTTTCAGGCGAAGGAGAGGCCAGTGAATCACGCTTGCAGTACGGATAAACTGCTTTCGATCTTTCAGCTCGCCATGGATGACCTTCCAGTTCATGTCTGGTTCTGCACCGATGCCGAAACCTATGGAATGGTCAATCAGCGCCATGCGGAGTTCTTCGGCAGAAAAAAAGAGGACATGGAGTTCCGGAAGCTTTCCGAGCTCTTCCCCCCGGATGTCGCATCGGCGTGTGTGAAATCGAACCTTGAAGCGATTGAAAGCCGGGCGACAGTGCGTTTCGAGGAGTGGGTGACCGGCGCGGGGGGGGCGAAGCGCCTTCTCTCGATAAGCAAGACCCCAAGGTTCGACGACCTGGACAACCTTGAACTCATCGTGTGCGTGGGTGAGGACATCACCGAGGCAAGGGCCGCCCTGGATGCCCTTCGGGCAGGTGAAGCCCGGCACAAACAGGTCATCTCCATGATATCGGACATCGTGTGGCGCTACGAGGTCGACTCACACGGCCACTTCGTGGAGAGCTTCATGTCGCCTGTGGCAGACCGGCTTCTGGGGCTTCCCGAGGGTTCCGTGAACAACGACTTCGAGGTTTACTTCGCCCACCTCCACCCCGATGATTTTCTTCGGGTCGAGGAGGCTTTTCAGAAATCCCTTCAGAACGTTGCGAAGAATGTCGAGATCGAGTTCAGGGTCGTCAGGGCTGACGGAAAGGTTTTCTGGCTTCGGTCCCGCAGCTCTGCGCACCTGCAGCCGAACGGGCATGTTGTTGCTTACGGAACCTGCACCGACATCACTGTGCAGAAACAGTCGAAGGAAGAGCTGAGGGAGAGGGAGGTGCAGATCGGAGACATACTGGCGAACCAGTCCGAATTGATCTGCAGGTTCATTCCGGATGGCACGCTTACCTTCTCCAATGAGGCCTTTCAAGAGGTCTTCGGGAAAGCCGGGTTGTTCCCTCAAATGACTTCAGCCGATGCCGCAGCCCTTCACAACCGCCTCAGGTCGCTGAACAAGGACGATCCAGCCGCTTCCTCGGACAATGGCGTGAAGCTCCCCAATGGTGGGATGCGGCACTTTCACTGGACACACAGGGCACTATTCGACAATGACGGGGTTGTTCGGGAGTACCAGTCCGTTGGCCGGGACATAACCGAGCTGAAAGCAGCCGAGGAGAGTCTGATCCATGAGAAGTGGCGGCTCGACTGCATCATCGAGGCTACTGGTTCGGGCACATGGCAGTGGGATGTGACTACCGGAGAGATGATCTGCAACGATCTCTGGTATGAGACCCTGGGCTACTCACCCTCCGATCTCCACCCCTTCTCGCGGGAGAAGTGGCAGGGGATGGTTCACCCGGAAGACCTTGGTACAGTTCTCTCGGCAATTCGGGCGCACTTTGCCGATGAATCGAACAGGTACTCCTGCGAGTACCGCATGAGGCACCATGACGGCCGCTGGGTATGGGTTAACGACTGCGGGAGAGTCAGATCCCGCGCGCCTGAGGGTGGCGGTGTTCTCATGTTCGGCATCCACACCAATGTGACGGTCAGACGCGAGGAGGAAGAGAACAGGGAATACCACAGGCAGTTGCTCGAACTGCTGCTCTCCATATCCGAAACATTCATGAACGCATCTCCGGCAACCGTGGACGACGCCGTAAACACCTCCCTCGCCCGGCTTGGCGAGTTCGAGTCAGTCGACAGGTGCTACGTGTTCCTCTTCGACGACCGATCCCGCACAACATGGAGCAATACCCATGAGTGGTGCGCACCGGGAGTGAGAACACTGAAGGACATTCAGCAGGCAATCCCAACCTCGGGAGCCATGAAGTGGTGGCTGGAGCGGCTGAATGCCGACGAATCAATCGTTGTTGCCAACCTCTCCGAGCTGCCGCCTGAAGCCGGATCTGAAAGGGCTGTGATGGAAGCCCGTTCGATCAAATCGTTCCTCGTTGTACCGATCTGGATAAGGGACTGCACACTGGGCTATCTTGGCCTTGAAACCCTGAACTCGTACCATTCGTGGTCGCACCACACTGTCTCGCTGATCAGGATGGCCGCAGACATCATGTCGTCAGCCTTCGAGCGAAGGGAGTCCGAGACACTTCTGGCGGAAAGCGAACACAACTACAGAACCCTTTTCAACACCGTGGACAGCATGCTGTCGATCTCGGACCTCGAGGGCAGGATCCTCTGCGCAAGCCCCTCGATGGCCGCCCGGCTCGGCTACAGCAGCGAGGAAGTCAAACACCTGAGGGTTCTCGACCTTCACCCCTTCCCCTTCCATGATGAGGCAAGAGCCACGCTCCAGGCCATTCTCGCCGGCGAGAGTACGCAGTGCACACTGCCACTCATCACGAAAAGCGGAGTGCTCATCCCGGTGGAGACCTCGGTGTGGTTCGGGAAGTGGAACGGCTCGGACTGCATCTACGCAATGTGCAAGGACATGTCGAGGGAGAGCGAAGCCCTTCAGAAGTTCGACAGGTTCTTCAGGATGATACCCCTGCCCCTGGCGGTGACCAGGTTCCCCGAGCGCACTTTCGTTGAGGTGAACGAGGCCTTCGTGAAGCTTACGGGTTACAGCTCGAAGGAACTGATAGGTCACAAGGTGGCTGACACGGGGCTGACACAGGACCCGGAAAGCGCGGAGAGACTCGAGCAGGCCGTTACATCAGAGGGTTTCGCGAGGGACATCGAAATGTCCCTGACGGCCAGGGACGGCTCGGTGGTGAAAGGTCTTTTCTCGGGTGTTCTGATCGAGGCTTCGGGGAACAGGTACTTTCTCTCGGTGTTCGTCGAACAACCGGACTGATCCGGCAAGGGAGGATGCATGGGTCCCATACAGCCCAAAAAACTTGCGCTGGCCATTCTGATATCGTTCCTCAGCGCGATGCCACTTGTGGTATGGGTCTACCTTGGAGCGACAGGCCAGCTCAGTGGGTTCGTAGACGCAAAACACCAAGAAGACCTGACAATAGCACTCTTGATCGTGACTACGGTGTGGTACATAGGAGTGACTCCCTTTGTGATCTGGCCACGCATCTGGAATGGAACCGACGCCCGTGAGAACCTTCTGAAGAAGGGAACCCCCGCCAGGGGAATCCTTCTGGAAACGGGATTGAAGGGGAAGGAAGGGATCAAGTACCAGAAGAGAAGGAACACCTGCCTTGTAATGGCTGTGAAGGTGATCCTTCCCGACGACTCCTATGAAGTCCGGAGCCATCTTGCCCTTGTTCCCGAGAGCATCCTTCCGTTCGTGAGGGAAGGCATGGAGTTCCCGGTACGGGTCAACCCTTCGGACCGGATGAGCATCGAGATAGACTGGGAACCGCTTCTGGTGCATTATCCGGAGAGTACCGTCATCTCTGGTTGATCAATCCTGTGCCAGTCGGAAGAACAAGCTGCAAGTGCTTGCGCAATTCGTCAACGGCAGTATTATCCAGTGAACAGGTTTTTCATTCTACATATTATAAGTACAATATTGTTATAGACTGCAGTAAGGGGATATGAGTATGAGCGGAGAGACTACCTACCTCAGAAACCCTGATGTTGCCATCAGGGATGAGGATGACAGCGGAAGCATGCTTTTCAACCCTGATACAGGGGAAGTGCTTGTTATCAATGACACTGGAAGGTTCATCTGGAGCCTTTGCGCAGAACCGACAACAGTTGATAGAATTGTTAAGCAGTTTCCGGAAGAGTATGACGACATACCGGAAAACCTCTCAGAAGAGGTGGAGCAGTTCGTGAAAGCCATGACAGAGGGCGGTTTCATTGCCTCAAAATGACCGTACTGTTCCAAGGCACTTGAAAGCTCCCGAATCTGTTGACATCTCGATAACCGGAGGCTGCAACCTCTCCTGCAGATACTGTTTCTACGCCGATCCGATGGCCAGACTGAAAGATCTATCCACAGATGACTGGAAAAGGGTCTTCCGAGAGCTTGGGAACGCAAGGGTAATGCGTGTCACCATCACCGGCGGTGAGCCGTTCTACAGGCCCGACTTCTTTGAACTTGTTGATTCGGTTGTTGAGAACAGGATGCGATACAGCATTCTGACCAACGGAACTCTGATCGATGAGAGGACCATTGAGGCCTTCTCGATCGGGAAAAGGCGCCTGCGCCTTGAGAGCATCCAGGTGTCCATAGACGGTTCCTGCGCCGAAGTGCACAACAAAAGCCGACCCGGCAGTTTCGACAGAGCAGTGAAGGCTCTACGGCTCCTTTTGAAATCCGGTTTTCCTGTAACAGTCAGAGCTACCATCAGCAGACACAACATGCACGACCTTGAAGCGATGAGTGAATTCCTGCTTGAAGACATCGGTCTGCCGTCCATGACCAATAACGAAGCTTCACCCATCGGCACCGGTTGTATCTGCAGCGAAGAGATAGCCCTTGATCACGTGGACACACTCAGGGTGGGTCTGCGGCTTGAGCAGTTGCAGCTGAAATATCCCGGGCGCATTACAGCGCAGGCAGGTCCTCTGGCAAAGCTTAGAATGTACCGGGAGATGGAGGATGCCAGGCAGACGGGCCGGCTCACCAACCGTTGGCAGATGGGTTCCCTTTCCTCCTGCGGAGGCGTATTCAGCAAAATGGGTATTCTCCACGATGGCTCCATTGTTCCATGTTCAATGCTTCATGACCTTTTCATGGGCAACATTCTCACCGATGATCTTCTTGACCTGTGGAAGAACAGCACCGCGATCAGGAACGTAAGGGAAAGGTATGGGATATCACTCAGGGAGCTTGCGGAGTGCTCGGGCTGCCCCTGGACCGACTTTTGTAACGGCGGCTGTCCGGGAGTAACCCAACAGATGAGAAAAACCATCATCGCCCCCGGAGTGAGTGGCTGCTACAGGAGTTTTCTTGAAGCCAATGGCATTGAGTCCTTATCTGTTGTGAAATACACAGGGAAAAACGAATGAAGGAAAACTCTCTCGAGACTCCGATGCTTGACACCATTTACATGTACGCATCGGGAGCATGCAACCTGAACTGCTCACACTGCTGGATCAATCCCGAGTTTCAGGCAGCCGAAGCAACCCATGGCCTTCATTTAAGCCTCGCACTCGTGAAGAAGGCGGTGGAACAGGGAAAACCGCTGGGACTGCGTTCGGTGAAACTGACCGGAGGCGAACCTCTTCTGAACCCGGAGATCAAGGGCATCATTGAGCTCATCTCCAACGAGGGCCTTGAGATCGTTGTCGAAACCAACGGTACCCTTGTCACAAGGGAAGTGGCCCGGTTCCTTGCATCCACTCCCAAGCCAACTTTCGTTTCGGTAAGCGTTGACGGCGCCGAGGCAGGCACCCATGACTGGCTGAGAAGGGTTGACGGATCATTCGATAAGGCAGTTCAGGGTATAAAAAACCTTGTGGAAGCGGGCATAAGACCCCAGATGATATGCACCCTTCACAAGAACAATGTTGCCCAGATACGGGGTGTGGTCCAACTGGCCGAAAGCATTGGCTGTGGCTCAGTGAAGTTCAACCATGTTCAGCCAGCCGGGCGGGGTAGGGATTTCAGCGAGCTTGCCCTTTCTGTAGCGGAGATCATCGAGCTGAGCCGAATGATCGAAGACGAGATCGTGCCGGTTACAGGGATATCCGTGCTGCCCGACATCCCCTTCGCATTCCAGATGCCGGCGCGTTTCCTGAGAAACGCACCCGGAAGGTGCAACATTCACAACATCATCGGTCTGCTGGCCAATGGCGATCTTGCGCTCTGCGGCATCGGCACTTCGGTGGATGAACTTCTGTACGGCAACCTGAAGACAGATTCTCTTGATGAGATTTGGAGAAACTCACCAAAGCTTGTTGAACTGAGAAAACTGATTCCGGATCAGCTCGAGGGAATCTGCTCGAAATGTGTACACATGAGATTCTGCAAGGGTACCTGCGTTGCCTCAAACTACAACACTGGCGGAAAACTGAACGCCCCTTACGGCTTCTGCAGGGAAGCTGAAAACCTCGGGCTTTTCCCCCGGTCACGAATCGCTATATTTGATAGATAACAGGAGGCCATAATGAGTAATAGAAAGCCCTACATAAAACCGCAGGCAATGAACCTTTCGGGTCTTGGTGTCGTGGGCACCGAGTTTCTTGGGATTTGCGCTGGCGGAAGCAATCCAACTACATACACGTGCGCGAATGGCGACAGACCTCAGCAGACATCGATGGCTTGCCAGCCGACAGGTTTCACCCCCGATATAGGCGGCTGCAAGGCCGGGGGAAATGTAGCCAATGTTTGCTCAATCGGCTCCATGCATGTAGGCTGAGTATTTCCAGAACACAGGAGAACCGGTTCAGCCTCGGCGGAGTGCGTTTTTCAATACTGTCCGACATGGAAATGAACTGCTTTGGCCTGGAACGATTCCGGGCTTTTTTTTCCGATTCATCGGCCATCGATGTCCGGGTTCACTACAGACTGGCCGAAGGGTCTGAAGCGGACAGTGAGCCTGAATCAGGCATCCGTGACCTTCTTCCCTTTTTTTCGTTGACCCTTCACGATTCCCACTGTCCCGGAGAGAACTGCCGGTTGTCTTCCTTCCCCCCCCTGCTGCAGACCCTGAAGGAATGCGCCGATCACTCGTCCATGGTGACTCTTGAGATCAGAGCGGATTCAGCCGTGGTAAAGGACTACAGCAACCACCGGATCGCTTCATTCCACACTCGCGACAACGCTGCTTCGCTCAGAAATGCACGGGTTGACCCAACCGTCTTCTCAGTTTTTCTGCACGATTTCAATGCCCTTCTGATTCACAGTTCATGCGTCAGCTTTGGAGGCATGGCGGCCGTGTTCCTGGCCATGGATGACGGAGGCAAGACCACTGCAGCAGATCTCTGCAGGGACTGCAGTGTTCTTTCCGATGACCAGGTCCTTTTCAGAAAACACACCGATGGAAACTGGCTTGCCTACGGAACACCCTGGACCAGATTCGAGCCGAACACAGGAAGCGCCGTTCCTGGAGCATTTTTCCTGCTTGAGAAGGCTGATGGGTTTTCCCTTCAGAAACTGGGACCAAGGGAGTTGTTCTCCTTCCTCTGGGATGAGCACCAGGCCGCAAGGTTCATGGTCCCGAAAGCATATCGGACGAAGCTGTTCGACCTCTATCGCGATCTGTCGACGGCTGCTCCAGCGTACCTCATGAAGTTTCCAAAAGACCACGTCGACAGGGAAGCGATCGTGAAATGCCTGAACCCCTGAAACCATCCTCCTTCAGGTTCTACCGGGGCAGAAGCATGGGAACGGCATTCGCTCCCGGCGATTGCCTTTACTTCGAGGCGGTAGAGCCTTCGAAGCTTCGGCGCGGGGATGTCGTGATCTTTCGTAGAGAACAGCCCGGAGGCGAGGATGTGGTTCACCGGGTTATCGATGTTTGTGACGGCCATCTCCTGGCCAGGGGGGATGACAACCCGCCGGACATGATCGACATGGTTCCTTTCAGCACAGTGCTGGGACGCGTGACATCTTTTGAACACTGCGGTCGCGGAAAGACACCTGTTGCCGGCGGAGCCGCCGGCATGCTCAGGGCCGGGCTGGTGGCGCGCGAGGGAATCCCACGGCGGCTGGCGCGCCGGGCATACTCCTGCCTTCGAAAGTCAGGGATTGTGCGCCTGTTCTGGAGACCCGGAATTGACGTGGTTACAGTGGCCACCGATGGCCCCTCGGTCGTCCGGCTTGTCTCCGGCGGCCGGACGATCGGCAAGTGGTGCCGTGAACGCCGTCTTCTCTCTCTGAGAAAACCCTACGACCTCGTGGTGAGAATGGGTGATGTAAGCCACCTTTAGGGGCTTTCCCTCACCCCTTTGGCTGCCCCCTAAGCGGACTTTGCCTTGTCAGGGCCAGCCAGAGCATGGCGTGGAACCAGCTGATCCTCTTCCAACCCTGGAGGTGCCTGAGGTTCTGGAGGGTGGGGAGGCCACGGCGGGCTTTGATGGCGGTGAGCAGGGCTTCGGCCCTTGTGTTCCCTTCGTTGAGAAGGTCGGTTGTTCTTTTCGGTACCGGAGCGCCGAGTGCTGCTGCAGTTTTCAGTACCTCGTTGATGGGGTTGGAGAGTCTTGTCTTCAGCGCGCTATTGGTGAACTCCCTCCATGTTCCCTGCTCTTCCATCTTCCTTGCAAGCAGGCAGACATCGGCCCACCAGACCGGCCTTATGGCGGTGTTGGTTATCATGTGCAGGATTACGATGAGAAGGGCGTTGTGCCAGGCAAGGCCCATCAGGTTACGCTCAAGCGGTCTGCCGTTTTGAGTGAGGTCTTCCGGGAGCCTGCCCGGGAAGGTGGCCGGGAAGTAGAAGATGTGGGTGTGAAGCTCGGCCATGACGCCGTTCTTTATGGCTTTCGTTTCCGAGACTATCCCCGACGACATGATGCCGTCGCCGGAATCCATGACCTGCCAGCCCATTTTCGTGAACGTGTCTGCCACGCTTCTCAGGTGTTCGGGCTTCACAAGGAGGTCGGCGTCGCTCATGGGCCTTCCCCCGGGGAAGGGGTAGACGCTTCTTGCAAGGTCGAACCCCTTGATGGCCCAGACTTCGTGGTCAAGGCTTTTCAGGACCGGCTTGAGCGTCTGTTCAAGGTGGAACCACTTTGCCGATGAGGTGAGCCTTTCGTCCCTGTTGCCCCTTTCCCTTGAGAGAAGGCTTGTGAGGTCGTGGCCTGGCGCCGGGTCGGGGCCATCGTACCGGCCGGGTCCGGCTCCCGCGAGGAGCCAGCGGCATGCTGCTTTGGTTATCGGGTCGGGAGTTGCGGTCATCGCTCTCCGATTGTTTCCCGTAACATGCTTGGGGCTCTGTGCCGGGACAATGTTTCAGCGATCGAGCGCCGATCTGACCGCTTCAGCAAGGTCGAACTTGGAGAAGGGTTTCTGGAGGAAGCCGTTTGCGGGTTCGGCGCCTTCCGTTCGGGCCAGGACGTCGGCGGTGTACCCCGAGATGTAGAGGACCCGGGTTTTCGGGGACTTCCCGGTTATCCGGGCGGCAAGCTCACTGCCGTTCATTCCCGGCATCACCACATCGGTAATGAGAAGGTCGAACTGCTTTTTTGTGGAATCGGCAATTGAAATGGCCTGCCCGGGTGTGTCGGCCGCCACGACCTCGTAGCCCAGGGATTCGAGCATGGCTGTGCTGAGCTGGAGTATCGAGGGTTCGTCCTCGGTGATGAGGATGGTTTCGGTTCCGCCACGGACCGGCTGTTCAACCCTCTCCTCCCTGGGTTTTTCCTCTCCCTCGTACCTTGGCAGGTAAACCTTGAACGTGGTGCCCTGACCGGGTTCGCTGTACACGTTGATGAACCCGTTGTTCTGCCTGACTATCCCGTAGCCCGTGGCAAGTCCGAGGCCGGTGCCGCTGCCGGGCTCCTTGGTCGTGAAGAAGGGTTCAAAGAGCTTGTCGATGGTGTCCCTGTCCATTCCGCAGCCGTCGTCGCTCACCGCAAGCATCACGAAGTCGCCGGGAGGGAAGCCAGGGTGCCATGCCGAGTACGACTCGTCCGCAACGATGTTCCGTGTTTCAATGGTGACGGTGCCCGAGCCACCGATGGCGTCCCTGGCGTTCAGGCAAAGATTCACGAGGATCTGGTCGATCTGCGTGGGGTCGACCATCACCGGCCAGAGGTTCTCGCCGGGAAGACAGACCAGCTCGATGGTGGCGCCGATCAGTCGCCTGAGCATTTTCGAGAGCGATTCCATTGACCTGTTGAGGTCAACCACCCCGGGCTGGATTTCCTGCTGCCTTGCGAACGCAAGGAGGTGCCTGGTGAGTTCGGCCGAACGCTCGGCTGCCTTGAGTATCTCTTCGAGCTGGAACCGCAGCGGGTGGCCGGGAGGAAGCTGGTCAAGCGCGGTGGAGGTGTAACCGAGAATGACACCGAGCATGTTGTTGAAGTCGTGGGCCACGCCACCCGCAAGCCTTCCTATGGATTCCATCTTGCGGGCCTGGTTGAGACTTGCCTGCAGCTTTTCCCGGGTGTCAGCGTCACGGACCCGCCTGGTCACGTCGCGGCCTATGGCCAGAACCGACTTCACTGTTCCATCATCGCTGCGTTCGGGTACGAACCGGATGTTGTGAACCACCTGCATCCCGCCTTCGGTGAAGCTGCGCTCCATCTCGGTGTGCTGCCCATCGAAAACGCTTCGGATGTTCTGCTCCCAGAACAGGCAGGTTTCCTCGGGAAGACCCATCTCCCGATGGGTTTTGCCCATCATCTGCGACTGGTCTTTCCCTGTCAGCTCGCAGACGTTACGCGAGACGAAGAGGTGCCGCCCCTGCGAATCGTACCGTACGACGTAATCGGGAAGTCCCTCGACGAGGGCGCGGTACATCTCCTCGCGCTCAAGCAGGGCGTGCCTCGCGTGCTTCTCCTTCGTTATCTCAATACCGGTGCCGGAGGCCACGATGTGCCCGTCGGGCTGCTGGTTCGCCGAGCCCCTCACCCTCATCCAGGCAGTCCCCCCGCCGAGGGGGCAGACCCTGAACTCGGTCTCGGCGTTCTGCTCGCAGGTAGCCATGCCCCTTTCAAAGTGCTCGATCACTCTCTGTCGGTCTTCGGGGTGGATGTGGAAGAAATACTCCTGGAAGCTTATGTCGTGGTCGAGACCGAGAATCCTCCCGGCGGCCGGGGACATGTAGCTGTCGATGATCTGCCCGCTCTCGTCGACCTCGTAGCGCCAGATAATGTCGGAGATGGATGATACAACCTCCTGATACCTGGCTTCACCGGCACGGATGGTTTCCTGGGCACGGGTTTCGTCGGTGATGTCGGTGAACACCGATGCCAGGCGGCCGTTGCCCAGGGAGTAGGCGTTGATCAACAGGTGCTTTCCAAGGGGTTCCATGAAGTACCTGAAGTTGACGGGGATGCCCGTGCGCGCCATCTTGCCGAAGAAGGTGAAGAATTGCGAGTTCCCGATGCCCGGAAACACTTCGGTGATGCGGCGGCCCAGGACGTCCCCTGTCTTCATGCCGGTGATGCTTTCAAAAGCGGGGTTGGCATCGATTATCGTGTAGTCGCGGGGCCGGCCCGACCCGTCGCAGACCTGCTCGTACATCACGATCGCACTGATGGCGTGCAGGAAAAGAAGCCTGTGTTTCTCCTCGCTGTCCCTCAGTATCCGTTCGGCATTCATCTGTTCGGAGATGTCGGTGGTGATCCCGAAGACTGCAACACCTCCTCCGGGCAGGGCATGGGTGGAAGCGTGCGAGCGGAACCAGAGGGTTTTGCCGTCGGCACGTATCACCCGGTAGTCCTGAAAACCGCTCTCCCTTCGGGTCTGGATGCCGGCTCTGAGAGTGCTGAGAAGGGCCGGCAGGTCTTCGGGATGAACATGTGAGAAGAAGGTGTCGAAACTGTGGTTGATCGTTCCCGGGGGAAGCCCGAGAAGCCTGTCGGCCGCAGGTGATATGGTGCCCGAGCGGAACCCGCCGCGGGAATCGGTCTCGTAGATCCAGATGATGTCGGTGATCAGTTCGACGAGCTGCTCATACCTCCCGCGAAGCTCTTCGTGCGCTTCCTGGGCCCTCTTGAGCTGTGAGAAATCGGTGATGGTGGTCAGAACACCTGGGTTGCCGTCGCCGAACATGATCGGGGTCTTCCGGGTCTCGGTGGAGTAGACCGTTCCGTTCAGCTCGGTATCCTCCCTTGTCACCAGCGGCTCGCCCGAGTCCATCACCCTTGCGTACTCACCCATCACGGAGTCGCCCAGGAAGGGGAACTGCTCTCCAAGGTTCAGCCCGACGGCTTCGGTGTTGATGCCTATCTTCTCGCACCACTCCCTGAAGGTCCGGTTCATAATCACTATCCGGAAGTCGCTGTCGATGATGTGAAGGCTGCAGTCGAGCGTGTCGATGGTGGCCCGGTAGAGAGCCTCGTTTTCCCTCAGGGCCTTCTCGGCGGTGTGATGCCTTGTGATGTCGGTGTCGCTTCCCCTGTAACCACGGAGCGAACCGTCCGCGTTCAGCATGGGGACGCCGTTGGTCGACATGACAAGCGGGCGGCCGTCCCTTGTAAGCACCATGTTGACCTTGCCGAGGAACATCTCCCTCCGGCCGAAGACCTCCATCGCGCTCTTGCGGAACGCCTCCCTGCCCCTTTCGGGGTGGAGGTCGTAGAAGTGGAGTTTACCGACCAGTTCATCGACCCTGTAACCCAGAACATCCCTGACCACGGGGCTCACGAAGGTGAAGACACCCGCGGGATCGACCTCCCAGACCACGGTTCGGTTCTGCCGGGCCATCTGGTCGAACCGCTCACGGCTCTCCCTGAGCGCCGATTCGGCCTTCCTGATATCGGTGATGTCCGTCGCGGAACAGATGACACGGCAGACCTTGTTGTCACTGTCGAACTCTGGCGCTGCCTGTATGGAAAGCAGGCGCCTGTTTCGTTCCCCGTCGGGCACCATTTCTTCGGTCTCGCAGACGGTTCCGGTACGGAACGCCCGCACCGCGCCACGGGTCAGGGCGTCGGCGATGTCTTCTGTAAGGATGTCATGGATCTTTCTGCCGCAAAGGTCTTCGGGTTTCTTTTTCAGAAAAACGGCGTGGGCTTTGTTTGCGGACCCGTAGGTGTACTCGTCGGACATGGTCCACACCTGAAACCGAAGGGCATCGAGCAGAGCACCGTGTTCAGTCAATACGACCAACCCTCACATCGCGGAAGTTTCCCCTCCTCCGAAATGCGCGTTCAACAATAAACACATCCAAAACGGAAAACAGCCCCCGGGAATTGACGGGAACCGCCCCCGGCGTATTGTCTCCCCAACGGAACCGGAAGGAAAGACATGATCAGCAACGCTGTCATTGATTCGCTCATGAACCGCAAGTCGATACGCAGGTACAGGCCCGACGCGCCCTCTGACGAGGTGGTTGCCACGGTTGTCAGGGCGGGCCAGCAGGCGCCGTTCGCAATGCAGCTCGGAAGCGTTCTGCTCTCCCGCAACAGCGGGAAGAACCCGTTCAAGGCCCCGCTGTGTTTCACCATATGCGTGGACTCGCACCGCATGGAGAAGGTGATGGCGCGCCGCGGCTGGCAGAGGGCCGCGTCGGACCTGTACACGATACTGTTCGGCATGCAGGATGCCGCTTACATGGCCCAGAACATGGTGACAGCCGCGGAGAGTCTGGGGATGGGCAGCTGTTTCATAGGGGCCGCCCCCTTCATGGCGGGGAAGATACGCGAGCAGTACCATCTGCCTTCCGGTGTCTTTCCCCTTGTCATGCTTGTCATGGGTTACCCCGACGAAGACCCCCCGGTGCGCCCGCGCTACCCGCTCTCGTTCCACCTCTTCGAGGACACCTACCCCGAGCTTCCGGACGAGAGGGTGGACGAGGCCATGCGGGAGATGGACGAGGGCTACCTCGAGCAGGAATACTACCGAAGGGCCAACTACATGATCCCCCTTCCCGAGGGAAGGGAAGAGACCTTCACCCTTGAGGACTACGGCTGGACCGAACACATCTCCCGAAAGCTCGGATTGTGGGGAGGCGACCCCCAGGAGCTTCTGAAAGCCCTTTCCGAGTGCGGGTTCGATGTGGGCGGAAAACATTGACGGCTTTCGCGGTTCGTGACCGGGAGGAAGAATGAAAAAGCTTGTTGTCTTCTATTCCATGGACGGGAACACCCGTCTTGTTGCCAATACCATCGCAAAAGAGGCGAGCGCTGACATTCTTGAGCTTTCACCCGAGAAGGAGCTGTCCGTCAAGGGTTTCACACGATACCTGTGGGGTGGGAAATCCGTTCTCATGCGGGAAAAGCCCGGGCTGAAACCCCTGGCTCTGAACCCCAACGACTACGGGATGTTCTTTATCGGCACGCCGGTGTGGGCATGGTCATTCTCCCCGCCGCTTCACACCTTTCTCTCCCAGTACAGCTTCTCCGGCAAGCCGGTGGCCCTGTTCTGCTGCCACGGCGGAGGCCCCGGAAAGGTCTTCCGCAAGATGAGGGACGCGATCCCGGGAGGAGTTATCCTTGGAGAGCTTGACCTTCAGGAACCCAGGACAAATGACACCGGCACGCAGATGGAGAAGACGAGGGAATGGGTCGGCACGATACTTGGAAAGCTTCGCTGACCGGGCCTGCCAGGGTTCGTTCACTACCCGCTGCGCCCCTTGATCCGTATATTTTATTCAAATGGTCTTTATAACCTGGGAGAAGGTGGATTGATGAGCTCAGGGCTTTCGGGTCGGGCGGAACAGGTACTTCTATCGGACACAGCCGGAGCAAATGAGGAGGATGTTGCAAGGGCGCTGGACAACCGCGGGCCGATCCTTAGCAAGGTTATCGGAAGCAGGCACCTGGCGGCATTCCTTGAGGACATCAAGCTTCTTTTCAGCATGCTTCGAGACCATTTCACAAGGAAGTACACCGAGGTTCCCTGGAACACCATCGCCGCTTCGGCGGCGGCCCTTCTTTACATCCTGAACCCCCTGGACATCATTCCCGACTTCATTCCCGGGCTTGGTTACGTGGATGACGGCATGGTGGTCATGCTGGCCCTGAAAATGGTGGGGCGCGACCTCGTCAAATACCGGAAATGGCGGGGCAGCGAGAGCTGATCAGCGGCTTCCCTCCGCCCCGCATCCCTGCTATGATTTTGCCATGCTGAAACAGAAGGTCGTTCTGGGCTTCGCCGTTGCGGTAACCGCGGCGGTGCTTCTGGTGCTTGTGCATGAGTACACAAAACTGCGCACGTTCACCCGCATGGGCGACATGTGGAGCCTGGTGCACCTGCGTGACTCGCTGCCCTCGATATTCACCGAGGTCGACACTCTCGACTTCCCCTCGCCCCCCCATCCTGCGCCCACCGACACACTGCTCACCGTGAACGGCATTCCCGCCACGCGCTCGGGCTACTTCACGGTGTTCAACCCGCAGAGGGCAGCGGGAGACACCATCCCCATAACCTTCAGGCACGGGGGTGAGGTGCTTTCGGCCCGCATCGTCACCCGCTCCACCCCCCTGGGCTACAAGCTTCTCACACATGCCAGCTTCGCCCTGAGGGTGCTTATAGCGCTTGGGTACTTCGCCATAGCGTACATCGGGCTTCTGAAGCGCAAGCCATCGTCCACTGTGCGCTCGCTCGTGATGTTCAGCCTGGCCATGACCGCGTCACTGGCCGTTGCGTGGGGCTCGATCGCGGACGGGTACGCCTCGTTCACGCTGCCGCCCCTTTTCAGGACACTCCTCTGGTGCTTCGCCCAGTTCTCCTGGGCATTCCTTCTAAAGCTGGCCATCCTCTTTCCAAGGCAGCAGGCGTCTTTCAGAAGGAAGACTGTGGGGGTTCTGCTTTTCGTTCCGGCCCTGGTCATAGCTGTAATCGGGTTCATTCAGCTCTCAAGCGGGGTCGAGCAGGAAAACGACAGTCTTGTGACCCTCATTTTCGTGACGATTTACTGCCTTCTCTCGCTGGCGCTTCTGTACCGTTCTTCCCGGCGGCTTTCAGACCCGGTCGAGCGGCGCCAGGTACGGATCGTTCTGATGGGAGCGCTGCCGGGGCTTGCCGGACAGTTCATTCTGATCTGGCTGTTCGCGCTTTTCATTCCCATTGCGAGCGTACCGTTCGCCACGAGGCTGATGATAGGGAACGTTCTTTTCGTCCTTTTCGCACTTCTCCCCGCTTCGTTCCTCTACGCGATCCGCCGCTACAGGCTGATGGCGCTGGAGGCCCGGATCAAGCGCAGTACCCGGTTCCTCGGGGTGAACATCCTCCTGCTGGTGGCGCTTGTCGGCGTTCTCTGGGCTTTCGCGGAACTCGTTCTTTCCCGCATGAACGTGACGAACCAGACCCCCACACTCGTGCTGGGGCTTCTGCTTGCCATGGGCTTCGGTCCCACGCAGCGCCGCATCCGCGTGCGTCTTGAGGAGCGGTTCTTCCCTGAAAGGGTTAAGCTCCGCGTGCTCCTTCGAGACTTCCTGGCGTCGGGAATGGCCAGCTCGGGCGCGGGCGTTTTCTGGACCGAACTGGGGTTCAGGCTGGGGGAAGGGCTGGGCACGCGCGACATCGTTCCCGTTCTTCTGCGCAGCGGAAGCTGCGTGGAGGCTCTTTCCGGCGACCCGGCCCCCTTCAGCGCAGCAGACAGCCTTCTCCGTGACCTTGCGGAAATGGGCCAGCCGTTGCCGCTGGACGAGATAGTGGCCAGCGGGAGGTTCGATCTGACGCCTGTTCAGGTCCACTGGTTCAAAAGCCGGTCGGCCGCCCTTCTCATGCCCCTCTCCACAGGCGAGGGGCTTCTGGGGTTCGTGGCGGTGGGCTCGAAGATGAATGGCGAAGACTACACTTCCGACGAGCTCGAGATACTGTCGGCCCTCTCGGGCCAGATGAGCCTTGTCGTTCTGAACCTCGAACTCCTTGAGGAAAGGGTTCGGAAGGATGCTCTCGAACGCCAGATGGACCTGGCCCGCACGGTTCAGAAGAGGCTGCTTCCCGTTAGCCTCCCGGTCGTGCCGGGCTGTGAACTGGCCGCCCGGATCAAACCATGCCTCGATGTGGCCGGCGACTACTACGATGCCTTCATCTTTCAGGAGAACAAGCTTCTTGTGGCAGTCGGAGACGTTTCTGGCAAGGGGATGGGGCCCGCCCTCATAATGGCCAACCTTCAGGCATCCATGCGAACCGCCCTGCAGGCGGGTCTTCCCCTCGACACGGCACTGGGAACCATCAACCGGATGGTGTTCGAGAACACACCCGACGACATGTTCATCACCCTTTTCGCGGCGGGCTGGTCACCATCAGAAGGCACGCTTTCATTCGTGAACGCCGGCCACAACCCTCCCATGCTTTTCAGGAAGTCGGGCGAAGTTTTACTGCTCTGCGAGGGTGGGCTGCTTCTGGGGGTTCAGGCCTGTGAGAACTATGCGACTGGTGTGGTGAACTGCTCGCCCGGCGACACCCTGCTTCTCTACACCGACGGCGTTACCGAAGCGATGAACCCCGCGGGCGAGGAGTTCGGCGAAGAAAGGCTTCGCTCTCTGGTCGCCGGTAACACCGGGCTGCCCCTCGAAGAGCTTCTTGCCCTGATCGAGCGCGAGGCCGCGGCGTTCCAGGGATCCGGCGACTTCTCCGACGACTTCACACTGCTCGCGCTGCGGAAGAGCTGAACAGGGTTCCAGGAACGGCGGTGCGTTGGTTACGTTCAGACCGTTGCGTTTTGATGCAGAACAATATCTCTTCCTGGCGCAACCGCCTGATACAACTCGGCCAGCTTCTCAAGACTGGGCATGGAAGTCCCCCGCTCGTAGCGGGCGTAGGCATTCCGCGATCTGGCGCCCAGACGGAGTGCGGCTTCGGAAAGCGACAGACCGCTTCTTTCACGCTGCCTTCTGAGGAACAGGCTGACAAGTATACGGGCATCGGTTGAACTGACCTCGAAATCCCCCTGTTTGCCGGCATGTACAGTGACCTTGAAACCGGGACGGTTCGCCAGGCTCTCCAGAAGGTCCTCAACCATGGCATAGGCATCCTTCCGCGTACGACCCTGAGTCATGGCATCGAGAATTGGCAGCTCGGCGAGCCAGAACTTTCCGTCCTTGTAAACTCTCCCGGACAGACGCATATCACTTTCTCCTCTCAGCTCGACTGAGAATTGCTCCTGCAAGCTTTTCGTTGATCTCTTTATGACGGGGGATCGCTTCCTCACGCTCTCCGTCGGTCCAGATGTCATGTCGCTTTCCATGACGAAGAAACGACCAACCCTTCGATCGAAGCTCTCTCTCCAAATCGAGTTTCTTCATGGAGCAATTGTACACAAATACGTGTACAGAGTCAAACGTTCCCTCGGGCTGCAATCAGCATGTACTTTGTGTTGTCCGCTGAAGACTTCGTCCATCCCGTCTCCTGAAAAGAGTCTGTCAGAACGGCCAGAACCTGAGGATGGCGGGGACGGATGCCGCCAGAACTATCAGTGTCAGAGGAAGGCCGGGCTTCCAGTAATCCCCGAATTGGTAGCCGCCCGGACCCATCACCAGCGTGTTGGACTGGTGCCCCACGGGGGTCATGAATGCCGCCGAGGCGCTTATCGCCACAGCCATGAGGAACGGGTCGGGTGAGAGGTTGAGCCCGTGGGCGATGCCAATGGCAACGGGGGCCATGAGGACCGCTGCCGCCGCGTTGTTGATGATGTTGGTGAGAAGGATCGTGATCACCATCAGGACCACCAGCGTGAGGACGGGGGGCATGTGCCCTGCCAGAAGCAGAAGCAGTCCCGCGATGCTGTCGGCGCCGCCGGTGGTCTCGAGCGCCTCACCGACAGGGATGAGGGCGCCCAGCATCACGATAACCGGCCATTCGATGCTTTCGTAGAGCTTTCTGAGCGTAACCAGACCCGAGAGCACCATGGCCACCGCGGCTATCACCAGAGCGATCTGCACCTTGAGCCAGCCGAAGGCGATGACGATTATTGCGGCCCCGAAGATGCCCACCGCGGGAAGGATCCGGGGTTTGTCGCCCAGCCTGAGGTCGCGCCCCGCCAGGGGAAGGCAGCCAAGGGAGGTGAACGTGTCCTGTATGCCTTCGGCCACAGCCTGAAGAAGCAGTATGTCGCCCCCCCTGAACTGGATGTCGCCAAGCCTGCGTGTCAGCTTCTTTCCCTGGCGGGCCACACCCAGGAGGTTGGCTCCGAAGCGGTTCCTCATGTCGACGCTTCTTGCCGTCCTGCCCACGATGTAAGAGTCGGGCATCACAACAGCCTCGTAAAGGTCTTTCCTTCCCGAGCCGAAGGCATGGCTTTTGTTCTTTCCCGCCATCGCGAGTTTCCCGTGCTCTGCGAAATCACCAAGGAGTTCCGGGTCGGCCTCGACAACAAGGATGTCGTTCTCGTTCACCCTCTCATGCGCCCTGGGAGCGGGAATCCTCGCACCGTCTCGCACCATTGCAAGTACCAGTATGTCCCATTTGCCCAGGGAGGTGAGTTCGCCAAGGGTCCTGCCGATGAACCGTGAACCAGGGAGAACCTTCAGCTCACTTATGTACTCCTCGATTCGGAACAGCACCTTCTCGTCATGTCCCGTGGCGCGCCTGGGCAGAAGCCTCCAGCCGAACAACCCAAGAAGGAACACCCCCGCCAGCGCGGCGGAAAGCCCCACTGGCATAAAGTCGAACATGAGGAAGGGTTTGCCCAGCTCCTCCGCCCTGTAGAGGGAGATGATGATGTTGGGAGGGGTGCCGATGAGGGTGGTCATGCCGCCGAGAAGCGAGCCGAAGGCCAGGGGCATCAGGTACAGGGACGGGCTGCGATCGCTTCTCCGGGCCATCCTGAGAGCCACGGGCAGGAAAAGGGCCAGGGCGCCCACATTGTTCATGAAGCCGGAGAACAGCGTGACAAGGCACGTCAGAACAAGGACCTGGATCGTCAGGCCCTTCCCGAGGCGCATAAGGTTCCTCGCGAAAAAGTCGACGATGCCCGAATGTAGAAGACCTCGGCTGATTATGAGGACCGCGGCCACCGTCACGACCGCCGGGTGGCCGAAGCCCGCGAAAGCCTCGTCGGGGGGCACCACGCCCGCAGCGACGAGGACTATGAGGGCCATGACGGCCGTCACGTCGTACCGGATGCTGCTTTTTACGAAGAAGTAAAGGGAGAGAGCTATTACCGCGAAAACAACGATCTGCTGCGCCATGCTTCTCCTTCGGCTGCGGAAACCTACCCCGGAGAGGGGCAGGGTGCAAGCCGGGGGATCAGACCGGGTCGGTCAGGGCCGCAAGCACCGCAAGGGCTGATGTAACCATGCCGAGAACCGCGTTCATGGCCCTGTCGGCCTTGACCTTCTCTTCAAGGTAAAGGGCGAGATCGGCCGAACAGCCGTCGAGGTCTTCGGTGAGGGCCGCAAGTTTTGCTGAGTCGTCCCTCAGCCTTCGGGTTATCAGCGCGTCCCTGTAGCGGGAAAGCGCTTCCATCCTTACCCTGACCTCGCGGGCGTATTCCGGAAGGCCCTGCGCGAGGA
>Ga0351844_1084_pt1 | contig 36075 bp, 35 predicted proteins | sample TotcelHFGM3001L5_FD_206880 | JGI IMG/M metagenome (GOLD analysis project Ga0351844, IMG submission 206880) | Enriched cells from coal bed in the Powder River Basin, Montana, United States - Total cells FGM rep1 HSBNCT.FGM.300.1.L5 ... | reverse complement strand
CGCGATCTCGACCACCGGGGAATTCCGGCGGAATGTCAGCCGCGTAGTGTAGCGCATCCAGGGTTTACCCGAGGCGTCTCCATAGCGGCCATCCACCCGGATCGTGATCCTTTCCGTTCCGGACTCCTCGACGGTCATCGAGTCGGGCGGCAGAGCCGAGGTGGCATAGACTGTCCCATCAGCCGCGGTGAGCGTGATGCCTCCGGCGGCGCTCTTCCAGAGGGCTCCCGCCTTCTCCGAGGCCCCGGTGGCTTTTGCGATGAGGTTAAAGTGAATCTTGTCGATGGTGACGTTCACTGCTCCGGTCGAGACCTGAAGCGTTTTGTCGTCCTGAAGCAGGGTGAGGGGGGTCTCTTCCGACGCGGCGGCCTTGTTCGTAAAATTCACGTACCCGGTCACCGATTCTTTGGCGCCGACCTCGACGCGACTCTCAATGAGCAGCCAGCGGATGCTGCCGTCGGGCCATCGGGAAGTGACGGTGAACTGCGCAGGCAGCACGGAACCTTTTGCGTCGGTAAACCCAGCGCCTTCCTTTTGGAATAGGGCTCCCGCGGGCAGGGGAAAGCCGAAACGCACGCTGGCCGTTCGCCCTACGCCCGCCTCCTCGGTGAATGTCACCGGGATGCGATCCTTGATGCCTGTCCCCTTTTCTGTCCCCGGATCGGAGAAGGGAGGGATATTGAAGGGAACCGCTGGTCTGGGACGAGGAAAGGCAAACGGAGCGGTCTTTTCCAACTTATCGGCGGTTAGCCCGAGATTGCTGGCGGACTCGTACTTCACCCACTCGTTTTGAAAACGATAGGCTTCATCCTGAGCTCTGGCGGTAAAGGCTGCGGTCAACGCTGAAGAGGCAGCAATAGACGAAAGCAGGAACGATCGGGAGAAAATCATGGGTGGGAATTACCGTTAAATATACCGACAATAAAACGCTGTCAAAGAAATTGCGGCTTTCCCCCTGTTCGGCCTCTCTGTGAGAGGAAAGGAAGGGCTTTCCGATAGCTTGAAATTTGACAAATTTCCGAGGAGATGAAGAAAAATTTCTTTGATAATTATGATAATTACCGTTAACTAAACCCATGAATCTTAACTCCCCTCTGATGGCCTTGGTGGCCGGTTGTGCTCTTTTCTCTTTCACGACTTCATCGTCCCTGGCGCTTTCCAAAGAGGAGATCGCGGAAAAGCTGGCTTTGGATGGAACGGCTTCTTTCAAGGAAATGAACATCCTTTTTGAAAACACTGGCAAGGTTCAGACGCCCGAGTCCAATGCCGACAAGGCTTCCCAGGTGCGCATGATCCGAGGCGAGGTGGTGGGCAAAGATCGGCTTCTTTTCGAAGTGCGCTTCGACCATCCGCCGATCCTCGATCGCTCCTCGTTTTGCCTCTACATCGACATCGACAACGACACGGCGACCGGTCGGCAGGATGAAGAGGTACAGGGTGTCGATCTGATGGTCGCCCTGGAAACGGCACAAGGCAAGGCACCGTACGTGTTGTTCAAGCATCCGGACTTCGGCGCGGAAAATACGAAGGTGCGGGCTGTCTGGGATGGCGCAAATCTTTACATCACCCTGGAGCTGCCTCTGCCTCAGAATCCCGCGGTGGCGCGGGTTTTCCTGCTTTCCACCAAGGATGGCGGTGCGAGTAATTTCCGCACGGACAAGGATACTCTCCTTGAACTGGTTCCCTCCGATAAATCCCAGCCTCCGCTTTGAGTGGCAGCGCTGACCTGGCCTCGTCTCGCGCTGCTCTGCGTGACGCCTTTGGTGTCTGTATCTGGCGCGAGTGTCGATGCGGGCATCTGGCTCGGTGATGGATCCTTCCGCGCTCATGTCGTGGCCGATGCGGAAGGCTTGAGGGAAAAATATGGTCCGCGCTTTGATCCTGTCCGCGTGGAGCGCGTGCAGCGCGACGGTCTTGAGTTTTTGGGTGAGGAGGGGCTGATCGATGAGTTTAGTTCCCGGTGGTCGCCTCCTCCCGGTTACGAAAACGGTTTTGAAGAGGGTTTCCTGAAAATCAGCGTCGGGCTCCTGCGCCGCACCCGCATCACGCCATACCGATTCTGGGATCCTTACCCGGTTCGGCAACCGGCGGTCACTCAGATGGTGGAGCGATCAGATTTGCGGGCGGTCTTTCAACAGTGTCTCGATGCGGGACGCTGGCGATATGTTTATCGCAAGGCCATCACGGTCGATCCCGCGAGGGGGCAGGTGGAGATTTCCTACGAGTTTCAAAATATGGGCCGGGAGGGCTTTGCCTTCGACCAGTACAATCACAACTGGCTCCTCATGGAGAGGGGGCGCTCATGGGCGTTTGAAACTTCGCTGAACCCTGGCATCCAATGGCTGGTGGCGGCACAACCTACCCGGAGCGGGATGCTGTTTGAGCGAGCGCCAGAGGCTCCCTCGTATTTTACGGCTCCGCAGCACGATCGATCGACAGGAGGCTGGGCGAGGTGCTCGGATGGTCTGCGGCAGGTGACCGTGGTGGGCTTGATGCCGGTCTCGCGATTGTCGATCTTTGTGAAAGACGGGTTTCTAGCTCCGGAGATCTTCGGGGTCTTTCAGGTGAAGCCCGGGGAGACGGTCTCGTGGAAGAGGATTTATATCTTCCGCAAGGAGCAGAACGACATGTCCGGAAAAGGAAAAAGGCAAGACCGGTGGTTTCCCGATCTTGCCCTCCCCCCCGGATTTTAACGGGCTTACGCTTTCGCGTGACGCTTGCGGGAGCGATTGGCTCCGATGATGAAGGTGCCGCCAAGGAGCGCAAGCAACGTGGTCGAGGGTTCTGGCACGGTTTGAAGGACAAAATTCAGCGGTGCCGTGGTGTTGGTGTACGTCGCTCCCAGATCCGATGTGTAGAACAGGTCGCCAACTCCTCCGATGCCGCCTGAGTTGGTGGGAGACTGGGTGAAGTTGATCCCGCGATTGCTGGCGTTGCTATTGAAGTACACCATGACGCCGTAGTTGCCGGCCGCCGTGAGCGAGAAGGAACTATTGAGATCAAACGTCATATAGTTTTCGTTCCCATAGGTGGCCGGGACTGTGGCTGTTTCCGAATACAGGGGAGTATAGGGAGTTGACGGTGATGCCGTGAGGCTCGCGAGGGATACGACGGAAATCGTCATGGTTGCTCCGAGAGCCCCGCTGCTGACGATGTCATTGTAAATGAAAAACGTCACCTTATCGAGGCTGACCGATGATGAGGTCGAGAAGCCAAAGCCAACCCACCGGGTATTGGCCGTCGGGGTTGCACCGATGTTTCGAACTTGCAGATTTCCCGATGCTGACACCGTTGTGTTGGATCGGATGATATCCAAGGTCGGGAGGGAGTCGGTAAAAAGGATGGTTGCTGCGGGGGAGTCGGCGATTCCGAAAACAGAAACCGCCACAATGATTGTCTTCAGGAGGGGAATTTTCATATCTATTAATCGGTAATACATTAAAAACTACCGCTAATTGTCAATTGCTAATTTTGCTGGCCTGATCGATACGAGCGGCTACTTTGCAGGACATGCAGATCAATCAGGCAAAGATTGCCAGCGAGTTGGGGGTGTCGGTGATCACGGTTTCGCGAGCATTGCGGAACCATCCGGACCTGGCGGAAGCCACGAAGGAGCGCATCCTTGAAAAGGCGCGAGAGCTGGGATATACGCGCCTGCGCACGCCCAAGCCGACGGGCACCTTGCGGCGCGCCGCAGTCGTTTTCTATGGAACCTCGCAGGTTGACCCTCTGGCCTCCGGGGTCAGGCGGCTCATCTTTTTCGGGCTGCATCAGCAGTGCAAGGTTCTCAACACGGAAACCTCGATCGAGATGCCCTCGATGTCAGAGGTTCCCGCAGCGGTGCGCAATCGCTCCGTCGAGGCGGTCTTTCTTTTCGGGCGCTACACGGCGGAGACAGTGCGCGGCTTGGGTGACATTCCTGCGCTGGCAGTGAGCAGCTATGCGGAAGGCATTGATATTCCGCGAATTGTAGCTGATAATTTTGGTGGGATGCGGGATGCCGTAGACCATCTGGTCGGGCATGGACACAAGCGTGTGCTTTTCATCCGCGAGGAGGAGCCTCTGACCCAGATCTTCATCGAGCGCGAAAGGGGCTATGAGTGGGTTATGCGCAAAAACGGTTTGCCGGTGGAGGTGGCGACTTGGAATCTGGAATCCGATCCGCGACCGGCGGTCTTGGAGAATCTCCCCAAAGGCTCCGCCATAGCGTTCGCCAGTGACAGTCTTGCCGGTGTGGCCATGGACTACCTGGAGTCCAAGGGGTGGGTTCTGCCCCGGGATTGCAGCATGGTTTCCTTTGACGACACGGCTCCGGCCTCCCGGAAACTGACTTCGTACTCGCCCGACTGGACCTTGATGGGAAAGATGGCGGCTGACCTGCTTCTCGCGTGGTCGGGTCTGCCGCAGAAGACCCCGGTGGAGATCCGGGTACCGGGTCGTCTATCAGTCAAAGGGTCGGTAGTTTCCGCCTGATTTCTGTCGTTTTGAAAATTTCCAAGCGGTAGTTTTTGATTTCTGATTGATAAGTAACGGTATTTGTCGTTGCTTTGTGTCATGAAATTTATCAGTTGCCTGCGTGTCAGCGTCGGGCTGTTTTTGTTTTCGGCGAGTGTCCCCTTAATCTCGTCGGACGCGAAGGCGACGACCACCTTGGTATTGGTCGGGGACTCCACGGTGGCCGATTGGCGGATGGAAAAACCCGCCCGGGGTTGGGGGCAGCTCCTGCCGGAGTATCTGACTGACGATGCGCGAGTCGTGAACCTGGCGGTTTCCGGTATGAGCACGAAGACCTTCCCCGATACGGGCAACTGGCAAAAGGCACTCGAGAGTGGGGCGACGTACATGCTCATTCAGTTCGGTCACAATGATTCCCATGCCCCGGACTTGCCCGAGTCCACCCAGGCGGACGGGGAGTTTACGGCAAACCTGGAGCGGTTTGTCACGGAGGCGAGGGCTGCAGGCATCACTCCGATCCTCGTCACGCCGGTTCACCGCCGGCTATATGGCCCCGACGGGAAGCCGACCACGGAACTGGCTCCCTATGCGGACGCGACGAAGCGGGTGGCCGAAAAAATGAAGGTGCCACTCATCGATCTCTACACGGTCAGCGGGCAGTTTTTTGAGAAAATTGGCGAAGCCGACTCCGTGGACCTCACCGTATCGGACACGGATCGATCTCATTTCACGGAGCAGGGGGCCCGGCAGATCGCGGCCTTTGTTGTCGAGGGTCTCCGGTCCGCTGCACCGCAAACGGCTCCACTGATCAAGCCATGAAGCCGCGCATTGCTCTGATCGGTGTGTCCGGTTTCGCCGGGGTCTATTATGAGGACCTGATTCTGCGGGCGGCCGTCGGCTCCATTGACCTGGCTGCCGCGACCGTGATCAATGAGGAGGAAGTGCCGGAAAAATGTGCGGGCCTCCGGCAGGCGGGCTGCCGCATTTATCGCCGCTACGAGGACATGCTGGAGGCTGAGCGCGGACGTATCGATCTGTGCATCATTCCGACAGGCATCCATCTCCATGCTCCGATGACAATCGCCGCTCTCGAGGCCGACTGGAATGTGCTGCTGGAGAAACCGGCGGCCGCGACGATCGCGGAGGTGGAGAAAATGAAGGCGGCCGAGATCCAGAGCGGAAGATTTGTCGCCGTGGCTTACCAGCACATGTACGCCCCGGAGACCATGATGCTGAAGCGCGCCCTCTGTGGGGGAATCGTGGGTGAAATCCTCTCCATCAAGTGTCTGGGACTCTGGCCGCGATTTAAAGAATACTATTCCCGCAATGACTGGGCGGGACGCCTCCTGTCCAAGGGACGCTGGGTGCTGGACGCCCCTTTCAACAATGCCCTCGCGCATTGGCTGAATCTCATGATCTTTTTCGCCGGGGAGGAGGTGTTGCGGGCGGGAACTCCTCTTTCCCTGGAGGCCGAACTCTATCGCGCCAGACAGATCGAAAGTTGCGACACGGCATGCTTTCGCATCGGCACGGAACTCGGGGCCAGCATCTATTTCTGGGTGGGACATAGCTGCCCGCATGAGATTGGCCCGATCATGGAGATCCGCGGTACGGAGGGGAGTGTGCGCTGGGCGGGCACGCAGATCCGGCATCGTGATGGGCGCGGTGAACGGGTCATGGCCGAGTGCAGTGACTCCCCGGCGCTGCGCAGGCATCTGTTCGATGCCATCCTGCAGCGTCTGAACGGAGTTCCCGTTTTCTCGTGCGACCTCGATATGGCCGGTCGGCAAACCCTGATCTCCCACAAGGCCTTTGAGATGGCCTCTATTCACGCCATTGGCGGAGCGGATCTCAGTCCGTCTCCGGAGCGTCCCGGCGAGTTTTTTATTCGGGATATCGAGCAGGATTGCCTGCGAGCCTTCGAGGAGGAAAAGCTCTGGAGTGAAATACCGACCGCTTGGGCCAGAGAGCCTTCCCAAATGCGGTTTGACCCCTCGGCCCTCATGGACACGGGCCTTGCCGCCTCCGTGATCTGATTCTCCCCTCCCATTTTGCGGTAGTGCTCAATTTAACCCCATTGCTACGAAATCCCCTAAATTTCCCGCAGATTGTCGCCGCCTATCGCGAACTCCAGTGGGAAGGCTGGCAAGAACCAGAGGATCTCTCCAAAAACTAAATAACCCATTGCAGGGTTTCTTTTTTCAAAGTGAGTCACTACCTCTGAGCCGTCATCTTGACCCTTGGGCTCGCCGGGCTTAAAATAGCCCCAGTACTAAAGATGACCGAAGACGCTCCATCACTCAGGGACAGTCTCTTTTGGGATACTCATCAGGGTGTCGCCCTCGCATGGTCCAATCCCCAAGCTAGTGACAGCGTCATGATCGCCAAGGCCTTGCTCTCTCCCAGCTTTCATCGCCTCCTCGCCATCTCGGCTCATTTCGGCCTGGATCGGCTCAAAGCCGAGTGGGAGGAACTGCGCCTCGACCTTTCCCGATCTCCCTGGCCTGAAAACCAACAAGCCCTCCAGAGAGCGGAACCCACCGTCTCACGCTGCATCCGGCACATGGAAAAAGCCCTCGAGTGAAACCTCTTCAAGTCGTAATGCCGCCAGCCACCGCTCTTCTCTTCGAGAGATTAAACGGTGATAGGTTACTCGGCTCCTTTACTTTGATCGGCGGTACGGCGCTCGCGCTTCATATCGGTCACCGCCTGAGTCAGGATCTTGATTTCATCACGACTCAGGACAAGCTCCCCCGAACCTTGCTCCAGAGGCTTGCTCAAAACCTCAAGGCAGAAGGTTTGGAAGTTGTGCCTATCGATGATCCGGCTGCTCATGACGATTTTCTGATCGCGGGTATGGATCTCCATGATTACAGCCAAAACTGGTTGGTCGGAGGCGAGGTGAAGGTGACGTTCTTCACGGGAGAACCCCATCATAAAAGCCTCCTTCAGGGAACGGAAGGGGGAGAGGGATTTGCGATAGCTTCCTTCGATCAGTGTAGGGATCTTAAAGCGATCGTCGCAACTTCCCGCTCCAAATCTCGTGACTGGGTTGATCTTTTCGTTCTGGAACGAGATCACAGGTATGGTCTCTCTGATTGGAGAAATGCTTACCAGAAGGCAGGTCTGACTGATGGACATTTCGAAACCGCCTTAAATCGCATTTGTAGTGGGATCGTTCAGAAAGACGACGAAGGGTATCATAGCCTGATGTCCAATCCACCCACGGTGGCCCAAATGGCTCGTCATTTTCGCGATCTCCGCGAAGCCTATGAGGTCGAAACCGCCAGAAATGCTCTCGCGCCGAAGTCCTCTTCGTAAAAGAAGGGATCAGCCATCCCAACACTCTGGGGGAGAAGTATAAACGAGTTTGGCTTAAAGGTATCCCTACCACCCTCCCATTTTGCTTGCATCTCGCCCGATTTCGGGTTTTTCATCAGGATGTTATGAAAGCTGTCTTGTCCCTCCTTGCTGTGCTGGCCATGGCGTCCGCAGCCTACGCCGATATCCAGGCCCCGCCTTCCTCTGACTACGGTCCGACCCGCAAACTCGGTCGCGGCGTCAGCAACATTCTCTTTGGCCCGGCCGAGCTCCTCGATTCCATGGCCGCTGTGAACTACAGTGAGGGCAACTCTGCCGCCTGGGGCTACGGCCTCGTTCGCGGCATCGGTCGCTCCTTCGCCCGCCTCGGCTATGGCATTTACGAAGTTGCCCTCTTCCCTTTCCCAACTCAGAAGGGTACCTACTACCCGCCCTACAAGAGCGACATTCCCTGGATCAATTCCGGCTACGCCGAGTTTCCACCGGAGTTGGGCTTCGAAACCCGCTTCAACTACGTACGCGATTCCCAGCGCACGCCTTGGTAATCGACCAGTTCCAGCTTAAAATCTTTAAAAGCCCGGCCCACCAAGCCGGGCTTTTTCTTTGCCCGTCTAATTTTCCCACTTTGGAGTAAGGTGCAAACCGAGTGCAAACCAAGTGCTCCTCTCCACCCCTCCCGCTCCCAAAATTTGGCCCAAAACTTGCATCCTTACCCATTTGAGCCGAAACATCTGACTCATATCCCCACCAATGAAACCGTTTCCAACAGAGTCCACAAATCCGCAAAAGCTTCCCTTTCACCTCGACCAAGTGATACGGTTTTCGTTTGACACAACAATCAACCCAGTGATTTCCTTTTGCCAACGATGAGTCCCCAGAAAAGCGAGGGTACAGATCTCGTAAAGAATTCAGTCTTGTATAAGGAGTTTTTAGCGGAGAGGGAAGAGATCCTCCGCCACAAATGGATTGAAAGCGAGAAAGCCGGCACCGATATCGGCTTTGAGCGCGCCCTTCTCGACTGGATTGTCAAATACCGTTCCGGCTGGCGCGACCAGCGGATTACCCAAAACCGTCCCGCGGCTTAACCACCGAGCCGCCTTTAAGCCGCTCCCGCGAGCGCGGCAAGGCCCTTATGTCTCACTCAGACCCCGACACAGTTCTTGTGATGGATTCGGACGCGATCCGAAAAGCCATCCGCCGCATCGCCCACGAAATCGTGGAGCGCTCTCCCGATCTCCACTCCCTCGTCATCGCAGGCATTCCCACCCGGGGCGTGGAAGTCGCCCGCCGCATCGTTGACCACATCGAGCAGATCGAGGGCATCAAGCCCGAGCTCGGCGTCGTCGATGTCTCGATGCACCGCGACGACCTTTCCACTCGCGGCCGCGTTACCGCCGTCGTCACCACGCAGCTTCCCGTCGATCTCGATGGTCGCCCGATGGTCCTCGTCGACGATGTGCTGTTCACCGGTCGCAGTTGCCGTGCCGCCCTCGATGCCATCTCTTCCTTCGGTCGCCCCTCGCTGATCCAGTACGCCGTCCTAGTCGATCGCGGCCACCGCGAGCTTCCCATCCGCGCCGACTACGTGGGCAAGAATCTCCCGACCACCCGCGCCGAAAAAATCCGCGTCCGTTTTGAGAATCTCGACCACGTCGCCGATAGCGTTCGACTCGTAAAGGCCCCCTCCGAAGCATGAGCACCTGGACTCACAAACACCTCCTCAGCCTTGAGGAACTCACGCCCGACGAACTCACTCTCATTCTGGACACCGCCACCGCTTTCAAAGGTGTCGGCCAGCGGACTCTCAAGAAAGTTCCCGCCCTTCGCGGCAAGACGCTCGTCAATTTCTTCGTCGAGCCCAGCACCCGCACCCGCACCTCCTTTGAAGTCGCGGCCATGCGCCTCAGCGCCGACGTGGTCAATATCAGCGCCACCGCCTCAAGCCTGCAAAAAGGCGAGACGCTGAAGGACACGGCTCAGAATCTCCAGGCTCTCCAGGCCGATATCATCGTCCTGCGCCACAGCTCCGCCGGCTCACCCCGTTTCCTGTCACAGCGCGTGGATGCCAGCATCATCAATGCCGGCGATGGCGCGCACGAGCATCCCACCCAGGGTCTGCTCGACATTTTCACCATGCGGGAAAAATGTGGGCGACTCGACGGGCTCAAGGTTGCCATCGTCGGCGACATTCTTTTCAGCCGTGTGGCCCGCTCAAATATTTTTGCCCTCACCAAAATGGGTGCCGAGGTCACCCTCGTGGGTCCCACGACTCTCGTCCCCGATGCCTTCCGCAAGCTGGGTGTGCGAGTGGCCCATAAAATTGACGAGGTCCTTGAGACCGCAGACGTCATCAATCTCCTGCGCATCCAGCACGAGCGCCAGCGCCAGGAATATTTCCCGGGCCTCGGCGAATACGTCTCTCTCTTCGGTCTGACCAAGGCCCGCGCCGAGCGCCTCAAACCCGACTGCGTCATCATGCACCCGGGCCCGATCAATCGCGGCGTCGAGATTGATAGCGATGTGGCCGATGGCCCGCGCAGCGTCATTCTCGAACAAGTCACCAACGGGATCGCCGTCCGCATGGCGGTCCTTTACCTCTGTGCCGGCGGAGCCGGTCTCGCTTCCTGATGAATACTTCGCCGACATCCTCGCTCCTGCGCATCACCAACGGCCGGATCCTCGATCCCGCCTCGGGCCGCGACGAGATCGCCGATCTCTGGATTTCCGAGGGCCTCATCGTTGAGGCCCCCTCAGGTGACACCTCCAGCGCCGAGGTCATTGATGCCAAGGGGCTCGTCGTTTCTCCCGGCCTCATCGACATTCACGTCCACTTCCGCGAACCCGGCCAGACGCACAAGGAAACCATCGCCTCCGGCTCCGAAGCTGCTGCCGCGGGCGGATTCACCACCGTCGTGCTCATGCCGAATACCGCGCCCCCCGTGGACAATTCCGGCACGCTCACGCTCGTCCGCGAAAAAGCCGCCAAGGCCTGCGTCAACGTCCGCTGCACAGGTGCCATCACCAAGGGCCTGAAAGGCGAGGAGCTCGCCCCCTACGGCGCCATGGTCGCAGGCGGCATCGTTGCCCTTACCGATGACGGTCACTGCGTGCAAAATCACGGAGTCATGCGCCGCGCCGTCGAGTATGCCCGCATGTTCGGCCTCCCCGTCCTCGATCACTGCCAGGACTACGGCGTTGTCGGCGACGGCGTCATGCACGAAGGCGAGTGGAGCCTCCGCCTCGGTCTCCCCGGCTGGCCCCGTCTCGGCGAGGAACTCATCGTTTCCCGCAATATTCAGTTGGCGGAACTCTGCGACTCTCCCATTCACTGCCAGCACATCAGCTCGGGTGGCAGCGTCCGCCTCCTCCGCGAGGCCCGCGCCCGCGGCGTCAAAATCTCAGGCGAAGTTTGCCCGCACCACATCGCCCTCACGGATGATCGCCTCAGCGGCTTCGACAGTAACTTCAAGATGAATCCCCCGTTGCGCACCCAGCGCGACATCGAGGCGATTCTCGAGGGCCTCGCCGACGGCACCCTCAATATCCTCTGCAGCGACCACGCCCCGCACGCCTTTTACGAAAAGGAGGTTGAGCTCGACCAGGCTCCCTTTGGCATCACTGGCCTGGAGACCGAGTTCGCCATCTTTTGCGACATCCTGCTCCATAAGACCAAGACCCTCTCCCTCTCCCGCATCCTTGAGATGTACACCATCAATCCCTCACGCCTTCTCGGCCTCGACCGCGGGACCCTCGCCGTCGGTGCCGCAGCCGATGTGACACTCATCGATCCGAACCTCGAGTGGACCTTCCGCAAGGAGGACTCCCGGTCTCTTTCCCGCAACACGCCCTTCGACGGCTCCATCTTCCGTGGACGCGCTGTCCGCACCATCGTGGCGGGCCGCACCGTTTGGAACCTCCCCGAATGACCCTCCGGTCATTCCGTTACCCTTTCCGGCCATGAGCGCATTCACCCTGATTTCCACCGTCGGTAAAGCTCGCGCCGGTGTCCTTCGCACCCGCCGTGGTGATATCGAGACCCCGGCCTTCATGCCCGTCGGCACCCAAGGCACCGTGAAGGCCATGAGCCCCGCCGAGCTTCACGAGGTCGGTGCCCAAGTCGTCCTGGGCAATACCTACCACCTCCATGTCCGCCCGGGAGAGAAACTCATCAACCGCCTCGGCGGCCTGCATCAGTTCATGGCCTGGGACCGTCCCATTCTCACCGATAGCGGCGGCTACCAGGTCTTCTCCCTCGCCAAGCTGCGCCGCATCACCGAGGAAGGCGTCCATTTTCAGAATCACCTCGACGGCACTCCGACCTTCATCGGCCCCGAGCGCTCCATGGAAATCCAGCGCGACCTCGGCTCCGACATCGTCATGGCCTTTGACGAGTGCCCGCCCTATCCCTGCACCCAGGAGGCCGCCTCCACCAGCCTCGATCTCACCCTGCGCTGGGCTCAGCGCAGCCGCCAATGGTGGCACGAAAATCAGGATCTCTCAAAGCCCCTCGTCTTCGGCATCGTCCAGGGCTCGAGCTACGCCGACCTCCGCGAACGCAGCGCCCGCTCCCTCGTGGATATCGGCTTCGACGGCTACGCCATCGGTGGCGTCAGCGTCGGCGAACCTGAGCCCGAGATGATGGCCGCCGTGGAAAACGCCGAACCTTTTCTGCCCACCGACCACGCTCGCTACGCCATGGGCCTCGGCACCCCGCCCCAGATCCTTGAACTCATCGCCCGTGGCGTGGACATGTTCGACTGCGTCCTGCCCACCCGTCTCGCCCGCAATGGCACCGCCTTCACCCGTCATGGCACCGTCGCCCTGAAAAACGCCGCGAATGCCGACAGCACCGAGCCCATCGAAGATGGCTGCTCCTGCTACGCCTGCCGCAACTTCACCCGCGCCTACCTCCGCCATCTCGTCAAAGCCGAGGAAATCCTCGGCCTCCGCCTCATCTCCCTCCACAACCTCCACTTCTACCTCAACCTCACCCGCCAAGCCCGCTCCGCCATCTTCGCCGGCGTCTTCGAAGACTTCCGCCGCGAATTCGTAGCCGGCTATAGAGTCAGGGGAGAATCGGCTGAGTAAAGGCCTCCCTTTATAGAGGTACCTTAGGAATTGCCTGCAACCCTTCGGGACTGTAATTCAGTCTCCGTGTCGGAGTCCTCTACCGCCCTACGCCAGCGTGTTTCCATCGTGACGCCTCTTTTTAACGAAGAGGCCGGCATTGCCGAACTCGCACGCCGTCTCGTGGCGGTCTTTACCGCTCACCCCGGCATCGATTGGGAATGGATCGCCGTCGACGACGGCTCCACAGATGCCACCCTGTCCAATCTGCGCGCCGCTTTACCGACCGACCATCGCTGGCAGATCCTCTCCCTTTCCCGGAATTTCGGACAGCAAGCCGCTTTGAGAGCCGGCCTCGAGGCCGCTCAAGCCGATGCCGTAATCCTGATGGACGGCGACCTCCAGGATCCACCGGAAGTCATTCCCGATCTCATCGCCCCGTGGCATCAGGGCGCTCAGGTCGTCTTCGCCGTCAGGCGCTCACGAGCAGAATCCTCGGGTCGGCGATTTTTGACGGCGATGTTTCACCGCGCCTTCCGCGCCGTCTCCGGCCGCATCATGCCACTGGATAGTGGGAACTTCGGCCTCTGCGACGCGGAAGTCGCCCATGTTCTCCGCAGCCTGCCCGAGCATGATGCTTTTCTCCCCGCTCTGCGGGCTTGGGCGGGATACCGCCGGACCAGTGTTTCCTACGACCGCGCATCCCGCCAGTCCGGCCAGGGCCTTTCCCTTCCCAAGCTCGTTGGGTTTGCCTGGGAAGCCGTCACCGCTTTTAGCGATCTTCCCCTCCGGCTCATCTTTATTCTGGGCCTCGTGATCTCCTGCGCCAGCTTTGCCTACGGATCCATCTTGATCCTGCAACGCCTGCTTCAGTTCTTCGGCTTTTTCAAGAGCCTAGAGGTGCTCGGCTTTACCACCGTGGCTGTCGCCGTGTTTTTCATGGGCGGCGTCCAGTTGCTCTGTCTCGGCATCCTTGGGGAATATCTGGCCCGTGTTTATCGCGAGGTGAAAGGCCGGCCACACTACCTGATCGCCAGCCAAGAGTCTTCACACTAGCTTGGGCTCTTTCTTCTCTGCTGCAAAAATACCATGGCATTACATTCCGCCTCATCAGTGAATCCCCCCGGAGACACTCGAGGTTTACGGCCGACCTTTACCTTCTTCGGCCTGCTCCAGAAAATGCCTGGCTGGATGCCTGCTCTTCTGGGCTTCTGTCTTCTGGCGCTGACTATCACAAGCCAAAGCATCGACATGGACGAAGCCCAAACTTGGGATTACGCCCGGCTGTCCACCCTCAACGAGGTCTTTACCGAGCTACGCAATGATCCCAATTCCGAGTCCCAGATGCCTCTCGGCATGGTGCTCACCTGGGCTTGGGCGCGCATCTTTGGCACATCCGAGTACGCTCTGAGATCCATTAATCTCGCATGGGCCGCCGTTGCCCTGATCGCCTTCGCCTATATAGCCCGGCGCGTTGCCATTCGCTGGCTTCCCCTGCTTTTCGCGATTCAGCCATTTCTCTGGTACTCCATGGACCATGCTCGGACCCCCGTCATGCAAATGGCCGGAGGCTCCCTTCTGCTCCTGGCCACCCTCGACTTTCTGGCTTTTCGCGGCTTGCGAGTCAGAGCAGCCGCGGCCCTCTGTTTGGGAGCCGTCTTTCTTTGTGGAGCCAGCATGCTCGGAGTCGTACCCCTGGCCGCAGTGGGAGCCGGACTCACCGTCAAGCTGCTGTACCGACGCATTGTCCTGCCGGGGTCCGTGAAAATCCTTCTTTTGGTTACAGCCGCCATGCTGGCCGTTCTCGGAGCATATTACCTTTCCACCCTCATGCGCGGCGCAGGAGGAGCGAAGATCTGGAGCGTCTCACCTGCCAATGCGCTTTTTGCCGTTTACGAATTCCTCGGCTTTCAAGGCCTCGGCCCCGGACGCCAGCATCTCCGAGAAATCATGCGGGGCGTGGTTCCTGCCAGCGATCTACTGCCCTTCCTGCCCGGACTGTTTTCCCTGGCGGCTGTTTACGCTCTTTTATTTTTTACCGCCCTCAAGTCCTGGTTCACTCGTCCCTTTCATCACACCGTTCGTCACTATCCCTCCCTCATTCGCGCCTGGCTCATGGGCATCGGTGTGGCCAGCCTTTCCCTTCTCATCCTTTTCATCCTGGCCGGAGTCGTTGGTTTCCCCTTCTGGGGCCGCCACATGGCCGGAGCCTTCCCCTTCTGGGTGCTCGCCCTCGCCATCACCATCCGCTGGGCCCGTCAGGGGCTCTGGCGCACCACCGCCCGTCGCATCACCTGGGCTCTCCTCCTGCTGCTAGGCGTCTCCTCTCTCCTCATCCGTTTCGCCCCCCAACACCGCCACGACGACTACCGCTCCGCCGCTACCGCCGCCACCCAACTCGCCGCCACCGGCCACTCCGTCTGGTGGGTCGCTGACCATTCTGGTGGGGAATATTATGGGTTGCTCTTTGATGGAACCGCGACCGACCCAGGTAGTGTTACTTTTGCCCATAATATTGCAGATGATCGCTCGCGCCCCCAAGTCATCATTATTTCACGCCCGGAAAACTTCGACGCGTTTGGAACCGCTAGCAATATTTTGCGAACGGGTATCTATTCCCGAAGCCATTCCTTTGCAGCCTTCGAGGTATGGGAAAGGCGATTGCCAGACGTTGAATAGAGCAAGGAAAGTCTAGGAAACTGCCATGCTATCGATCTTCCTAATCTCCCTACTGTGGATAATTTCCCTGGCGGGTTGGGGATTCACTTTAGCCATCGTCGGACGACTCGAAATCAAAGACTACTCCGAGAAGATATTTATTTATATCCTGCTTGGTCATGTCCCAGTCATCGTTCTTGGCTACCTAGCGCATCTCTTTTTGCCTTTGGGAAGCTGGGTTGCCGCCATCGTCTGCTTGGGTGGTTGCGGGATCTGGCTGGCCGCGAGTTTTAAGGCTTCTACCCATGCCGGGTCGTGGAAAAATTGGCTGCTTCTTGCAACTATCACAGGCTTTGTAAGCCTTTTTGCCTCCCGGCAGTTTGTTCACGGCGATTCAGCCTATTATGCCCTTCCCGCCATAGCTTGGACGGTAGACCAGTCCATAGTAAGGGGGCTCGCGAATTTGGATCCTACCCTTGGATACAACAGTTCCTGGTGGATCGTTGCCGCATTGATGTCCTGGCCGTTTGGGATCGAGCTGGGCGTGGTCGCCGTAAGCGTTCCGTTACTCTCGGCCTTCGGGGGTTTGCTGGTCCAAGCCGCAAACCGTGTCTTTATCGGCGAAGGACAATGGGCAGATTTTTTCCTCCTACCGTCGAGCTACTTATGGATTCGGCAGATCGTGGGCCACAATACTCCCTCGCCTGCTGCCGACATCCCTGCCAACCTCTGCGCGATTCTCGCTTTTTGGGCCGTTATCAAAGCCTTGCAGACAACGTTCACAAAAGCTGAATCCCCGAGATCAAGCTCAACCAACCCGCAATCCATCGCGAGAGACGGCTTGGTAAAGTTTTTACAACTTGGGTCCTCTCCAGAAGGCGCTCTCTTCTTCAGTTTCGCGGTGATAGCAGCTTCAGCAAAGATCTCCTGCTTACTGCTTGTCGCCGTAGCTGTGGCATGGCTCGGCGCTTCACTACTCTGGAAACGAAGCCGGATGGAAGGGCGGTGGGTTCTGTACGGCATTTTGGCAGCTACAATGGCAGCCTATGCCTTGCACGGATTTTTTCTTTCAGGGTATCCGTTTTTCCCCACAGAAATCGGCAGTTTCCTCAATGTGCCATGGAAGGTATCGCCCGAGATACCGGCCGAGACAGTGGCAAGGGCAAAGGGATGGGCTCTGACATTCGGAGCCACACAGGAAGAAATAGCAACCACACCGGCTTGGCAGCTGTGGCTTGAAAAGCAAGGAGCCTTGGTAAACCTGATCACCTTTGGTTCGGCTGCGCTCCTCGCGACGGTTGGCATCGTGGTGCTAGCTTGGAGTAAAAGGCGGACAGTAATTTTCTCAGCGATCCCGTTCGTTTTACCGACTCTGATCGTGTCTTTTCTTCTCTGTTGGAATCTCTTTCACGCTCCAGCTCTGCGCTTCGCGGCGGGATATGCCTTTTGCCTGCTGGGCATCCTATGCGCTTTTCTCGGGACTCATCTCGCAGTAGGCCTGAGACGCATGGTGTTGGCGACTTGGATCATTTTGAGCGTTCTGTCACAGTCCAATTTGATCAGAGAAAGAAGCTATGCCCTTCTATCTCCCATCCCATTGCCAGAATCGCGCTTTTCAGAAAGAAAAACAACGCAGGGAGAAACCGTTTTCATTCCCACAGATGGGTTCGCCTGGCTGGGACCACGCCCTTCCGTACCAGAGTTTGAGTTTAAAGCCAGGCTGGTATTTTTGCGTCATTCGGCGACGGGGACCATTTTTGAAATGCGAGTCCAAACCCCCCATGCAGGAGTCCCAACTCGGTAACGAACTAAAGCCGAGCCGCAACTATAGGAATACGCGACACTTTTCCTAGCTTTCGCATCGAGAATTCAGGATGGTTACTTGTATGCTTCGACCGCTTCGCTTTTTCCGATCGCTTGCCAGACCGGTATCGAATCGGCTGCGCCTTAACAATCGCTTCTCAGCTGCTTGTAAAGAGTATGGAGCCAGAGGTATCCAGCCGCCGGTTTTGTACGACATCGGCGCACGCTGGGGGGTTAGCGAGCCTTACGACCGGCTGAAGCAAATTCCGGGATTCCGCTCCGTAGGATTCGAACCGGATACTGAAGAAGCCTTACACCTAGAGCGCGCTGGGTGCTTCGATGTCGTCTGTCCAGTCGGACTCGGCGATAAGACGGAGAAACGGACTCTTTACATTGCAAAAGACCCGGGCAGCTCGACTCTTTTCCCACCGGATATGCGAGAAATCGCACGACACACGATTAGCCGCCAGTTTGAAACGGTAAGTGAAACAACCATTGATGTGCTACCTCTCGATGATGTCGTCAAAGAGAAAAACCTTCCGTTACCCGATTTTATCAAAGTGGATTGTGAGGGCGCGGAAGAAATCATTTTTGCCGGGGCCGAGGGCACGCTGAAGAATGTCATCGGCGTTACATTTGAAGCGCGCTTGGTGGAATTCTATCAGGGTGGAGCTACTCTGGGGCCCTTGCTCAATCGGTTTCTTGATGCCGGATTTATACTTCTTCGGCAGAACTCTGTCGGAGCCTTTTTCGATGCACAGATGATGTTTGATGTCGTCATGATCAAGCATCCCGAGTCCTACCGCACGCCAAGGCACGAGCTTCTGGGGCGTACCTTCAGTCTTCTTCATGGAAGCTTGCCCTATGCACAACGGATCAGAGACGTCGCCCGACTCTAAGCTTGGTTATCTAGAACACCGCTCAATTTTCAAATTTACGAGGAATGACAGAGAAGTTAAGAATCGCGTTGGCGATGGAATACCCCGTTGCTCTCCGCGGTGGAGTAAGTGTTCTTATTGAGTCTCTCGCGCAAGATCTCTCTCAAGAGCATGAAATTTTCTTAGTAAGTTGTGACAATTCGATCGAGAAAATCCCCTCCGCAACAGCAAGCAGCCTTTTTGGTCACTTTTTCTGGTCACCGTCGGGCCGTGTGGGATCCGGGAAATTCTCACAGCAAGTCCGGGAGCTGATATCTTGGCTTCAGGAAAACAAGATCGACATTTTACATCTCCACTGTGGTGGCGTTTATGGGTGGGGGAACCGCTTTCCTTGGTTCTCGGTAGCCCGTGCGGCCAATCGCGTAGGGATAAAAGTATGTTGGACAGACCATCTCGTTGTCTCGCCCACGTCCGGCATTTGTGGAAACAACAAACCTCTTTGGTTTAAGTATCTGCTTCTTCCCTGGGCGTGGCTCGGGAAAATCGATCAACTCAATCATGTATGCTGTGAAATAGCGGTTTCAACCCACGATCACCTGAAACTTAAAAAATGGTATTTTCCCATGCGCAGAAAGTTTCGCAGAATTTACCATAGCAGGTTGGCGGGGATTGCGGAAAAACCATTCATCACGGCAACCCGGCAACAAACCATTTTAAATGTGGGACATGTTGCCTTTAGAAAGGGGCAACATGTACTTGCGCAAGCTTTCGTGAATCTTGCCGCCCGCTTTCCCGATTGGAAATTGCTTTTTGTCGGCCATGACTCGGGAGATGGATGTTGGCAGGAAATAGAATCCATACGCAATGCCCACCATCTTTCTGATCGCATTATTCTGCTAGGTCAACAGCAAGACGTGACCCCTCTCATGACTACCTGCGGTCTCTATGTCCAACCATCTCGGTGGGAAGCGCTTGGGCTTGCATTACAGGAGGCTCTTTATTACGGCTGTCCAGCCATTGGAACTAATGTGGGTGGGATTCCAGAGTTGATCGACGATGGAGCGAATGGATTCCTCGTCCCTCCTGATGATCCAACCACCTTGGGGGAAAGGATGGCGATTTTGATGGGAGATGATGGGCTCAAAACCTTATTTTCACGAAATGCGAGATCCTCGATTTTCGACAAATCCATGAGCCGACAAGCGATGGTTTCCGAGCATGCGGATCTTTACCGGCATCTTCATTTTCACTCAAATTCAGATGCTCCGCATTCGTAGTTTCTTCGAGGTGCGGAACCTGACTCAGGCTCAGAAACGGATGAAACTAAATTCTCAGTTCATCAGGATGAACGCTTAATGAAAAAATTTGCAGTCATCAACCCGGGAAGGTCGGTGTGTGATAATCAGGCCATTGTCCTTCAAAAGTCAGGACTACTTCGTAAGTATCTTCTTGGTCAGCTTCGGGGGCACCCCGAAATCTCGAGCAACCTGACATCTCTTTGTCAACCTATGGGCATCTGGTCCAAGGCAACCTGGAAGCTTTTCTCTCATGATCGGTGGGAATGGATGCGAAGCGCGAGTCATCCGGCTTTCGACCTGTGGGGAAGGATGCATTTACGACCGGGTGATAGTGTGATTTCCAGCTTTGGCTACGCGAACATCTGTTTTCAGTATGCGCGGAAAACTGGCGGCGAAACATTCATTGATGCCGGGAACTCGCATCCCGAACAGTTCTGGGAAATTGTTGAAGAAGAGCATCGCCGTTGGGGTATAGATCGAGATCCTATGCCCCGGCACTGGAATTATCGAGGGCGTGAGATGCTGGAGCATACGGATTACATATTGTCGCCCAGTTCTTATGTGACGAAGTCCTTTGTCAGCCGGGGCTGGGATGAAAGTCGCATCTTTCATCTTCCGTATCCGGTCGATCTCTCCGTCTTTACTCCCTCATCCACCGAGGAGCACTATGCGCAGATCCCTTCGAATCGTGGTCCCTTGCGCATCGTGTGCACGGGCAGTGTCTCGCTGAGGAAGGGATTTCCTTATTTGCTTGAGGCGATGCGTATCATTCGCAAAGAGCGGGATGCCGTTTTGCTTTTGACGGATGTCGTGGAGAGTAGCATGAAGCCCATCCTGCCGCGTTATACGGATATCCCGATTGAATGGTCGCCGCCTTTGCCGCACGGAGCGCTTGCGGCGAGGTTGAGAACGGCGGATGTCTTCGCTCTTTTATCTCTTGAAGAAGGACTTGCCCGCACAGTAACGGAAGCTCTCGCTTGTGGATTACCGGCTGTCATTTCCACGAATACCGGTGTTTCTGAATATATCCTGCCAGGCATCAACGGAGAAATTGTACCTATTAGAGATGCAAAAGCCGCTGCGCAGGCCATCCTTCGCGCGGCTAACCTTCCTCGCCCGTCGCCTGGACAAATAGCCACCCTTCTTGAGGATTTAAGGTTTAGGCGCTTTGAACAGCGATTTACAGGCATTCTCAGCGGATTGGGCTACTTGCCAAGAGGCTGAGTTTTTCGGAAAGCAGCTACAAGCCATGCGATTCTGCCCAACAAGGGAAGTGTGCAGAGGGCCGCGATTACGCAACACAGCAGAAATAGCGAAAAACCTGATAAGGAAAGTAAAGGATACAGCCAAAGGAGAGCAGCGGTTGTTAGTCCAAAACTAATTATAATCCAGAGAGCCTCACGTATAAGCATTCGCCCTCCATTGACTCCGATCATTTTTCCTCCAACGATAATGTGAAACCATATGCTGAATCCCATTCCTATCGCGAGAGTAGCGTAGGGAATTCCTATCAAGCCGAACTGCTTTACAAAAATGATGCACGCCGCAAACTCGGCAATGGAGGCACCCAGCAACGCATATGTATAGGCTGCCATTTGCTTGGTCAGATGAAAGGCCAGGCTGAAAATCTGATTGATGGTTACCGGAAAAAGAGCCAGGCAAATGGCGACGGTCAACATGTCGCCTCCGTAATATTCGGTTTTTGTCCACCATTTTACGAAAGCTCCGTTTACGAGAATCGCTCCAAAAGCAATTGTCCCCAAAGTCAGAAGGGTAAGTCGGGTAATCACGCTGTACTCTCCACGAAACTTTTCTTTCTGGTCTCCGCAGTATTGAAGGACCCATCTTGATGAAGCCGCATTAAAAGGCTTTAAGACCAAGTCGCTGGCCAGCTTCGGTAAGCGGGAGGTGATTGTGAAAATCGCCAGGGCATCCAAGCCAAGCAGCTTTGTGATGATCATACCTTGACTGGCACCGATAGCCTGAGTGGCCAAACTTCCAACGAAAATGGCTCCAGAGTAAGAGAATAATTCCCGAAGATGACGGAAAGGTATGGCAACCCAGTGAAAGTGAATTCTATCAGCGCCACAAAAAACGATCAGGAAATAGCTAATCTGTGTGACCAAAAGAGCTGCGGCCGCAGCATAGGCATAGGACATAACGCCCGATCCCATAGTAATTCCCGCATAAAAAAATCCGATTTTAACCCAATCGGAAATAATGCTAAAAAGGTGAATGTGATAGACTCTATTCTGAGCGAATATAACGCCTGGGAAAACTTTGCCAGGCATCGAAAGCGCTTGCAGGACAATGAGCCACATCCACAGGGATTTGGCCTCGGCAACCAAGTGCTTGGGAATATCAAACCAATCGATCACAGGATCTTTCAGCAAAAAGCCAATGGCAAAAACGATAATGGCTTGCAGAGAGAGAACCATAATCGCGAGAAGCATCCAACCAGATATGGCTTTGTTGTCCCGGTTCGCCACAGGGTCGGCGAATAGGCGTCCAAGCGAACTGGATACTCCAAATTCGAGAAGCAGGAAATATCCGACTGTGGAGAATGAGAATGACCAGAGACCGAGTTCATCCGGTGAAAGACTCTGGGTGGCTGCGCGAATCAGCAAGAGAGCCGACAAAACACCACTGACCATCGCAGCATAGGATGCGCCAGTTGTTGCGATAGTGCGTTTGATCGAGTGCAAGTGGAAAAGCAGATGTAAAAGGCTTTATAGTACCGACTTCAGGCAGGTCGGCGATTTTTATCTTGTGGGTAGATGTTTTTCCCTCAGCCCGAACCCTTGAGTTGACAGGACTACTCCAAGTCGGTATCCGCCTATTGTGAAAACTGTCGCAGTAATTGGCCTAGGTTACGTCGGTTTGCCGCTGGCCCTTGCCTTCGCCCGCAATGGGCTCCATGTTATCGGTCTGGATATTGATCCCGGAAAAATATCTGCCTTAAAAAGCGGTGAAAGCTATCTCAGACACATCGACATAACCGATCTGCCGGATCTGATTGCGGGGCAGCGCTTTCTTCCTTCGACAGATTTTACCGAGATCTCTCAAAGTGATGCTATAGTCATTTGCGTTCCTACCCCGCTCGATAAGCACCGCGAGCCAGATTTGTCTTTCGTGCTAGAGACGGGCAGATCCATCGGGCCTCGTTTGAGCAAGGGAAGCCTGATTGTTCTGGAGTCCACAACCTACCCAGGTACGACAGAGGAGGATCTGTGCGCCGTCCTTGAGCAAGGATCGGGGATGAAGGCAGGTTTGGATTTTCACTTGGCCTTTTCCCCAGAGCGAGAGGATCCGGGAAATCCGAAAAGCAAGGTCACTGACATTCCCAAGGTCGTGGGAGGGTTGACGCCGGCCTGTACGGAAAAGGCCAAGGAACTGTATGCAGTCGCCGTAAAAAACATTGTTCCGGTTTCCAGTTGTCGGGTCGCTGAAGCGACCAAACTGTTGGAGAACATTTTCCGGTCTGTCAATATAGCCTTGGTCAACGAGCTGAAGGTAGTTTACGGAGCTATGGGCATAGATATCTGGGAAGTGATCGCCGCAGCATCGACAAAACCCTTTGGTTTCATGCCTTTTTACCCTGGACCAGGATTGGGGGGCCACTGTATTCCCATTGACCCGTTTTACTTGACCTGGAAAGCGAGGGAGTACGGGCAGCATACGCGCTTCATTGAACTGGCAGGTGAAATCAATACTTCAATGCCAGCTTATGTAGTCGCAAAAGTCGCTGATGCCCTTAATGATCACTCAAAAGCACTGAAAGGCAGCAAAGTTTTGATTGTCGGACTAGCTTACAAGGCGGATGTCGATGATATCCGGGAGAGTCCGACATTTGTTCTCATGTCTCTTCTCGAAAAGCGCGGGGCTTCCATAGACTATTTTGATCCATACGTCGCGGAAGTTCCTCCGACACGGGAACATTCAGAATTTGCCGGAAAGCGTTCCATTGAGTGGAACGGGGAAAACGTGGGTCAATACGACTGCGTTTTGATTGCAACCGCGCACAAGTGCATTGATTTTGCAGCACTTCGTAATTGGAATCAATGTATTGTCGATACTAGGAATGCCGTCCCCGGCCCGAATGTTACAAGGGCCTAAACTATTCGCCCGTGTTCATAGGAGGGTGCTGCGAGAGCTTGCCTAATACCCTCTGCGAAAAGCTTTGCAGTACGATCAGTTGTGTAAAGAGGAGCTGATTTAGCACACCCTACCGCGATCTTTTGGCGAGCCTCTTCATCTTGAAATAAAGCTACTATAGAATTTGCATACGCTTCGGGTGAGGTAGAACCGTCCAAAATGAGTCCATTTACGCCATTCCTTAAATAGTCAATTTCAGGCCCATGCGTATGTATGGCCGTCGTAATCATAGGGACTTTGAACGCGAAGGAGTCCAGTACAACCAAACCAACCGCACCCGGCATTAGTAAAAGTTTTGAGATTTTCCAGTATGGTAATCGTTCTTTGTCTCCAAGTGGGCCCAGGTATTTGATAAAAGGATATGTGCGTGAAGCAGCTTTCACAAATTCCGCCTCACGACCACTGCCGCAAATCAGAAGTACAAAATCAGGAAGGTGCTTTCGTACCTCAATGGACGACTTAATAAGGAAGGGAATTCGTTTTTCTTCATACAGCCCTCCGGAATATATGGCGATGTTTTCAGTTTTTATTTCAAGGCTCTCACGAACTCGCGCAATCTCCGTGTGCGACGTTTGGTTAAAATTATGTGCAAGGGAAACTGTGTCGATGGAGTTGTAAAGGGTACTAATTCTGTCACTTGGAAAACCAAGTGACGTAATGATTTTACAACTAAGATCATTATATGCAAACCACCAATCACACTTTGTGGAGAGCCGTCGTTTTAGGAATTCGGCAAAAAAACTCTTATATGTTGCTTGAAAGTTTTTCCCATGACCCCAAAAAGCAAGTTTGAGCGCTGGCGAGAAGCTGCGCTTAGCTAGCAAAAGATAGTTCGCAACATACTTTACTTCTTGTTGTACGATAATTAGATTGCTTTTTCGTAAAAGTGGGAAAATGGGTTGCCAGGAAAGCGACCCGAACTTGGTTATACTCACAGGTGTGGCCCATGCAATTGTGCCGGGCAATAGATTTGAAGCTGTATTAGGATTGAAGATCAAATCCAGATGAATATTATGCAAAAATAAGATTTCCCTCAACTCTTCATAAAGAGCGACACGATAGTGCGGTAAATGCTCCTGAACGATTACTACGCGCATATTAATCCTAGACCACTAGAGGCAACTTTGTTGATAGATTTGCCAGTGCTTTTCGGCATCCTCTGGAGATTTGAAACGCTCCCCAATTTTGATGGCAGGATTTCCTCCTACAATGGTACTGGGCAAAACATCCTTGGTGACTACGGAACCGGCAGCGACAATAGCACCACGGCCTATAGTTACGCCAGACAAGATAATAGCTCCATATCCTACCCATACATCATCTTCTATACATACAGCACTATTAAGACCCTTCCAATTGTAGTCGTGATCCCTAATTTGTGAGGCTCTCCTGACAGGGATGCCGACTTGCTGAAAGTGATGATCGTATTTGCCAACTAGTGCGACATAGTTTCCAAAAATCACGTCATTGCCGATGATGGCGTCGCACTCAATTTGGCTATAGCGCCCTATGTAAAAATTTGTTCCTATAGATAAGCGGCTTTTGGCCCAAATGACAACACCTCTTCCCGCGTGAAAATTTGAGCCGATTAACCAATGTTTCCATTTCCAGTTGCGCAAATAATAATTGCGAAGATTTTTTAAAAATTGGGTGAGAATCACAATCAGTTAAAATTGATTAATCGTAACCCAGTTGGGGAGCAGGCGTTCATGTTGAAAATCACCTTGCCCGGGGCCATGCCGATATCTTGATGTTACGACGACCTTTGCCTGGTTATTACTGAGCGCAGCGCCCCACCAAGAGAACGAGCTGTTGGATAATATTGCTCCGGCTCGGCATTCTTTAAGGAGCAATAATTCCTCAATATCAGCGTTTTCTCCACACAGCTGTATAAAATTAACATTTCTTTCTAAAAAAGAGAAGTTTGATCGACACCAATCCTGATCCTCGGAAAAAATGTACCACGTAGGGTTAGAAATACCGGATGATATAATATAATCAGTGGCAGCCTTATAAAATTTCGAAGTTAAGACACTCTTGCCTTCATTAAATCTTAAAAAATCACCCCGCCTAACATGAATGGAGACCGGGTTAGAAGAGCTTTGTATTTTTTCTTGTAAATGAAGAAAATCGCGACATGGAACAAATTGTGGTTTTAAGATCTGTAATAATTCTCTGCGCGCTAATAAAAAATGGTCTACAGTCTGCCAAAAACCACTAAGGGTTACGTTTTTAGGCAATTCTATGGCATAGAGCTCTTCTGAGCGTGCGTGCAAATGTTTCTCGAAAATATACGTCCCTGTATTGATCAATACCTTCTTAAGGATTGGAATTTTTTGTGCGAACGAAGCCAAGATGCCTTGCAAGCTGGCAACCTCATGGTGGATTGTGAACGGAGTGAGATTAGATGCTCGTGAATAGGGAGTTCCGTTAAGGTCAAAAAGCTGTCCGAGCAAAAAGTGCCTCCTTGGTACATACGTCTGCAAGTGGTACCAGGTGCTATCGAGTATTAGATGTCTATTGAACCTTTGAGCGCTAGCAATGCCACAAGCTAATTGAAAGAGTTGATTACCCAATCCAGCAGAGACGCAGATTCTAACATGAGGTGATCTTTTCACGAACGTATAGATCTAAATGCCACAAGGAGGCTATTTCTTGAAAAGAATACGAAAGTAGGGCGAGAAAAAATATTGTAACCAATGAATTCCGCAGTTTCTTCGGGTGTAAACAAACCAGTCTACGGGTGGAAGACCTTTAGGATGAAGAACTTTTTTGAACCTTATTGCACGGCCTAATGTTTTATCACGCCAAGTGCCCTTGGGTGAGTTCGTAGGACATTGGCCTATGAAAGTAGTCGTCTCAAGTATTTCAATGCCTTGTTCGGTAGCCCGTAGGCCATAATCCATATCGCCCATCGCATGACGATATGCACGATGCAGAACGCCAAGTCTTTGAAATACCGAACGAGGGACAAGAGCAGCATTCATGTTGAGTGTTCGACATAGGCGAGGACTTGGGGGAAACCTTGGAAAGGGATGATTTGATTGAAGACCACCATATGTCCATTGGTTAGTTCTCGGATCACAGATTGCTCCTACACCAATTCGGGAGGATTGGGGATCAGGCACAAGGGATAGAAGTTCTTGCAAAGCGTCGGTTAACAAGACGGTATCGTCATTGACCAAGAAGTAATAGTCTGGATCTTCAGATGAAGCCTGTTTCCAGGCAACTCGCATTCCTCCACACCAAAACAAGTTTCCGGTGCCTCGAATAATGCAAGCAGTAGGCCAAAGTTTAGAAACGGCCTCTGCGGTTCCGTCGGTAGATGCATCGTCCACCAAGAAGCAGGAAAGCGTGGCATCTACCTTCTGTGCCAAAATGGATTGCAAACACGCTATGGTCTTGGATTTTCTGTTATGACACGTGAGTACGACGGATATCTGAGGGTTCATTTATGTTTCTGAAAGTTTCTCGCAAGAATATCTTTCCAAATCTGAAAATATTTAGCACTTCGATATTCAGTGTTAAATTCTCGATGTGCGATTCGAGCATTTTCGCTATTTCGAAAGCCCAAAGGTTTCGTGGCTATGACTCTCATAAGTGCCGAAGCTATAGACAAAGATTCAGGAGCAGTCCAAGTTATATCAAATGCGAATTGGCTAAAGTCACGTAGACCGGGACAGTCGGAGAGAATGGTAGGAATGCCTGTGGCAAGCGCCTCCACCGCAGAGACGCCAAATCCTTCATAAAGTGAGGGCATGACAAATACGTTTGCAGCCCAAAGATAAGGCAGGACATCTTGCTTTGGACCCGTGAAGACAACTTGATTTTGTAGGTTTAGATGGGAAGCTAATTTTCGCTCAACACTTGAGGGATGTTCGTTTCCCACCATGAAATAACGTATGGAGCGGTCAGATGTGGATGAATTCTTCAATAGTGGCAAAGCCTCTATCATGGCTGTATAATTCTTAACTTCGTTGCCATTTCCGATAGAAACTACAATGAATTCATGCTTTCCTATGCCAAGTTGCTCGCGAGCGACTCGGTGTTCTTGCTGGCTCGGGAGACGGAATGTTTTTTCGTCAAACCAATTCCAGCACAAGGTGGTTGGATTATGTAAGTTACGAAGCTCGTTGTGATAGACGGAAGAGCTAATCGAAAGTTGTGTTGAACCTAGACAAAGTTGTAAAAAACGTTCCGCCGATTTTCGAATGCGAAGATGTCCGCAGTAGGGAAAACTGTTATGAATCGTCCTAACGGTATTGAGATGATTTAAAGAGAGAAATAGGCTTAAAGTAGAGCTATTTCTCTCCGTATGAATATGAACGATATCTGGCGCTAAGGAGCGCGTGTATTGAGCCAGACCAAGCCCTCGCATTGGACGTCGCCATGGGACGGGATAATGAAGAACGGTATATCCACAATGTCGGAGAGTGGCTGCATATTCGCCTTCCTGAGGAGCGGTGGCCAGAGCGATCAGCTCGCAGCCAGAATCCTTCCAGTATGGTGCAGCAAGTTTCAGCATGACCTCCGCACCGGAAGGGCGAATTTCATTCAGAATATGAACTACTTTCACGAAATAGGCTTTTGTTGTTTTGGTGGGTCTGACCTGAGAATTGATTGATATGTTACAACAAAGCGTTCTGCGATGGATTCCCAAGAAAGGTTGCGAGCTCTGGCCAAGGCACCTTGTGAAAGGTGTGGCAGTAAGTGAGGATCTTCAATAAAGCGTTCCAAGGTGTGTCGGAAATGCGTTACGCTATACTCAAAATTTACCAAAGGGATCGTCACGCCGCAGTCGTCCGTCACGGCAGTACTCATACCGCCAGCGTGGTGGCACACGACTGGCATACCCAAGGAAAGGGCTTCAAGTATCACATGTGGAGTGCCTTCTCGCAGTCCTGTGTGGATCAAAATGTCTCCAGTGGCCATTAAGCGAAGGGCATCTTCGTGTGAAACCCGTCCCTTCCATTCGATATTGTCATCTGCGAAAGGGCATTTACTAGCCATCGTCTTCCAAGCTTTTTCCATGGGTCCATTCCCTAAAATAAGAAGCTTCCACCGCTGAAGAGGGATAGAATCAGAAGAGAGGGCTTTTAAAAGAATAGGAAGAGCCTTCCTAGGTGTAAAAAGTCCGCTCCAAATTAAGACAAATTTCTGCTTGGGGCTTGTCCTCAAGCGCCGCATGGGATTGGGAGTTGTTCCTGTTTCGAGGAGAAGTTCGCTATTCACGTTCCAGCGTTTGAAAAGTTGATTTTCGGCTTCTGAGACCGCAAATACTTTTGCAGCGTGCTGTGCCGCGCTTCGGATGCGGCCAGGAAACAATGACTGTGCTATATTGCCAATATCACGGGAGAGAGGTCGGAAAATTTCAAGGTTTGAGAAATGCTTATAAAACGAGAAAGGTATGCTTTCGGCACCGCTAACAGGTCCCCATACGAAAGGAAGTCCAAGTTTCCATAAGTATCCAGGCTCTCGGAAGCCAATATAAGTGAGGTGATGGCATATGTCAAAAGGAGTCTCCAGATGCAATCGTGCGGCAATTCGCAATGCTTCCTTTTGCCATAAACGATAGCCTAAGTAGTATAGCATCCATAGGCAGGGAAAATAATGAAGGCGTTCAAAAAGGCTAATCAAAGGTAAAGGTCCAATATAGCGTGTAGTTAATCTAGGAGGAAGAACCGAAGTTTGGAGATATGTATTTAAATCGTTCAAGCTCCTTCGATCTGATCTAATGTCACCGAAAAGCACAGTAACGTCGGCATGTTTAGCAAGCTGGATGGCGGTATTCCAACCGACCGCGGCTTCGGAACCCCTAACAGGGGAAAAAGAAAAAGCTGAAAGAAGTAATCGCATCCGAGTTTAAATATTTCTACTGCTCTATAAGTTGACAGACACAAGTGCTGCAGATGCCAAATAGATAAAGGTAAAGTTTTGCTCTCAATAACAGTTTGTCAGGCTAAACAATTGTTGCATTTGGGAGGAGTCATGAGGCGAAAAGCGAGAGAACCTCTTCCTTAATGGATTTCTCATAGATACCAGCATAATTAGCAACATTGTGGGAAATTGTGGCAATTCTTTCCCAACTTTCACAAAGGGTAAACGCCATCGCAATGGACTCTTCGGGGGTTGCTCCGACAAGTCCCCCTGATTCCCTAACAATATGTGAACAACCAGAATTTTCCGTAATTACGACCACCATACCGTGGTTGATCGCCTCAAGGGCCACGTACCCGAATGGCTCGTTGCGGCTTGGCAATAGCAAAACATCATGCTCTTCAAAAAGCGATTTGTGAGTATTGCTGCCTGTTTTTATGGTCTGGGCGAACTTTACCCCTTCCAACTCGCGGATCGGGGGCTTCGGACATACGAAGGTTAGTTCGGTACGTTTCGGTTTATGGAGAGACCACAGATGGAGAAGTTCATCTCCGCCTTTTCTTTCGTAGTCTGCGCCTATGAAGAGTAATTTTGTTTTATTCCTCAAGGTACGCGGTGAGGCCTCAGTAGCTGGATACGGAAGCGGATAACGGCATTCACGAATTGAGCATCCGCGAGTGTTATAAAATGATCTGAAGCCCATGACCGGAGAAGCGGTGATATCAAGCCGATTAAAGGCTGCGCGGTAAATCTTGTTATACATACCCATGAAGGGGCCTCTGCGGCCAACCGGATAAGCTTCCGTCCAGTCCAGGATGCCAATTCTTCGATGGTTATTCTTCCGGGGAGCGATTGCGGAGAGCAGTACAGGCGCATTGAACAAGGCCAGTATCCCGTATTGTAGACTTTCCTGCTGTGTAATGAAGTTCACGGCATTTAGTAGTGCAATGGGGCCGAGTTTGCGAAATCCTTTTGAGAGGAGCAACTCGGCTTCGGGTTCCAGCAATCGGCGGTAGGCATCTGTGATGGCTGAAGTCCCCCAGTCGGCCTGGCTGGCAATCAAGGCTATTTTTTGCTTCACGGTTTTTTTAGTTGAGGGCAAGTGTGTCCTCCCAAAGGAATATCAAAAGAAAGTAACTCGGTCCTTAATTTCCGCTAGGAACACTCGATATAATGTCATTCTCCACACGGACTACCGATCCTAGGCTACGATTGGAGCAAAAATCTTCCAGCTGATTCAGTGCCGGATAATCTTTGCCTCGACCGAAGGGGCATCGTCAGTGAGGAAGTGATGCAGGATTGCGCGCTTGATATGAGGAAGAAAGGGAAGAACAAAACCCGAAGCCATTATCAACTTTCTGTAGAGATCGGATTTTTTACAGATTTCTATTGACTCAATCAAGTTGGGGGAAATCTAATAGCAGAGAGATCGGATCCAGAAAATCGGGGTTTATAAAACTTCATAAAAGAATAGGATAGAAACCGAGTTCTTCTGACTACCTTTGGACAAATAAAACATTCCCCCCTACGCGAAAGAAGGCTTCATCAGCAACTTTGAAACCGTAGTCGGCCATCTTGCTCTTTACTTCAGGATATAGTGGGCCACCTTCGTAAAGAGCTATATTTGAAATTTCAAGCTGCACTGCTCGAACTGCAGATAAAATCCGCGAAGCTCCAAGTAGTGCGTTTAACTCATAGCCTTGCATGTCTAGGCGAAGAAAATCTAGTTTTTTAACCTTGGACTCTGCTGCCCACTCATCCAGCGTGGTAACTTCTACTTCCACATTTTTGCTGAATTCTACGAAAGAATATTCCGTATGATGTCCTTTGGTAGGTCTTAAAAGTGAGGAAGATTGGCAGTTGGATGAGTTGCCGTCCCCGGAAAGATGCATAGTGAAAGGCCCAGACTTTGGTCCTAATGCTTTTGGAAAACAAAATACCCGATTATCTAAGAGTTGCGTTCTTTGCTTGAGCTCTCGAAAGGCTGAAGGCACAGGCTCGAAAGCGTAGATTGTAGAGTTAGGCCAAAACGCGGCCATTTCTACAGTATTGCAACCATTGTGTGCGCCAGCCTCAAGAATTATCGGATCTGTTGGTAGCCACTTCGAGATCACCTGTAAGGGGATGGTATCGCGCGAGTGGAAATATCTTAATGCACGAATAGGGTGCCTGATGGCATATAGCAAATTTTGGCGTGATACTTTCATGGTTCATCTCGGTTTTCTAAATAGAATTTCAACAGTCAAATAGAATCCGTATGTATAGAGAAATAAAATATCTAAGAAATGGAGCGCCACAATTGCGGCGGCGATAAAACACCAATCTGCGGGAGGTAGTCCTTTTGGAGAGAAACTTTCGTAAGCGGACAATTCGGGGCAATGATGGAGCTCGCCATGAGCCATTGATCGGATTTCGGCTGCATGTCCCAATGAATTGGGGAGTTTCAAGTATGTGTCTTCCAGTCCAAGTCGCAGCCAACCCGTAATCCATGAGTCCGATGGCATCGGTGAAATCCGGGAAAGAAAAATCCAAGTCTTTGGAAAACGGAACACCTGTGGAACTGAAGGACTAATTGCAATTTGGGTGCATCTTGCCAGCAGCACCCGTCCGCACTCGATTCATTTTTGAAAAGCTGTGAATCCCGTGTATGGAAAATTGTTATGCACGGTTCGGAAGGTTTTGCGCCCCGCAATTCTTGGAAGAATCGTTGTCACTACGCTGAGACGCTCCGCGTGAACATGGACGATATTGACATTGTGGGACTTCAGAATACGAAGCAATGCTCTCGCCCAGGCTGTTATATTTCCGTGCAAAGGCAGATGGATGATTTCATAGCCAGCGGACTCCAAGTCTCTGGCATATGGCCCGCGCTGCTTCTCAGTTGATAAGGCCAAAGGCCTATAAGCGGCTCTTTTCCAAGTTTCAGCCGCTAGACGAAGCATCACTTCGGCTCCAGAAGGCCTGAGTTCACCTAGAACATGTAAAATCGTCTTCATATGTCATCAGGAAGCACGACCGTCTTGCAACACCGATGAATTTATACTCTCGTCGATTTTGCGACAGAGAGATCTCGCGAGGCGATTGGCGGGTTGTTCCAACAAGACATACGACGCGCTGGACAATAAGAACGAAGACAGGAAAACGGTGCCGAATATAAAGGGAAATCGTAGCAAATTGTTTCCAAAGTTCAAACCAGTGTGTTGCCTTACTGATTCCAGCAAATAGAGCACGACAAAATGCCAGAAATATGCGCTGTAGGAAATTTTGCCCATCCATGTCACAGCGCGAGGAATTGGCAAGTGGACGTAACGGTTTAGCGATCCTATTCCCAATACAAACATGCCAAAAATCGGGGCTACCAAGACAGCTTTGAGCGGCAGGTTCGAGTAGCTTATAAGTAAAAAAGCCAGCACCGAGAATCCGATACAGAAAATTGCCCATCTCTTGTCCATTTCGCCACCGGAAATCCAGCGATAGGCCAGGATCCCGGCTATAAAAGAGGGCAAACATACAGGAAGCCAGTAACTGTTAAAGAATGATATGGCGAGCGATGGATAGGGGAAACGGGGAGCTAGAAAAAGAACGCCTAATATGGACAGAATCCCGCCTAGCATCATTGAACAAATTAGCCATACGGCCGCTTGTCGCGTCCGACTTAGGCGCTCTTTCAAGATCGGAACTAGGCCATACATATTCATCTCGGCCGAGACAGACCACCCTCCAGGGACTATCGCGCTGTGCATTGTCGGCCACCAGTTGCCGAGAAAGAAAATCGTGACCGCAAGAGTGAACAGGGTGCTTCCCTCTGGAAACCAGTAGTTTGGGCTTCCTCCGGTCGAGAAATACCAAAGGACGGCTGCTAGCCAAAAAGCAGGTGCGATTCTCAATACACGTCGAATCCAGAATTTGATCCAGCCGCGTCTGGAAGTCTGGAAAGAAGAGGATCTTTCCAGGGACAGAAACATTGTGAATCCGCTAATAACAAAAAAGAGTTGAACGCCCCGGGCCCCTTCAAGCAAAATGGGATTAATCCATGAAAACCACGGCGTAAACTGAACGGTATGTACCGCAATCACCAAGGTGATAGCTCCTCCTCTGAGTGCATCGAGCCAATCAATTCTTTGCGCTTCTGGCGAAAGCAAAATTATGCGGTGTAAATGTGGGTAAGCTGTGACGCCACATCGCGCCAGCTTGATACGGCAGGAGGGGAAACGGCCATTTGGGAGATGAAACGTTGAATGGCAGCCGTTATCGCATCAGGGCCGAAATGAGTTACATAAGTAGCTTTGTTTCCGAAGGTGCATCGTGCCCAGGGTAGATCGGAAAGGAGCAGCGGACAATTCGAGGCGGAGGCCGCCAGCGCGGCCGTACTCTGTGTTTCCATCGTACTAAGCAAGATGAATCCGTTGGCTTTCCTAAAAATGGGTGTGATTTCTGCAGGTGTCGTCAAATCTGGCTCATATAGGACAAGCCCGTTTGAATGCTCAACGATCTGTAAAAACTTTTTATAATACGGATCGTTCAGGCTGTAAGGTTTCCCAATTACGATAAGGCGGACATCGGCTGCGATTGCTCCCTTTGCCATTTCGACCACCCGCTTTCGTTCAGTGATTGTGGCTAGCGTGACCAGAAGGGGCTTTTCGTCAGGTAGAAGAAATGATACGCATGTTTTATCAGCAGGCACACGAAAGGCATGATTCTTTGGAAAAAAATCATCGTGAACCCCCGTTGGAACAATATGTAGCCGGTTTGATGGAACATTGAATAAGGTTTTCATAATCCAGCCTTCCCATTCCGTGCTGGCGATTACCGCATCGGCGAGTTGATAACTATCCCAGCGGAGGGGAAGACGGAATGATGACGGTAAAACTTTGGCAAAGAATCTGTTGACCAGACCTTGCATTCTGAGTCGGCATGCAGTCCGGGAGCCCTGGCTGGTGAGTAACTCGTGCATCACATATTTCATGCCTTTGGCGTGAGCGAAACGGATATGTGTGGGATTGGCGCGGCCAAAGTAATGGATAACGTCACCTCGCTGTTCTGCATCCCACCAACGAAGATATTCGACCTCCACTCCTTGTGCCCGCAGAGCGGTGGCAGTTTCGCTGATGAGAATCTGAAAGCCTCCGTGTGCCAATGAGTATGGCTCGTTATGGTCAAATAGGATCTTCATTATTGATCCTAAAACCGCAAAAGTTAGGACTTTTCAAAAATACGCTTTCCCAAAAAGTTGAATTTGCGTCTGTTTTTGAGACTGCAAGACAGGACGTATTTTTGGTGTCGATATCTGGCTTCCCATTCTGCAAATAGAGGACAAATCGTGAAGAGGGTTTTCTTTTTGAAATGTACCAACAGATTCCGGATTTTAACCACGATGGGGAGAGATTTTGCAATTTTTTGGCGAAAGGTGGGAGGTGTGAAAGGAGCATCATCAGTCAATTCATCGGAGACAAGAGGGAGATAATCACTCTGATGAGGAGGGGTGGCAAAAAGTTCGACCTGCTCGATTTTGGTTGCTAGAACAAATATGAATGTCTCGCCCCGCGTCTGAGCTTGGACGCGATCTCGGATCGCTGATGGGTTGCGTGCTTCGAACCACCCATCATCGGAGTAAATCAGAACCTTTTTGATTTCAAAACCATTCGCAGTGTTCAGAGTGGAATAAAACAGCTCTGGGCTGAATTGGTAGAAACCATGCCCCATGCAGTTATTGGCCATGTTGCAGATGATGAGATGGCCCCCGACTTTTACCATTTTGAGACAGTCTCCGTAAGCCCGCGGGAAGTCAAAGATATGCTCAAGCGTACCGCCATCTATCACGCAGTCAAATGCGCCATGCAGGGTGGGGGGGATGGGATGATTGAGATTGTGGATTATGGTTGCCGCTTCATAGCTGGACGCATCCATCGAGTCGATTGTGATGGCTCCCAATGCGGAGAAAAAGGAATCGGCAAATTGTTCTTTTGACAAATCGATTCCACTCCAAGCTTTGACCTTTTTTAAGTCACTTGGAATCAACTTCACGGTTTGACGGCCAAGGGTCAAAGTGCGCTGAAATTGTACTCCCAATTGTCTGGCGACTAGCAAAAATTCGGTTGTTCGAATGTCTAAACCCATAGTGTCAGGAGTGGTGGGGCATTGCTCTCGTTATAGTGGTGATCATATCCATGAGTGATGCTTCTCAATCTTGAAAAGCGTTCTTCAGTGAGTGATAGATCTCCAAGTGCTTTTTAGCGACCACCGAAGGATGATATTTGGCTTTAGCATCCAGATAAGACTGTTTAGCCAGTTTTGTCCCCAGAGCAGGATCTTGCAGAATACGTCTTACGGCTTGGCGCATGGATTCTTGAGATGTGGGATCAATCAAAAGGCCATTTTGTTCATGGCGTATCAAATCAGGTACACCTCCCACGTTTGGGGCAATTACGGGGACTCCCGATGCCATGGCTTCGAGGACAGACATGGGACAATTGTCTTCGAGTGACGGAAGTACCAGCAGATGTGCCGAGTTCAAGGCCTGGCCTAGTTCTTTCCGGCCAAGCATTCCTCCGAAAACGCACCAT
>Ga0351844_1050_pt1 | contig 49385 bp, 38 predicted proteins | sample TotcelHFGM3001L5_FD_206880 | JGI IMG/M metagenome (GOLD analysis project Ga0351844, IMG submission 206880) | Enriched cells from coal bed in the Powder River Basin, Montana, United States - Total cells FGM rep1 HSBNCT.FGM.300.1.L5 ... | reverse complement strand
CTTTGGCCATCGGGATTTCCACCTCATATGGGGATACAAACAAGGGATGAACCGTAATTTTTTGTGAAGTATTTTTTTTGTCTGAGGGCAAGACATCACCATCACCGTTTGTTCCTCGGATGATATGGGATTTGAAATGCGTGAAGTATTCGATGCGACCCTTGTCGCCATTGATGGTGGCGCGGAACCCCTCCGAGGGACAAAACGCCGTTAGCGAATAGGTCAACAGTGTTCCACTACGATATTTCACAACAACACTGAGGGAATCCTCGATGTCTATACCTTCACGAAAGACGTTTTTGTCCCGGATGTAACCGTCTTCGCGCTCCGCATCGAGGTACAGGCTTTTCAAAAGCACATCCTGTTCCAAGTCCAGCTTGAAAGGGTCCGTATCGGGAGCATTGCCCGTGTACCGATCATAGGAAGCCAGCTCGGCCTGTCCCCTGGCCTCCGCATTCTATCGTCCATAAAATGCCAGATCGCCAAATGCAAATACTGTCTCGGGGATGGCGTCCATCCACCAGTTGACGAGATCAAAATGATGGGTGGACTTATGAACCAGCAGCCCTCCGGATTTGCTCTTCTCACTATGCCAGCGCCTAAAGTAGTCCGCACCATGCTTGGTATCGAGCGTGTATTCGAGCACGACGCTTTTAACCGAGCCGATGACTCCGCTAAGAATGAGTTCTTTGACTTTGGAGGCTCCCGGCATCCAGCGCATATTAAAAGTGACTCGAACGGACTTCCCGGACTGTTCGACAGCCTTCAGGATTCTCGCACACTTAGCGGCATCGGTCGTAAGCGGTTTCTCGGTGATCACATCACAGCCTGCTTCGAGCGAGCGGACAATGTATTCGTCATGATGCGCATCCACTGTGCAGACAATCACGTAGTCGGGTTTCTGTTCCGCAAGCATCTGGTCAAACGCTTCGGCGGAAAAAGTCGGGACATCCTTTAGTCCAAACTCTGACGCCAGACGTTCAGAGTGATGCGCCAGGCGGACTGGATTGAGATCGCAAAGTCCAACGATTTCACTTGTTTCGGAAAAGGTTGAAGCCAGGGGGTCCAGAAACATCACGACCCTTCCGCCCGTTCCCACGACCGCATACCGGGCTTTTCGTGCGCCCGGGTTCGCCTCCGCTCCGAGCTGGGATTCGGATTGTCGCGTGGGGGTTGAAAGAACAGGTGAAGATTCAGTGGCAGACATACTTGAAATCTCAGAAACCCGACGACGGAAAGCAACTTCACACAACTGGTCTCCAAGAATGACCAGTCAAATAGTGTTGAGGTATGAAGGACTCGCGAATTCATTCGAGAACGATCATATGGAAAAAGTCACAGGGTTCGATCAGCAGTCTTATTCGTCACACTTCACCTCAACTGGAGACGAGGAACGGCCTTCCCGGCGCTTCCCAAAAACAACCATGAAAGTACATCATCGTATTCCACCCATCCTCACAGGTCTATTGCTCGGGCTGGCTTTTACCATCTCGTCACCAGCTGCGACGCTGACCTGGACCGGGGCAACAAACGGAAATTGGAGCGAGTCAAACTGGAGCGGCGGCACACCGGTCAATTCGGGAGCTGATACACTGATCTTTTCGGGATCAAACAATCTCTCGACCTCCAACGATTTGACCAACTACACCGCTGAGGCAATCACCTTCTCCACCGCGGGCGCTTTTACGCTCGCCGGGAATTCGATTACTCTGGCTGGGAATATCACTAACAGCAGCACAAACCTCCAGACGATCAACCTGAACATGGCCGTGGCGGCAACTCGCACCATTACCTCTGGAGCAAGTGGAGGTAACATCACCATCAACGGTGCTGTCAGTGGAGCAGGTGGGATCACCGTTGCCGGAGGAGGCATAGTAACCCTGGGCGGGAGCAATAGCTATAGTGGCGGCACAACTACAGCGACAAGCTCGGTGTTGCGAGTGTCGAACAACAATGCCCTAGGTTCCGGTCAGATTAGTTTCGGATCTGGTGCCGTGTTTGAGGCCGCCAACGTGGACGTCACTCTTGCAAATACGGGAATCTTCTCCAACAGCACTTTTTCAGGCAGTCAAAGTATCACATTCCAGGGAAAGTTGACTGGACTCAACGGTTCCAGCAAGACGATCACCAACAATATCGCGAGCGGCAAAGCCCTTACTCTCACCGACATTGACATAAATCAGCAAGCCTCCACTCGATCGGTTACGATCGCCGGTACAGGCAGGACAAATATCACCGGTACGATCGCGAACGGAAGCGCTACCACCGGCCAACTTGTAATCACCAACACGGCCACAACCACACTTTCCGGCAACAATACCTACACCGGTTCGACCACCGTCAGTGCCGGCACATTGCAGTTCGCCAAAACCACCTCGCTTTATGCGGGGAACACCGCAAATTGGACCGCAACTAGGCTCGCAGTAGCCAATGGTGCCACTCTCGCCTTCAACGTAGGCGGCACGGGTGAGTTCACCACAGGCAACGTCACCACCCTGCTTACCAATCTCGCCGCCAGCACATCCGCTGCCAACGGTATGAATGCTGGCTCGATTCTGGGTATCGACACAACCAATGCCGCGGGTGGCACATTCACCATCACCGACATCATTGCCGACACCACCGGAGCATCGGGCGGATCACGGGGTCTGACCAAACTCGGAACCGGCACCCTCTTCTTGACGGGCAACAATACCTACACCGGGGCAACTACCGTAAACTCAGGCACCCTGATCGTGAATGGGAACTCGGGAAGCAGCAACTTCACCGTCCGCAGCGGTGCGAGTCTGGGTGGATCCGGTACCGTGGGCAACCTTACGATCCAAAGCGGGGCCACTCTCGCTCCCGGCAACAGTCCCGGTATCCTCAACTCGGGCGCGCTTAACCTGAATAGCGGCGGTACCATGGCCATGGAGTTGACGGGGAACACTGCCACTCCCGTGGCTGGGACCAACTACGATCAGATCAATGTCACTGGCGGAGTCATTTTGGGCGGGGAATTAAGCCTCGGTCTCGCCGGCTATACCAACGTGGCTGGCGGAGTGTTTTTCCTCGTAAACAATGACGGGTCCGACTTGGTCGATGGAGTTTTTTCGAATGCAAACTTCGACCCTTCCACGATATTCACGCTTGGGGGACAACAGTGGCAGATCAACTACAACGCCGATTTCGCATCGACCACAGCACAGAACTTCACCGAAGCCCTTGGCAACGATGTGGCCCTTCTGGCAGTGCCTGAGCCATCGGCCTTGGTCTTGTTTGGCCTTGCAGCGGCCTATGGCTTCATGAGCCGCCGCCGTCGGGCTTAGGCACGAAGCTGCGAAAGCTGACGAAGTAATTCCCAAGACCCTCACCCGCCACCGACAAGAGTCGTAAATACCATGCCCGTCACCACGGAAAGCTCACGAGAGAGTGCTGTCAAAACATCGGACTGCTCTTCCCACAGGCGACATCATTCGTTTTGGTCGGCAAGCCCCTCGCCGTTTCATGACGACGGGCAACTCGATATCGAGTCGGTAACGCGAATGATCGATTGGCATGTCGATCAGGAGGTTGACGGCGTCATGCTGCTCGGCACCTGTGGGGAAGGCCCATGGATGCCGGAATATCAGAAAAGAATCCTGGTTCGCGAATCCGTGGCGGCGGCCAACGGACGAATCAGCATCGCCGTGCAGGTCACCGAGAATTCCGCCGAACGAGTGTTGGAGCAAATTGACCATGCCACCGAAGCGGGAGCCGACTTTGTGGCCATTGCCCAGCCGTATTTTCTCATCGCCGCCAACCCGACCCGCATAGCTTCGTATTATCGGGAAATCCTGGATCGGTCCGCTTTGCCGGTGATTTTCTACGATCGAGGTCAGTTCGCTCAGGTGCCCGTGCCGGTCGAGTTGCTGGGGGAGATTGTCGCCCATCCATCCGTGAAGATCATCAAGGATAGCTCGACTGCCCCTGATCGGGAGCAAGTCTTCCTGGAGGCCCGACGCTTGCGGCCCGAACTTTCGGTCCTTTCCGGGGATGAGTTTCACTGCATGGATTACCTCACGAGAGGCTATGATGGATTAATGCTCGGTGGCGGCATTATCAACGCGAGGCATGCACGGCAGATCTTCCGTTTTCTGGCTGAGGATAAGATAGAATCCGCCCATGCCATCGATGCCAGCATGCGTGCCATGCAGTTGGCCGTTTACGGAGGCGAGGGTTACCCGTGCTGGCTAGCCGGACTCAAGCACCTGCTCGTCGGCTTGAATGTCTTTACTTCAAGCCACAATCTCCTCGGCTACACTCTCACCGATCATTGTCGCGAAGAGATTGCCGCATTGCTGAAAGCCCGCCCCGACTGGCAGTAGCGCCATGGAATCCGATAGTCCGATTCCTCCTTCGCAACCCGCACTCCTTCCCTACAGAGATACAAAGGATATCGGGGCCGCTGATTTCTATTTCGGGATTAACGCCACATTTCGTTTTATCCGAGAAAAGTCGGGCCGCGAGGGCTTGGTGAGATATTGGAAAGACTTGGGAACGGAATACTTTGCCCCCGTTTCCAAAATCTGGGCCGCCGGTGGACTGGTAGCCGTGGCTGAATACTGGAAGGAGTTTTTTGCAGCCGAGCCCGAAGCTCAGGTGGAGGTGGATCACCATCCGGATCGTGTCGTCGTCACAGTGAAACAATGTCCGGCCATTCATCATCTCCGCAAGGAAGGTCGCGAGATCCTGTCTGAGTTTTGCGAGCATTGCTACTGGGTGAGCGACTCTATCGCCGGCAGCTCAGGGATGGCGGCACGCATCAAAGGCGGGAATGGATCGTGCCGGCAGGAGTTTCTCGCCGCCGCCCAGGCCCCACCACAAGACCTGAACGAGATCACACGCTGCTCATGATTGGAAGCTACGATTACTGCGGACATTACGAGTTCACTTTCCAGTGGCTGGAGTCCTTGGGAGGCGTGGAGCTCGTGAGAGAATACTGGCTGGAGGCCATCAGCATCGATGCGCAGCGCCACGCCCGTGAGATCATCATCCCGGAAGGCCTTGCCGGCATGAAAAAATATTGGTCTCACTCCCTCGAGGAAGAAGCGGCAGGCTATGCTTTCACTTCGGATGAAAAGCGTTTCCGAATCGACATGCACGTCTGCCCCTCAAAGGGGTTTCTGATGAACAATGGCTTGGAGCAATACTCCGACTACTGCGACCACTGTCTGGGATGGATCGGGCCGATGATGAAAGATGCCGGATTCGTGGTGGATCATGAACACGATCACTGCGGCATGTGCTGGTGGGAATTTCGGAAAAACGACGACCTGACCGCGCCCTCAGCAGTTGGAGAGTTTGCAGGCGATAAGGATGTCCGGCTCCAGCCAGCCTGGAATTCCGCAACCCTCGACGTCTTCCATCGGGTGGTGGACGACAGAAACAAATGCAAACAGCCCTCGCAAGTCGCCACCGGATCAAGCCCGGTTACTTAAGCGGGACGAGGCTCCGGGCATTGTCTTCGTAGAGTCTCTTTTTCTCGGAAGCCGGCAGATCCAGAGTTTCCAAAAAATCCCGAAGTTGCCCCTCATAATAGTCCCTGGCAAATAACAGCCGATCACTGAATCTCAGGATGAAACTCCGCGCGTGAACGGGATCGCGTGTGAGGGCTTTCAACCCCGAATTCGCGGATAAATCCGCATACAGATTGGGATATTTGTCAAACATCTCATACAGCCGTCCCGGCGAGGTCACTTTGCCTTCTGGATACTGGGTATTTTCGGCAGCACCCGCGATTTCGCGCCAAAACCCCGGGGCATGGCCGATGAATTGGGTCTTGGGACAGGCCTGCAAGGTTCTTTCCAGATTCTCCACGGTCCCGCCGTACCACTCATGCTGGTAGACTCCGTTGAGCCAGGGAATATCGAGGTGAAGCACTACAGGGAGTCCGAGAGATCCCGCCGCACGAAATAATTCGATACTGCGGGGGTCATCAATGAGCATGCGAAACTTCCATTCCCCGCAAACCCTCACGTCGTGCATGCGCGTAGCGGCTTCCAGCAGGGCGGGAGCATTTGGTTTCGCCGGGTCCGGGCAATAACCCAAGACAAACTTGTCCGGATAGCGATCTCTCGTCACGAGCAGATCCTGCAAAGGAATGCCCGGATGACTCCCGTCAGCGCGGATATGCGAGGGGTTAAGTACACCCGAATACTTGGAATCAAAATCCCCCCGGGGAATTTCCCAGGTTAATAGCCAAGCCAGGTCAATACCGTGTGCCGCCATGTCATCCACAAGGCCACGGTCATCCCTCCCATGCCAGAAGACGTGTTGATGCGAATCAATGATCATAATCTAAAAATACTACCGATGATATCTGCCAACTTAGTGGCAACTAATTGATGTCCAGAGCTATTGGGATGAATTCCGTCAAGAAGGAAGGCCGAGCAGCTTTCCGCGTTGCGGCACTCCCACTCCTCGTAAAGTGTGTAGATATCGACGAGTGGAACATGCTTCTCAGTCGCCACATCCCGCACAGCAGTTGCGTAGGTTTCGAGAATGAAGGTAAACCCCAATACCTCCGAGACTTGGTAGGGCGGCCGGCCATAAAGTTCAACCAAATCGGGCGTCCACCGCACTTGATTTGGCGTCATCAGCACAGCCGAGGCTTTTTTTCCGTGGATGGCGTCAACGAAGTTTCGGAGATTCATGGCATAATCCTCAAGGGCCACACGCGGTCTCTCAGCCGGGATTTTTTTCCAAACATCGATTGCCGCGTCGTTGATGCCGAATTGGATGATGACGATATCCGGAGCGGCGTCGAGCACGTCAGTTTCCAGGCGTTTTAGAGCCATCGAGGTCGATTCGCCACGGACGCCCCGGTTAATAAAAGTGATCTCGGGAAACAGCCGCCTCAACTGATCGGTATAGATATCCACATTATCGCGAGGAGCTGTCGTGGAATCGCCGAAACAAACGACCCGGTAATCATGGTTCGCCTGCAACATTTTCAAGTCAGCCTATAATGCTTTCCCTTCATGCCGCGCCGACACTCTTGCCGGCACGGAATTCCGGAACGATCAGGCCTGCTTTTGTCGTGACCGTTCCCGTATCGACAAGTTCCATCACCGACTTTGTAAGCCGCTTCCGGAAAAGATTGTGGTTGATGTCATATCCGGAAATGGACGGGGTGGTATATTGCAGGAAGTGCCGGAAATCCCGGCTGATCAAAGACACATCTTTTGGAACCTCAAGGCCATTCGATATGAAGGAAGTCAGCGCCATCAAGGCGAGCTCGGCCGAGATCGTCACGACGCCCGTGGGGGCGGACGAGGATTTCATGAGCTTTTTCAAAAGGGGAGCAATGGTGCTGACATCATCCTCAAATTTAATGAGCTGTGCGGATATCTCTCCGGAGGAATGCATGCTGGCGACTTCTTGAAAACCCTCAATGCTCGCCATGGTTCCTGGAAATTTCACATTCCTCGCAATCAGGGCGATGTTCCTGTGTCCCAACCGTAGCAATTGCCCGACCGCATGACGGCAGGCGGCGCGAAAATCGATGTCGATGTAGGGCATATCAATGCCAGGGTGCGGCGTTCCAACCAGGAAACTGTTGACCCTGTTGCCGCTGAAAAGCTCCTGAATATGCTGATTTCCTGCGAAGACGATCCAGCAAGCGGCTTTGCGTGTCGCCAGCAGCTTGTCAATATGGAGTGAGGCCAGCCCCCGGATCTCATTACCTTCGCAATAAATCTCCAAGGACATCCCGGCTGCGTGGAGGTCGTGTTGCAGGGTGTTGAGCCGCCAGGATGTGATGGCATCCATATTCTCCGGACTCCCCTTCACCAAGGCCGCAACTATTTTCGATTTGCGCGAGCGTTTGGGGCTCTTGCGCTTCAGAATCCGCGTCCTTTTGCCATGCGCCACGTCAAGAACGCGATTCTTCTGCAGGATAATGATCGCCTTGCGAATGCTGGTGCGTCCGACTTGAAGTTCCTTGCAGAGCTGGCGTTCCGCCGGAAGGAAATCTCCCCAATCCCCCCGCTCGATCGATTGCATCAACGCATCAACCACGGAGGAAATGAAATCAATTCGTAGGGGACGAACAGCCATCTTGTAGAGATTATCGGAGGGAATTCTCCTCCAGGGAAGGGGAATTGCAGACGAGGCACATGATACCGGCACGGCGCGGGAACGTCCAGCACTCAGAGACAGCGAACCCGGCCACCATATTTTCGGATGTAGCCCGCATTACGCTCGTCTCCACCCACAGTGTTTGCACTCTGCCAGACAGGCGCCGGAACTCCCATAGCCTCACAGGCTCGGACGGTTTCCATGCACAGCCATTGCACACAAGCGGAGACGAGGATGGTACTCGTCGCCCCGATTTTTTGCCCAGAGCCTTCACCCGGCACGATCGCGTCCCCATGTGGGACGTGGTTATCGATGGTCAGATCGGCAATGTCGAAGAGGTTTTTGCGGGAGGGATGACGGGCGACAAAATCCGCAGGGGTCTTCGAGGCATGATCGCGTGATGTAATCGCTATGACTTTCAACCCCAGCCGTTTGGCTTCCAGTGCGGCGTCGATCGTGGCGGCGTTCATTCCGTAGATGCTCGTGATGATCAGGACCTCCCCCGCCTCGGGCGCATGGGAACGCACGATTTTGTCCCCCACTCCGGGTACGCGCTCGATCATCGTTGATTTCATGCCTCCACTCGACAACAGAAGGCTCGCCTCAAACATCGGATTGATGCAGGCCAGCCCTCCGGCGCGGCAAAAGAATTCCTCGCACCCGATCACCGAGTGACCGCCCACCCCGAAAACATGAATCAGTCGATCATCCCGGATTTGTCCAGCCAGGAGCTGTGCCGCTCTGGCAATGGTTTCGGACTCGTCGCGATGGAGGGCGGCGAGTAATGATTGCACCTCGGAAAAAAACCATCCGGATAAGCCGGCCGTGCCTGATGAAAATGACGTGTTCAACACCCTGAGTCTCCTGAAAACACCGCCTTCACCAATCCGAAATATCTGGTCTTCCCCGAGAACCACTGGAGCCAACTGGTTTCTCCGGAAGTCCACTTTTGCACTCTTGAGCCAGAGGGGGAATTCGTATCGGATTGCGCTCTTGGAGTTTACTGCAATCATTAGGCCCACACTGTTTTTGGTCGCGCTCTTTGCCCATGTCGTATGTGCCGGAGCCACGCCAGCTCTGTCTCCACTCACCATCCGGGTGCAGGGACTCCCCAGTGAAACGGCCACGGATCCCGCCGCCGTAGCCGAGCAAAAAGTCCTCACACGCTTCCAGGAAAAATTCCCCGGCATCCAGGTGCAGGGCGCCGAAGGTTTGCGGGTGCAAAACATGAACACCGAGGCGACGACCATGATGATGATCGCCGGCGGTATCGCTCCGGACGTGATCCGTATGCAGTTTCGTAGTAGCGACACCTATATCCAGCAGGGGATTGTCGCCCCTTTGGATTCCTTCGTGGCGCAGGCCCTTTCCGAGGGGGATGATATCGTCGCAGGCATTCCCCCGCAGCTTCTGCCAGTTTTGCGCAAACGAGGACCTGAGGGCACCCGACATATATTTGGACTTCCCACCCAGGTGCTGGTGAGCGGCCTCTATTTTAACCGGGAGCTTTTTCGCAAAGCCGGTCTCCCACCACGCGCCCCGCGCGACTGGGCGGAACTAACCGATTTTGCGCGAAAGATCTGCGCATTGGGACCCCAGTACCGCGGCTTGATCCTCCCTGCCGGTCCTTCTGCCGCGTTTCATCTGATGAACTTCATCCGCGCCGCCGACGCCGATGCGGTGATCGAGATCGCACCCGACGAATGGCGTGCGGCGTTCAATTCCCCCGGAGCTGTCGAGGCTTACATGTACTACTACCAACTCGTGGAAGCGGAGCGCATCGCGTACCGTCCGGGCCGTCATCCCTCTCCCGAGGAAATGCGCTCCGTGGGCATGCTCTTCCGCTACGTGGGGGACAGCGTGCAAAGTGACCCGGAGCTATGGGGATTTGGAGCCGTACCGAAGGGGCCACGCGGGTCCGGCGGCTCGGAAATTAATTCCGCCATCCTCGGCCTCTTCGCGGGAATTGAGGACCCTGCCCGCCGCCAAGCGGCATGGAATTACATACGTTTCGTCACAAGCGAGGAAGCCAACCGCATCCGGGTTGAGACTCTCGTGGATCTCGGCCAGGCGGCACTCCTCAGCCCCGTTGTGCTGCGGAAGTTTGGCTTCCACGAACAACTCGTCATGACGCAGCCGGATCTCGAGGAGCAGATTGCCGCGGCCACAAGGGACGGTAAACCCGAGCCGTACGGAAAAAACTGTAATCTCATCAATCTGGAAATGACTTATCCGCTGGATCAAATCCTGCTCAGCCGGACGATCCGCGAGGCCTGGAGCAAGGGCGATATGGAAAACGTGCGCCGTGAAGTCCAGTCGACCCTTGACCGCGCAGTGGAGCGGACCAACGAGCGCATGATTGGCTATGTGGACCCGGAAAAAATGAATTTCCGCCGTCAGGTCACAGCCTGGGTCGTGTCCGCCATGGCGCTGGCGTTCCTGGGCGTTGGCATCTTTTTCATCCGGACTTTCTCTGGATCCGGGGCATCAAGTCCCGTGGCTTCCCGGTCTCTTATTCCCTGGCTTTGCCTTTTGCCGGCAGCCGCATTGGTATTCGTATGGGAATACATCCCTCTCCTGCGCGGCGCGCAGATTGCCTTCCTGGACTACCGGATCTTCCTGCCCTCGGTCTTTACCGGGCTCGATAACTTTGCCGACGTTCTCTTCAATGCAGGGTTCTGGCGCTCCATACTGATCACCGCCTATTTCGCCTCGTTGAAGCTCACCTTTGGTTTCGCTGCGCCAATCCTGCTGGCATACATGCTGCACCTCATTCCGCGGCATAAAATCTTCTACCGCACTTTGTATTACCTGCCGGCGGTCATCAGTGGCACGGCGGTGTATTTTCTTTGGGGAGCTCTTTTTGATGGGGAAGGCATCCTCAATCAGATGCTCCGGCTCATGGGCTTCGAAGCCCAGCGCGCATGGACGCAAGATCCTGCACTGGCCATGCTTGCCTGCGTCATACCGGGAATCTGGGCGACGACCGGACCGGGCTGCCTCATCTATCTGGCCGCTCTCAAGACCATCCCCGAGGAACAGTTCGAGGCGGCGGAGATCGATGGCGCAGGATTCTGGAGGAAAACCGTCAACGTGGTATTCCCCGGCCTGAAACCTCTCATCATCATCAATTTTGTCGGGGCCGTGGCAGCCGCCCTCCAGACGTCTTCCAATATCCTCATCATGACTGGTGGGGGACCCAATGGCGGAACAGAAGTTGCCGCCCTGCTGATCTTTTTCGAAGCTTTCACCCGTTTGAATTTTGGAACGGCCACCGCCATGTCGTGGATTATTGGCAGCATGATGCTCGGATTTACCGTCCTGCAACTCAAACGGCTCAGCCGGATGGAGTTCAAAACCGCGAAATAAACCGATGTTTTTTTCCCCTGTTGCCGAACGCTCCTTCAAAGTCCGGGCTCTCTACTTGAGCTTCTACGCCTTCCTTGCGCTCGGCGCGATCACTATGGTGATTCCCTTCGTCATCATGCTTTCCGGCTCCGCCGAACCGGGTGTGCGATTCACCAATGCCCAGTTCTTTCCCGCCTATCTCGTCTCCGACGGAGCTCTTTGGGACCGTTATATCGAGGCGAAATACCGGAACGAGAACGACCTTCTTCGTATGGCCTGGGGTGACGGGAGGCTCGACCTGAGCGGGGTTTCCATTCCCCAATCCGATGGCTCCGACGCGCAACTCTGGAACCAGTTTCTCTCGGAGAACGATCTGCCCGAGACTCTCTTTGCCACAGGATTCTGCGCCACCGCACGCCGAGTTCCCTATTATTACAATCGAGTCTTTCGCAACTGGCTGACCGAGCGTTTTGGCACGATCAAGCAGCTCAATCAGGCATTGGGCACCACATTTCGCTCGTTTCAAGCCATCGAGCCGCCCAATCTCTCCCTCACTGGCGGCAGTTTGAATCGCACGCCACTGGTGCAGCATTTTTTGGAGTTCTGCCGTGATCAGGTTCCAGCTTCCCGCAAATTTGTCTGGGATGCCGGGGGGTATTACCGGAGCGTTTTTCTTCCTCGCTTGTTTGGGGAGGACATCACGCTCTTCAACGAACAGTTCGGCACCCGCTATGCCAGCTATACGGAAGTTCCGTTTCCCGACACAGTTCCAGCGGTAGCGGCCGAGCCCTGGGTGACTTTTGTCACGAAAATGATCCGACCGGACTTTGTGGAATTGACGGACTCAGGGGCATCCCGGATCCAAGCTACCGGTCTGGCGAGGGTGGAGTTTATCCGCATGGCTGCAAAACCGGAGGACCTGCGCGTTGCCACTGCTGATCGCCTCTACGCAAACTGGGCAAAATCCCAGCACGGAATTGATGATGCCCGCATTCCCCAAGCTGCGATTGATGCCGAGGCCTTTCAAAACGAAGAAGGATTTTGGCGCCGAGTCTTTCTCACGCAGAACTATCAATTTGTCCTGGATGAAATTCTCCTTCACGGCCGAGCCATGGGAAACACCGTGCTGCTGGTCATTCTTAAAGTCCTCGGGGCCTTGCTCGTCAACCCCATGGCCGCCTATGCGCTCTCACGTTTCAAACTGCGCAAGACCTACCTGATCCTTCTCCTGTTTCTCGTCACGATCGCCTTTCCTGCCGAGGTCACGATGATTCCCGTGTTTTTGCAACTTCGCGAATTCAGCATGCTCAACACCTTCTGGGCACTGGTGCTTCCGGGACTGGCCAATGGATTCTCCATCTTTCTGCTGAAGGGCTTCTTCGACAGCCTGCCACGCGAGTTGTACGAAGCCGCGGAACTCGATGGCGCCGGGGAGTGGAGGATGTTTTGGATGATCACCATGAGCTTGTCCAAGCCGATTCTTGCTGTCATCGCTCTGAGCGCTTTCGTCTCAGCCTATGGGGCATTTTTCTACGCCCTCATCGTCTGTCCCGATCCGAAGATGTGGACCATCATGGTTTATGTCTATCAACTCCAAAACACCGCGACCGCGCCTGTGGTGTACGCCTCTCTCATCATCACAGCGATACCCACTTTGCTGGTCTTCATCTTTTGCCAAAACCTGATCTTGCGCGGCATCGTCGTTCCTTCGGAAAAATGAGTCCCATTAACTCGGTAGCCATTCCCACGATTAAGAACCCGTGGCTGGATCGTCACAGCCAGCTCTGCGAACTGGCAAAATCAGACTCGTTCCGCATCCTTTTCCTGGGAGATTCCATTACCGAGGCGTGGAGCACCTACGGTGCGGCGACTTGGGATACCTTCTACGCGAAGCGTAAGGCGGTAAATTTTGGAATCAACGGGGAACGTGTCCAGAATTTGATCTGGCGGGTGTTGAACGGAGCCCTCGATAATATTTCACCGAGTCTGGTCGTGATCCTGATCGGGACCAATAATATCGATCGTAATCCAGTCACTCATATCGCCGAGGGCATTCAGGTATTGCTTCAACACATCGTCGAGAGGCTTCCCCATGCCAGGATTCTTCTGCTGGGCGTCCTTCCACGGGAGAAGGATCCTGAGGCTCTGAAAAGAAAACTTGTGGGGGATCTGAATGCCATGCTGGCGAGCGCGACCTTTCCAAAAAAAATCCATTATCTGGACATCGGTTCAGCATTTCTTGACCCGGATGGACATTTGCCCGTGGAGTTCTTCCCCGACGGTCTCCATCCCAGGGCCGAGGCATATGCCATCTTGGCAGACCGTATCGAACCCATGATCCAGGCCTTGCTTGACGAAATCGCTCCAACCGTCGGCAACTAAACCGCTGCCCCGATCAGCTCGGACTGCTCACCACGGCACGACTTCAGCGAGGCAAGATTTCGCTGCCTGCGCGTTCCGTCTTCACGGTACTTCAGACTTCCATCCTCGTTGCGGGCATCGGCACTTTCATAGTAGGTCGCAAGGAATTTACCGCCAAAGAAGAGAAGTCCTGCATAGCAATAGTTTTTGGAGGTGTCCGGCTCCAATGCTTTTACTTTTTGCCAGCTTTGCCCTTCATCCTTGGAGAGGGCCACAGACAGCGGCGTGCGATCTTGAAAACTGGGGGAGCCAAATGGGATTTCTCCGCGGTCATTGTACAACATCACCAAGTCATCGGTCAAAGGCACGCGCTTGATGGTCTGCGGCGAACAGGAGACATTCATTCCAGGTATGGCCATGTAATGGGACCAGGGCCCATCCTTGTCGGATGCGAACGAATGGAAGATGTGGGAAAGGCTGCGAGCCCACATCATCAAGCGACCATCCTGCAATTCGATGACCCCTGGCTCTTGCAGGACATCGTATTTCTCCCGCACCGCCCGTTGTTCCAAAGGCGGCATCGATTCGAGGCACAGAGGATCTGGGGGAACGTTCCATTCCTTCTCGTACCTCCGCGCCGTATCCGGCATCTCCCAAGTTTCTCCGCCATCGCGGGAATGCAGAATCCCACACCACGCATTCAGCCACTCTTTGAGAAGCTCTTTGTCGTTTGCAAAGCGCACGATGCCTTTGTGCTGTGCATACGGCATCACCAGTGAGCCATCGCGCAATTGGATGAGTCGGTCGTTATTGATGCAAAAGTACCCCACCTCTGCCGTCATGGCCCGGGGTTCGGCCCATGTTTCTCCTTCGTCGAGACTTGATGTCCAGAACGGCACGCAATGGGTGGTGTCCCACTTCACTGCGAAGACACAGCCAATCCTGCCATCGGCCAGCCGCCGAAGACTGGGACTCATGACATTGATCGCGCCCTCGGGTGCCTGGAAGGTGACAGAAGGTTCCGACCACATCCGCCCCGCGTCAGCAGAGAGGCAGGCCCAGATCTCCGCCGGACTATGATCTGCATGGCCATCGTTCCGAAAGGCCGTATACATCAGCAAGAGCCTCCCATCTTTCAACTCCACAGCACTTCCCTCACCGGAGCGAAAATGATCTTCGCGATGGTCCTCGATCAGGCCGAATTCCATGGATATCACTCCCTCACCGCTGACCCGTGAGAGGTCCGCCTGGGATCCAGCGCACATCCTCCGGAGGAGAGGATGGGTCGTTTTCGTTAATGCGCATCCGCGAAGCGACGTGTCCGTCAAGGAAGAGAATATTCATCCGCTGATTATGCCGGTCCGAAAGGAACTTGAAGTAGGAGCTGACCGGGCGAAAGACAATCGTGTTATTTTGCCCTTGGCCTGTTTGAGGAACATAACTTTTGCCAGGCGGTGAGGTCGCCAGCTGCACATCGGCCAGCAGCATCACCGAAGATAAATCCTCCCCTCCGGTTGCCCTGACTCCCGGACTGGTTTGGGATTTTCCCACGTTGGCATTGTACGTGTAGCTTAAAAGAACCACTGGCTTCGTCGCATAGGAAGGATCACCCTCGCTTTCCGGGCAATGATACACCGTATTTTTCAACGGGAGTTTACCGGTGTTATTCGGGATGGATAGATAAGGAGCGAGTTGTTGATCCCATTGTTTGCCCTTGCCATCCTGGTCATCCTTGCTGGAAGCAAATGAATCTCCAGAAATCGCGGGGAATTCGCCATTGTTCTCCCCGGCGTACATGTAAAACGCCGCCCCGATCTGCCGCAAATTGGCGGTACATTTTGAGGCCGCCGCGTTTTTTTTCAACTTGCCGAGGCCCGTTCCCAAACTCAGCACGAGCAAAACCGCGAGAATCCCCACCACAGCAAGAATCTCAATGAGAGTGAAGGCTCTTTCCCTGTCTCGTGACTGCAAGCTGTGATTGAGAATATTCATAAGCTTTTTTGATCGTCGGGGATCACTCCCCGGAGGCCACCGGATCGGCTCCGAACCGGTACTCGGTTTGCTTCTGGACTTGATCCGAATGCAGGGTCACCCGGATCGAGCCTTTCTTAACCGCCTGAAGAAAGGTAGCCCTGAATTTCCCTAAACTCCTCAGATTATACTTCATTGAAGGTTCCGAAAGGATCTCCTGCCGGCTTTCGGTCACGCCATCCGCATTCACAGCTTCCACCTCAATTACGACATGGTCAAGAAGGCAGTCTGAGTCCGCATTGATCCCAAAATCAACTATTGTGGCGATCCGGTCATCCAGCGTCACCTCCCTTACCTTCGGCTCCAGAATGCTGACTCTTGCAGAGGCACTGAAAGCGGGCGCATTCCATATGGCGAGCGGGAGCTTCTCCAGATGCGGGCGAGCCGCTTCAAAGGAGCCTGCCATGGCTGAATCCAGAGGAACTGGCGAGCTAGTCTGGTTTACCCCGAAGCGATTGTAGCTACGCAAAAGGCCGATCCGGCACTGGTCCCGCTGGGAGGATGCCCCTAGAGCCGTCAGGGGAATCTGCAATTCACCCTGCCAGGAATCCTCTCCTACCGTGACCTTGGATTTCAAGAGAGCAGCGAGTTCCCGATCGGTTGACTCGATCTTACCGTTTGCCCATATGGCAAAGGCAAGCATCTCCTTTTGCCCGGATTCCGGCCGTTTGATGTAGATGCGAACGAATTCCCGGTCTGCATCGGTCAGGCCCACTCCCTGGCCGATGACCGTCCAGCATTTGAACCCGATATAGAGATTTTTATCGTCCGCGAGAATGGAAAATCGTGTTTCTGCCTCCGCCACCAATCCCTCGGAACCCGACAGGAACCACGCTTCTTGCGGATAAGACTTCCGCCAGACCGGATCGTTCACCTCGCCGTCAATCATCGGAGCCGCCTCAACAGCCGCAATCGGAAGCTCCTTCTCCTCGGCCAAGGTACTGAGGACGCGCGTCGGGATGCCTCCATACTTCCGGCTTGCAGTTATGGAAGCCGTCCGCTGAGTCAATAAGTCGTTGAGCAGAGGGAGAGTTTTATCGATCGTTACTTTCGCGCTACAGGCCACGCCGTCCACTGCCGCCGGTCCTTCCTCCTTGAGCCGGGCCAGTTCGGCCTGTCCAGTTTCCAGAATGGCTTTTGCCTCATCCACAGCTTGCATTGCCTCATCGAAGCGATTGAGCGAGGACAGTTTTTGACTGCGATACACCGCCTCCTTGACTCGAGCGACCAGTTTTGTGCTGTGAAAAACCTGCCGGAGATATGCCACCCGCGCAAAAACATCCGCATCGAGATTGAGAGAGTTGGCCGCTCCACCGAGTTTAAGCCATGCCGCGTCCAAGGCCTCCGCCGCAATCGTCGCCCGCGCAGCTTCCGCATTCATGCGCGGCTCGGTTTCGTCCACGATATTGCGATCAGGCCGACCTCCAAACACGATGAAAGGTGACACATTCTGCTGAATCGCACGGGTGATATCCGGAGCTAGCGTTCTTCCGAAATAGTTTCGCACCAAGTGCGGAAGCATGACCGTGTAGGATGCGGTCGAGGTGTCACCAGCCGCAGACTCGGACATTTTGGCACGATCCCGCGATTGAAAAGAAGCCGCGCCGGGCGCTTTGGTATTCCAACTATATTCACGCATCGCATAAGAGAGGAGCGGCACATAGCCGCGATCCACATAGATATTCTGTGTGAAAACAATATCATCCGGACTCCCGCTATGCAGTGTTCCGAGCCAGGATGGCACGTTGCTATAAAACTCGGCCGCAGCCAGACCGTACCACGCAAAGAGGGGGCGGCCTTTTACCAAATCGAGGAAGACCTTCAAGCCGGGTTCACCATTCGCAGACCATGGCTCACGAATCGCGAAGGCGACATCGTCTTTTGGAAAAGAGGCATTCATTTGGGTCCAGAAGGATTCGTATCGTTTGCGAAACGCCTCCAACTGGTCGGCCGAGAGATTGAGTGTGGTGCGGAGCCCCTTCTTGACGACTTCTGACGGGTCAAAGATCTCGGAAGTATAGGGATAGAGCGTGAAGTTGATTCGCACTTCGGGATTTTCCCGAACTATTTCCTCAAAGAAGATTTGGAATTTGTTGATGGTCGCCGCCGCATAGTCATCACCCCAGCGCTTGCGATCAGCAGGGCCGCGATTGTTCCAGTTTGCCGGATTCAAATACCCCCCGGTATCGGTGTCATGAAACCCTACATCGGTGAATCCCATCTCCTTGATCCACTGTGCCAACTCCTTGGCATAGGCACGCCTCTCCTCGTCCATCGTCCACGACTGCAACCATGTGTCGTAGCGTGTCTTCGGTTTTTGCTCCAATAAGTCGGGATCCACATCTGGGTGGTCTTTGCGGGGTCCTACAAAAGGATAGAGGTGATAGAATAGCGACTCAATCCCGAGTTCTTTTCCGGCCTCGATCCCCATTCGCACCGTCTCTTTTGCATAAGGGCTCATCTCGCGAAAGGCCATCTCTCCCCAGGCGAGCGGTTTATACCACACCATGGACAGCTTCCGCCGGAGCATGTTTTCATACATCCGCGACATTTTGCTGAGATAGCTTGCCCTCGCTTCAGGAGAATCCGGATTCTTCACCACATCCGACGGCGGTTCCATGTCGAGGACGTATAGGTATTGGATATCCGGCCAATCTCGAATATTAGCCGCTTTGAGAACAGGCAGTCCTTCCGGCACTTCCTGGATCAACTCTCCGAGAGTAACACAGGCATAAAGAACACCTATTGGATCAGCCCCTGCCAAAAGCACGCCACCATCTTTAGTAAACAGAATCTCATACCCCCGGGGACCAGGATTACCCTCTCCGATCTTAATTAACTCCTTTTCCGCTGCTTGGTTAATTTTCGGATTGTCCTCCCGTGAGCCTATAATGATGGGAGTAACACCGGCTCCCAATTCCTGATTCGTCTTGAGGATAGGCAGAGGCTCTCCACCCATTTTCACAAGTCTCTTATTGATCCATTCAGCACCCAACTCCGACTGACGGAGTGGATTTTCACCCACAATTAAAGCAAACTTAAGAGGATCCAGAGCAGGATTTGCTCCGGTCAGGGCAATCTGCCTCGGCATCGGGACGACATCAATCTCCTCCCAGATCTCGGAGCCATTATTAGCCGGTTCACCCGTAGCCGCGACGGATAAAATTGGGGGGCATAATATCAGGGAAAGCAGCAACAGAATTTTCATGATTTAAATAAGAACATTGACCCAAAAGCCGGACAGATACCGACCATGGCAAATATCCCTAGCGGCCTGACTCCCCGGATTCAGCCATCCGGGCTTCTTCATTGGTCCAGCGAATAAAGTCGAGACTCCACTCCCTGGATGTTAGGCTTTGGGGGTTTTTGAAAGTTCCAAAAATAAGGCCCGGAGGTTCCTCATGGGGCACCGCTTCACTCTGCAAGGCGATGACTCCTTGCTTCTCGGAGCTGATTTGCATCTGGCCGTCTTTGATCGCGAGGCGGTAGGTATCCCAGTCATCCGTATCCACCTTCACCCCATTGCATCGATTGTGATAAAACACCACGCGCCACATGGCTTTCCCATCAGCTATTTGGACGCGAAACACTTCATCCTGCGGATCTGCTGCGGTGCATTTAAGACGAAACTCGACAGTGGCCAGACCAGACGTCATATCCCAGGCTCCGGAGGCTTGATCCACCAGATAAAACTGCCGTGTATTCGGCCCTTCGCCCTGAATATTGAGCACCCCTTCCGCTACTTCGACCGTGGTTCCACTTCCCTTGCTTGTCCACTTGGGAGCGGACATTTCAGGCGCCTCGTCGGCATTGTAGCTGTGGGCATACTGAAGATCAGATGCCAGCGGAGAAAGCGCGAGGAACAAAACAACTCCCAACCCCATACTGGTCATATTTATGCCTCCAGTGTTGCGCCATCTCTGGCGGATAAAAGCATGTAAACATGCCCGGTAGCGTGGAGCTCTCGCCCCTCACCGCTGCTACTTCCGAAGTGATTAATGTGCCCTGGTATTCTGCAAGTCATAGCCATACCTCCATGGTTGAGAGATTGGTATAATCTACGGGCCGTCTCAAATGTATAAAACTGGTTTTTCTTGCAAACCAATCTCAAAACCACATCACCATGATCCCTCTGCTCATGTGTTTCGGCGGATGATCAACTGCGGCGAGGAGCAAAAATTATCTACGCCGCCTGGACCCGCACAACAGCCGCTTGGCTCAGCTTTACAAGCAATACCATCGCGACAAAAAGCACAAAAACAGGTACCTGATAGCACCACGTGGCCAAGAATGAATTACTGGAGAATCAGCGACCTTATCATCAGGATCCTGCAGATCGCCTCAGCCAAGATAATCGGTGCCACGAAGGAAAGTAACTATTGGCTGGCGCCCTATTGTTCCTAGCCGAGAAACTGACTGCATTTTCATCCCCCTCATAGCACGGCATCACCTTTGCTGTGGTTGGTTTGCGGGTTCATTTCGTTGGTGCTTCCAACTTGGCGCGAAAGGGCGGATTGCAAATGTCTTCAGAACGAAATCGATCATTTCCGCTTTTTATCGGATTTCTTCATGGCAAGGATCTTACCATTATGGGTGGATCAGTTAATCCCCCATGCGATGCCGAGCAGAGCGACTTGGAGCAGAGTTCGGATACCCTGCTCCCGTGGTCGCCGAGTTGTCATCCAGTGCCGTTGGCTTTCTTTCTGCTTATGGTGAAGTTTGCAAACGGAGAGTAATTATCTCAAATGGAGTCACCTTTAGAACCACGGCTCCATCTTTCACTACAAGTGGTTCGATCGAGTTTTCCAACATATCGCTTCGGCATATGCTTTGCACAGATAGTGAGGTGCGAAAGGTGACGGAACCACGCGAGCCATGGGCTTCGTAGAGTCGGACAATGAGTCCGTTCCCATCATCGGCTAGCTTGATCGCTTCAATCATGACGCATGCCCGATCCAGCTCAAAGAAGGAGTGCATGGCCGGCAATACTCCCGATTGTATGGGGAGTGGCGTTACGCGCGACGGGACATTGAGCTGGTAGGCTTCTTCGATAACCCGTCCATCGATCAAATCTCCGACATGCGGCAGAATGGCATAAGTAAATTGCTGGAACCCTTGGTCCGCTGTAGGATCTGGACTCGTCGTGGCTCGCAGGAGGCTCAAGCTCATGATATTGTCGTGAATATCGTAGCCGTATTTGCAGTCATTGAGTAGCGCAACGCCGTAGCCTGTTTCCGAAAGGTCGGCCCATTTATGCGCGCAAACTTCGAACCGGGCAACATCCCAACTGGTGTTGTAGTGCGTCGGACGTTCGACATGCCCAAATTGGATTTCATAGGTCGCCCGACTGGAATGGATATTCACGGGGAATGCGACCCTCAGGAGTTTGTTTTTCTCTCGCCAATCCATTTGGGTATCGAAATCAACTCGCTTCGAGCCCGCTTTCAGGCTAATTTCCTGCACAAATTTCGAGTTTCCAAAACTCCGTTCGATCCGGACTTTTCCCCGCAGAGGAAGCGATTCCTCAATACTGATTCGATCCACTCCCCGCAGGTGTTCAACCTGCTCTTTGTAATAAATGTCAATGTCCCAGGCATCGTTTAGCGAGTGATTGAGATCCGGGTGAATTTGGAGGAGGTTTCCTTCGTGCCCCTGCGCGATCACTTCCCGATCACCTACTTCCAGATCGATCAAACTCTTCAATAACCCCTCACGTGTGAGAAGTAGGCGAACCAATCCGTTTTCGATGCAGATTTCGCCATTAGTTTCATGAACTGAAACAGGAACCACAGATTCCGGAACTTCAAAAATCGCACGGTCCGCAATGTCCACCACCCGATAGCCACAAGCGGGGAGATCAATGATAGCCAGTTTGCCGTCCAACTCGACCAATTCCTGCCGCTCAAATCCAAGGGTATTGAAGATTTCAACCGGCTGGTCAAAGCCTGAAGTATGTACTAATCCATTCAAGCTATTGAGCGCCGAGTGGACGACCGAATCTCCGAGTGCAGTGATCGTTTGATAATCCCGGTCGCTGTCTTCATAGACCCACTGAATGGATGAACCAGGAATAATGTCGTGAAATTGATTGAGGAGCAGGAGCTTCCATGCCCGCTCCAAAGCATGAGCGTGACGATATGGTTCCGCCGCATCCATCCCAAAAACATCATAAATAGCCCGTGCGGGGTCAGCGGCAGATTCTGTTCGATTCTCGACGAGAGTCATACTCAGGGCATCAAGAAACTCGGCGTCGCGAAGGAGATACTCCCCTTTTCGGTTGGCCCGTTTGGTCCGCGCGTGAGTGGTATAGGTGCCGCGATGAAACTCCAAGTAAAGCTCGCCCACCCAAACCGGCAGATCGCGAGCATCCTCTTTCACCTTCTTGGAAAAGTCGGACACTTTCTCCAACTGGAGTTTGGGCAAGCCTTCCAGATTTTGCATCCGCTTCGCCTGCTCCAGCATTGTGATTGTCGGCCCTCCGCCTCCATCGCCAAATCCAAAGGGATAGAGTGAGCGACTCGCATGGCCGTGCTCTTTGAAGTTGGAAACATTGAAGGCCAGCTCTTTGGGAGACATTCGTCCACTATAAGTATCGGATGGGGGAAAGTGACTGAAGATCTGGGTTCCGTCGATTCCTTCCCACAGGAAGGTTTGATGCGGGAACTTATTGAATTGGCTCCAGGAGAGCTTCTGGGTGATGAAGAGATCAATCCCGCATCCCCGGTAGATTTGCGGGAGAGCTGCGGAATAACCAAAGACGTCCGGCAGCCAAGCATCCCGAGTTTCATAACCAAACTCCTCCTTAAAGAAACGTTTGCCGTGGACAATGTGTCGGATCAACGATTCACCGGAAGCGAGATTGCAATCCGGCTCCACCCACATGGATCCAATTGGTTCCCATTGACCTCGCCTTACCTGTTCACGAATGCCCTCATAAACTGCGGGATAGTGATGCTTCATCCACGCGTATTGCTGAGCTTGAGAGCACCCGAAAACATAATCCGGGTAATCCTCCATGTAGTTCAGGGCTGTGGAGAAGGTGCGGGCACACTTGCGGATGGACTCACGCAAGGGCCAAAGCCAAGCCGTGTCAATGTGTGCATGGCCTATTGCGGAAATCGAGTGCACGGTATCGCCGTTTTTCTTGGCCAAGACTTCCACCAGAGCCGCACGAGCCGGGCCAAGTTTGCCGGAACCTTGCAGATCGAGGAGATTTAACGATTCGTTCAGTGCGTAACGCAGTTCGGCACGACGTTGGCTCTCGGTAGGCAGCACGAGCATTAGCTCCATGGCTACCTTGTAATCGTAGTAATAATCGAACGCTTCCCTATCGATCGTGGCAAGCTCCGCCTGAGCCACCCGGAAGAGTGGACCGGCCTTCTCGATGATTGCTCCACCAACCCCGGTGCGATCAACGATGTTGGCCGCAGCCTCTACGTAAAACTCGAATGTCTCACCGCCTCGGGCCGACTGGGTCACTTCGATGTCTCTACGGTTGGCATTCAACGCTCGCACCAAGTTGCCATTGCGATAAATCATCCCCTCGGCGGTGAACCCCTCACCTTCACCTTCGCCCGATTGATCGGTCAGCTTCATCAACACGACGACTTCCCGTCCGGACCAGGATTCCGGTATCTGCCCCTGAATCCGAAACCAAGCGGTATCCCAATGCGGCCCCCAAGCGTCTCCGACGGCAAAGGGAGTGTAAGAGGCTTGCAGCGCGGTTTGCAACGGAACGGGCTCGCCTCCGACATGCCAAACCGAAAGTTCAATCGTTGTTTTTAGCGGGTAAATCAGGGCATCAAGGTAGGCAATCGCGTTAACGATCCTATCTTCGGTAAGTCTTGGGTGTTTAATCATGAATTGGGTACGAGGGATGGCATTTCGGGAGAGGCCAATCGTTTAGCCTAGGGAAGGGCCGCGAGGAGTATCGCTATCGGAACATCTATGGGATTTTGATGGCTTCGACATGCCAATCGAAATACAGCTGCAGGCGATAAGGCTTGTAGATTGGTTCACTTGGCAGGTTGACCTTCCAATTGGCGGGAGCGGCTTCCGGAGTTGTCTTGTCTACATCCTTCATGGCCCAAGTAGATGCGAGGCCCGATGCCAAAACGGCAGCGACTTTCATTGGGGGAGGAGACTGCGGGGTCGCATCGGCGAGCGTTTGGTATCCCCAAGGCGTGCGCACTCTACCATCAATGACGACTTGGTCATTCATGATGAATGACATCGCATTGGATGAGGGACGTGCTCGCAAGTATGCCTTGGGAGCAAGAATTTTTGCTTCCTGCATCCAGGGCTTCGGTTCCTCCAGCCCGAGATAGGGCCAGAGGTGGTATCCGAGAGTACGGATGTCGCCGGACTGATACCAAGGCGACTGGCCGCCCCAGAGAGGTCCCGGGAGCAGACCATCATTTTCGTTGGCAAAGCTCTGAATGCCCATGCCGATCTGCCGCATGTTTGCCATGCTTTCCATGCGGCCAGCGGTTTTCTTCGCGTTGGACAATGAAGCCAGCACGATTGTCGCAAGAACTGAAATGATGCCTATGGATGCCAGAATTTCAATCAGCGTAAAGGCAGCTCGCTTGCGGGAACAAATAGGAGGGAGGTTCATGATTGAATGCATGAAAGTTGAGGGGCCGAAGGATTGATCCTTTGATTTTTCTACGCCTTTAGAGGCTCAGAGCTCCGGCACGAACGCTGTTTCTAGTATTTTCGTTTAGCTGTGACTAAGGGAAATGAATCTGTGCGAAAGGGAGCAGCCGGAAATCCGACGGCATTATAGAGGTTGCAAGTAGGGTTATCGGCCCAAGCATAGCGGACGAATTTCGGGCTGGGGACGCTTTCAGACCAAACCCATACCGTATCCCCGTCGATTGTGGCATTGGCCCATTTCCATTGACCGTCCTCACCGCAAATCGCAAATCCTTCCAACTCACTGCCCGGGCTTAAGCGAGTCAACGGCTTCGTCGCTGGAAAGCTCGACTTTGGATGATATATCTCGGGAAGCGGCCGAGCCACCAGTCCGCCTTCCGCATGAGAAAATTGCAGATGGATGCGATTATTCACGATTTCTGACGAAGTGAGAGTGGGGCCGGAAAAGGGAACCTTCTGACCGTAGCTCTTCGCCAGAGCAATCGCCGCAAGGCGCAAGCCCGCATCTCTTTTGTCGCGAAAGTGGATATCTTCTTCCTCACCGACGTCAATCAGTGTCGCCATGCCGGTATCCGGCAGAGACAAAGCGACTTCTTGCGATTCACGCAGCTCGGCCCAGGAGCTTTCGGCGGGCACCAGTTTCTTGGAACCAAAATTCGCGATCTGGCAAAAATAGAAAGGTAGATCCTCACGTCCGAGCAATCGGCGCCAATCTTTGATCACAAGAGGAAAAGTGGTGCGATACTGCGAGGCTCTTCCCACATTACCTTCCCCCTGATACCAGATGACTCCACGCAATGTTAAGCGGGACAGAGGATTGACCATTCCATTGAAGAGATAGGTCGCGGCATAGTGAGGCATGACCGGCCAAGGGGGACGCTGAGGGTAACTCCCAAGCGCTTCGGCAGGCAGTGGAGGCAGTTCATATTCCGTTTTGAGGGACCATTGCCCATCCAAGGGGATATTCCATCCAGCCCAAAGATGCTCCGCTTCAATGCCGGCATTAGGCGTCGGGCTGAAAAGCCGGATTGCCAGGATATTTTTCCCCGGCTTCACCAAGTTGCCAGGTACATCGTAACGGCGATTGGTCGTCGAGGTGAGGTCTGGATTAATGGATGTCGAATGAGTCGGGGTCGTTTTCCCGATCTCTTTTCCGTTCCAGAATACCGATTCAAAATCGCGGAGGGTTCCCAGCATGAGTGGCAGGTAAGTACCAGCCCGGTTGGGAGGAATATCCACCTCCGTGCGAAGCCAGAAGGCACCGGCTCCGGGCAAGGGGCCGGGAATTTTCACTTTAGCCCAATCATTGGTGGACACGTCAGGTGCGGTAAAATCAGTCGAAGTGCCTTTGGGATCGTCCTTCCGCTGGAATTTGGTTTCCCAATCCTTGTAGGCTTGGGGAAAATTTTGCAGATCCTCGGCGGCTTGCGATCTCTGGGCGAGGAGAGCCTCTTTGCGTGGCTTGAGTTCAGAATCCGAATCGAGTCCTTCCGAACTGATCCATGCTTCCGCAGGGGTGCCCCCCCAACTCGTATCAATCAGGCCGATCGGAAGAGACTGGGAGGACTGCACGGCTTTTGCAAAAAACCAAGCGACTGCGGAAAAATTACCGGATGTCTCTGGAGAAGCGACGACCCATTGTCCTTTGAGCGCCTCAGCAGGTTTGGCTTCGGCTTGTCGCTGGGGAACGAAGTAGCGAAGGCGAGGGTTGGCGGATTGCTTAATTTCCTCAGAGCCTCCGACGGATTGAGAAAGCTTAAACTCCATATTGGATTGCCCGGAAGCGATCCAAACATCGCCTATCATAACATCCTTCACGATTAAGGTGTTACTGCCGGTGACTTGCAGGTCGAAAGGGCCTTCCTCACATGTCACGAGGTTCAACTTCACTTGCCAGCGACCATTTCCATCCGCGGTGGTATCAGCGGAAACTACGGAACCTAGATTCACCTGAACCACTTCTCCGGGTGCCGCACTGCCCCAGACCGTCGTCTGAGCCGATCTCTGCAACACACAATGATCGGAAAATAGATCTGGCAGCCGGACATCCGCATGCGCAGATGCGACAAGGCAGAGTAAACCTATGATAACCCGAATCATGTTCGAAGACCTAAGGCTTTTTGATGGATGGACTCACAGGGACATCGTTTGTCACACGCTCCAGTGTCACGTCATCTATGTAGATGGTCCCCTTGGTATAGTAGGCAAAAAACTGAGGGCTCGATAATCTAGCCACATCCATATCTTCAGGAACGTCGAAGACGGAAACCACTTCCTGCCATTTATCGGGGAGTGGATCGGTGAATTCCGACAAATCCAGCCCGTTTTCCTGAAGCTGAATGCTGGTTGATCCATTCAAGCCAATAAAAAGGGCGGGAGAACCAGGGAGAGGTTGGCCATCAATATCCTGCATGGGCATGCGAACGACAAAGGCAGGCGTTTGACGCGCATCCACATCATCGGCAGCGCGGATCCAAAATGTCAGTCGGCACCGATCTCCTGCACGCGGCGGCACCCCTTGATACCCCATGTCCCCTGCGGAGAAACGGGCGAAGTCGTCGGACTTTAGTTTTCCACATGCATTCCCGGAACGCGGGGAATCCGTGCTTACGGTGAACTCACATCCTTTCCCTTCCGACTCGGGCGGAACAAAGAGTTTCCAGGAATCGTCATCCTGTTCCAATCCGGGATTCATCAGAAGATTCTCGCTGGCCTGCAGACAAGGCGATGCGAGAAGGAGGAATGGAGCGAAGAGTAAAGGGCTGAGGATTTTAATTTTCCAGATATTGGAATGAGCGGCGGGGGGGAACATAATGAGAGAAGTGTTATAAGGGTTCACCCAATTTCCATGGTTGGGATGAGTAATTCAATAAGAGGTATTTTTACACTGGTAAAATTCAGTTCACTGGAATGCACCCTGTGTTCATTTGGCGAACGAATTCAACTGTTCAGACTGGAAGTCGCGCTTTCAGGAGCCACATAATTTTTCGGCCCTCCAAGCCTCATGAATTTTCCGTGGGCGACCCAGAGACAGACCGCTCCGGCGAGCCCAAGTACACCTGCAAATTGAAAGGTCAAATTGTATTGGTGGCCGCTCAGATCAAGCGTGGCGCCCAGCAACGGAGGCAGTACGAGATAGCCAACGCCAGTGGTGATTCCCATCGCCGAGGCGAACTGTGCAAACTTGGCTCGCGGAAACAGACGTTGCCCCAGAGAAGCGGTCGTCGTAAAAAACGCTCCCGCGAGAACTCCATGTAAAACGAATGCCACGGCAAAAAGATTCGCAGAGCCAGCGACGAGACCGCTCAGCAGCATCGCCACTGCATAAAGTAGCGTCGTCACGATACCCAGTCGCAGGGGATGAAAGCGATCCGCCAGCGACCCCAGAGGATAAGAAATGATCAGCGAGATAGCGTACGTAAGCGCCAGACATTTGCCGTAGGTATCCATACTCATGCCGACGCTTTTCGCATAGAAGACGCTGAATGAGTTGACCGGACTGGAAGCGAGCATGGCCAGGGAATAACCACCAAATAGCCAGAGGTAATAAGCATGGCCGTAACACTCCCGTACATAGGTCTTGATCTCCCGCACGGGATGCACTCCCTCGGCCACCGTTTCTGGCGGAGGGTAGTCTCCCTCTTTAACGCGAAGACACATCAGGACGAATCCGCCACCATAGACGAGCCCGATGATCAGCATGATCTCGAAGTAGTGGCTCTCCGCCTGCCCCATGATCCAGTAGTTAAAGAGAATTCCCGCCACCAAACTCACGATCCGAAAGAGGCCAAAAAATCGCCCCATGACTTCCTGGGGAACCGTATCATTGATCAATCCTCCAAAAACCGAGTTGGCGACGATGGATGCGATCTCAAAAACCGCCCATATGATTGAGAATACGATGAGGTTTGCCGCGATCACGCCGGGCGAAGAGGCACCGAGCACCTCATGGAGCGCCCTACCGAGAAATGGAGCCATTCCGAGCAGCGCCATACTGAGGGCGGCAACCGGCGTTGAAATTATCAGGAAGGGGATGCGTCGTCCCCAGCGACCGCGATGGCGGTCTGACCTCACGCTAATGATCGGACCGAGAATCATACCGATGGCCGCCGGGAAGGAGCCGATCAAAACTCCCACAATAAAGTCCGACGCGGACATGCTTCTCAACATCAACTGAGCCACGGGCAGAACCGCCCTTTCTTTCAACTGCCACGAAAAGTCACCCCAAAGTAACCAAAAGAAAAGACCCGCCAAGGCTCCCAGCGAATAAACCAACGTTCCCGCTCGCCAGGTTTTGTCGTCTTTGCGGCGCCGAGCCGTCGCGGACTCTGAATCTAAGGAACTCATTTTTTCAGGGGAACCAGTTCGATCCAATCCAAATTCAGTGAACTGCTTTCCAAATTCTTTAAACTGATGCGGTGTTTACCTGCCTCAAGGTTCAATCCATAAGGATGTCCGTTTTGGGCCAGCCAGACTTCCTGCCAATCGTCTCGGTCATTGCTCCATCCTCCCGTGGAGGGAAAGGCGAAGCCGTCCCGCACAATCGGAGGAACCGTTCCATCAATGCTGAGGGAGCGTAGAGCATCTCCGGGTTCGCCTCGTGCGTAGCGAACGAGGATCCCGTAAGAACCCGGATCTCGCACCTCAAACTCCCACATCAGTTCGTGCCCGGCTTCATTCCACATGCGAATGCCCGTACCGTCCGTGGCGGCCATTTTGGAAACCAATTCCGTCTTCCCGCCGGTTTCTGAAACATGCGCTTCTGCCTCCCCCCGGATCGTCTTCTCCCATTGGGGATCAAGTGACTGTCCGGCAGTTTTTACAATCACGGGATGGGCAGGCGATGTCAGCGTGCCTGACTCGACACGATAAGAAATCCGCGCGTGAGTCGAGGGTTCAGTTAACCGAATTCCCAACCGCTGAGGCTGCCTTTTCATCGGAAGGATTTCGTCAAGAGTCTCTTGCTGGAACGTAAACTCCCCACTGCCTTCCACCTTCACCTGCACGGCATTATTCCCGTCATAAACAACAAATCCGTCTGAAGTCATTTGCCCGATTTTGCCGAAGGTAATAATCGCCGTCTCAAAAGTTTGTGGCGTTTCAAATTCCGCCTCATCGGTAACCTCGAGTGAAGGGACAGGGAGTCGGTGAAAGCTCAACTTGCGTGTCAGTTTTTTCAGCGAGGGAACGGATTTGGAATAAGCCTTCGTAAACTCGAGGAGATAGGTGTCAACTTCATCTGATGTCGAGACGACGGTCAGCTTTCCGCGTGCTTCCGCTCCCGTGTCCTGAAGTTGGCCGGCCACCACCGGCACCGAATGTCCATAGGAACTGAGCACCTTACTCTCGTAGCGTCGCGAACTAAACGTTCGCGCCGTATAAAGTTCCGATCCCGGATCAGCCAAAAGCGGGGCACCGTTGACGACCAGAACATAAGAACCAACGTCATTATGATTGTGGAATTCATCGTTATGGCCTCCTTTGAAAGCAATCCCCCACCCTGAAGCCGTGGAAGGATCGGCCGTCCGCGCAACGATCACCCCCGCATCCGGGAAGCTGTCGCGCAGCGTCAGTGGCAAGGTTTGCTGTGCCTTCACGTCCGACAGAGGGATATCGGGAAAAGCCAGTGCCATCGTCTCATAGAGCATGGCAGCGTGACCATGCATCGTGATGCCATTGACCATTACCGGGATCGCCGGACGGCCTGTCAGGTGGCGAGCCGCGAGGGGATTGACCCACGATCCGGGACGAATGTTCGGCAGATTGTCGGAAAAGGAAGGATAGATGCCTGGAACAATTTCCAAGCGCTCCGGAAACGAAAGAGCCTTCTTAACAATTTCGGGAGTGAGAAGGTTCAACTGCCAATGAGTAGCCCGACCCACAGCATCCGCCAGCAGGACGTAATGCCCCATGCCATAGGTCCAGTAGCCCACTCCCTCGCTACAGTAGCCATCTGCCGTGAAGCCATGCAGAAAGTTGGAGATATACATCTCCATTGCGGCCACAAACCATGCCCGCTCTTCTTGCTGAGGAAGGAGAGCGAGAGCCGATCCCACCACTCCGGCGTGACAAACTGCATTCCAGTTATTTTCCGCCCGCATCCACCACTCTCGCGAACCTTGATAATTTCCTTCGATCTGAGATCGATAGGGATCCCAGACTCGACGTTTGATCTGGGCGCGAAGCTCGGCACGCGTCTCGGGCTGAAGCTTGTCGCCCAAGAGGTGATCAATCGTCGCCACTGTCCAGGCGCGCATGGCCGCGCCGAGATCTACGATCGGTTGGCCGTTGAATGATTCCAGTTTTCGATCGTGATACGAAGGCGTCCACGATTTCTCTGCGAACAGTGCGGCGAATTCCGCTTCGATGGCGGGAAGAAAACGGCCTTGATTTTCGAGGCATTCAGCCAGGGTGAAATACGCCAGACGCCGCGTTCGCTCGGGAAAAGGAATGTTATTGGCTTCGCGGCTGCCGGTCCGATCATATTCCAGATAAATTTCATCTGTGATTGCCGGGATGGGCTCCTCAAGCAGACGATCCGCCAGATCAAGAATGCTCTTCGGATTTGGAAAAGCTTCCCAGGCAGCCCGGTTGGTAATGGGCTCGCCTAGGCCTTCAGGGTTCGGACTCAACATCGCCGCAATCTCCGCCACCCGCTGTTCGCTGGGAGCGCCTGCCATCACGCGGCGAGGCGACGCCTGAGTGCTGCCGGATTCGCTCGCTAGAGGTGCCGTGAAGGGCTTGCTATCGGCTTTGGATGGAGCCGGAGTTGGGTCGTGCCACTGCGGGGAAGTCTGAGGCTTACAACCCGTCTGCAGACCGAGACACACGATGGAAGCCAGAAGACAGTTAACGATCTGGGATGGCTTTGACATAAAAAGAATGAGGGACACCCGGGTCAATCAATCAGCGGCTTCGACGGACTTGACGTTGCGTGAATCTCGATCGCGCTCTCCATGGTATTTTGCGGATTTCAGGGAGATGAATGCCTGCATCCATCTGGCAACGAAACGGCGGGGTTCAGATAGGGGAAAGTATTACGAACTGAGCTGACTCTATTTTTTCAATCGTACCGCGAAGCCCGGCCGCTTCCCGACTGGACTTCAATCCCGCCAAATGATTTTCAGGCTCGGCGGCGGCGGAGCATCAACGCCAGCCCCAGAGCCAAGAGCGCCCCAGTGGCCGGCTCTGGCACCAAGGCGATTTGATTGGCTCCCAGATAATTGTAGTCAATGCTGTAACCGTTCTGAAGGCCACTGATCTCGCCAAATTCAAGTCCTGTCAGTGAGGTGTAACTAGCGATGATATACACATCATTCCAAGTGCCGAGCGACGCGAAGTTCACCGATGCATTGGTAATATCCAGTGCGGCCGCATTGATCTGACCTGCCAAACCATTTCCGGCCGGATCGATTGTGAAGGTAAATGGCTGGTTGGACAGCATGACAAACGTAGTTTGCAGACTCGTATCCAGTGTCCCGGAGGCTCCGAGAGTGACGCTGGACGTTCCGCCCAGGGAAGCAGTGGATGCAAGGATGAGTGTACCGTTGCTGACTGTTGTGGCACCTTGAATGCCGTTTGCGCTGAGAAGCTTGAGCGCGCCACTGCTTACCACCAGATTGCCAATGGCTCGATTCGAGGTGAGGGTTGCGGGATCGACCGTGGTGGCTGCCCCCGCATAGCGAAAGGTCGAGGCCGCATCGAATGTTCCGGTACCACCGAGATTATTGACTGACGCATTGCCGCCGCGCGCCTCCAGAGTGGTTCCCGAGGCGACGTTTGTGGTCACATCGGTTGTGTTAAAGTTAAATGCGTTGGCCGCGATGACACCATTACCCGACAGGGTCCAAATGGTGGGCAATGCGCTTTTGTTGGGTGTCCATACACCACTCGCCGCTCCGTTGCTCAGATTGAGTGTGAAACCATTGGTGTCGATGCCGTATTGACTGGATGTACCCGCATCACCGAATCCCGCCGCTGATGGCTGCGCTGCACCACTGGCGAGATTGAGATTTGAACCCAACTTCAACGTTGTGCCCACGACCGCGCTGCTATCGCCATCGATGAAAGTAAGCGCATTAACCGCGTTCGTCCCCTGAGTGCTTGTCACCGTCTTGACTCCTCTGCCACGCAGTTGCAATCCTGCCGCCAGAGTTTGATTGGTCGATAGCGACTGGTCTCCAAACGCATTGAGCGTCACCGCCAAATCGTTGTCGCCGGTCGTCGGATTGTAAACAAGGCTCGATCCATCAAGGACCAAAATTCCGGCCGTACCTGCCCGCGTCGTGGAAACGGTTCCACCCGTGATATTCAGATTACCCGTTACTTGCAGGCGCCTGTCCCCCACGAAGCCGCCAAACGGATTGTCAATCGTCAGGAAACCCGACGACATCGTTAAGGCACCATTGATGACATTAGTCGTCTGGGAGCTTCCCGATGTCTTATTCAAAGTCAGGGTGCCGCCAGCGATTGTCAGATTGCCGGTGTAAGCACCCTTGTGCGTGTTGTCGGTCGCATCCAGGGCAAGCTGGCCATTGGTACCAAGAGTGATTCCGCTCCCGCCTACACTCAGGGTATTTGTGCCACTGGTGCCGCTCTGCACGAGGATCTTCGCGATTCCGCCCGTAGAGGCACTCAGCGTGAACCCGTTGGAAATCGTCAGATTTCGGCCGATGCTCAGCAGGTTGGTGCCTCCACTGGTCGTTTGATCCACCTGGAGGGTGCCCAGTGTTCCGCTCGCCGAGCTATCGTAAACTATGGTCCGCGTACCACTGGCAACGTCACCGAGAATGGCAGTATCTCCTGCTCCTGGTCCTCCCACCGGATCAGTCGTCCAGTTCACCGCTGTGGACCAGTCGCTTCCAATAGCCGGACCGTCCCACGTGTAGGTTCCAGCAAACAATGTCACAGACGTTGCAATGAGTATCGAGAGTGTCGGGAGGATTTTCATAAAGCTTGAGGGGGGAGAACTGAGGCAAATTAAACACCACTCCAGAGCCCATCCACAAAGGGTAATATTTTGACACTGGTAAATTCCCGATCTATGCATTCTTCCTAAACGAGATGGATTTGCCCCCCTCCGGAAAGACCGTTACCATTCGAGATCTGGCCAAGCGCCTGCAACTCTCCCATGCCACGGTGTCGATGGCGCTGCGCGACAATCCAAAAATCGCCCTAAAAACCAGGCAGAGAGTCAGAGAGGAGGCCGAATCATCGGGATACAGACCGGACCCCATGCTGAGCGCATTAGCCGCATACCGGCAGATGAAGAAACCTTCTCTGTATCATGGAACAATCGCCTGGGTATTCAACAACTGTACCCGCGCCTCCCTGCTGAGCATTCCTCTATATCGGCAGTATTATGAGGGAGCCTGCCGACGGGCAAATGAGCTTGGATATCGGATTGATGAATACTATATCAGGGAACCAGACATGCGCGCCCCCCGCTTGTCAAACATCCTGCAAGCCCGGGGTGTTCAAGGAATTCTCCTACCGCCTCAACCCCGACTCGGCCTTGAACTCGACATGCGTTGGGATTTATTTTCGACAGTAGCGTTTGGCTTTAGCTTACTCGCACCCCGGCATCACGTCATCAGCAGCACTCAATATCGAAACAGCATAATGGCTGTCGAATGCCTCATAAACCTAGGCTACGAGCGAATTGGATTTTTTGGAAATACGGAATTCGATGATCGAACCGATGGCAACTTTTCAGCAGGCATTCACACCGCAACCAAGAACCTGCCGTCTTCCAGGAAAATCCCACCTCTGCTAACCCGAGAAAACAGCAAGCTTCCAAAAACCATCGCAGAGATCCGCAAATGGATAGCCCGTTGGAAAATCGATGCCGTAGTCTGTGTTACAGGCATGCAAGAATTGCTCACCCAAGCTGGCTTTCAGATACCTGAAGATTTTGCAGTGGCCCTTCTGAATACTCAGGACGAATTCCAGGAATTCGCCGGAATAGACGAACAGGGATTTCGCACAGGAGCTGCAGCCGTTGATTATGTCGTTGGCATGATCCATCGCGGGGAGAGAGGTATCCCTCAAGCTCCCATCCAACTGCTCATGGAAGGCAAGTGGAGGGACGGCGCAACAGCTCCCACTTTGGTCACTTGAAATGCCAACCGGGTGTACAATAAATAAATGTAGTCTGTTTGATGGGATGGCATGAGGATGCGCGATCAAGCTTCTAAGTTTGAGGGAGTTGAAAAGAGTTGAACTGACGGCCATTGCAGGTTCAGGAAGCCTGCAAGCGGGATAACCATCCGTGGCGAAATCGTGTCACAAATGACCCCGGTTCATACCCTTGGTGGAGGGAAAAAGAGGCCGACTTTTGATGGCCCTCGGGAGTCAGAATTTCCACCTCGTGTCTGGTCAGTGAACGCAGGGGGTTGAGCTTCCAGTCCTTAACCTCAAAGAAAACCGCATTCTTTACTCGGCACGCGGATATTCATGGCAAAGATAAAACTGCCCCGGTTCGTCCTCGAGGATTTTTGGGAAATCGGATCGCCCAAGGTTCAAAAAAACATTGACGTTCCAGTCATCACAAACACTGGAAATTTCGCTACTCACGGAATATCGCAAACCGCCTCACTCCCACCCCGTTCCTTCATCGGCCCAGAATCGGTGGATGGTCCCGGAGGGATGGTCAGGCTTTCACCGTTTGACCCATCGCTTTTTTAGAACAGCCGCATCACGAAACATCAGTCCTACATACACACTCTCGTCTTTCGCGGGCGGCACGCTCGGAGCGATGCCGGTTAACCGGGACAGCGCTCCGTGGAGGGCTTGGCGTTGATGTGTTCAGTCTGACGTAGGCGAACTTTGGCTCCCCTACCCTCCTCGGGATGCTTCCTCAAATCGTTCCGCTTTCGGTGGATATTGCGCGGGAACGAAAAGGGGAGGCATCTAGCGGCGGTTTTCGCGAGTCGTTCCTAGCCGAGAAGCTGTCTGCACTTCATTCTCTCCATAGCTTGGCATCGCCTTTGCTATGGTTGGCTCGCGCGTTTATTTCTAAGTGTATCGAGGGCCAAAGTTGGCACTGTAAATTACATTTCCATTTTTTTCGCAAAAAATGATTGTGCAATTTAGTCCATCATCTTTTCGCACCTGAAAGAAATAGCCGTTAAATTCGCGAACGGACTCCTCGATGCTCTTAGCCCCTGTTGGCAAAGAAACTTCCCTTCCAAATTCCTTCCAATACTCGGAAAATGCTTTTCCTGCCTGTTTTTTATTTTCGATTCTATCAACTTTTTTTGGCGAAAGACCAAACCCTGTTTTTTCAAAATTGCTGATTACAGACTTAAATATCGCCAACGTTTGCTGTTCCGTGAGCACCATGGAAGCGCCGGATTTTTCCGGAAAAACTCCAAGACAGAACACAACGAGAAAAATAACATTTCGGATAATCATTATTACCGTCCTTCCTCCAGCTCCTCTTCCTGTTTTTTCTCGTTGCTCTCAACCTTCTTTCTTACCGAATCGGTATATTCATTTTTGTTTTTGTTCTCATTCATCTTTTGAGGGTCATATTTATTGATATCAAATTTAAACGGCTTTTCGTTTTCAAAATTATCCTTCAATTCATTGTAAAAATCTCTGCCGTTCATATTTGCTTCAATGTCAGCATGCGAATATACGCCGCTACCGTCCAAACCCAATAATGATTGCTCACCCAGCTCAGAAATCTTTCGAGCAGAGGTTTCAGTTTGTCCCATAAGGGCATATCCATCATGAAACATATGATCCAGTTTATCTGTTCCAACAGCCTGCCCGCCCAGATTAATTCCGTCAGCCAGCGGGATATCCTTAAACAAAATTTCATCCCCCCCCATTCGAGCGCGCAACATACCGTTGTCATATCGCGAGCCGCGCAAATCGCCACGCTCAACACTCTGGGGATTCTCAAACTTCAAATCTCTTACAAGCTTTGTATTATTTCCAAATATGTCGCCACTCGGTTTAGTCAATGACTGATGTACGAAATCAGCAACATCTTTATATCCTCTCACCTCCAACCCCTTCTGACCCAAACTGTAAGCTCGTTGAACTACTTTATTAACGTATCCATTAACCCATTCGCTACTATCGGGGAGATTGGCAGCCTGCGCGTCGGTCACGGTCGTTTCAAGTAGCCCCTTCGGGTCAAACTTCGTCCAAGGATTCTGCCGGACATACGTATAAAGGTTCGGTCCATCCACGAACCCCGCTGGATCCTTGCTGATAAACGCTCCCGTTTCCAGATCCCTGAATCGGAACCCTTCATTGGCATACCCGGGGATGTCTTCATCCTTCGTATTGGACTTCTGGCGATCCGCTGTCGCTCCTACTTCCGTCGCTCGCAGGCCGAAGGCTTCGTAGGTTGCCTGGTAGGTGACGACTCCTGTGCCATTGGTCTTGGCTGTCACGTCTCCCCGGCGGTTGTAGTGCGTGAAGCTCGGTACTCCGGCTCTCGTCGTGTACAGGATGCCTCCCACTCCTCCGCCCCAGTCTGAGCCTCGCACGTAGTCCACGGAGGCGACTCCGTCCTCAAACTCCCGCACGGACGTCCCTCCGCTGAACACGGCCTGGGTGATCACATTGTCCACCGCAAGCTCCACTCTCCTCGTCCGGTAGTCGTACGTAAACAAGGTCGCTCCCTCTGAACTGCGGTACACGATCTCTGCGTACAGCTCTTCGGATTCGTCGTACGGATCGAACGGGAGCCGGATGAAATACCAGTTGTCCGCTCGTCCATCTCCGACGAAGAACCGGTAATCGATCCATCCCGCCTGTTGCGACGGCGGCCGGTAGGCTCTCTTCTCCATCAGGGCTCCGTCCACGACTACGAGCCCTCGGATTTCCTCCCCATCATTGCTCACCCAGTAGTAGTCGGCTTGATACGCCACATCCGGCGAGATCTCCGGATAGACCCGTGGGGGGGCCTTCGTACGGTCCATTGTACGGGCGGTAGATCTTCCCTCGGCCCAAGACCGCCCCTGTCGTCGGGGGTTCTCCGATCATCTCCTCCCTCACGGGCAGTTCGTTGTCCACCCATGGGCCTCCCTCCGAATTCCGCGGCGGCACCTCCGGACCATTGAATCCCACGAGGCGATTCTCCATGTCCCACTGGTACCTGTCTGTCTTCGGTCCTTCCGTCCTCGACGCACGGTTGCCATTATCGTCGTAACTGTAGCTCACCGTGCGCAGGCCTTCGCTGAAGCCGGTAAGCTGGTTGCTCGTGTTGTAGCTGTAGCTCGATGTCGTGCCGCCCTTGCTCATCGTCTCGCGGTTGTGCGCATCGTCGTAGGTGAAGGCGGTCGTCCCGGCTCCGCTCCCGGTCACCGTCTCCTGAGTGAGGCGGTTGATGGCGTCGTATTCGTTCGTCACCACGCGATTCAGACTGGTATTGGAATAGGTCTCCGAGACCCTCCTCACATTGCCCGCGGCATCGTAGCCGTAGGTATAGCCGTACAGCGGCAGGCTCGCTCCACTCGTTCCCTCCAAGAGCGTCGTGCGGTTCAACGCGTCGTATTGCGAGTCTGTCACGTCGCCGTTGGGCAGGGTTTTCGTTCAATCGGTAAAGCCGGTTGACGATGGCTGACTCTGGCTTTATCCCTTCTAAAACATCGTGCGGCCAGTCGCATATCTTACCGAATTAGGGACAGACGCCCCTCTCGCACCGGCGCCAAGGGGACAACGTCGGTTAACCGGGACAGCGCTCCGTGGTGGGCTTGGCGTTGATATGTTCGGTCTGATGTAGGCGAACTTTGGCTCCCCTACCCTCCTCGTGAGGCTTCCTCAAATCGTTCCGCTTTCGGTGTCTATTGCGCCGGAACGATAAGGGAGGCATCTACCGGCGGTTTTCGTGAGTCGTTCCTAGCCGAGAAGCCGCCTGCACTTCATTCCTTCCATAGCTAGGCACCGCCTTTGCTATGGTTGGCTCGGCGGTTCATTTTTCACGCGAGAGAAGCCACTTTTCAGAGTGGCGACCCTAACGGGATTCGAACCCGTGTTACCGCCGTGAAAGGGCGGTGTCCTAGGCCACTGGACGATAGGGTCAGCGTGAAGGGGTGAGTAAAATGGAGGAAGTCGCGCTGTGGAGCAAGGGTTATTTTCGCGGACTTCATCTTTCGGGAAAGTCGCAACCGCTTTTCTGGCGAAATTTTCCCCCAATGCCTCTTGAGGATTTGGCATGGGTCTGGCACGTTGCGTGCCGGGTACCCTTAAAGGACCCGAAGAAGCCAACCAACACCCGTCGCCGGTCCGGCCTAAACGACCGCACTTCTAGCCATGAGTTCATTTCCTGCCAGTGCGGGTCCCATCACCCGTTTCGTTGATCATAATTACCGCCATTTCAATGCCGCGTCGCTGAAGGATGCCGCCCTTGGCTATCGTGCCCATCTGGATGCGGGGGGCAAGATGTTCATGACCATCGCCGGCGCCATGAGCACGGCTGAGCTCGGGCTCTCCCTGGCCGAAATGATCCGCCAGGACAAGGTCCACGCCATCTGCTGTACAGGCGCGAATCTTGAGGAGGACATCTTTAATCTGGTCGCTCACGATCACTACGAGCGCGTTCCGAACTACCGCGATCTCACTCCCGCAGACGAGCAAGACCTGCTCGACCGCCATATGAACCGCGTGACGGACACCTGCATCCCCGAGATGGAGGCCATGCGCCGCATCGAGGCCGTCGTGCTTGAGGAATGGGTGGCTGCGGACCAAGCTGGCGAACGCTATTTCCCGCACGAGTTCATGTACCGCATCCTCCGTAGCGGCAAGCTTGTGGACAGCTACCAGATCGATCCGAAGAATAGCTGGATGATCGCTGCCATGGAGAAGAATCTCCCCATGTTCGTCCCCGGCTGGGAAGACGCCACTCTGGGCAACATGTACGCCGGCCACTGTATCAGCGGTGATGTGAAAAATGTCCACACCGTGCGCACGGGCATCGAGTACATGACGGAGCTCGCCAGTTGGTATTCGGAGAACTCCAAGCCGCTCACGGAAGACTCCGGCTCTATCGGCTTCTTCCAGATCGGCGGCGGCATCGCGGGTGACTTCCCGATCTGCGTCGTGCCCATGCTGCATCAGGATCTTCAGCGTCCCGAGGTGCCACTCTGGGGCTACTTCTGCCAGATCAGTGATTCCACCACCAGCTACGGCAGCTATTCCGGTGCTGTGCCGAATGAAAAGATCACCTGGGGTAAGCTCGGTGTGAAAACGCCGAAGTACATCGTCGAGTCGGACGCCTCCATCGTGGCTCCGCTGATCTTCTCCTGCGTGCTGGGCTGGTAATACCCACGACGCCGATTTCCAAAGCGCGGCTTCCGTACGGGGGCCGCGCTTTTTTGTTTTCCCTACCGTGTGAGCCGATGCCCCTCGACGGTGAAGCTGAGATTAAACCGCTCTCCATTCTTCTGAATCCGAGCCTTGGCGCCGAAGAGGAGCGAGAGATTCTTCTCCGACAGCATTTGCTCCCTCTCTCCTTGGAAGGCTACCTCGCCTTGCAGCAGCCCTAGCACATGGGTGAAAGAGGGCGTGATCTCCTCGATATGATGCGTCACCAGTACCAGAGCTGGCGCTGACTTCCGCCCGGCCAGCTTTTCCATATCCTGTAGGAAATACTCCCGAGCCACGGGATCAAGCCCCGCGCACGGTTCGTCCAAAATAAGCACCGCAGGCGCCGCCATCATGGCCCGTGCGATCAGCACGCGCTGCCGCTCACCTTGCGAAAGCACCTGCCAGGGACGTTCACGCAGATAGCTGACCCCGAGGGACGATAGCAGTCGCGATGCCTTCTTCCAGTCAGCCTCCGCAAATTTTCCCCACACTCCGATCATCGCCTTCACGCCACCCACGACGATCTCCCATGCCGAGTCTTCCTCATGCATCAGGCCGCTCACACTGGCGCTGACCACGCCGATGCGCTCCCTCAGCTCCCGCCAATCCGCCTCGCCAAATTCCCGACCGAGGAGATTCACCACTCCATCCGTCGGCGTGAGGTAGCCTGTGAGAGCCTTGAGCAGAGAGGTCTTGCCCGAGCCATTCGCACCAAGAATGACCCATTGCTCTCCACGACGCACCGTCCAGTTCACATTCTGCAGGATGGTGGTCGATCCCCTTTGGATCAGGAGATTGGCCACGGATAGGATTTCAGCGCGATTCATGGCGAGACGATAAATCGGCCCGGGGCTGAGAATAAAGCGATTCGTCGAGGAAACCCTGTACTTCGAGGCGGTCGGAAAAAAAGCGCACCGTCACAGCCCCTGTCTCATCCTGGCGGAAGCACCGCACGCCCCTCTCTCGGAGGAGGTCTTCAAGACTTGGGGGCAACTTCTCGGCCTCCGGCTGCTCGGCCACTGTCGTGATCAAGACACTTGGCCTGACTGCATCGAGAAACTGCGATTGCAGCCCGATGCCCCGGGCATGATTTCCTTTGATCAGCACATCCGCCCGTAGAGTCTCCCGAGCATTTTCCAGCAACCACATTTCCGTAAAAAAGCCTGCGTCGGAGATCATCAATACCCGCCATCCCCCCACTTCCCAAAGCAGCACCAGTGCCTTGTCATCGGCCACGCTCCGGTCGATGTCGGTCGGAGGATACAGCACCGAGCATACCACTCCGGGGGCCACCTCCAGACGGTTGCCAGTCTGCAAAGACTCGCTCGTCATCCCCCTGTTTTTGAGCTCAGATAAAAATGTCCGTCTGGTTGAAGACCTGTCCGCCAGGACGGGAAAGAAAACGCGCCCGAGAGAGATCTGATCAAGCATCTCCTGCGCTCCACCGATATGACGCGCATCCCCATGAGTGAGGATCAACCCATCGATCCCCGAGCCGCCTCGCTCACGGAGATAGGGCAGCAACGTCCTTTCCGGAAATCCTGATGGCCCGGTGTCGATCAACCACCTCTGCGAAGCGGTCGTCAGACTGATCGCCCCACCAGCCCCGCAATCAAAGACCACCATGGTGGCGTCAGGAGTGGAAAACTCGGGCCTGCCGATATTCATCGCCGATCCCGGCAAGATGGCCAAGCCATGGACCATCCAGAGCATGAGACTGGCGAGCAGCCAATTCGCATTGTTTAGCAACACAATGAGCCATGGAAAAACCACGCACAGCGAAGCCATAGCCGTAAACATGATGCAAAATGCCAGTGGCACGTTGATCAGATTCGCCGGTACCGCACTGAATGAGACGAGGTGAAAACTCCCTACGATCAGAACCACCGAGCCAAGCCAAGCCGCCACAGATACTGACACCAAACCGGACAACTGCCGCGCTAGATAATTCTGCGCCCGGTCCCTGAAATGATAAAGCCTTGAAGGCAGAAACTCATCACACCGCAGGGGATGCTCCAGATTCCTTTGCAGCGGAGGCACCAGTATGATCAGCGCCGCCACCACGAGGAAGGAAAGCTGAAAACCCACACTGAAGACCTCGCTCGTATTGCCGATCAGGATAAAAAATGCAGCCGCACAGAGGCTGTTCAGCACCACCACAGGTCGATCCGTCAGCAGGCCAGCCAGCACGAAAGCCCCCATCACAGCGGCTCGTACGCTGGGCGGCTTCCAGCCAGTGATCAGCGCGTAAAAGAAAAGCGCTGGAATGATGATGCCGATCATCACTTTTCGCGGCATTCCCGTCGTACTCAGCACCAACCAGAGCAACGCTCCCACCATGCCGACATGCAAACCACTGACCGAGAAAAGATGATACGTTCCCGTCGTGCGAAATTCATTGAGAATGACGGGTGGCATCGGCCCGGTCTCTCCCAGGGTCATGGCCACAATGAGCTGGGCCTGGGGCGAGGAGGGATCGAGATCACGCGTAATCACCTCGCGCATCCACCGACGCACAGACAGAGCCATGCGCATCAAGGGATTGCCGCTACCGGACGCGAGCACGACTCCATCCTTCTCATGGATCAAGCGCACCTGTGAGTACACCCCTTGCCGTGACAGCCATTCGGCAAAGGAAAACTCCCCGGGATTGCGCGGCTCGGGCAGATTTTCCAGCACACCTCGCACCTCCACACTGTCGCCGTACTCGGGTAGCTTGCCCTGCCAGATCACTCGCACGGCGAAGTCCGCAGGATACCACTTTTCGCCTGAACGAAAATTCCCGACCTGCATGGTAAAAAATCCTCGGCGTCCTCCCTTCGCTTCCTGAGGCTCGGACGTGACAACCCCTCTCACCTCAGCACTGATCCCCTCCTCCGGCAGACTCCGTGAGACAATCGCCGCGGCAGACTCCGGTCCTTGCCAGATATTGATCACCGCAAAAACTCCTGCGACGAAAACAAAAAAACCTGCGGAAGCCACTTTACTCCGGGCAGGCTTGGCATTTCGCCCCACAAGCAGGAGGAACGTCGCCAAGCCCACTCCTGCGATACCCAGCCAGGCCATTGAAGGCAGACCGCAAAGACTTGCAGCGAGGATTCCCGCGAGTGCGGCTAGCAGAAGCTGAAAAAAGGGAAGCCTCTGCCTGCGAAGACTCGACCAATAATCGCGAAATCCCCGCTCCTCTTTCACGGCTGTCCGCAGAACTTCAGCAGGAGCAGTGTGGACTCCTTTCGCGAGCGAAAGTGAAACCGCATAGCCCCGTCCAGACCGATGATGTCCTCTGCCACCGCGCAACTCGCCCGCCGGGAATGGATCTGATGCAGTCCCGGGTGAACCCTGCGGTGATAGGGTGCACCCCACGCCTCCATCAGGTCACAGCCCCATGCCATCTCCTGTAGCAGGATTTCCAGAGCACTGCGCTCATAGTGCTCATAATACACATTATGCCTCTCCTCGATCAACGCGTAGTCGAAGCTCGTGAGACGTTTTACGCCTCGCGGCGGGGCATATTCAGCAGTTTCCCTCACCATCCCCACCCTCACGCGAGGATCAAAACCCGCCTCTCGATTGCGAGTGGAGAGCGTATTTATCGAGACAAGCCAATGCGGATCTCCCCCCGTATTCAGGGTGATCCATACGTGATCCACGAAGCGTGGATTGTGACTCTGCTCGACTCGGGCCGAGAGGACATTTCCCGTGACGCACAGCAGCGGCGCCTGTAGCAGGTCGCCCGTCACACCTTACGATCAGTTATAAGAAAACGGGCTGTACAGGGATTCCTCGTAGCTGGAGTTGTACCAGTCATCGATGACAGGCTCGTTATAAGCAAAGGGCTGCTCGTTCTGATAGGATGGCGTATTGTAATACGCATCCTTCTGCTTCTTGGAAGTACGGGCCTGATAAGCGGGAGAAGTCTGACCGTAGAAGCCCTGGCTCTCGTCCAGATAAGCCAGAAGCTGGCTGGAGGCACCGGCAGACTTCAGCGATTGCATCTGCGAAGCATTCAGGCTGTAAACTTTGCGAGTGCTCTCGAGGTAGGGCACGATGATATTTGTCGGGACGCCCTTGCTGACCAGATTTTGGATATCGGTCGTATCGAGCACTTGGCCCTGTGTCATTTTGATATAGGTCCCCTGATTCACTCCACGGGAAGATACAGCGGACGTGATCGTGGGATCCACCTGCTGCGTGGACGCACAGGCGCCGAGGCAAAGGAGGGCCGCGAGGCAGGAGAGGCGGGAAAGGCGCTCTTTCATAGTGGCCTCTACCTAGCGTTGCGGGAGCACTCTGGCAAACTCTTTCCCGAAAGTTCCTTGCTCATAAAGCCGCTCAGGCGCATTTTTCCCCTATGAACTACGCATTTCTCGGTGCCGGAAAGATGGCTATGGCGATCATCCTCGGGATGTTGCGCTCAAAACTCTGCCCCCCCACGTCGATCACGGTCTCAAGCCGCTCGTCCGAAGGATTGCAAAATCTGTCAAATGCCGCCTCCGTGCGCATTGCCACGACCAATGCCGATGCTGTCGCTCAAGCCGATGTCGTCGTGCTCTGCATGAAGCCCGCCGATGTTCCAAAGGCGCTGGAGTCCCTGACCGGTGCCTTTGACAATAAACTCATCATCTCCGTGGCCGCTGGTCTTCCTATCCAGAAGCTCTCTGCCATGTCTGGCCACGACCGGATCATCCGAGCCATGCCCAACACCGCCGCCATGGTGGGCCGGAGCGCCACCGCTCTGGCAGGCTCATCCGCCACGACGCGCGAGGACTACGCCGCTGCCGAGGGAATTTTTGAAGCTGTCGGCAAGGTTTTCACCGTGCCCGAGAGCCAGATCGATGCCATCACGGGCCTGAGCGGGAGTGGCCCAGCGTTTATTTATCTGATCTTGGAAGCTCTGTCAGATGGTGGAGTCGCTGTCGGCCTACCTCGCAAGCTCGCTCTCGAGCTGGCCGTGGAGACACTGGCTGGTTCTGCCGAGATGGTCAGTTCCACCGCCGAGCACCCCGCAGTCCTCCGCGAGATGGTCACCAGCCCGAATGGCACGACCATTGCCGGCCTAGCCGAGCTGGAAAAAGCCGCCGTGCGCGCCGCTGTGGCCAATGCCGTGAAAGCCGCCGCCCACCGCGCACAGGAACTCTCCCGATAGCCCCCCTTTGTGCGCAACCTTCTCGCTTTCCCGGTCCTGACACCGTGTCGGAGCCTCGCGCTCGCCACCTGCCTGCTCTTGTCCCCCACCCTACAGGCTGAGGAGACTCCGGCCCCCTCGCCGACTCCCTCGCCTACGCCTCGGAACGATGGCGTCTTCGTCCCCGAGATCGCCCGAGCAGCCGCAGCAGAAGGCAACTCCGCCTTTGCCAACAATGACTACCCACGCGCCCGCCGTGCCTACAAAAAGGTCCTCGATCTCGTCCCCGATAATCTCGTGGCCCTCGTAAACCTCGGCGTCGTGGAATTCGCCGATGGGAAGACAGAGGAAGCCGAGAAGCTTCTCAGGCAAGCCGTCCAGATCCGTATCGAGACCGCTCCCGCCTGGCTCACCCTGGGTATGATCTACATGGATGCCGGCAAGCAAGACGCCGCCATCGCCGCACTCACCCAAGCCTGCCTCTATGATCCCCGGAATCCCCGAGCGCGAAACTTCCTCGGTGTCGTCGTCGGCAGGATGGGATGGATCGATGCCGCGCAGGTCGAGCTGCGCAAAGCCGTCGAGATCGATCCTAATTACAGTGACGCCCACTACAATCTCGCCGTCTTCTATCTGGAGCGAAAACCACCATCGACCGAGCTTGCCCGTCGCCACTACTATCGGGCTGTAGAACTAGGCGTGGAGCCCGATCCGGATATCGAGGCCGCTCTTAAGAAAGCCCCGGAAACGACCAAGGCCAAGCCGTAGCATCGAGTCGGCGGTTTCGGTCGGTTCCCCACAGGCGGCTTGCATTTGCTGGGAAGCCTAGTTTCATTGCAACCTCTCTATGGGAGGCAAGCCGCTGCAATACATCACTATTTCCCTGACCGTCTTCATCGACGTTCTCGGGTTTGGCATCGTCATCCCTGTCCTGCCCATCTACGCGGAGCATTTCGGAGCTACCACTCTGCAGATCGGCTGGTTGGTAGGCATTTTCTCGTTGATGCAGTTCTTCTTTGCTCCCGTCTGGGGCAGTATTTCTGATCGTATCGGTCGTAAACCCGTGCTTCTGATAGGGCTACTCGGTACGGTGATCAGCTACATCCTCATGGGACTTGCGGATACGGTCGTGCTGCTTTTCGTCGCTCGTTTCCTCTCAGGTATCGGTGGCGCGAATATTGGCGCCGCTCAAGCCTACCTCGCCGACATCTCCACTCCCGAGAATCGCGCCCGCGCGATGGGCCTTCTGGGAGCCGCATTCGGCTTGGGTTTCGTTTTTGGTCCGGCCCTCGGAGGCTGGGCAGGGGCACAGTTTAATTACGCCGCGCCCATGTACATAGCCGCAGGTCTCTCTTTCCTGAATATCATCTCGGTGATCCTGTTCCTTCCGGAGAGCCACCGTCCCGGCTCAGGCAAGCGCCAAGCGCTTTTCCCCGGCATCTTCGCGCATGTGCGCCGTCAGCAGTACTTCTGGAGCATCGCCGTATATTTCCTCGTGATTCTGGGCTTCTCGATGATGACCACCCTCTTCGCCCTCTATCTGAAGCATCGATTTGACCTCACTATCCTGCATACCGGCTACATTCTCGCTGGCATCGGTATGATCGGCGTCATCATCCAGGGGGGATTGATCGGCAGGTTGGTCAAGCGTTTCGGTGAGACCTCAGTCGCCCTCGCTGGCACACTCTGCATGTGTGCCGGCTTGGCTGGCCTGGGATTTAGTTCCTCCTTTGGCATGATGCTCTTCACGTCCGCTCTCATCGGAGTCGGGAATAGCCTGATCATGCCCACCATCTCCGCCCTTTGCTCAAAGGCAGCCGACGTCGAGTGGCAGGGACGTGCTCTGGGACTGATGCAGTCGGGCGGCAGTCTCGCTCGGGCCGTGGGGCCCGTCATGGCGGGATTTCTCCTGAGCGTAGGTGTGGGCCCTGGACACTATGCCTTCCTGCCCCTCATCGTCGCCTCCGTTTTCCTCGCCATGGCGGGAGCCGTCATGGGCATTCTCTCCCAATTGCAAAAAACTCAGAGGATCGTATCGCCTAGATAACGGTCGAGTTTCAGTCGCGAAAAACTCTGCACCGCATCCTGGGCGCGGCAGACTGCCCTTTCCAGGCGATCCGCAAATCCCAGAAGACCGATCGAGAGATCCATGGAAGAGTTCTCGATGATGAGATGATGCCGTACTCGGCCGACCCAATCCCGCCATTGCGCGAGCATGGGCTGTATGTCCGGCATGACGACAGCTCCCTGCTCGGGACGGAAGGCTCCTTCGAGTGAGGTCAGTACATCAGTGATGGTCTTTTCGAGTTGAGTCCGCAGTTCCACGCCCTCCTTGGCAAACTCGGTGGGCAACAAAGCATCCAGACGTCCGCAACAGGCCGCCAAGTCGCCTGCCAGTCGTCGCATCGCCTTGGCAAATTCATGCAGCCGCTCCTGCTCTCCTGCAGGACAGTCCGGCTTATTCATCACGCCGATCCAGGCGGAAACCTCCGCGGGGAGCAATGCCAGTCGGGAACGCCGCCAAGTCGGCACACCATTGGGCGACTCCTTGATCAAAGCCTGGCAATGCCGCATCCACTCGACAAACCGATCCTTCATTTCCCACTGTGGCAACACCGGCCACATCAGCCTCTGAATCAGCGCCGATACCAACTGGCCACTGACAATACCGATGTAAATCCCGACAATCGCTTGAAACCCGACCGGCTCCTGCGCATTCAGCCCTACCGCTCCCACCGTACCAAGCAGCGCAATCTGCATTCCGAAGGTCAGACCAGGAATGGCCTGTGAAAGGTAGCCGAAAAGAAAAAGCGCCGTGAAAAGCAGAATATTAAACGCCGCATAGCTGGTCATGACAGGTGTCAGCAGGAGCAGACCGACCACATATACAGTGCCTCCCAATGCCGTATAGACGACATAGTGAAACGCCCGTCTGTCGCCCTCTCCTCCGGGATAAAGCCGGGAAAACACCGTGAAAACCCACGCCGACAGCGCCAGCATGGAGCCACCAGGAGGTTGCAGCCAATTTTGCAGCAACAATCCCACCATCACCGCAAGACCCGAGCGTACACCGTTGCGATACCAGAACGGATCCAGCGGCGGCGGCTGGGAGGGATGCTTCTCCCTGGAGACTTCACCCGGATTTTCGGGTAGAGAATTCCGCAAGACAACGAACCGATGGAGATGATCACGGATCTCGGCAAAGGAAAGACGGTATCCTCCGAGATTCAGTGCGTTTTCAATTGGGATGGTGAATACCTCGCTGTCCCCTCGCATCGCTTCCATCGCGGCCTCGGACGCAATATGGGCTTCATCCAGCTCCTTCATCGCGGCCTCACGCAGCTCATCACTGCCTTGTCCGAGGCTCACGAGAGCATTCGCGATTGCTCGGCGCATTCTCTGGAAAGACGCCTCCACCCTTTGTTGATAGAGGGGGTCGGCCTTCCCGCAGGAGAGGAGCGACTCGATCGCCGAGCCGATCCGCCCCAGCAAGGAGACGATTTCCGCATACGTCGGCAGGCGATCCCGGAAGTACACGCTCTCCATCGAGCCGAAATGCAGGAGGTTTCTGAGTCCCTGGATGCGAATCGAGAACTCCCTCCCTCCTACTGTATTTCGAGCTTCCTCCCCCCAGAAGCCCCCCCGAGCAATCGAGGAAAAATTGATGGAGAAACCCAAGCTCGGCATTCACCTTGGTGCGAAATTCTTCCCGCGCATAGCGTGGCCACAGCACCGCAGTGACGAGGAGGGATGCAATAACACCTACGACCACTTCCTCCGTCCGGGCCAGAGCCTTGGACCAGGAATAGTCAGGATCGGCCATGCCGCTACTTGCCACGATCATCGTCGTAAGCCCACAGAGCAAAAAAGCGTAGGGCGCTCGCGATTGTCCGTAGAAGATCGTGCAGACTCCCACCACCAGCCCAATGAGAGAGAGGTAAAGGATCGGTTCCTGTTGGAGGGAAGCCGTCAGCACATAGCCCAGGATACCACCGACAACCGTGCCGATCAGTCGCAGCACCGATTTCTCCGCCACGGCCCCCACATACTGCGCCAGCATCAACACGAAGACCGTGGTCACCGACCAGGAAGGCGTTTCCAAGCGAAGCACCTGCGCGATAAAGAAGGCCAGCAACCCCGCCAAGGCGTACTTGATCCCATGCCGCACCGCCATATCTTCAAAAAAGCTCTGCAAAGCTTGGCCGCATCGACTCCAAACGGAGCGATGAGAGGAGGGGGCCGAGATGGAGGAATTCACAGGTCTTTGCAGATGATATTTCGAGGTCCTAGTTCATGACGAGAACATGAAACGTCATGCCCGCCAGTGTGAAAAGCCCATTATTTCCTGAAGCCACCCCTTGGATTCTTTTTCTCCCCTGCCAGAAAAAATCTTGCTCCCTGCGAGCGGACAGGGAAAACATCCCCCCTTCATGCC
>Ga0351844_1044_pt1 | contig 51388 bp, 53 predicted proteins | sample TotcelHFGM3001L5_FD_206880 | JGI IMG/M metagenome (GOLD analysis project Ga0351844, IMG submission 206880) | Enriched cells from coal bed in the Powder River Basin, Montana, United States - Total cells FGM rep1 HSBNCT.FGM.300.1.L5 ... | reverse complement strand
GACGCATTGGAACGGCAGCCCGGCTGTCGAAGAACAGATCAAGACGGACCTGAAAGTCACGATCCGCTGCATTCCCTTCGGCGAGGGCGAGGCGGGGACGTGTCCCTTTACCGGTGAGCCGAGTGCCCGCCGCGTGATCTGGGCCAAGTCCTACTAATCTTCCCTCTATCGCGGGAAGTCCGCGATTCTGCGACAAAAACCCTGCTCCTCTGCCAAGGCGGCGAGCAGGGTTTTCGTATCTGACGGATATCCCGGGAGCTGAAGCTCAGGGCGGATTTCCGCGAGCGGCTCCAGGACGAATCGACGGGAGCTGATGGCGGGATGAGGGATAACGAGGCGATCCTCCCGGATCTGCAACGCGCCCATATAGAGGATATCCAGATCAATGGGACGGGGGCTGTTGCGCGGGCGCTCGTCGGGACGACCCAACTCGTGCTCGAAGGCCTGGAGCTTTTTCAGAAGATCCAGCGGGGCCAGCGAGGAGTCGATTTCGATGACCGTATTGTAGAAATCGCCCGAGCCTACGGGGCAATCCAAGGGAGCTGTTTCATAGATCCCCGAAGCTCGCAAAGGTTCTGTGCCTTCGTGCAAAGCATCAAGGAATTTGCCCGCCTCGTGGAGATGATCCATGCGAGGTTCGATGTTGGAGCCCAGCGCGATGCCGGTACGCATGGTCTGCTTATTTCAGGCCAAGGACGTCCTGCATGTCGTAGAGGCCCGGCTTCTGGGACGAGGCCCAGAGAGCCGCACGCAAGGCACCTTTGGCAAAAGTATCGCGGCTGGAGGCCTTGTGGGTGAGTTCCACCCGCTCACCCACATTAGCGAAAACGACGGTATGATCACCGACGACATCGCCGCCCCGGAGGGCATGCATGCCGATCTCGGTCTTGGTGCGCTCGCCGACCATGCCCTCGCGGCCATGGCGTACATCCTTGTCATAGGAGAGTTCACGGACTTCAGCGAGGATCTCGGCCAGACGGCGTGCGGTACCACTGGGAGAATCCTTCTTGAGGCGGTGGTGCATTTCCACGACCTCCAGATCGAAGTCCGGTCCAAGGATTTCCGTGGCCTTCCGGGTGAGCCAGAAGAGGGTGTTCACTCCCACACTGTAGTTGGGAGCAAAGACGATGGGGATCTGCCGGGAGTACCCTGTAATGGCTTCCCGTGCAGCGTCATCATGTCCAGTCGTTCCGATGACGAGCACTTTGCCGGCCTCGGCGCAGGCTTTGGCCACTCCGACAGTGGCATCGGCATGGGTGAAGTCGATGACTGCGTCCGTATCCTTCAGAGCGGATACCAGATCGTCACCGGCATCCAGACCGGCACTCACCGAGAGGGCGGGATCAACTGCGGCACAGGAAAGGAGAGCCTGACCCATGCGGCCTTTGGCGCCATTAATCAATACACGAAGAGCACTCATGACAGGGAAAGGGCATTGAGGGTCTTATCGAGGCGAGCCTTGCTGGCGTCGCTCATCGGGCAGAGGGGCAGGCGGACGTCGGGCGTCATCTTGCCGTGCAGGGCGAGTGTGTACTTCGCCGGCACAGGATTGGGCTCCACGAAGAGATCGCGGAAAAGCGGGTAGTACTTCCGATGAATGGCCATGGCACCATCCTTGTCGCCCGAGAGCCAGGCTTGCACCATGGCGGCGACCTCGGCGGGAATGACATTTGAGGCCACGCTGATCACACCCACCGCTCCTGCGGAGAGGAAGGGGATGGTCAGGGAATCATCACCCGACACAATTTCAAATTCCTCGGGCAGCACCGCCTTCAAGGCATTCACTCGCTCCACAGACCCACCAGCTTCCTTGATGCAGGTGATATTCGGGCAATCCTGAGCCAGACGGGCGACAGTATCGACGCCGATCTCGATGCCACAACGTCCCGGGATGCTGTACAGAATGATGGGGATGTCAGCCGCCTCGGCGATGGCCCGATAGTGGCGATAGAGACCTTCCTGCGAAGGCTTGTTGTAGTAGGGAGCGACGATCAGAGCCGCATCCGCACCCAGCTTGACAGCCTCCTTCGTCAGGCCTATGGCCTCGGAAGTGGCATTTGAGCCGGTCCCGGCGATCACCTTGCAGCGACCTGCTGCGGCTTCCACCGCCACGCGGACGACCTCGGCATGTTCCTCATGCGAGAGAGTGGGGGACTCGCCGGTAGTTCCGACTGGCACGATGCCCTGCACCTTTCCCTTGATCTGATCTTCGATGAGATTGCGGAAAGCCTTCACGTCGAAGGCGTCGTCGCGGAAGGGAGTGACGAGGGCGGTATGTGTCCCGGCAAAGGACGTTCGTTGGGCAGACATGGGATTTTTTCCTACAGTGAAATGGTTCCTTGGAAAACAAAATCCGCTGGACCACACAGGATGACATGGTCGAAGTCGCCATTGGCGTCCTTCTCAAAACTGACAGTCAATGTGTCCCCGCCCCGTACGCGGACAGAAATAGGCGAGGCCTCTCCGCTGCGAAGATGATGCAGTAGCGCCGCCGCGCAAACACCCGTCCCACAAGCCAGCGTCTCGTCCTCCACGCCGCGCTCGTAGGTACGTATCGCGATGGAACTGGTTCCCACCGCTTGGGCAAAATTCGCATTCGTTCCCTTCGGAGCAAAGGCTTCGTGGTAACGCAACGCGGCACCGGACTTGCGGATATCCACCGCTTCCAAGTCATCCACAAACACCACCGCATGCGGCACTCCCGTATTCAGGAAATGCACCTCCAGATCCTCTCCCGCTACCGGCAGATTCTCCGGCTGCTTGTGGGAATGCGGGCGGCTCATGGCCAGCCGGACTCTTTCTCCTTCAAACTGGGCTTGGATGACTCCCGCTTCTGTCTCGAAGCTGACTTCCGATTGCTGTTCAGTCAGCAGGGAGTTGGCAAATCGGGCAAAGCATCGGGCTCCATTGCCACACATCTCCGCCTCGCCCCCATCGGCGTTGTAGTACCTCATGCGGAAGTCTGCGCCATTGCGGGCAGGCTCCACAGCCAGGAGTCCATCTGCCCCCACGCCCCGGTGCCGATCACATACACGTGCGATCGTTTCCCGGTCCAGGGACTGCGAGAGGTCGCGGTTGTCCAGCAACACGAAGTCGTTGCCTGCGCCATTCATTTTCGTGAAGGAGAGTTTCATGAGGATTTGGCACTCTAGCAGATTTCCTCTGTATCGCCACGGAGAAAGAGCCTCGGAGGCGGCGTGGCATGGAACGTGCTTTTGCCAATAAATCATGCAAGGTCTTCTTACGGCTACCGAACGAGTGAACATTCGCTTGGGGTCGAGCAATGAGATCCTCAGTGCCGATCCCGTTGTCTTCGAGCCCCAGCATGAAGAGGAATCCCGGCTGCTGGTGTACGAAGCGGATTTTCTCACCGATTATCTCCATGCTTTCTCAAATCTTCTGCGCGCAGGGAAACCGAGATTCGTCACCGTGACTGAGCCTGGGCGAGAAACGTCATTTCGATATCACGATAACGACGAGCGCTCGATCCTCCTGACCCGCGCCCACCGGGGAGTGGAAGCTCTCTCCTAGATCCTGAGCCCATACCGACGTTTTTTATTTTATGATGCAAGGTGCGGCCGGTGACGGTCTCCAACAATTGCTCGTGGACCTTTACGCCCAGCCAGGTGTCTCGGGTGTCTGCCTCCAGTCGGGAGCGGATGTACTCGTGCACGACCTCCCTTTCTCCGACACCCGCGCGACGGATCTCGCTGCTCGGGTGGAACACCTCTTTGCCAGCTACGAGGGCGTAGGCCGCGAGATCTGGCAAGTCTGTGCCGGTTTCGATGATTACTGGCTGCTTATCCTTTGCCGTGATACTTTGCGCCTGACCTTGCTCCTGAAAACTGACAGCGACGTGACGCTGGTTTCCTCGCGGGCGACACGTCTCCTGTTGGAGCTTAAGATTCCCGAAGCGCAACCCGAACCTCCGCCTCCCCCGCCTCCGAATGTTATCAGTCCCGCTCAGCCGGAAGTCCTGCAGGGACAGATATCGCGTGAAGACTTTGATCGGGTTGTAACAGGACTTTTGAGCCGCGTGGCCGGCCGGGCTCAAGTTACCAAACTTATCGCCCGCGAGATGAATAAATTAAACGGCCAGGCGTCCCAGAGCCTCGCCCCTGCCGAGGCGGTCCGGTTGGGTGAATCCATCCTCGATAGCATTCCAAACCGCGGGAAGCGCGACGCTCTTGCCGCCGAACTTCGCTCCATTTTCAAATCATGAAGAAATACGCCGCTGCCACCATTCTGTTCCTGGGCGCCATGCTGCCACTAGCAGCGCAGCAGGACTCCCCGACGACTTCGCCCGCTCTCGAGAGCTTCATGGATCGTACGGATAAGTCTCAGGCGGCCTTGCTGAAGAACTCCGAGGACATTCTGGTGCGTTTGGCGGGATTGGAAAAAATCGCAGCCAAGGCTCAATCGCCCATGGAAAACCTCTCGGGATTGTCCGCTTTGGAGGCTCGTCTCCTGGCATTGGAGGCCAAGCTGGCCGAACCTTCCGGCGCCTCCTCAGACGTGCCAGCCAGCGAAGCTCTCGAGTCCCTTCAGGCGAATATCAATTACGTCTGGATCGTGATGGCCGCGGCATTGGTCTTCTTCATGCAGGCGGGCTTTTGCATGGTGGAGCTCGGTTTCACCCGGGCCAAGAACGCCATCAATATTTGCATGAAGAACTTCCTCGATTTCGCGGTTGGGGCTATCTGCTTCCTCTTTGTGGGATTTGCGCTGATGTTTGGCGGAAGCGTGGCGGGCTTGGTGGGTTCCGGTCCCTTTTGGCTTTCGTCCACGCCTGGGGATAGTCCGCTCTGGGTCTTTTGGTTCTTCCAGTTGGTCTTTGCGGGAACGGCTGCGACGATTCTCTCGGGAGCCATGGCTGAGCGCACGAGATTCATGGGCTATCTGGTCTTCACGGCCATCATGACCGCTTTGATTTACCCCATTCTCGGTCACTGGGCTTGGGGCAGTTTTGCCGGGGGGTTTGGATACGGTGGCCAACCCGGTTGGCTGGAGGCCATGGGATTTGCCGACTTTGCAGGCTCGAGCGTGGTGCATGGGATCGGCGGCGCGGCAGCCTTGGCGGGTATTCTTGTGGTCGGTCCTCGGGTGGGACGTTTCCGTGCCGATGGCACTCCTAATCTCATTTCCGGCCACAACATGCCGCTTGCGGCACTGGGAACCTTTATCCTGTGGTTCGGCTGGTACGGTTTCAATGCAGGCTCCACTCTCCTCGGAGAAGCCGTCATTGGTCGAGTGGCCGTGAATACCACCTTGTCACCAGCAGCAGGTGCCTTGGCTGCCATGTTTACCATGTGGGTCCTGCAGGGGCGGCCCGATCTCGGGATGACTCTGAATGGCGGACTGGGCGGACTTGTGGGTATCACGGCAAACTGCAATTTGGTCGAGCCTGCCTCAGCCGTGGTCATCGGTCTGGTTTCCGGCCTCATTGCCACCTTCGGAGCGGTCTTGCTAGAGCGCCTGAAAGTTGATGACGCGGTGGGGGCTGTGCCGGTCCATCTCTTCTGCGGGTGGTGGGGTACGCTTTGCGTGGCTCTCTTTAATGAAGCAGGTTTCTCCCCCCGGCAGTTGGGCATCCAAGCGCTTGGTACGGTCTCAATCACTGGAGCTTGCTTCATCGTGGCCTACATCACCTTTCAGATCATCAACAAGACTATCGGCCTGCGTGCCAGTGAGGACGAGCAGGATCTCGGCCTCGACTTCACCGAGCACTCTGGCGCGGCCTATCCCGACTTCATGACGGGCGAGCAGGGCACATAAAAGATTTCCTCTCGGGGAAAAGGGCCTCTGCTCCGCGTGAGCAGAGGCTCCAACTTTTCAGGATACGAAAAACTCCGATCCCAGCGTATGACCAGGATCGGAGTTTGAGGTTTTCGGATATCTTTGGAGGACTAGGAGTGTCCTTCACCCGGAGGAGGGAGTTCCTCGTCGGGGTGCTTTTCCTTCCAAACGATGGATGCGATGACTGAGATCAGCAGGACGCCACCCACGACCATGAGGGAGACTTCCGATGGGATCTTCCAAGCCGAGTGCGACAGGGCCATCTTCACACCGATGAAGCAGAGGATGACACCCAAGCCGTACTTGAGAAAACGGAAATAGGGGAGGATGCCCGAGAGGGCAAAGTACAGGGAACGAAGACCCAGAATCGCAAACACATTTGAGGTGTAAACGATGAAGGTGTCCTGAGTGATGGCAAGAATGGCGGGGATGGAGTCCACCGCAAAGATGACGTCACTGACCTCAATACAGACCAGGACGGCAAAGAGTGGTGTTGCTGCCCGGCGGCCGTTTTGCATGACGAAGAATTTTTGCCCATGGTACTCATGCGTGATGGGCATGAATTTCTTCAGGAGCCTGAGGGCGATATTCTTCTCAGGGTGGATCTCTTCATGATTGCTGGTGAGCATCTTGATGCCCGTGACAATCAGCAGCACCGCGAAGAGGTAGATCATCCAGACGAAGCGCTCGATCAGAGCAACGCCCGCAAAGATCATACCGGCTCGCATCACCAAGGCACCGAAGATGCCCCAGAAGAGCACCTTGTGCTGAAACTGCGGAGGCACGGCAAAAAAGGTGAAGAGCACGGCAAAGACGAAGACATTGTCCACCGAGAGGGACTTCTCAACGACATAGCCGAGCAGGAAGTCCTTGGCCGATCCGGGTCCGATGAACTTGAAGACGCCGAAGCTAAAGATCAGAGCCAGGGCGATCCAGAAGGCGCTCCATCCCAGAGCCTCCTTCAAGCTGACAACATGGGCCTTGCGGTTGAAAACACCAAGGTCCAGGGCCAGCATGCCCACCACAAATAAGTTAAAGCCCAACCACCAGCTGAGCGGAATTTCGTTCATATATTAAGTTTAGATACTACGTGGATTCGCTTACCAATTTGCCAGCTCGGGATTTCTTTCGAAAACGCGAGCCATGATGCGTGCATCATCTGTCAGACCGATCTCGGGAAGCGAATCCGGGATCAGGTCGAAGGTCTGTAGCAGATAGCGCGCGGCTACGCCAGCTTCACCAAGGGCGGGGGGCAAAGGATCTTTGGCCTGTTTCACGGTTTCCGAGGCAAGCAGGCGGAGGAGGCAGTTTGTATATACCTGAAGGTCATGGTGTTGCCTGGCCTGCTCGGTGGTGAGTTTGGAGGCGATCTCTTTTGAAAATGAGGCGAGTTCAATAAGAGAAGCCGCAGAAATCTGCGGCCTCTCAGCTTCGATATATTTGTCGATCGATATCATTTCATGGGGCGGGTGGTATCGCCGGATAGTATGCGAGCGATGGATGCGCGGTCGATGGGAGGGCCTCGTCATTACTCGTCGCTACTCCTTCCCGTGAGAAGGGGCAGCAGGTACCACAGGAAGTAGGCTAGCGAGGTGATGAAGGCCGCAACATAGGTTAGCGCGGCGGCATTGAGCACACGGCCTGCGCCTTGCTCCTCCGTGGGACTGGACAGGATGCCGCAGTGTCGTAGCGCAGCGCGTGCGCGACTGGAAGCATCAAATTCCACCGGCAGGGTGACCAAGTTGAAGAGCATGATGACTCCCCAGCCCGCCGCGATGAACATCAATGCGGTCTGAGTCTGGATAAAGCCTGTGAACAAGCCGATCAGCGGCAACCACATCACCACTTGGCTGGCAATCGTGGTGGCTCCCACCGCCGCCATACGCATGTGCAGGGGAAGATAGGCCCGGGCATGCTGGATGGCGTGACCGACCTCGTGAGCGGCTACCGCCAGCGCGGAGATGGATGTGCCATAGTAGTTGTCATGGCTAAGGACCAGACGCCGGTGTCGGGGATCGTAGTGATCGACCAACTCGCCTTCATGAGCCTGGATGTCCACTCCGGTGATGCCCTCTTCCTCCATGATACGGCGCGCGGCTTCCGCTCCGGTCAAGCCGGAGACGGACTGCTCGCCGGCGTAGCGGCGATAGACGTTTTTTACCCGCCATGAAGCCCAGAGGGACAGCAACATGGTGCCTACGAAAAGAAGTATGCTGAGAATCATGCTCCCACCATGATGGCGAGAGGATGATTTGCAAATTACGATGATATGAACATATCATTAGGAAAATCCTCATGAATACTCAACTGAACTACCATCACCTGCGCTATTTCCTGGCGGTGGCGGCTCATGGAGGGATCAAGGGAGCTTCCGAGGCACTGCATGTCTCGGCTCCGACGCTCAGTGCTCAGGTACGTGAATTGGAGGGCTTCCTCGGAGTGGAACTCTTCCGCCGAGAGAGGCGGAAGTTGATCCTCAGTGATGCCGGCCGGGTCGTCCTGAGGTATGCCGAGCGTATCGTCTCGCTCGGAGATGAAATGGTACAAGTTGTCCAGCGAGGCGAACCCGGAGGAGCGGAGATCGTCTTCTTGGGAATCGTGGACTCTGTGCCGAAGCTGGTGGCCTCTTGGTTGCTGCGCCGCGCCTGGCTTGAGCTTCCCAAGCTGCGCGTCGTCGTACGCGAGGGGATGCCGGCGGAGCTTTTCCCCGCTCTCGCCGCACACCAGATCGATCTGGTCATTACCAGCGAGCTGGCTCCAGCCTCCCTGAAGACCTTGCTCTTCAGTAAGCTGGTCGGGCGCTTTGGAGTCCATCTCGTGGCAGCTCCAGAGGTACGAAACCGATTTTCTCCTCGCAAAGGAGGACTTTCCGCCCTTCCCATGCTGGTTCCTACCAGGGAGTCCGCCTTGAGGCGCGAACTCGATCGCTGGTGGGCAGAAGAGGGGATTGTCCCAGATATCCGGGCGGAATGTGACGACGCGGCCGCCATGTATGAATTGGCCGCAGATGGTGTGGGCGTGGCCCCCGTCCTGGGCCCTGTACTCAAGGATGTGCTGAGCCGCTATGGATTGGTGGAGTTGCCCGTCCGTACAGGGCTTCAGGAATCCTTATACGTGGTCACAGCTGAGCGTCAGTTCTCCCATGAAGGGCCGCGTATCATTGCTCATCTCGCCACTCAGATGGCCTCTGCTGCTGCCAGTGGGGAGGTGTCGGCCAAGACTCCGTCAATCGCCCGTACACGTCGATCGATCAGTCCACCGAGCGTTTGATGGCGTCGCCCGTGCGCTCCACACCCTGGCCGACATTATAGATGGCATTATCCACGGAGGCTCCGGCTCGCTGGGCCGGACCTCCCGGTCCACTGCAGCCTGAGGACAAGACGGTGATCGTCATAAGAAGGAGGAATGCTTTCATGGCTCGCATTTCTATTCTTTTCGTTTTTGAGGCCTTCCTTGCGCGGACGCAGGCTGGAGATCGTAAAAAAATCGCCACCTGCAAAAACTTGCCGTCGGCCCTTCTCTCTCTAAGGTGCCCGAAAGTCTGAATTCCACCCCCGTTCCCAATGACTGCTTCGAATCCGCTGGAAATTGCCCGTTTTGATTATCTCCCGAAAATCCCACCCTCACTGAGTGAAACTTCAGTCGCCGTGCCCGATACGGCTCGGGAAACGGCTTCGGAAGACGTGCGTGCGCTTTTTCCCGGCACCTTTGATCTTCCCAGTCTGACTTTTGGCGCTGGCAATGGCAAAGCCAAGGGGCGTCCCATCCGGGCAGGCGTGATTTTGTCCGGTGGCCCGGCACCTGGCGGGCATAATGTGATCTGCGGCCTCTTCGATGGTCTGAAAAGGCAGGACCCAGGCAGCTCGCTTCTTGGCTTCCGCAATGGGCCGGGGGGATTGCTCTCGGACACGGCGACGGAAATCGATGAAACGATGGTCAATGCCTACCGGAACACAGGCGGCTTTGACTTGATCGGCTCTGGTCGGACCAAGCTCGAATCGGAAGCCGACTTCCGCAAGGCCTTGGCCACGGCGCAGGCTCGCGGCCTGAATGGACTGGTGGTGATCGGCGGTGATGATTCCAATACCAATGCCTGCCTGCTCGCCGAGTTTGCGCTCAAGGAAGGAGCTCCCCTGCAAGTGCTCGGAGTGCCAAAGACGATCGACGGTGATCTGAAAGGGGGTCGCATTGAGACGAGCTTTGGATTCGATACCGCCTGCAAAGTGTACGCTGATCTGATCGGGAATATTCATCGGGATTGCCTGTCGGTGCGGAAATACTGGCACTTCATCAAGCTCATGGGACGCTCGGCCTCCCACATTGCTCTCGAGTGTGCACTTCAGACCCAGCCCAATGTGGCCCTCATCTCCGAGGAGATCGCTCATAGCCAATTCGCCCTGCACGAAATCGTCGATCAGATCGCAGACACCATCTGCTTCCGGGCAAATCACGGAGAAAACTTTGGCACGGTGCTCATTCCCGAGGGAATCGTGGAGTTCATCCCTGAGATGGGAGCGTTAATTCAGGAACTGAACGAAGTCCTCGCAGTCTCCTACAAGGAGTTTAATGCGCTCGAAACTCTGCCTCACAAGCGCGAGTTTGTCTTCGGCTCGCTCTCGCCGTCCTCGGCGGGGCTGTATCGCCGGTTGCCTCGCGAGATTGCGAACCAACTCATCCTCGATCGCGATCCGCACGGCAATGTGCAGGTGGCCAAGATCGATACGCAAAGACTCTTTATCGAACTCGTGGAGTATCGCCTGAAGCACATGAAGCAGCGTGGACTCTACATCGGGGAGTTTTCTCCCCAGCAACACTATCTCGGGTACGAGGGACGCTGCGCTGCTCCCTCGAACTTTGATGCCGACTATGCCTACACCCTCGGTTTCACCACGTCTCTCCTCCTGCGTGAAGGGGTGACAGGGTACATCGCGGCTGTGTCCCACTTGTCTCGTCCCAGCACGGAATGGCAGCCGGGAGGTACTCCGCTGGCTCGTATGATGCACCTGGAACGTCGGCATGGCAAAGAAGTGCCTGTCGTGCAAAAGGCTCTCGTCGATCTCTCAGGCCCCGTCTTCGACGCCTTTGCCAGCCAGCGGGACGAGTGGTCCCAGACGACTCAGTATCGCTTCCCCGGGCCGATCCAGTATTTCGGCCCGGCGGAGATTTGTGATCGGACCAGCCTCACGCTGCAACTCGAGGCTTCCCGCTCTTGAGTTGTCTGGAATCCACGCCACATTGGCGGGGTGGATTCCATCACACAGGCTGCTCTCGGCGCCGCTGTGGCCGAGGCCGGCCTTGGGCGGAAGCTGGGGAATAAGGCGATCCTCTGGGGAGCAATTCTCGGGACACTGCCGGATCTCGACGTGCTCGCGAGTCCATTTCTTGATGCGGTGGACCGACTATCCTGGCATCGCGGGCTGACGCATTCCCTGCTTTTTTGCATCGTCATGGCCCCGTTGCTGGCTCTGCTGATGCATCGGATCCATGGGGATCTCTGTCCGGTCAGGCGGGCGAGTGTGGTGGTCTTCCTGGTGCTTTTCACGCATTCACTGATCGACTGCTTCACGGTGTATGGGACGCAGATTTTTGAGCCATTTTCGAATGTGCGAGTGGGCTTCAATAATCTCTTCATCATCGATCCGCTTTATACGTTGCCGCTGCTGATCGGGCTGGGCATTGCGCTCTTCACCCAGCGAGAGGCGAGGGTGCGACGGTGGGCCAATACTCTGGGACTCCTGCTTAGTAGTCTCTATGTACTGTGGAGTTTTGGGGCTAAAGCGGTGGCGAATGATCGCTTTCACCGAGCCCTGACGGAGCAGGGAGTGACACCCCGGCAGTTCATGACTGGTCCCGGCCTTTTTAATACCATCACCTGGCGGGCAGTCGCGGGCGACGACAAGGGGTTCTGGATCGGAAAACTGAATCTCTTCCGCCCCCAGGAGGCTATCGAGTTTCGCTTTGTTCCCCGGAATGACCACTTGCTGGCACCATGGCCGGAGTCACGGGTCTTGAGGCAGCTCGCGTGGTTTTCGCAGGGCTTTTACTCTGTCGAGGAAGCGGATGACGGGAGTCTGATCATCCGGGATCTGCGTTTCACCGAACGTCCGGCTCAGAGCGAGCAGGTGCGGAGCTTCTTTAACTGGCGGGTGACCACCGACGGCGGGGAGCCGGTCCTGGCTCCTCGCTGACAGGGCCTACTGTGTACCGAACTTCGAGAGGTATCCGTGCTTGCGGGCGGCGGAGAACATCATGCCAAAGAAGGTCATCGCCCCGGCCAGCCAGATGACATTCAGGCCCGTCGCGGCCAGAAGTTGATTTGTAGCGTCGGATTGGCCTCCGAGCACGGCTCGCATGCCCTCGAAGACATGGGTGGCCGGGATGGTCTTCGCGATGACTTGCAGAGGGGCTGGCAGGACCTCCACGGGATAGAAAACGGCGGCCAGCGGCTGGATGAGGAAGGGGATAGCCCAGGCCAATGCCTCCACGGCCTGTCCATAGCGCAGGATGAGCGCGGTGGAGATCATGCCGATGGACCAGCCCATGAGGAGCAGGTTTGCAATGAAGGGGAGCAGGGCTCCGCCGAGATCCCAGAGTTGGAAGTGGTAGATGGAGGATGCCAGGACCGCCAGCAGGATGACGATGATGGCGATCTTGATGATCCCCACGATGAAGGTGGCGGCGAGGAACTCGCGGAGTCGGACGGGTGCGACGAAGATATTGAGCAGGTTGCGACTCCACACGTCTTCCAGGAAGGACATGGTGACGCCCTGTCCGGACCGGTAGATGATGTCCCAGAAGATCATCGCCCCGAGGAGGAAGGTGACGGCACCGGGGACGTCGGGATTGAGATTCTTCAGGTACACGGTCACGAAGCCCCAGACGAGCAGGTCCATGACGGGCCAGAAGATCATCTCGATCATGCGCGGCACGCTGCGGCGGTAGAGATAGGTGTAGCGGAGGACGAGTCCGGCAATGACGTTCCAGTTCATGATGCGGCATCCTCCACGCTGCCGTCGCGGGCGACTTGGATGAAGACGTCTTCGAGAGTGTCTTCTTTGAAATGCTCCATGATTTCCTCGGAAGTACCGGAAGCAATGATGCGGCCTTTTTGCAGGAAGAGGATGCGGTCGCAGACTTCCTCCACATCCCGCATATTGTGCGAGGTGTAGATCATGGAGATGTGGCGTTCGCTTTGCAGGGAGCACAGGACTTTGCGGAACTTATCGGCCATGTCGGGATCCAGACTTGCGGTGGGTTCGTCGAGCAGGAGGAGCTTGGGGTCGTTGAGCAGGGCCTTGCAGAGATTGACGCGGGCGGATTCTCCCGAGGAGAGGCGGCCGGTGATGCTGTTTCGCAAGTGAGCGACTTCGAAGAGTTCCAGCAACTCATCGATCTTGCGTGAGGCGTTGCGCACTCCGTAGAGGTGGCCGAAGACGGCGAGATTCTCTCTTACCTTCAGATTACCCGGCAAGGCGACATAGGCGGACGAGAAGTTGCAATGCTGGAGGATCTCGGTCCGGTGTTTCTGGAAATCTTTGCCGAGCATGCGAATCGTTCCCGACGTCGGACTCACCAGCCCGAGCAGCATGGAGAGTACGGTGGTCTTGCCAGCGCCATTCGGGCCGAGAAGACCAACGACTTCCCCCGGCTCCACCTGGAAGGAGACGCCGTCCACCGCGACCATAGTGCCGAAGGTTTTGCGGAGGTCTTCGACGATGACGGGCGGGGTCTCGCCAGCGACAGCAGAGGGGCTCATGGGGAAATCAGGCTGCGCAGAGCTTCGCATGCGCCTTGGCGACGGAGATGTATTTCTCCGCCCATGGCCGCAGGCCGGCAATCTCTTCCGGGGTGAGCGGGCGCTTCACCTTGGCGGGAGCACCCATGACCATTGAGCCGGGAGGAATGACCGTGCGTGGCGTGACGACGGAGCCGGCTGCGATCAAACAGTGATCCCCGATTACCGCGCCATCGAGAACGGTGGCGCGCATGCCGATGAGACACTCATTACCGATGGTGCACGCATGGATCATAGCGCCATGGCCGACCGTGCAGTAAGAGCCGATTTGCACAGGATATTCATCAGCCAGATGAATGATTGTCCCGTCCTGAATATTCGTTCCTTCTCCGATGGAGATGGTCTGAATGTCACCCCGCAACACACATCCATAAAATACGCTGGAAAGCGGTGCCAGGGTGACGGCTCCCATGATTTTCGCGCAAGGCGCCACAAAGGCGGCCGTGGCTGTCTGTGGAATCTGCCCCAGATAGGTGGACAGGCGCTCGTCGATAGTCATCAACCTCCATTTCAGCACCAAACCCACCCCGCCTCAACAGGGAATGTCATTTTCCCTCGCGAAGGATGCGGAATTTTGCTTCTGTGGAGCGACTTATGCCTCAAGTTTCCCTCGTGATTCCCTGCCGAAATGAGTCGGCGCGGCTGCCTCGCACCCTGGAAGTGCTCGGACAGTTCCTGGAATCTTTCGAGCCCTCGGTCGAGGTGGTCGTCGTTGTCGAGCAGAGTTCGGACAATACCGTGCAGATCGCCCGGGAGTTCGCCGCCAAGGATGATCGCATCCGGGTAATTGCGAATCCGATCGCTCGCGGCAAGGGCTACGCGGTGAAGACCGGCATGCTCTCGGCCACAGGCGATATCATTTTCTTCATGGACGCGGATCTCAGTGTGCCGCTTCGCTTTGTGACGGAATACCTCGCGGACTTTGAGGCCGGGGCGGATGTCGTCTTTGGCAGCCGTCAGCATCAGGAGAGCGTGATTGCACGCAGTCAGCCCTTCCAGCGCGTGGCCTACGGGCGGTTGTTTAATTTTTCCCTGCGAGCCTTGGGGGCCACACGATTTAAGGATACGCAGTGTGGATTTAAGGCCTTTCGCCGGGAAGCGGCTCAGTGGATATTTTCCCGCCTCACCGTGGATGGCTTTGGCTTCGATGTAGAGGCTCTAGCCCTGGCGGATGTCATGGGCTATAAGATTCGCGAACGTCCCGTGGAGTGGAGCGATGCTCCCGGTTCCACGGTACGTGCTCTTCGAGATGGTTCCGCCGCTTTCCAAGAAGCCCTGCTCGCATCCTGGAAGGCTCGCCGTTTTCGCTCCACCCGTTCCTGATTATGATTTCCTTAGGTGTTAATATCGATCATGTCGCGACCCTGCGTCAGGCGCGCTATCGCGGCATGGAGGCGAGTCCTCTCGCAGAGCCCGATCCCGTGCGAGCTGCATTGATCGCAGAGAAGGCCGGTGCCGCTGGCATTACCGCGCATCTCCGCATGGACCGTCGGCACATCCAGGATCGCGACATTTTCCTGCTGAAGGAGAAAATTGCCACCAAGCTCAACTTCGAGATGGGCAACACTCCCGAGATCCTCGCCATCGCCCTGAAAGTCCTTCCCCATGATGTGTGCCTCGTTCCCGAGAGTCGCGAAGAGGTCACGACCGAGGGCGGGCTTGATTGCGCAGGCCAATTGTCTTCCCTGAGCGAAACCGTGAAACGGTTGCAGGGAGCGGGCATTGTGGTCAGCCTCTTCATCGACCCCGACCCCCGGCAGATCGAGGCTTCCGCCAAACTGGGAGCGGAGTTTGTGGAACTCCACACCGGAGCCTTCGCCAATGCCACCGGGGGGGCTCAGGAAGAGGAACTTCAGCGGTTGATCGCCGGGGCGTCCCTAGCCCACTCGTCCGGTCTGAAGGTCAACGCCGGTCACGGTATCAACTATGATAACCTCTCGCTGGTACTCCAGATGTCCCATCTGGTGGAGTTGAATATCGGACACTCCATCGTGTCCCGGTCGGTCTTTGTCGGATTTGAGACGGCCGTGCGGGAAATGGTGGATCTTCTCAAGACCACGTGAGTTCACTCGATACAGCGCTGCAAGCCGACCTGGACGAGATCGATCTCGCTGGCTTGCGTCGAGTATTGCGCCACGTCGAGTCTCCGCAAGGGGCACGCATCCTGTGCGATGGGCAGGAGCTTTGGAACTACTCCTCCAATGACTATCTCGGCCTCGCGGCCCACCCTCTTCTCCTTGAGGCCGCTCAACGCAGTCTCGCCGACCATGGGCACGGTGCCGGGGCATCCCGTCTGATCAGCGGCACTTTTTCCGAGCACCTCGCCCTCGAAGAAGCTCTGGCGCATTTTAAAGGAACCCAGGCGGCGCTGACCTTCGGCAGCGGCTTCGCGGCGGCAGTCGGGGTATTACCCGCCCTGGCAGGCAGTGGGGACGTTATCATTCTGGATAAGCTCTCCCACGCCTCTCTCGTTGATGGCGCTCGTCTGAGTGGAGCCCAGCTCAGGGTCTTCCCGCACAATAATCTCGAAAAACTGGAGAGCCATCTGAGCTGGGCCAGACAGAAGTTTCCCCATGCGCGAGTCATCGTGGTGGCGGAATCCGTTTACAGCATGGGCGGTGACCTGGCTCCGCTCCGGGAAATCGTCGAACTCAAAGATCGATTCGGAGCTTGGCTCATGCTCGACGAAGCTCACGGCGTGGGAGTGCTGGGAAATCAAGGTCGTGGACTTGCCGACGCCGAGGGCGTCGCAGACCGAGTGGATATTCAGATGGGCACGCTGGGAAAGGCGCTGGGTTCTTCAGGGGCGTATATCTGCGGGAGCCGGGTGTTGGCTGATTTTTTGGTGAATCGCGCTCGCAGCTTTATCTTTTCCACAGCCCCGCCTCCATCGGTCTCCGCTGCGGCCCGTGCGGCCGTTGAGTTGCTCCAGTCTCCTGAGGGAACGCGACGGATCGATTTGCTCCATGCGAATCTCCGGTTTTTTGGAGAAGCCGCAGCCTTGGGCGCTGTTCTGACGCCGATTGTCCCCATCGTGCTGGGCGAGGAAGAGAAAGCTGTCGCCACATCTCACTCCCTCCGTCGCCAGGGATATCTTGTTCCCGCTGTCCGCTATCCCACCGTGGCGCGGGGTGCGGCTCAGTTGCGCATCACCATCACCGCTGCCCATGAGCGGGAGAATCTACAAGCCCTCGCGGCAGCCTTGATTCTGGCCTGAGTGGTCCACAATCTCTCGGCGTAGTCACCCCTCGCGTTGACCCTGGGGGATCACTGGTGTATGGGAGAGGACATGGCAGTTCTCTGTGCGGAAACCGAAGTGATCGACAAAGTGCTCGATGGGGAGCGTATTTCTCAAGAAGACGCTCTGACTCTCTATCGCCTTCCCTTGGAGGAACTCGGTGCTCTCGCCGACTTCCGCCGTCGCCAGAAAAAAGCCGATTCCTACGAGGGTCGAGGCAATGATGTGGTCACCTATATCGTGGATCGGAACATCAACTACACCAACGTCTGCAACGTCTATTGCAAGTTTTGCGCCTTTTACCGCACGGAGAAGGACGACGACCATTACGTCCTGAGCCTCGACCAGATCGATGAAAAGCTCGATGAGCTCGCTGCGGAGGGCGGCGTGCAAGTCCTCCTTCAGGGGGGGCACCACCCCAAGCTTCAGATCGACCACTATCTTCGCATGCTGAATCACATCCGTGACAAGTATCCGCAGATCAATATCCACGGCTTCAGCCCGCCCGAATTCAATCACTTTGCCGAGGTCTTTGGCCTCCCTCTCGCGGAAGTCGTCACCCGTTTCCATGAAGCCGGCCTCGGCTCCATTCCCGGTGGTGGCGGCGAGATTCTGGTCGACGAAATCCGCAATCGCATTGCGCCCCTGAAGTGCAAGAGCGACCAATGGCTCGAAGTCATGCGCATCGCCCATGGCTTGGGGATGCGCTCCAGCGCGACCATGATGTTTGGCCACGTGGAAAATCTCGGCCACCGCTTGGAACACCTCCAGCGTCTCCGTGATGTGCAGGACGAGACAGCAGGTTTCACTGCTTTCATTTGCTGGACCTTTCAGCCGGAAAATACCCGTCTCCGCGCCGAGACCGTGACCTCCGCCGAGTACCTCCGTATGCAGGCCTTGGCTCGCATCTTTCTGGATAATTTTGACAACGTGCAGAGTTCCTGGGTCACCCAGGGGCCCAAGATCGGCCAGATCGCCCTCAAGTATGGTGCCAATGACTTCGGCAGCGTGATGATGGAGGAAAACGTCGTCTCCAGTGCGGGCACCACCTTCCGGCTGAACTCTGCCGACATCGAGCGCCTCATCCGCGAGGCAGGCTACGAGCCTCATCGCCGTAGCACTTGGTATCAGTTGTTAAACTGATTTTTTTCCTAGCAGAGACACAGCGAAAAACTCACCGGATCCTGCTCCGCGCAGGTAACTTGCGTATGACCTCGCCCGGTGCGCTGCAGGCAATCCCGTATCGCCGTGATGGCCAGCTCCGGCTTGTTGCAGTCTCGGCTCAGGTGCGCCAGGATCACCATCCGCAACTCTTCGGCCGATAGCTCTTCCAGGACCTTCGCCGCCGCTGCATTCGATAGGTGCCCATGCCGCGACGAGATACGTTGTTTGACGGACCACGGCCTCCGTGTGTCGAGTTGCAGCAACTGCTCATCATAGTTCGTCTCGATCAGCAATCCCTGCACTCCACGGAGCGCATCCAGCACAGGCCGGGTCGCATGTCCCAGATCGGTCAGAATCCCAAAACAACTTCCCTGGCACGAGATCCGAAAACCCACCGGATCCACCGCGTCATGCGGCACCCGGAACGTCGAAATGGACAATGCCCCGATTTGGAACCGATTCCCCGATTCAAATAGTCTCCAGCTCCCTGCCGGGACATGTCCCCCCAGCGTCCGCGCCGTCATGGAGTTTGCGTAAACCGGCGTCGCCCGCTTGCGCTGCAGGACTTTCAGCGCCGCTGTATGGTCTCCATGCTCATGAGTCAGGAGAATGCCATCGATATCTGCGATTTCCACCCCGAGATGCCGGATGCGCTCCTCGATTTTACGCGCACTCATCCCAGCATCCACAAGGATGGTGGTTCCCTCGGCTCGAACCAGCGCGGAATTCCCCGCGCTGCCACTGCCCAGCACAAAAACCTCTATCGGCATGCCCCTACTGAAACACGACAAACGAAATCTGCGAAGTCGGAATATGGTGATTGCTTGCGGAAAGAGTTTTCTTCATTCACATTGACTCCACTTTGTCCTTTGGAGGCTTCCAATTGCCAACCAAAGGATTGGTCACGACCATATATCCATGAAGAGCACATTTGCGGCCCGCACTAGCGAGGCGCTGATCGACGAGAATTACCAACGCTGGCTTTCCAATCCACGCTCGGTTGACCCTGACTGGGCGGCATTTTTCGAGGGATTTGAACTCGGCTGCACCAAAGCTGAGGACCCCGCCGAGCCGGGCACAAATGGCGACTCCGCAGTGGCTTCTTCCGGTGATGTTCACCTGCAGAACCGCGTTGAAGGACTTGTTTACGCCTATCGCACGCTGGGCCACTCCGTCGCCGACCTTGATCCTCTCGACGATATCACCCGGGAAAATCCCCTGCTGAGCCTCAAGGAACTGGGTTTCGACGAGAAAGATCTCGATCTTCAGGTTTCCAGCCGCTTCTTCCGAGATAGCCGGAAGATGAGCCTCCGCGACATGATCGCCGAGTTGCGGGCCATTTATTGCGGCACGGTCGGTGCGGAATTCGTCCACATCCAGAACCCTCGCATCCGGAATTGGGTGCGCGACCGCCTCGAGAATAGAGATATCTCCACCCAGAAGGATCCGGAAGTTCACAAAGACGTCCTTCGCAAGCTTTACGAGGCCGAGACCTTTGAGAACTACCTGCATACCAAGTACGTAGGTAACAAGCGCTTCTCGCTGGAAGGCGGCGAAGCCCTCATCCTCGCTCTCGATGCCGTGCTTCAGAACTGCGAGCGCCGCTCCGTCAAGGAACTCGTCATGGGCATGGCTCACCGCGGTCGCCTGAACGTCCTCGCGAATTTCCTCAATAAGCCGCTCAACGTCATCTTTAACGAATTCCAGGGCAACTTCGCGCCGGAACTCGTCGGTGGGAATGGCGACGTCAAATATCACCTCGGCTATCAAAATATCCGCAAGCTTGCCTCGGGTTACGAAGTCGAGGTTCATCTCGCGGCCAACCCCAGCCACCTGGAAGCCGTGGACAGCGTCGTCGAGGGCAAGGCCCGTGCCCGTCAGCGTGTCCTCGGGGATACCGCCGAGCGCAAGAAGGTCGTTCCGATTCTGGTCCATGGTGATGCCGCCTTCATTGGTCAGGGTGTCGTTGCGGAAGTTTTCAATATGTCCCAGCTGCCCGGTTACAAGACCGGGGGCACGATCCACATCGTGGTGAACAACCAGATCGGCTTCACCACTCTTCCCGCTGACTCTCGCTCGACGATGTATTGCACCGACATCGCCAAGATGATCGAGGCTCCCATCTTCCATGTGAATGGCGAAGATCCCCTCGCCGTCATCGAGGTGGCCAAACTGGCTCTCGATTTCCGTCAGGAATTCGGCCGCGACGTCGTCATAGATATCTATTGCTACCGTCGCTACGGCCACAACGAAGGTGATGAGCCAAGCTTCACGCAGCCCAATCTCTACAACAAGATCAACCAGCACCCGCTTCCCAGCGAGGTCTTCTTTGATCAGATCGCTCGGCTGAATACGGTTTCCAAGGAAACCGCCGCGGCCATCAAGGCTGAGGCCATCAAGGAGCTTGACGACGCCATGGAGCTGGTCAAGTCGTCGAGCAACAGCATCTCGCCTCAGAAAGAGTTTACCGGCTCGACGGCTATCTTCCAGCCTCCGTACTCGCACGAGCCTGTACAGACGGCCATCAGCGCCGAGACGCTCGACCATATCGTACGGACGTTGACGACGGTGCCGGAGGGCTTCCGTGTCCTACCCAAGATCCGCCGCATTCTTCTGGAGCGCCGCCTTCAAGTTTGGAAAGCCGGTGGGCCTTATAACTGGGCTTTTGCCGAGGCGCTGGCCTTTGGCTCCCTGCTGATGGAGAATACACCGGTCCGTCTCTCGGGACAGGATAGCCGCCGCGGGACCTTCAGCAACCGCCATAGCGTGCTTTATGATGAGATCACCCGCGAGCGTTACATCCCGCTGATGAATCTCTCGCCGGATCAGGCTCGCTTCTGCGTGTACAATAGCCCGCTCTCCGAGTACGCCGTACTCGGTTTTGACTACGGTTACTCCATGGACTTCCCCTCCATGCTCTGTCTTTGGGAGGCTCAGTTTGGAGATTTTGGGAACGGAGCTCAGATCATTATTGATCAGTTCATCGCCTCCTCCGAGTCGAAGTGGCGTCGTCCCAGCTCGATCGTTATGCTTCTGCCGCATGGCTATGAAGGCCAGGGCCCGGAGCACTCCAGCGCCCGCCTCGAGCGCTTTCTCCAGCTCTGTGCGGAGGAAAATATGCTGGTCTGTAACTTTACGACCCCGGCACAGTACTTCCACGCCCTCCGTCGTCAGATCCATCGTGGCTATCGCAAGCCGCTGGTCATCATGACACCGAAGAGTCTCCTGAATCTCGATGTCGCCGTTTCCAAGGCCGAGGATTTCACGAACTCCCGCTTCTACGAGATCCTCGCTGATGAAGGCACTCCGGAGCCGGATTCCGTAGAGCGTATCATCTTCTGCTCTGGCAAGGTGTATTACGACCTCGTGAAATACCGCCAGGCCGAAGGCCTCGCTTCAAAGGCCGCCATCATCCGCATCGAGCAGCTCTATCCTCTCTACGAAGAGAAGCTTCTCCGGACGACAAGGAAGTATCCGAATGCCAAGAAATATATCTGGTGTCAGGAGGAACCGGAGAATATGGGCGCCTGGTCGTACATCCTTCCGCGCTTGCTGAATCTCTTCCCCGGCTACATTCACTATGCTGGCCGTCCAGCAAGCGCCAGCCCCGCTGCCGGCGCCATGCAAGTCCACCTCGCCCAGCAGGCCGCGCTCGTCAAACAGGCCTTCGAGATCTAGTCCTTACATTCACAGCATCCCGTTCAAGTCACTCGCCACATTTCGCATCTATTCCAAGCATGAGCACTGAAATCACTGTCCCAGCCGTCGGAGAATCCATCTCCAGTGGCATTCTCTCCGTCTGGCACAAGAAGGACGGAGACTCCGTCCAGTCCGGTGAGGTCATTTTCACTCTTGAGACCGATAAGGTTTCCACTGAAGTGACAGCCTCGGAAAGCGGTACCCTCCGCACTAAAGCGGAAGAAGGCGAGGAAGTGAAAATCGGTCAGGTGGTCGCCCTCATCGAAGCCTCTTCAGGAGCGACACCCTCTGAGGAAAAGAAGCCCGATCCCGCCCCTGCTGCTGAAGAACCAAAAGAAGCAAAGAAAGAGGAGAGTAAGAAGGAAGAGGCTCCCGCTCCTGTGGCCAAGCCTGCCGCACCGGAACCCAAATCAGCCCCGTCTCCAGCTCCAGCGCCGAAGAGCTCCACTCCCGCATCCACGGATGGTCGGGTCACGCGGAAGAAGCTGACTCCCCTGCGCCGGAAAATCGCCACCCAGCTCGTGATGGCTCAGCACACGGCAGCCATCCTCACTACCTTCAACGAGTGCGATATGAGCGCCGTCATGAAGCTGCGCAAGCAGATGCAGGATGACTTCGTGAAAAAATACGGCGTGAAGCTCGGCTTCATGTCCTTTTTCATCAAGTCGGTGGTCGATGCTCTCAAGGCCGTCCCCGGCATCAATGCCCGCATGGATGGGGATGAACTCGTCCAGAATCACTACTTTGACATCGGCGTGGCCGTGGGTACGGATCGCGGATTGATGGTCCCGGTCGTCCGCGATTGCGATAAGAAATCCTTCGCTGATATCGAGCGAGAACTCGCCGCCTTCGCCACCAAGGCTCGTGAGGGCAAGGTCAGTCTGGAAGACCTCCAGGGAGGTGTATTTTCGATCTCAAACGGCGGAGTCTATGGCTCGCTATTGAGCACCCCGATCCTCAACCCTCCTCAGAGTGGTATCCTGGGTATGCACAAGATTCAGGAACGCCCCATGGCTGAGAATGGCCAGGTGGTGATCCGCCCGATGATGTATCTGGCCCTCAGCTACGACCATCGCGTGGTAGATGGCAAGGAAGCCGTGACTTTCCTCGTCCGGGTCAAGGACTGCATAGAAAACCCTGCCAGGCTCCTTTTGGAAGCCTGACAGGGAAGGAGAAAACAAACTCGCTAAAGGACTCGACCCTGGTAGCTTTAACTGCGTGCGCCTACGCGCACGCGTTTCATGCATCCATGGTTTTCTACGCGGACTCGTCCGCTTTCAAAAAGGTCGATAAGGGCAGCCAGCGTTTCCTTGCTGTCACGGGCACAGGAGCCGACAATTTCCACGAGGTCCCCAAGCGAGTAGTGCTTGCGATTTATTTTGCGATAAGGATTTTTCATGGTTTCAAAGGTGAGACAGGTGAAAAATGCATCATGTTCAAAAATGTCTGTAATCCACTGGCGGGGAAGAATTTGAGATCCTAGATTTTATGGGAAAATCACCCATGGACCCAGCGGATACGGCCGGAAATACCAATTATCGGCAATTGGCAGACCGTCTGGGCTTTTCCCTCCTCCAGCGGCGCATCACAAAGCAGGCAGGTCTATGGGCGAAGGAGGTCCATCAAGGAAAGGGGGTCTTCACAGTGGAGCGGGTCGTTCCGCTGGATCAGATGATCAAGTTGTTCCTGCTGGTGACGGGATTAACGGGCCGAGGACTCCGCAACTTTCTGGATATTCAGATCATCACCAATGTCGTGCGGATCGAGGGGCTACCCTCGTCTTTCCGCGGCTATCGAGTTCTGCAACTGGCGGATCTTCACCTCGATCTGTATCCGCCTTTGTTGGATGTGATCCTTAAAAAGCTGGAGGGTGTCATGTGTGACGTCGTGGTTCTCACCGGCGACTATCACAATAAAATCGCCGAGAATGCGGAGGTGTCTCTCACCCTCATGGGAAAGCTGTTGCAGGCGCTCAAAGCTCCATCCTATGGCATTCTCGGGAATCACGACTTCATCGAAAAAGCCGCCTATCTGGAGGCCATGGGGCTGAATCTGCTCCTTAATGAAAATGTGGAGCTATCTCGTGGCACGGAGCGCATCTGGCTCTGTGGCGTGGATGATCCCCATTACTTTAAGACTGAGGATTTGGATAAGGCCAGGGCGGGGGTGCCGAAGGAGGAGACTGCCATCTTACTGAGCCACAGCCCTGAGACCTACGCTCTTGCTGAGGAGCTCGGCTATGCCCTTCTTCTCGCCGGGCATACGCACGGAGGTCAGTTTTGTCTGCCGGGAGGCATTCCGATCGTGCGCAATGCTGACGTCCCAAGTGCACTCATCGCCGGGCCATGGAAATGGGGCCGTCTACAGGGGTACACCTCAAGAGGCACGGGGGGCTGTGGTGTAGCTGCTCGCTTTAACTGTCCACCAGAGATCACGCTGCATATTCTGGAGGGCTAATCACCTTTTGGTCGATTTTCCCTTTACGCGACCTTCGTGGGAGTGGAAAATATGTATTATATGTCCTCCCCTTTCCGCTTCTCCGCCTTGGCGGCTGCTCTTTTCGCCACGAGCACAGCTTGGGCTCAACAGGATGGTCCTTCTGTGGATGCTGCTCAGATCTTGCGCGAGCTTGATGCTATCGAGACGAAGCAGAAGCAGACGCTTCAGACAGCCAAGCAGCAGGCTATCAATCTTTTACGTCCCGGCGCGGCGGGAGGATCAGCGGCTTCCGGCCTCTATGAAAGCGCCATCGAAGCAACACAGTTTCAGGGACTGAAGGACAAGGTTCCAGCCTTCATCGAGTGGAAAAAGAAAAATACTGAACTCCTCCGTAGCCGCGAGATGCAAGCTGCCCTCGGTATGCATTTGCAATATCTGGTCATGTCTTTGGAAAGAGGCTCCGCTCCCGACGCTGCTCCCTTCGCTATCCCTTCCATGCAATACGTGGGGGAGCTCGTGAAGGCCAAGGCGCTCTTGCAAAAGCAGGAAAAACCGCCCAAAGAGCCAAAGGAACTCCTCGATAAGTCTCTTAATGACTCCGTCTTCGTCCGCTGGCTGAATCTGGGCCCCTGGCTTCCCGCAGCCTCTTCCTGGGAGCTGAATCCCGGGAATATCTCCGGGATTCTTGATAAGAACGTACGCCCCGTCTGGCGTGAAGCGAAGGATGTACGTCTCTTGGAAAGCTGGGATTTCCAGATGCAGGCCGAGGCAGATCGTATTACCACGGGCCGCTTGGACCATGAGGCCGATCAATTCAACACGGTCACTCGTCCCAAACTCCAATTCTCTCGCGCCAATGACATGGCTCAGCTTGGTATGCAAAATCGTGCCGTGGCGGAAATCGTCGGTCTGGTCCGCACTTATCCTCAGCATCCAGACTTTGCGAGCTGGGTCAAAAAGCTGCGCGAGATGCTGAAGTCGTCAGCGCCCGCAGCCGTTGCGCCTGCCGCTCCTGTAGCGAGCCCTGCCGCGCCCACGGCTCCAGCAGGTTCGTAGGACTCCCCTCCTACGACCGTAGGATGGGAAGCATCTCCAGCAGGCCCGTCGCCAGATTTCTCTGAGCTGTGCGGGCATTGGCGAGTAACCGCCCGAAACCGGGTACTGTATCCGGACGTGCGAGGAAATGGCGGAAAAGCGCCATGGGGTTGGGACGTGACGTAATGGGATCGAGGAGAATGTCCGCCGGCACAGGCATGTCGTCTTCCATCGTGTCACTCACCGAGCGGACAGACACGAAGGGAATACCTCTCTTTTCGCAGATGGCGTGCAGGAAAGAGGTTTCCATATCGGCGATCAATGCTCCCGTCTCCAAGCCAAGAGCCTGCTTTGCGGCGTGAGACTCCACGATGCAGGGAGATGTGTGCAATGTACCTGTGCGCCATCCCGGGTGAGGGGCTAGTTTTTCCAGCAGCGACGGGGTGGTGAAATTTGAGGCCACCACAATGTCTCCGATTTTCCCGGCGGGCTGTAGAGCTCCGGCGAATCCGGCTGAGATCAGGATACTCGGGGTGACGGAGGATGAGTCCAGTCGCTTCTCCAAGGCGGCGGCGGTCCTTTCGCCAGTACAGCCGAGTAGCCAAGTTTCGACTTGAGGTGCTCGCAGCCGGGCTCGAAAAGCCGCGCTTTCAAATTCGAGGGCGAACGCAATGGCGATCATGGCGGGGGTGGAAAGACCAGAGATCTCAATTTTGTTTGTTGAGATGGACTTGTACGAGTTGGCCTTCTGGTATGGCCGGCTGGGCTTCTCCTACGATCAAGCTCAACTCCTGGGTCAGACGTGCGTTACCACCACCGGGGAGGTTCATCATGACACGCAGACCATGCTCAGGATCCGCTGAGGTCAGGGCGACTCCACCCTGTGTGCTGGCAAATCGTTCCAGCCTCTGGGCTGTTGTAGAGGGGTCTTGCACTTCAATTTCCACTTCGAATCCTGAAGTGCTCAGGGGCGTATTCAGCAGAGACTTTTCCGCGATGGTCTCCAGCGAAGTCCGGAGTTCTTTCGGCTCAGGAAGGTCGCGAGGGGGCGGTTCTGCCGGACGAAAAGCAAGCGCTACCAGCGCAAGCGGCAGGGCAAGAGCCACCAAAACGATGGCAATCACGACGAAGACGCCGGGGTGGATTTTAAATTTAGGTTGGCTTTGTTCAGTTTGCACAGTTGACCGCTGCTGTTAGTTCCAAGATATTGCCATCCTTTTCCCGATGTCCATCGAACTCACGCGCAATTTCTGCATTATCGCCCATATTGACCACGGCAAGACCACGCTCTCCGATCGCCTGCTGGAGAGCACGGGGACCATTGCCGACCGTGAGAAACAGGATCAGCTCCTGGATTCCATGGATCTCGAACGGGAGCGGGGTATCACTATCAAGTCCCATCCTGTTACCATGAAATACTCTGCGGAGGACGGCAAGGACTACCGTCTGAATCTCATGGACACTCCTGGCCACGTGGATTTTGCCTATGAGGTCTCCCGCAGTCTGGCGGCCTGCGAAGGTGCCCTCCTCATCGTGGACGCCGCTCAGGGCGTGGAGGCGCAGACCGTTGCGAATGTCCACCTCGCCCTGAAGCAGAATCTCACGATCATTCCAGTCATCAACAAGATCGACCTGCCCAATGCCGACATTCCCTCCGTGCGAAAGCAGTTGGAAGACATCCTGGCAATCCCGGGTGAGGATGCCATCGAGGCCAGCGCGAAGGCTGGGATTGGCATCAAGGGCATCTTGGAAGCCGTCGTGAAGCGCATTCCTCACCCTGTCGTGGAAGACGAGATCTTGCGGGGCCTAGTCTTTGATTCCGTCTTCGACGGCTATCGCGGTGTGGTGAGCTACGTCCGCATTGCTACCGGCAGTCTGGTTCCCGGACAATCGGTCAAGCTGATGTCCACCGGGAACACCTACGACATCAAGGAAGTCGGCGTTTTTACGCCCAAGATGTTCATTCAGAAAAAGCTCAATGCTGGCGATGTGGGCTACTTCATTGCGAATATCAAGAGCACTGCCGAAATCAAGATCGGTGATACTCTCACGGATGCTCGCAAGTCCGCAGCTACCCCTCTGGCGGGATTTCAGGAAGTGCATCCCATGGTTTTCAGCGGTATCTATCCGATCAATACGGCGGATTTCGAACACCTGAAGCTGGCCATGGGTAAGTTGCAGCTCAATGATGCCGCCTTTGTCTTTCAGCCCGAGAGCAGCGTGGCTCTGGGCTTTGGCTTCCGCTGTGGCTTCCTCGGCCTCCTTCACATGGAGATCATCCAGGAGCGCCTCCGCCGGGAGTACAACATGGACATCATCGCCACCTATCCGAGCGTCATCTATGAGGTGCTCAAGACCAATGGCGAGATCATCGAAGTCGATAATCCGGCTAATCTCCCGGATATGAGCGTGGTCGAGGAAATCCGCGAGCCTGTCGTGAAATGCTTCGTCATGATCCCCAACGAGAATATTGGCGACATGATGCAACTCATGCTCGATAAACGCGGCTCCGTGGAGCATACCGAGAGCCTGGATTCCCGCCGCGTCATGATCACCGCCGTCCTCCCGCTGAATGAAATCCTCGTGGACTTCCACGATAAGATCAAAACTCTCACTCGCGGATATGGCAGCATGGATTACGAGCCTGCCGGCTATCGTGAGGCAGACCTCGTGAAGCTGGAGATGCTCGTGAATGCTGAGCCAGTGGATGCATTCTCTTCCATCGTGCACCGCGAGAAGGCGGAGTTCCGGGGCCGGGCCCTCGCCGCCAAGCTCAAGGAAGTCATTCCCACGCAGCTTTACCAAGTCTCGATTCAAGCCGCCATCGGTGGCAAGATTGTCGCCCGTGAGAACGTCAGCGCCCTGCGCAAAAACGTGACCGCCAAGTGCTACGGCGGCGACATCTCCCGTAAGCGCAAGCTGCTCGAAAAGCAGAAAGAGGGCAAAAAGCGCATGAAGGCTATCGGAACGGTTAATATCCCGCAGGAAGCCTTCATCAAGGTACTGCGTACCAGCTAGCCAATTTTACAGTCACCCCACAAGGCCATGTTCTTCCTCACTCCACGCTACATCACGGAGGCCAAGCACTACCGCCACGCCCTCAAGCGTGTCATCAACTACAAGAAGGACATCCTGCCTCCTGATCAGTTGGGAGCCTTGGAAGACCTCTTGGCCCGCTTGAATAAAGCCATCAAGTCCCGTGACAGATCGACTCTCTCCGGACTTCAGGAGGAAATCGACAAGACCATTGGCAAGGTCGCTCCGCCGCCCAAGCATGCTGGATGGGCTGAGAATGTGGAGGTCTTCCTCGTTGCCATCGTCATTGCCGCCGGGGTCCGGGCCTACATCCTCCAGCCCTTCCGTATTCCCACAGGCTCGATGCAGCCGACACTCTACGGCATTGTGGGGAATCCCACGACGACTCCGCCTCCGAATATGCTGAAGCGCGCCTTCGAGTTTGTCTGGCTGGGCCGCACGTATTTTGACGTGGTGGCGAAGGAGGAAGGGCAAGTTCTCAGCATGCGCGAGAAGACTCATCTCAACTTTTTTACCTTTACCGAGATCACCCTCGATAGCGGCACTTACAATGTCTTCGCCCCCACGGCTGCACTTCATTCCTCCTTCGGGGTCAGTCCCGGTCGAGTTTATCGAAAGGGTGAGCCCATTGTACGGGGATATGTGGATACGGGCGATCAAGTCTTCGTGGACAAGGTCTCTTATCACTTCTCCCCGCCCGCTCTCGGTGATGTCTTCGTTTTTCGTACAGTTGGCATCCGCATGATACAGGAGACGCTTCCCAGCAACGTCGATTCCCAGCATTACATCAAGCGACTGGCAGGTATGCCGGGGAATGAACTGCGTATCGACGCGCCTAATCTTTTCATTGATGGGAAAAAGGCTGAACCCGCTCCTTTTAAGAGGGTTATGAGTATGGAGGATGGCTATGAGGGCTATGGTAACATGGGCCAGTACCTCGCAGATCCTCAGGACACCTTCACCGTTCCTCAGCGGGCTTACTTCGCCTTGGGTGACAACAGCTACCACTCCAGTGACAGCCGTTTCTGGGGCATCGTTCCCGAGCAAAATGTCAGTGGACGGGGCGGGTTTGTCTATTGGCCTTTCAGCAAGCGCTGGGGCTTCATTCGCTGATCAGTCGCTTCTGAAGAAGTCAACTTGACTTCAAAAAGTGACGAGTTACGTTATTCGTCACTAATGGGAATCTTGTCAAAGCCGCCACGCCGTACGCGTGAAGAAACCAAGGCCTGCATCATGGCGAAGGCAGATGAGCTTTTCCGCCAATTCGGTTTTGGCAAGACGACGGTGGCCGACATTGCCGGTGAACTCGGCATGTCCACGGCGAATATCTACAAATTCTTCCCGTCGAAGAATGCCATCATGGAGTCCAGTGCCGCCCGCAACGTCGGCATCCTGAAAGAATCCGTCTGTCGCGCTATTTCTGAGCAGACCAGCGCTCTTAAACAGCTCGAGATGCTTGTCCTCACCATTTTCCGCTTCCACAAGGAGCTGCTTCGGAACGAGCGCCAGATTTTCCGCTTGGTTGGCACCGCGATCGAACAAAACTGGGACTGCATTCGCAGCTACAACGAGTTTTTGCTCCAGACCATCTCGACTCTGGTCCAGCGCGGCATTGAGAAAGGCGAGTTTCGCGTCACAGATCCCGAGGCTGCGGCTATCATTCTTCGGGACTGTCTCAGCATCGCCCTCCACCCCCATTTGCGCCACGACTTTAATCACGACGAATCCGAAGAGCGCGTCATCGCTCAGGTTCACTTTCTGGGAAAGGCCCTGCAATGAGCTTTTTTGTGCCCAGAGGTGACGAATATTCCAATTCATCACTCATTACTCTTGCGGTTCCCCCTCGGACAGATGCTGCCAAGAATCATACCACCATGAATAATCGCCTTCTGATCCTGAGTTGCCTCGCTGTCCTCGCCCTAGCCGGTTGCGGGAAAAAGTCCGAGCAGGCTCAAGCTCCCAAAATGCCGCCCCAAGAGGTCGGTGTGATCACGCTGAAACCGCAGCGTGCCGAGGTTGTAACGGAGCTTCCCGGGCGCACTTCTCCCTTCCGGGTTGCCGAAGTACGTCCCCAGGTCTCCGGTATTATTCTGAAGCGACTCTTCACAGAGGGCAGCGAAGTCGAGGCCGGGCAGCAGCTTTACCAGATCGACCCGGCGACTTATCAGGCCGATTATGAGAGTGCCCAGGCTGCCGTAGCGAAGGCGGAAGCGGCTCAAGCCGTTGCGAAGCTGCTGGCCGATCGCCGCAGCAAGCTCGTCACTTCCAGTGTCATCAGCAAGCAGGACTACGACGATTCCTTTGCCGCTCTCCAGCAGGCTGCCGCCGATGTCGCCTCTGCCAAGGCCGCTCTGGCTTCCGCACGGATCAATCTGGAGTACACCAAGGTCATGTCCCCGATCGCAGGACGCATCGGCCGTTCCTCCGTCACGGAAGGCGCTCTTGTGACCGCTGGGCAGGCCGGCGCATTGTCCACCGTGCAGCAGCTCGATCCGATCTATGTGGACGTTACCCAGTCCAGCATGCAATTGCTCCGCCTTCAGCGGGAATTGGCTGCCGGTCAGCTCTCCAGTACCGATACGCAGGAAGCCTCGGCCAAGCTCCTCCTGGAAGATGGGACGGAATATCCCGAGCCGGGTAAACTTCAGTTTTCCGAAGTCAGCGTTGATCCCGGTACAGGCTCCGTGACTCTTCGCGCGGTCTTTCCAAATCCCCGTCGGGAACTGCTGCCGGGTATGTTCGTCCGCGCTCTCGTGACCGAGGGCGTCAACGACCAGGCGATCCTCGTCCCGCATAAAGGCGTCACCCGAAATCCGAAGGGGCAAGCCATCGCCTTGGTGGTGAACTCGGAGAACCACGTCGAACCTCGGGTCCTCAATGTCTCGCGTGTTCTTGGCGATCAGTGGCTTGTTACCAGCGGCGTGGCTGCCGGAGACCGCGTCATCGTCGAAGGCATGCTGAAGGCTCCGCCCGGAGCGGAAGTGCGCCCTGTCGAAATGTCCCCCGCAGAGGTCGCCAAAGCCCAGCCCTGATTTCCCATGGCCAGATATTTCATTGATCGTCCGGTCTTCGCCTGGGTTATCGCCATCGTCCTCATGCTGACGGGCGGTATGGCCCTGAGGACTTTGCCGGTGGCTCAGTATCCCAATATTGCGCCGCCAGCCATTGCCATCTCGGTGGTCTATCCGGGTGCCTCCGCCGCCACCGTGCAGAGTTCTGTCGTGCAGGTCATCGAGCAGCAGATGAACGGTATCGACAACCTCATCTACTTCGGCTCCGAGAGCACAAAGGACGGGAGCATGACCATCACCCTCACCTTTAAGCAAGGAACCGATCCCGACGTGGCTCAGGTGCAGGTGCAGAATAAGCTCGCGCTGGCAACTCCTCTCCTCCCGCAGGAGGTGCAGCAACAGGGCCTCCGTGTCGCCAAATCCACCCGCAACTTCCTCGTCGTCGCCGCCTTTGCGTCCACGGACGGGAGCATGACCGACTCGGATATCAGTGACTTCATCGTCTCGACCGTCCAAGACCCGATCAGCCGGACTCCCGGCGTGGGTGACTTCCAGGTCTTCGGCTCGCAATATGCCATGCGGATCTGGCTCGATCCCGCGAAGCTGAATAACTACGGGCTCACTCCTGTGGATGTCCGTGCGGCTATCGCTGCTCAGAATGTCCAAGTCGCAGCCGGTGAGATCGGGGGCCGTCCTTCAGCCGAGAATCAGCAACTGAATGCCACGGTCATCGGCCCCACCCGCCTCGAGACCCCCGAGGAGTTTGGCAACATCCTTCTCAAGGTGAATCCCGATGGCGGACAAGTCCGTCTGCACGATGTGGCCAGAGTGGAGCTCGGTGCGGAGACATATTCCATGATCGGCAACTACAACGGCATGCCAGCCTCCGGTATGGCCGTGCGCCTGGCCACGGGAGCCAATGCTCTCGAGACCGTGGAAAACGTGAAGGAAACCATCCACAAGCTCGAGCCGCTCATGCCGCCGGGCCTAAAAGTTTTTTATCCCCTCGATACCGCTCCCTTCGTGGAGATCTCGATTCACGAGGTAGTCAAAACTCTCTTCGAAGCCGTCTTCCTCGTCTTCTGCGTGATGTATCTGTTCCTCCAGAACTTCCGCGCGACCCTCATTCCGACCATCGCAGTTCCTGTCGTTCTCTTGGGGACTTTTGGGGTGCTTGCCGCCTTCGGCTTCTCCATCAACACGCTCACCATGTTTGGCATGGTGCTCGCCATCGGCCTGCTGGTCGATGACGCCATCGTCGTTGTGGAAAATGTGGAACGCGTCATGAGCGAGGAGGGGCTCTCTCCCCTTGAGGCCACGCGAAAGTCCATGGATCAGATCACCGGTGCTTTGATCGCCATCGGCTTGGTCCTCTCGGCGGTCTTCGTGCCGATGGCCTTCTTTGGCGGATCGACAGGCGTTATTTACCGCCAGTTCTCCATCACCATCGTGTCCGCCATGATGCTGTCGGTCCTGGTGGCCATTGTGTTGACGCCGTCCCTTTGCGCCACGCTGCTGAAGCCGATTGAGAAGGGCCATCAGCACCATCGTCGAGGCTTCTTCGGCTGGTTCAACCGCATGTTCGACCGGAATCTCAACCGATACGAGGGGTCCGTAAAATACATCCTCCACCGGACCGGTCGCTTCGTCCTGATCTACTTGATGATTGCGGGCGTCATGGTCTACATCATGAATCGTCTCCCGAAGTCCTTCCTCCCCGAGGAAGACCAGGGACGTATGTTTGCGCTGATCACGCTGCCTCCGGGCAGTACCGTCAGCAATACCCAGCAGGTGCTCGACAAGGTACGCGACTATTTCCTGAAGACGGAGAAGGCGAATGTGGAGGGTATCTTCACCGCCGCTGGCTTCAGCTTTGCCGGACGTGGGCAGAATGTGGGTATCGCCTTCCTCAAGCTGCGCGACTGGAAAGAGCGGAAGGGGAAAGAGAATCGCGTTCACAGCATCGCCCGCCGTGCCATGGGCCATTTCATGGGCATGAGGGAGGCCATGGTCTTTACCATCGCGCCCCCGGCTGTGATGGAACTCGGCAATGCCAGCGGCTTTGATTTCCAGTTGATGGATTTGGGGAATGTCGGCCACGAGCAGTTGATGGCCGCCCGTAACCAGGTACTCGGGGCCGCCGCTCAGGATCCGGCATTGGTAGGGGTCCGTCCGAATGGACTGAATGACGAACCCCAATATCAAGTCGAGATCGATCGCGAAAAGGCGAGTGCCTTGGGACTCACCATCGCCGATATCAATGCAACTTTGTCCGCAGCGTGGGGTTCTGCTTATGTGAACGACTTCGTGGATCGTGGGCGCGTGAAGCGCGTCTTCATTCAGGGCCAGCCGGAGTCACGTACCAAGCCGGATGACTTTGGTTCCTGGTACGTGCGGAATTCCCAAGGCCAGATGGTGCCGTTTTCCGCTTTTGCCACTGGTTCCTGGACGTACGGCTCTCCTCGTCTGGAACGTTACAATGGCCGTCCCTCCATGCAACTCCAAGGGCAGGCAGCTCCCGGTCTGAGTAGTGGCGATGCCATGGCCGCCATGGAAAAGATCGCCGCAGGACTTCCCAAAGGAGTCGGATTTGAATGGACGGGCCTCTCCTACGAGGAACGTGCCGCGGGAGCCCAGGCGGGCTCGCTTTACCTCGTTTCTCTTGTCGTGGTCTTTCTCTGTCTGGCGGCGCTCTATGAGAGTTGGTCGATTCCGGTAGCCGTGCTGTTGGCGGTGCCGCTGGGCGTTTTCGGTGCCGTGGCAGCGACCTGGATGAGGGGTCTCTCCGATGACGTATTTCTTCAGGTTGGCATCCTGACCATCGTTGGCTTGTCGGCGAAGAATGCCATTCTCATCGTGGAATTTGCCAAGGCAAATTTCGAAGCTGGCATGAGCTTGTTGGAGGCCGCTTTGCAGGCCGCCCGTCAGCGTTTGCGCCCCATTTTGATGACTTCTCTGGCCTTCGGCTTGGGCGTCGTGCCACTGGCTATCTCGACCGGTGCGGGCTCGGGCGGTCAGAATGCCATCGGCACCGGTGTCATCGGCGGGACTTTTGCCGCCACCTTTCTGGGTGTTCTTTTCGTTCCCTTGTTTTTCGTTGTCGTCTTGCGGTTGTTCCGCATCAAACCCCCGGTTCCCGAGCCGGCTACCAATTCGGAGACTCCATGAAATGTGATCCACGTGCCCTCAGTGAACTTTCTGCTCACGGTTGCTATGCCGATGAGACGGAAGACGCTTCCGCGCAGGAAAGCCTCTATCCTCGTCTGGCCCTGATTACCCAGACAGTCAGTCGTGTGCAGACGGCCATTTTGGTGCGATTGGGGTTAAATCATTCACGCTGGGCCATCTTGAAATTCCTGGATGAGTCCGGCGACCCGCTGAGGTGTTCGGATCTCGCCGATCTGGTCTGTGTGTCACGCGCCACGATCACGGGAGTTCTTGATACTTTGGAGAAGTCAGGTCTGATCGTTCGCGTGCCCGACCTTCAAGATCGCCGTGCCTTCAGCGTGAAGATCACTTTGCGAGGCGAGGAAATCCTGAGGGAAGTCCGATCCGAACTCGAGACCTGGACGGCTCAAGTGCAGGGGGAGATTCCGGGCACGGATATCGAGCATCTGACACGACTCCTTGATCGCCTCGGCGATATCCTTGACCAGCAGTCCGCTGAAATTTTGGATGCAGGGCGAGGCCCTCTTTCGACGTAAGGCTTCGGGCGATCCCTCTACAGCAATTCCGGGGAATTGAGCAGCTCGGCAACTCGCTTGAGGAGTCGTCCAGCCGCTCCTCCATCCAGGACGCGGTGATCAAAGCTCAGGGTGAAGAAGGCTTCCGTCACAGGGACGAAGGCCTTTTTCGAAGGATCCCAGTGAGGGGCGATCTGTCCTGAACCAATACCCAGCAGGATGGTTTGCTCCGGCAGCGGGATCGGGGTTGCCAGTGTAAGGCCGAAGACGCCGTAGTTCGTCACCGTCGCGATGGAGCCACCTGTATCAGAGGCGGGAAGTCTGCGCTGCCGGGCCAGGTCAACCAAACGATTGTACTGATCAATCAGATCCTTGAGAGGAAATTGATCGGCATTGCGAATGACGGGCACCAATACGCCTTCCTCTGCTTCAACCGCGAAGCCTATGTCGAGGGAACGTGGGTGGATGATGCGATCTCCGACGAGACGCCCGGCCGGAGCGCTATTTTCCGCCAAGCCCATGGCCAGTGCGCGCAGGGCATACAGAGCCAACCCCGCTTTCTTGGGAGCGCATTTGCGGCGATGTTCCAGAGTCTTGTCAATGCGGACAGGCAGAACGACAGTGGCCAGCGGACGGGTCCAACTGCGACGCATGGCGTCGGCGACCGCGACACGCATGGAAGACGCCGGTGAGTGACGGTTTCTCTCCAGATCCTGTAGGAAGCGTTCCAGATCATCGATGGTGACACGACCGGAAGCACCACTGCCAGCGACTCCAGCCAGATCAGCCGCATGCAGACCCAGCTCGGCCATGCGGGCTTTCATGCGGGGAGAGAGATAGCTCACCCCCTTGGCATGAGCCGGAACGGGTAGGCCTGTGACAGTCGGTTCGACTGTTTGTGGAGTCGGCTGCCGCTGCGTCTGGGGGGGCTTTTTGTGTTGGGTTTCCGAAGCCGGGGCATCATTCAGGCCCAGATGTTTGGCTTCTTCCTCGGTGACTTCAATTTCTCCCAGGGTAGCTCCCACGGGATAACTCTCGCCTTCCTTGGCTAGTACGGAAATGAGTTTACCGGAGCAGGGGGCCGTGACTTCCATGACAGCCTTGTTGGTTTCCACCTCGATCACGTGTTGATCGGCGGTGATCTCGGAACCTTCGCTGACCAGAAAGCGAACGACGGTGGCTTCGGCGATGGATTCCCCGAGTTGGGGCATCAGAAGAGGTAAAGTGGCCATAGGTGAGCAGGTGGGATTTAGAGCTCCAAAAGGTTGCGTGCAGCATCGGCAACGGTGGCTGCAGTTGGTCGGTGAGAAGACCAGAGATCAGGATGGTAGGGCACAGGCGTGTCCTTGGCATTGAGCCTCTGGGGAGCGACATCCAGTAGGCCAAATCCCTCGGTGGTGACTCGGGCGATAACTTCGGCGGCGACTCCTCCCCAAGGCCAGGCTTCACTGACGCAGAGGAGACGTCCTGTGCGGGCTACGGAAGCTAGGATGGTGTCGGTGTCGAGAGGTTTCACGGTGCGGAGATCGACGATCTCGATTTCGTAGCCATCCTTGGCCAGTATATCAGCCGCCGCCAGCGACTCATGAAGCATGGCTCCGTAGGTCACGATTGTGGCGTCCCGTCCCATGCGGGCCAGGCGAGCCTGCCCGATGGGCATGGCAATTTCCGGCAGTTTTTCCGCCTTCAGGTGATTGTAGAGAAACTTGTGCTCGCAGAAGATGACCGGATCATCAAGAGCCACCGCATCGAGCAGCATGCTGTAGGCGTCTTCCACAGTACCGGGCGTCATCACGATCAGGCCGGGATAGTGGGCATAGAGTGCCTCCATGCTCTGGCTGTGAAAGGGGCCGCCGCCGGATGTGCCACCCGAGGGTAGGCGAACCACGATGGGGCAATGAACTCCGGTGCGATAGAAAAGCGTACCCGCTTGGTTCACGATCTGGTTAAAGCCGCAGGTCGAGAAGTCCGCGAACTGCATCTCCACGATCGGGCGCATACCTTCGATGGCGGCTCCGACGGCCATTCCGATGATGGCATCCTCACTGAGAGGGGCATCAAGGACTCGACCGGGGAATTCCTGAGCCAGATTTTTGGTCGCTTTAAAGGCGCCGCCAAAATTACCGATATCTTGTCCGTAGAGGAAAACCCGGGGATCGTCGGAGAGCGCTTTGGCCTGCGCCGCGCGTATGGCGTCGAGATAAGTAATGCTCATGCGGCTGCGAAATTATCACTGAGTTGGGATTCCGAGAGGGCGAGCCACTCCTCTTCGGCGGGGTCTGGTGGAGGCTCGCGGCGTACTTTGGCGGCCGTCTCGTCCACTTCGGCCTGGAGTTCTTCACGCCAGGTCGCCAACTCCTCGGCCGAGGCCCATCCTTGAGACTGGATGAAGGCTTCGGAAATTTGTAGGCAATCTTGGCCGAGAGGCGCGCTTTTCAAAGCCGGATCGACATAGCGGGCGTCGTCATGCTCTCCATGCCCGACAAGGCGCAAGAGACTGGCAACGACCAACTGGGGGCCACCACCGTCACGGGCGGCCTGCACGGCCTTGCCCAGCGTCCTTAAGCAGTCCGCCAGATCGACGCCATCGGCATGATGGCCAGCGACTCCGTAACCGGCGGCTTTATCGAGGAGATCAGCGCAGACAAATTGACGAGTGTTTGGTGTGGAGTAGGCGTATTGGTTGTTGGCCACAACTACGATCAGGGGGAGCTTTTCGACAGCCGCCGCATTCAGCCCTTCATGGAAGGCCCCGGTCGAGGTGCCACCATCGCCGATACACGTTGCTCCCACCACGCCGCTCTCTCCGCGGAATCGACGCGCCATCAAGGCCCCGGCGACCATAGGGATCATCGCTCCGAGGTGACTGATCATCGCGTAGTAGCCCTCCCTAGGACGGCCACGATGGATATTTCCATCACGTCCCCGCATCGAGCCCAGGGATGAGCCGAGATATGTCCTCAGCGTGTCGAGGATGGTATCTCCGAAGGCCATGCGTCCTGCCTGATCGCGGATGAGCGGGGCAAAAATATCGCCTTTGCGCAGGTTGATGCCGACTGACACACTCAAGGCTTCCTGGCCCTTGCCGAGGAAGACACCCCCCTTGATGAGTCCGGCACGGTATAGGCTGGCTAGTTTATCCTCAAGCACCCGTGCGGTCAGCATCAGGCGGTAAGCTTTGAGGTATTCTTCGCGGGACGAGGCGGAATCTCCGCTGGCGGATGACATCAGGGAGTGAGGCTAGCGAAGTCGCCTTCTGGCTGCAACGCTTTCGTGAGAAATGATTACTGACCCGGGATGGCGTTCCAGACCAGGAAAACAATCACCGCCAGAATGAGTATGAGGATGAGGGTCTTCGTCCTTGCGGCAGAAGCTTCACGCCGCGGAGTGCGGCGTCCTCCTCGCATCTGGGAGCGGCGGGTCAGCGAGCGTCCGGCACCAGATGAAATGGCAGGACCTGCGGCCATGGCGCGGCGCTTCGTGCGCTGGCGCTGCATTTCCTCCTGGGCTTCCAGGACGGCAGGTAGTCTGCGGAGTTTGGTTTCCAGCTCCGTTTGCTTGCGCAGGATGTCTGCGCGTTGTTTTTCAAGAAGTTTTTCTTCGGCAGTCAGCCGGGCCTTGGAGGGCTTTGGCATAGATGATATCAGGGCGCGGGTGTTGCGCTGACAATCGACCAGATCCAGATCACCAAGCCGATCACTCCGATGACTTGCAGGGGAATCGTGAAGGCAAAGCCGCTCAGGAGCCAGTACTTGAAGCCCCGTTCATCGTAGGCGGGATAATCTTCATAGGCGAGTCCGGCACCGAGGGGGGCAGCAGGTGCTGCCTGCTCAGATGCGATCTCAGCGGCAATCTTGGCCTGGGCTTTGACGTAGTCCGCCTTGGCATCCTCCACGGCACTGATGGCCTTGCTCAGTTCACGAGGGAGTTCCGTCGTGCTCCAGAGCTTGGGATTGATGGAGTCGATGTAACGCAGGTGTTGCGTAAAAGAATTGTGAATCGCGTTGAGCTGTTCGAGGCGCTTCTGAGACTCTTCGGACTCGCGCTGGACGGTGACAAGCGACCGTGTCAACTTGTCGAGCATCTCCGCCTTGCCGTTCTCGAGCTCTTCCTGTCGCTTCCGCAGCTCTTCCAGCCGGATCTTCTGTTTCTCGATGTCCTCAAGCTGGCGTTTGAGTTTTTCCAGCTCCGTATTGGTCTTCTGAACTTCTTCCCCAAGGTCCTCTGCCGACTCATCGAGCTCGAGGTAGGGATCCGGATCTTTTGGAAAATCGTTGGGCATTTGAGTAGGGCGTCGCGCGGTTGCTTGATTAGTAATGCTGAAATGCCAAAATTCCAGCAGAATCCTTAGCAGATAAGGGATTTGGGAAACTCTTTTACCGCCCTGGCATGGACTCCAGCAGCAAGCCCTTCAGATAGAAGGTCTCCGGCAGATGGAGGGGCACGGGATGATCGCGAGACTGAGTAAGGCGGTCTATGACGCGCACGGTACGGCGGCCATCCGTCAGGCCTTCCGCGACCGCGGACTCAAATTCTGTCGACGAGACATGGTGAGAGCAGGAGAACGTGGCGAGGAGACCTCCCGGGGCCAGAATGCGGGCGGCCCGCATGTGCAGGTCCCGGTAGCCTCGCAGGGCATCATTGATGCGGCCCTTGGCCCGGGTGAATGAAGGGGGATCGAGGATGATCAAATCGTACTTCTCCTCGCGCCGGACGGCCTCGGAGAGAAAGCGGAAGACATCCTCTCCCACCGCATTGATATTCAGCTGATTGCGGGTGGCATTCGCAGCCAATCTCTCCAGCGAGCCTGCGCCGCTTTCGACGGCCGTGACGCTCTGGGCTCCCTCGGCGGCACAGGCCAGGGCAAAGCCCCCTTGATTGGAGAAGCAGTCCAGTACATTGCGCCCGGCTGCCCGAGATGCCACAATCGCATAGTTCTCGGCTTGATCGAGATAGAGGCCGGTCTTTTGTCCGCCGAGGAAATCCACCTCGAAGTCGATCTTCCCGAGCTTCACGAGACGAGTGCCGGGATCCTCCCCCACGAGCATCCCTGTTGCCAGGGGAAGACCTTCCAGCGTGCGGACGGGAGCGTCGTTGCGCTCTACCACATGCTTGATACCGGGAATGGTGGCGACCAAGGTCTCGGCGATCATCTGCTTGTGCAGGTCCATGGCGCAGGCCAGGGTTTGCAGCACGGCCACATCGGCATAGCGGTCAATAATGATCCCAGGCAGGCCGTCCGCCTCGCTCCAGACCAGCCGGCACAACTCCAGGTTGCAGCCCGCGCGTTCCCGCCATTCCGCAGCTTGGGAGATGCGCCTTTGAAAAAAATCGACATCCAGATCCTGGCGGCGCCGCGAGAGGCGTCGGGCAACGATCTGCGATTTGGAATTATAAATGGCCGTTCCCAGTAGCTGGTCTCGGCCATCTTTCAGGGAAATGACATCACCATCGGCAGGCGCGCCAAAGGTCTTGAGCACCTCGCTGGAGTATACCCAGTCATGCCCATGCAAAATGCGGGCGCGCGGACGGACAACAAGACCTGCCATAGGAGTGTGTACTTACGAAACGAAAACGTCCCGGGACGCCTTGGCACCCGGGACGCTCATCAAAACGATAAATTGACGAAACCGAATTACTTCTGGCTGCGCTCTTCGATGTACTTGATCACGTCACCGACGCTCTGCAGCTTCTCGGCGTCTTCATCAGGAACTTCCACGCCGAACTCTTCTTCGAACGCCATGACGAGTTCTACGGTATCCAACGAATCGGCTCCGAGGTCTTCAATGAAGGAGGCGGTAGGTGTGACTTGCTCGAGGTTAACGCCGAGCTGTTCAACGATGATGTCTTTGACTTTTTCTTCGATGGATTTTGAGGACATGATTGGTGGTGGTAGTTAAATTTTGGCGTAGCAGTAGTGCCCGCCATACGCTTTGGCAACAAATTATTTGCTCCTTGCGTGATGAGTGAAACTTGCGGATTCCTGCGTGGCGTCAAGCGTAAAAGATTTTTCCCGCCAGGATGGGCCTTTCATTACCCTGGTGTCAGGGCTGAGGCACCACAGTTTTCGTCACGGAATAGTCCGGATGATCGGGTACTTCTGCGGTGATCTCGTAGGTGTCGTGAGGCTTCATTTCCCGTGTAGGAATCTGCTCGGAATACTGGATGCGCTCATTGGGGTTGATGAAGATGATGTCTTCCTTGTTCTCAAAGACTCGGTCGTCCGACCAGCGGTCAATGACCGTTCCATTGGTATCCTTGGTCAGGATCTCCAAGCGCTGTTTCGTGGGATAGTCGATGCGCATGATCTTCTTGGTGTTGTTCCGCAGAGTGTAGGTCGCGTTAACTTCGCGCCGGGAGGCGAGAGAGAACTCCTGCGGATCGATGGCCAGATTTTCGGTGGTTGGCCCCTGGGTCAGTCGGCCGATCTTAATCGACGAAAACATCTCCGTGAAGAATCTCGTGAAAATGGCGGTGGAGCTGTCGTTGCTTCCGCGGACTTTAGGATAGATGGCGAGACCCTCGGCATTCAGTCCTGAGCCAATTTCCTTCCGGGCAGCTTGCTGGCGTTCCTGACGCGCGGCTTCACGATCAGAAAAGAAGGGGCTGTTTTCATCCGGCGGCTGAATGGCAAAGGCCTGTACGCTTTCCTCAAAGGATGGGCGCGGCGTTGGTTTTGCTCCCTGAGCCATCAAGCTGGCGGGTGCAAAAAGTGTGAGAATGGCGATAAACAGTCTCATTTGTGAGTCCCGTGCTATCGCACACTGCGGATGGTTGCAAATCCCTTCTGTCGATTTATGCTGCAAGCCATGTGGCGCCTGGCTCTGCTTCTCTCCCTGATTGTTCCTCTTTTTTCTGCGCAAGCACAGAAAGTCCCCCCGTTGACGGTTCGCCTCCATGGCGAGAGCCGCAACACGGAGACCGACTCCTTCACTTCCGAGGTGCAACTCGCCTTTCCCGACAAAAAGATCCGCATTGGTAAGGTCCCCATTATCAGTGAGAAGGATATTGCCGCCATCTATCCGTATCCCTCTCCTGATGGAAATATAGGGGTCTACTTGATACTCGATGCGAGCGGTACGAACCGTTTGGAGGAATATACGACCCAACAGCGAGACTCCCTGGTCGTCGCACTCATCAATGGACGTGTGGCCACTGCTATGCGAGTCGACAAGCGAGTTACCGATGGCGTCCTTTCCATTCCCACAGGATTTTCTCTGGAGGAAATTCTAGTTCTTCAATCGAAACACCCCACGGTTGGCAAGGAGAAGGAATTTGACCAGCAAAAGAAGGATGCTCTGGCGGTTCTTGCCAAAAATCATAAGCGAAAAGTCACCGAGGAAAAGGCTGCCAAGAAAGCGGCTGCTCAAAAACCGGTCCAATGAGATTTCTCGTGCTTTTCGGACTGCTGCTGACCGGGACAGCTTGGTCTCAGAGTCGGCCTGTGATTGATTTCCCCACGGCGAATCGAGCCATTCTTGAGGGCCGACCGGCCGACTTTTTTATGTTTGTTGACCGTGACTTCGAGGGAGAGAAGTCAACTCCCTGGCAGGGCGGGCAATATGGTTATGTGCGAGGCCCTCGTCGTGTGGGCGATACCGTCATCTACTCCAGCCTGCACGAGGGCATCGATATCGGTCCGGTGCGCCGGGACGGACAGGGAAATCCCTTGGACGCGATCAAGGCGGCTGCGGATGGTGTAGTCGTTCATGTCAGTACCGAGGCTGGAGCCTCAAATTACGGGCGCTATATCGTCGTTGAGCACACCTGGCAGGGCAGTAAATACTACACACTTTACGCCCACATCTCCTCGGCAGATGTGCAGATCGGTCAGCGGGTGGCTCAGGGTGAAAAGATCGGAGTCATGGGCTATACCGGAGCCGGAATCGACCGCCGCCGGTCCCATCTTCACTTCGAGGTTTGTCTGAAGCTGAGTGACGATTTCGATTCCTGGCACAGGGCTCATTTTCCGGGGCAGGCCAATCGGCATGGTCCATATAATGGATTGAATCTCGCAGGTACCGATCCCACACGTCTTCTCATGGAGGCTCAGGTCGATCCTTCTTTCAGCGTAGCGAACTACTTCGCCGCCGGAGAGCCCGCCTTCCGTATCACCTTTCCCAATACTCAACGCATTCATGTCATCCGAGCCTATCCTTGGTTGGTTCCGCCCGGTGAGGCGGCCAATCCCCCGGCTTGGACGATTACCTTTTCCCGCTATGGTCTTCCCCTGCGGGCGACAGCAAGTCCCACTCCTGTTGCCGGACCTCGCCTCGACTGGGTAGCCGATATGAAGGTCGCGTATGCCCATGCCACGCGCGGCTTGATCACAGGCTCTCCGGGATCGCCGCGGCTGACCGACTCAGGCATGCGCTTTGCGCGGCTGATAGGCGGTCTCGACTCTCCTCAGTGACCTTTATTGCTGGCGCAGGCCAGCAGGACGCGCTAAGGGTGTGCCGTGCGTCACTTCTACCTTATCGCCGTAGCCGCCGTTGCTGTCGTCCTGAGTGCTTGCGCCACTTCCCAGCAACAGAGTAACCCTCCCGTCCTCCAGAAGCTTCAGGAGATGGGGATCGACAGTCGGACCTATGCCAAGATCGCCAATCAGCGCGTCCTCTCTTATGACGACATCCTCGGCTTGGTGAAGAAGCAGGTCCCCAGCCCGGTCATCCTCACCTACATCAAGAGCACGAAGGCTCCCTACAATCTCACGAATGCCCAGCTCAATGCCCTCATCAATGCTGGTGCTTCGGCTGATCTGATGAACTATCTCGGCAAGTCGTCCGGCTTCTTTGAAGCCTCGCAGCGCAGCCAGACGGGTAAGTCTTGGAGGAATGATCCGTATTTCAATGACCCCTACTACATGGGAGCCGCACCTTTCGGGTACATGTGGCCAGCGGAGTGGTATGATGGCGGCTGGATCGACAACGCTTTTTAAGAGCACCTACATCGACTGATCTTCATGCGCCCTCTCGTGTTATGCGGGAGGGCGCTTTTTTATGAGATTAGGACTTCGGGGCAGGAATCACCCTGGTCTTAATCAGCCAGTCTGCGCATTTTTCCGGCCAGACCGCGGCTTCCTTACGGCTTTTGAGGCCGTAGCCGTGGCCGCCTGTTTCGAAGAGGAGGTACTCCACGGGAGCCTTGGCTTCTTTCAGGGCATTGTGGAGGATCTTGCTGCCGACGACATACTTCTCGTCGTCGTTGCTGTGGATGATGAGTTGCGGCGCGATATCTCCGCGCACCGGGATCTCGGGTACGACGCCGCCTTCCTTGGTATCGAGGAAGGCGGGATAGACCAGCACGGAGAAATCCGGGAGAAAGCTGAGCTTGTCTGCGTCATCCGTATCCTCATATGCAGCCTTGGTATCCAGTGCGGCGCGGGCGCAGAGGTGGCCTCCGGCGGAGAATCCCATGATGCCCACCTTGGCCGGATCGATGTTCCATTGGGCGGCTTGGCTGCGCAGCAATCGTACGGCTCGCTGAATGTCCTGAAAGGCTCCCGTGCGATTGCCGGGTACTCGGTATTTTAATACGGCTGCTCCGATGCCGAGGGAGTTGAGCCACTCGGCGACATCGGTGCCTTCCTTGTTAAAGGAAAGATGTCCGTAGCCTCCGCCTGGACATACGATAACGAAAGGAGTGGGGGAAGTCGCTCCTGCCACGGGAAATAGGGTCAGAGTGGGATCGCTGACATTCGTCCATCGGATGACACCGTCAGTCGAGGGCTTTTGCATTTCCGGAGCGTCGGCTCCTTTTCCGGGCATCTGGCCTGCGGACCAGAGTGGCAGGGTCGAAGGTGGGGATTGGGACATGGCGGAGGGAAGGGACAGGCTGCTGAGGATGGAAACCAGTGCCAGGGCCCGGCGTGCGAGAGAGGAGGGGAGTATGCGGCTCACGGGACTGTTCTAAGTCACACCGGAGAACCTCGCAAGGACGGTCAGGAGAGAGATAGCACCAACCAACTCACCATCGCTGCCAGTAGGATGACGGCGGTGATCCACCAGACCGGCTTGATGCCGCTGGTCTTGCGGCCTGTGCCGAATTCCTCGGCGAGGAACTGGTCGTAGTTGAAATCGTTGTCGGGGAGGTCGAGGCCATCCAGATCGGCATCCGCTTTCCAGCCCGAGTTATGATCAGCGCCACACTCCGGACAGGCGAGAGCGCTCGGAGGGACATCCTCTCCACAGACGGGACAGACTTCGGGCGTGCGGGGGCGGGAGTTGAGATACGCCATAGTTCAAGGGGGATCGTCAGCTTATCGTGCGATAGGCCGGCGGATTTCTCAATCCTTTCTGCCCGGATTCACACTAGATCGACCGAGGAATGCCCGTGGCTTCCACCATCACACCGAAGACATCGCAATTGCGGATGAAGGGGGTGACCCGTTCGCTCCCCGGGCCCATGGCGAAGAGTTCGACGTGGTCGGAGGTGTGGGAGTTGCCGACCCAGCCGATGTCCACGTGGTCGGCGATGATCTGGCCGGTGATGCCTTTGACGGTGTTCATGCGTTTGTAGGGGACTTGGTATTCCTCGCGCATGTGGCGGTAGAGCATGTCGGCGTGGGGTTCGGAGATGTCGAGGCCGGTGACGGCGCGGAGGCGTTCGCGGATGGCGGGTTGGTCCATCTCCTTGTTGAGGGCGAGTTGTTCCTGGGTGCCCTTGAACTGGCTGAGGAGCGAGAAGGTCTGCTTGCCGCCATCCGGTCCATTGTTGAGGCCGGGGTTGGCGTTGCCGTGGTCGGTGGTGATGAAGACGAGGGTGTCGGGGTTTTGTTTCTGGAATTCGGCGACGACGGCGATGGTGTCGTCGAAGGCGAGTTGGTCGAAGAGGAGACCGCCGATGTCGTTGTTGTGGGCGGCGTGGTCCACGCGGGCGGCTTCCACCTGGAGGATGAAGCCGTTTTTCTGGCGGTTGAGGCGGGAGAGGGCCTGGCGGGTCATGTCGGCGAGGCTGGGGACGGTCGCCTTGAGGGTCTCGTCGTTGATGCGGTCGAGTTCGTAGGGGAGGTGATTCGAGGCGAAGACGCCGAGGAGCTTGCCCTGGTCGGCGGGGACTTCGCGGAGTGCGGCACTGGATTGGGTGACGGCGTAGCCTTTTTGGGCGAAGGCGGCGAGGAGGTCGCGCTGGTCCTTGCGTTTGGCTCCGTCAAAAAACTGGAGGCCTCCGCCGAGGATGATGTCGTATTCGCGTTCCAGGTATTGATCCGCGATGCCGGTCTGGTCGTCGCGGCTGTCCTGGTTGGCCGAGAAGCCGGCGGGGGTGGCGTGGGTCACGGCGGCGGTGGTGACGAGGCCGGTGCCCTTGCCCGCGGCGCGGGCGAGGAGGAGGATGGGGGTCAGAGGTTTGCCGGCTGGGTCCACATTGACCGCGCCGTTGTTGATGCGCTGGCCGCAGCCCCAGGCCGACGAGGCGGCGCTGGAGTCGGTGACGAGATTGTTCAGGGAGGCGGTGTCCATCAAGGCCCGGCGACCCAGGCCCTGCTCATAAAGCTGGACCCAATGCGAGCGCTGGCCGTCGCGCCATTGGCGGTATTGGTTCGCCATGGTGAAGGTGCCCATGCTCATGCCGTCGCTGACCATGAAGATGATGTTTCGCGCCGGGCCTGAGGACGGGGCGATGTCGCTGGCGCGCAGAGAGCGGCTGGTCAGCATGCCCGAGCCGAGAGCGAGAGAGGCGAGGGCGCTTTTTTTCAGGAAATCCCGCCGTCCCAAAGAGGAGAGAGGGGCTGGCTCGGGTGCAGTGGACTTTTTCATGCCAAGAGGATTTGGAGTACCTAAAATGTGTCCCCGGCTGTGGAAAAGCAAAGAACTTCCTTTTTGTGAGGGGGGAGGTGTGTGGGGCTGAATGCGGCCCGCCTGCTTATGACTTTTTCCTCGAAGTGCGCCTCGGAATCACCGAAGGTGGCTACGAAGCGCTCACGGATGTCCTCGAACGCGGCGGCCAGGTCGAGGGCGTCCGGGTGTCTGGTGGCGTAGCTCTTTCGCTGGAGGATGAATAGGCCAAGAAACTCGTCGAAACCGCGGTAGGCGTGGAAGCGGTTCCAGTCGAAGGAGGTAGTATTCATTCGGTCGCGGCTGACAATGGGATTGGCGCACCACATTTTGCTCTCACGAAATCGAATAGTGGCTCGAATACCTTGAAATACTGAGCATCGATATTCGGAACAACATTTTTTGCGAACGTAGTTTTCTTGCCGGTGAACTTCTTGAACCCATCAGTTCGTTCTGCATCGATCTTGAAGTGCGCCTCAAGACCTGGAACGTCGTGGAAAAGCAATTCAATCGTCAAAAGAGAATGATACCTAAAGGTCCCCCCTGTGTTGGCGTTGATCACCTGCCCTTTGATTGTCGAAACACTTGGGACGGGCAGCAAAAGCCCGTATCCATCATACTGCTTATTTTTTTTGGTCAGGCATTTTTCAGGGTCGCTTTCAAATGTCACATCTTCATTGATTCGCTCCCAACTACTGAAAGCTTCATCAAAATCAAAAACACCAAAAAACACTCGGTCTGGATGACTTTGGTAGAGCGAGTCCCGTTTCAGTAGATTCGCGAGAAAAAAGCAATCGAACGCATTCTGAATCTCGAATGGTCGATCCTCGCCTGGATACAGTTTCGACCAAGCTGTCTCTAATATGATCTCGTCCGTGATCCCTTCCGTAAAAAGCACCGGCCCGGTTGTGGTGCTCAGCACGTGCTGGATGTTTAGTCGAGCCTCGGATTCTGAGAAAGTAATCAGGCCGGCTGAGAGGGATGTGATGACTTCGCCCTTTAGAGCTTGAGAGACCTTCACAGTATTTCCGTTGATTTCGAAAAGGCTGATTTTGGTTTCGCTGATTGAAGAAATCGTCGAGGCACTGTGACTGCTCAAGAGAGTGTGATTCGTCTTCGAAGCAGAGTCCGAGATCCCAGCAATCTGGCTCAGGAATTCGTGTTGCCACTGGGGGTGAAGAAACGAATCGGGCTCGTCCAACAGAGTCAGCGATTGGCGCGCTTTGAAAATTTCGGTAATGGCGAAAATATAGACCGACTGGAACTGACCATCGCTGAAGTAGGATGTGTTGGCCTCTGCTCCATTGGTCAGCTTGAGCAGGATGGAGATGTCTTCGAGCATCTCCAAGACCATCAGATTATCGAAGCGACTAAAGAGCTCGTGGGGGGCGGATTCTTTGAAGGCTTCTGCTAACTTGGCGGAGTCGAGGAAGAGGACGTACTTGTCCTCGCTCGCGAGATAGCCTTCCGTTCTGACCCTTCCACCAGTGGGGGGCGGGGCGGCGAAAGATAGCAACTGATCCAAGAAAGTTTTGGTAATGCCGGCGGCTTTCCAGAACCGGTCTGTTTCGTCGTTGTTGTGAACGTCGAAGTCCGATGATTTTGCGTAGTAGGGGCGCTTGAGAGTTAGCTTCAGTTCAGGGACGACGTCGGCGATCCCGAGTTTGCTGCAGATAATTTGACGGCAATGGCTGTGTGCTGGCTTGAGCAGGCAGACCGCGAGGAGGAGTTGCTTATAATGCGAGCCAACGCCGATGAAGTAGCGAGTGTCGGCAAAATCAGCCCCTTTGATTCGGCCTCGAAAGGCTGATTGGTATTTCCCTATCAGCCCTGAAACGGTATCGTTGTGACCGGAGTAGTAGACCAAGATATTTTCTGGACGCGGTGTCTTGCCGACCGTTTTGCGAGCTTGGTCATCAATGGCAAGCTGGCCGTTCTCCCACTTGATCGCCGTTTCTATCCCTCCGATTTCGTATGAGATACGGTAGTCGAAGCTAATTCCTTCCCCGTCTGAGTCGAACTCTTCCAAGTGGCGGAAGATCTCAATGAGCGCCTCGAAGAGATTTGATTTTCCTGTCCCATTTTTCCCGACAAATATCTCAAGAGAATTGGCGTTCTCGAAAGTCAGATCGAAATCCTTCAGATTCTTGTAATCACTTATATGGATTCGTTGCAGGCGCATGTTCGGCGAGATTTTTTGATGGAAATTTAGGAAACTTCCACAAGCGGCGATTTTCTGTGCTTCAGCGCCGAGGCCATTAGTTGACTGGACTTTGCCATGATCGCATTTCAATTCGTGATTTCACCTCGTCCATCCGGTCGGGAAAACTCTTCTTAAGCTCTTCAAAGCAGAATGCTGCCATTTCATACTTGGAAAATGGTCCTTCCCAGCCTTCTTTGAGGGTATCCAATCGGAGTTCCTTTGGAAAACGCAGCTTGAAAGGATTTCCTGCTGGAGGCCTGATTTGTCGTTCGACGTGTCTTTCCATGTCAGGCAAATAGTGTTTTCCGGAGGATTTGAATGAATCGAGATGGCCTTGTGAATCTCGAGTCACCTTTCGGAACACGGGTTCTCGAATCATGCCTTCCTGATGGCTCGCAGACCAGAACGAGACGGCAACTCCGCACCCCCGCAGTGTTTCAAGTTCGCTCAGATCCAACGACCCTGTTTCTTCGTTTCGTCTCGAAGAGAGAATCCATACCGCATGACCAACCGGAATCGATCCAGGCATGCGGACCTCATGGAGGGCGCCGAGATCGTTATCCAATTCGACGTAACCAGGTGGAGTGTCTTTGAAGGTGTCTTTCACTTCTTGCGATGCGTGTTTTAGATAAGCAGGCTGAAACAAACCTAGTGGCTCAAGCACTGAACGGGGAAACCCGATTGCTACTTCAAATGGTTTAGTTCGAAGAGTCCGAAATCGAGTTAGTTCAACGACCGAAAGCTCTGTAAGTGACACATAACTTTTCCCCTCGCTTGGTCGAATTTCGCCATCGTGTAAAATTCCCTCAAGATTAGAGAAATATGTACAGTGGAAAACAAAAGGCACCCAAGCAATATCTAAGGTGTCGCCCAAATTGGTATATTTCTCGTTTAACTCCGCAGCTCTCTCGTAATATGCGTCGTATAAAGCAAGTGCCTCATAAAAGAGAAATTTTCGATGCAATTCTTCGAATGTTATCGGCATCTGTAGAGGTGATGGCTGAAACGTGAACGAATTTCAGAATTATTCAGCGCTTGGTTTTGGCAGCTTTTTCTGGAGGCCCCAAGTTTTCCACATCTGAGCATAGGGGCACAGTTCAGGAAGGTGAACTCGCCTCCACGGCTGCGTTAAACAGTCTTCATTTGTGAGGTTTAAAACTGGGCTTGTCTCGCAAAAGGGATGTAAGGAGCATCGATAGTTTCCGCCGTATGTATTACTGACCGCCTGAAATACTTTTGGAAAATAAGGTTGAATTGCCAATCCTTTCAGTCTCTCCGGGGGTACAAAGATCCCTTTAAACTCTGCATTCGTAGTGAATGGAACTCCAAGCAAGGTAACAATGCGTCTGAAGGTGGAGGAGAGCATTCCGGGCGCAGTCACAAGACGGGAAAAAAAGCCTTGCTCATTTTGTCTAAAATTTCCGGCTTGCACCATTAGCTCATCAAACCACTGAACATTATGCTTGAAGATTGCGGCCTTCAAGGTGCTTTGAAAGGCATCAACAGCTAGTTTCGATGTTTCTTCGTAGCAAGTTTTCACAGTCTGAGTCACGCCGTTCGCCTGGAATTTCAGACCATTGAATACAAAAGAATAAATTGAATCAACGTCTGTAGGAATTTGGGAGGAATTATTTTTCATTCGTTCAATTGCATCGAAAAATAGACGGGCGGGGTGGAAGTCCATCAGTGAGGCATCGCAAAGCGCAATGACAAGGGAGGGATTTGACCCAAGGCTGGGTACTTCCTTTTTTACGATTAGCTCAGCCACAAGATATGGCAGGTCGTCATGAGTTGTGCCTGGCGCGAACTGATTCTGAACCGCGTGAGCCATGTACTCCTTTATGTGAATTGAGCCAAAATGGCACTCTGACTTCGACTGCGCACTGGTGTCGTAGTATTGGATTTGATATTTCGGTACTTTGATTATTTCGCCGCCGTTGACAGGTATCTGTTCATTAGTAAAACTGTAACCCAAATAATTAATGTTCGGGACTCGGTTTCCCCAAGGAGTCACACGTCCTCTGTATGTGGCCTTGAGTCTCCGATTCGTTTGCCAGTTAAAATCATTGTCGAGATTTAATGGAATCGAGAAGTAAGTGGCTGTAGCATCGAGTACCTTCTTGTTGGCGTTTTTCAGATGCTCAACAGCGTGGAGGAAATTAAGTAATCCATGCGTTGTGGTTATGTCCTGCAAGAAGTGAATGTATTCGTGAAGAAAAGTTGGGGTCCACAGAGGGGATGAATCTGGTTCCGTGATCTTGTTTAACTCTTTTAAATCATCGTGCGTATTGATTCTTAGATGAATGAATCCGGGTTCATAGTAACCAAGGGTAGCGAATTCGTGCTCCCTCTGATCTGCCGCAGTTTCGCCACTTGAATTCATTCAGAATTAAGCCATAAGTTCTGCTATGGCAGCGGCCAGGAGTCTTTCAGCGGTAACGCTGGTGGTGGCGAGTTGAGTTTCTATCGCGTCGACCATCGCCATCAACTCGTCCGCCTTCGCCACGATCCTAAA